>Ga0265313_10000660_pt1 | contig 35564 bp, 33 predicted proteins | sample 4123metaG_FD_203122 | JGI IMG/M metagenome (GOLD analysis project Ga0265313, IMG submission 203122) | Rhizosphere microbial communities from Carex aquatilis grown in University of Washington, Seatle, WA, United States - 4-1-23 metaG | ecosystem: Host-associated > Plants > Roots > Rhizosphere >... | reverse complement strand
AAGGCCGACGGGGAAGTTCATCAACAGACGAACGCGCTCAGATTTGCGGCGCATTCGCGGTTTCAGCCGCCGGCCACCGGCAGAGGGCTAGATACCAGAGGAAAAGCAGCGCCGCGGCAGGAACAAAACAAAGCAACGACCACCAGCCACTGAAGCCGAGACGCCTGAAAATGATGCCACAAGGCAGAGCAATCAGGACTGTAGCGATGATGGTGATCAGAATGTCGACAGGAGTGATCAATACGAGCAAATTCATGAGCCTTGCCTTTTGATGTCGTGTCGGCGTACCGGGTCGCCGCCCCGTTTCCCGCCATGTGACGATATCATTGAATCGCCGGACTTCGCGCAACCCCGCCCGAAGCGCCTTCCTCTCAACAAATATCCTTATATATCAACATCTTATATGGAAATTGCGGCCGTCGTCAGACCAGTTGTGGAGCGGATTGCCAACCGCTAAAAAAGCTGAACACGGAAGAATTCCATGACAGCCATTCAAGAGTCCCGGCCGCGGGTCATCCTCATCCTGCAGGCCCGCATGGGCTCTACGCGGTTGCCGGGGAAATCCATGATGAATCTGGCGGGCGCCCCATTGCTGGGCCGCATCCTGGAGCGCGTCAAGCGCACGAAACGGCCGGACAAGGTGGTCATGGCCACCACCGGGCGCGAAGAGGATGATGTGCTGGTGACACTGGCCGAAAGCATGGATGTGCCGGTGTTCCGCGGTTCGCAGAACGACCTGCTCGACCGCTACTACCAGGCGGCAAAGGTGTTCGGCGCCGATGTGGTGCTGCGCCTGCCGGCCGACAACGCCACGCCGGAACCGGCGGAGATCGACCGTATCGTGGATTTCCACCTTTCGACCGATTTCGTCTTCACCACCAATCTGGCCCAGGCGCTGGGCAGCGGCTATCCCGACGGCATCGGCGCCGAAGCGGTTGATTTCTGGGCGCTGGAAGAGGTGTGGAAGACGCGCAGCGATCCAGAGCTCAACGAGCATCCGCACCTCAATTTCTTCAACTATGCCAGGCAGCAGCAGGTCAATCCGCGCTTTCCGGTCGGGGCGCCCGAATGCCCGCCCGACATCGCCCGGCCTGACCTGGTTCTGGATGTGAACACCCGGAAGCAGTACGACTTCATCAGAGCGTTGTATGAATATCTCTATCCGTGCAATCCGGAATTCACCATCCGCGACACCATCGCCTGGTACGACAACATCTACAAAAAACAGGAAGCCGAAGCATGAACAGCAAGGGCCGCGTCGTCTACTTCAACGGGGAAATGATCCCGGAAGAGAACGCCAAGATCTCGATCTACGATTCCGCGCTGATGTTCGGCGACATGGTCTTCGAGATGACCCGGTCGTTCAACAAGAAGCAGTTCAAGCTGCGCGAGCATCTGGAACGGCTTTACTACGGCCTCAAGATCCTACGCATCCCGCTGGACATGCCGATCGAGGAGATGGAGAAGGCCTGTTACGAAACCATGGAGGCGAACGATCATCTTTTCGCGGCGGATGACGAGCACCGGCTGATGATCGATGTCTCGCGCGGGTTGCTGGGCATCTACCAGAACAATGTCGCCGTGCGCAAAGGCCCGAACGTCATCATCGCCGATTTTCCGCTGCGCTGGACGGTGGCGGGCATGGGCCATTTGTTCGACAAGGGCATCAACGCCGTCATCACCAGCCAGCGCGCCCTGCCCGCTTCGCTGCTGGACCCCAAGATCAAGAACCGCAGCCGCATCCATTACCTGATGGCCAATATCGAGGCCTCGCAGATCGAAGGCGAAGACAATTGGGCGCTGCTGCTCGACCCGGACGGCTTCGTCGCCGAAGGCACCGGTGACAATTTCTTCACCATCAAGGATGGCGCCATCTATTCGCCGGAGGGCCGCAACATATTGCGCGGCATCAGCCGCGACTATGTGATGAAGGAACTAGCGCCGCAACTGGGCATCCCGGTGCATGAGAAGAACCTGGATCCTTATGACATCTATACCGCCGACGAAGCTTTCATGACCGGCACGCCTTTCTGCATGCTGCCGGTGACGCGCATCAATGGCGAGAAGATCGGCACCGGCGAGGTCGGCCCGGTCTTCAACCGCGTCCTGGATGCCTGGAGCAGGAACACCGGCGTCGATGTCGCCGGGCAGATCAAGACCTGGAATGCGGCGGGCAGCACATTGGCCGCCGACGCCCCCACCCCCTACCGCTTCAAGACCAAGAAATGAGCGGCGAGATCGGCTTCATGCAGGGGCGATTGTCGCCGCGCATTGACGGCAAGATCCAGGCTTTTCCATGGGACAAGTGGCGCGACGAATTCCCCGCCGCGGAAAAGCTGGGCATCCGCCTGATGGAATGGACCCTGGACCATGACCGGCTGGCCGAAAATCCCCTGATGACGGCGGGTGGCCAGGCGGAAATCGCCGCCCTGTGCCACAAGCACGGCCTGCGCGTCATTTCTCTCACCGGAGACATATTCATGCAGATGCCGTTCTGGCGCGTCAGCGGCGCCGAACGCGCCCAGCGCCTGGCCGAGTTCGACGCCGTCGCGGCGGCCTGCAGCAAGGTCGGCATTCGTTTCATCGTCGTGCCGCTGGTGGACAATGGCGCCATGCAGACGCCTGACGAGCGAGAAACGGTGGTGGCGGAATTCACCAAACGCGCGGACTGGCTGAAGGATCGCGGCATGGCAGTGGTGTTTGAATGCGACTATCCGCCGGCCCGCCTTGCCGAATTCATCGCCCGCTTCCCCGAGGAAAGCTTTGGCGTAAATTACGACATCGGCAACAGCGCCGCGCTGGGTTATGACAGCGCCGAGGAGATCGCGGCCTATTTCCCCCGCATACTCAATGTCCATATCAAGGACCGCAAGCTGCATGGCACTACCGTGCCTCTGGGCACCGGCAACGCCAGATTGAGCGCGACCATCGCCGATCTGGTGAGGCGCGGCTATCAAGGCGATTTCATCTTGCAGACGGCGCGCGCCGAGGACGACAATCATGCCGGGATTTTGGCGCGCTACCGCGACATGGCGCGCGGCTGGATCGAGGCGGCATGAAGCTGGAGCTGAATGGCAAGACGGCCCTTGTCGCGGGCGCAAGCCGCGGCATCGGCCTTGCCATCGCGGCGGCTCTGGCGGCCGAAGGCTGCAACCTGGCGCTGGCGGCGCGGGGCCGCGAAGGCCTGGAGGCCGCCGCAACGGCACTGGCGGCGCCGGTCTCTCTCCATGGCGGCGACGTTTCGGACGCAGGCCAGGCGAAGGCGGCGGCCGACGCTGCCGCTTCGCGCTGGGGCGGGATCCACGTCCTGGTCTGCAACGCCGGCAGCGGCCGTTCCGTCCCGCCCGGCACGGAAACCGAAGCCGAATGGCGGCGGGTGCTGGACGTCAACCTGTTCACCAGCCTGAACATGATCGCCGCCGCCCGCCCGCATATGCGCCCGGGCGGCGCCATCGTCTGCCTTTCCTCCATCGCCGGCCTGGCGGCGCTGGGGGCGCCGGTCGCCTATGCCACCGCCAAGGCGGCGCTCAATGCGGCGGTGAAGAACCTCGCCAGGCCGCTGGCGCAGGAGGGCCTGCGCATCAACGCCATCGCGCCCGGCAACATCCTGTTCGCGGGTGGCACCTGGGACCGCAAGCTGGCGGAAGACCGCGCCGGCGTCGAAGCCATGCTGGCGCGGGAGGTGGCGCTGGGCCGCCTCGGCACGCCGGAGGAAATCGCGGATCTGGCGGTGTTTCTCGCCTCGCCGCGGGCCGCTTTCATCACCGGCAGCATTCTTGTCGCCGATGGCGGCCAGTTGCGCTAAAGGACGCCATGACCCGTTCCCTGCCCAAGGCCTTCGACCTGACCGGACGCACCGCCCTGATCACCGGCGCCGGCGGCCTGCTGGGGCCGCAGCATGCCATCGCACTGGCGGAGAATGGCGCCAGGGTGCTGCTCGCCGACATCAATCTGGCGGGCGCGGAGCGCGCCGCCGAAGAGGTGTGCAAGGCGGTGCCGGGTGCCGAGGCGGTCGCGCTGCTGCTCGACGTCACCAAGCCGGCGCTGGTGCGCGAGACCGCCGCCAGGCTGGGACGGATTCATGTCCTGGTGAACAATGCGGCGATCGACGCCAAGGTGACGGCCCAGCCCGGCGTCGCCAACGGCTCGCGCCTGGAAGCCTTTCCCTTGGAGCAATGGAACCTGGAAGTCGCGGTGGGCCTGACCGGCGCCATGCTGCTCAGCCAGGTCTTCGGCGAGGCCATGGCGGCCGGAGGCGGCGGCGTCATCCTCAACATCGCCTCTGACCTGTCGGTGATCGCGCCCGACCAACGGCTCTACCGGCTGGACCGCGATGCGCCGGAGAATGAGCAGCCGGTCAAGCCTGTCACCTACTCCGCCATCAAGCACGGCCTGATCGGCCTCACCAAATATCTCGCCACCTATTGGGCGGCTTCGGGCGTGCGCGCCAACGCCCTGTCGCCGGGCGGCGTCTATAACGGCCAGGGCGAGGCTTTTGTCGGCCGTCTGACCAATCTGATCCCGATGGGCCGCATGGCGCGCCTGGACGAATACCGTGCCGCGGTACAGTTCCTCTGCTCCGACGCCTCGTCCTATATGACCGGACAAAACATCGTTATCGACGGCGGCCGCTCCGTACTCTGACGGCGGCAGGGTCGTTCCGGCCGGACCTGCAAGCATTTGTTTTGCATTGGGTTTTCAGACCCTCGGCATACACTATTTCGCCGTTCGGGCCTTTGCGCCCGGACGGAGGGATGCTAAGGGATACCCCCGCCGCAGCGGCATTCCTGCAGTTGGCGCCAGAGCGCACATGAAAGACAAGCTGGCAGACGCCACCATCGCCGAAACGGCCACCATCGAAGAAGCCTTCCGGCGGCTCAACGACAATGAACTGGGCATCGTTTTCGCCACCGACGGGACGGGGCGGGTCGTCGGCTGCGTCACCGATGGCGACATTCGCCGCCAGTTGCTCGCGCGCAATGACCTGTCCACTCCCATCGCCGGCTTTCTCAATCGCGATTTCGTCCATGCGCTGGACGATGCGCCGCGCGAGCATATCCTCAAGCTGCTGGACCATCGGGTCCATGTCGTGCCGGTGCTGGATCATGCCGGCCATCTGGTCCAGGTCTGCACCCGCAACGAATTCTTCATCCAGCGGGAAGCCGAGGTCTTCGCTCGCGCCCGCGCCCCGGCACGAATCAGCTTCAGCGGCGGCGGCACCGACCTGACTCATCATTTCTTCGAGCAGAGCGGCAGTGTCATCAGCGCCACCATCATGAAATATGCCCATGCCTCGCTGCGCCGCCGCGGCGATGGGCGCATCCGCATCTATTCCCACGACTTCGGCAAGACCGTCGAAGCCGCCGGGGTTGCTGAACTGCATTTCAACGGCGAGCTCGACCTGGTGAAATCGCTGATCCGGCTGATCGCGCCCTCTTATGGCTTCGACCTGGAGATCGCCACGGACTTTCCGGTCGGCTCCGGCCTGGGCGGCTCGGCCTCGGTCGCCGTGGCCGTGCTGGGCTGCTTCAACGAATTCCGCGCCGATCCCTGGAGCCGGCATCAGATCGCCGAAATGGCGTTCCAAGCCGAACGCATCATCCTCAAGATCGCCGGCGGCTGGCAGGACCAGTACGCCGCCGCTTTTGGCGGCTTCAACTTCATGGAGTTTTCCGCCAGCGACAATCTGATCATCCCGCTGCGGCTGGAGCAGAAGGTGCTGCGGGAAATGGAAGCCAGCATGGTGCTCTGCTACACCGGCAAGGGCCATGATTCCGGCGACATCCACACCGACCAGAAGCGGCACATGCAGGCTTCGCCGGCGGCAAAGGAAGCGACCACGCGGCAGAAGGAGATGACGCTCGAAGTCAAGCGCCTGCTGCTGCGCGGTGAGATCTACGGCTATGGCCGCCTGTTGCACGAATCCTGGTCGGTCAAGCGCCAGCTCAGCAGCCTGATCAGCAATGACGAAATCGACCGCATCTATGATCTGGCCATGGCCAACGGCGCGCAAGGTGGCAAGATTCTGGGCGCGGGCGGCGGCGGCTATTTCATGTTTTTCGTGCCGCCTTTCGAGCGCTACCGCCTGTGCAGCGCGCTGCAGAAAGCCGGCCTCGGCACCGAAAGCGTCTTTCTCGACGAATCCGGCCTGATCTCCTGGAAGATGCGCATGCCGGACCAGAAGAATCTTTCCGGCGCCGCTTCCGGAAGCCACCAGACCGTCGCAGGAAGAAAGACAAAATCGTGACCATCAACATCTCCCCGCAGCGCACCATCCGGATGGGGGCGCGGGAAATCGGCGAAGGCCAGCCAACCTTCGTGATCGCGGAAATCGGCAACAATCACAATGGCAGCTTTGACCGCGCCATTGCCTTGGTGGACGCCGCCATCGCGACCGGCGCCGACTGCGCCAAGTTCCAGATGCGCAAGCTGGACGAGGTCTACCGGGCCAAAAGCCTGGGCGGCAAGGAAGACGATCTCAGCGTCGAATACACACTGGACCTGCTGCGCCGCTTCGAACTTTCCACCGATGACCAGAAGCGCATCAGCCAGTATTGCGCCCAACGCGGCATTCTCTATCTCTGCACCCCCTGGGATCCCACCAGCGTGAAGGTGCTCGCTTCCTTCGGCGTTCCCGGTTTCAAGGTCGCCTCCGCCGACCTCACCAATCTGCCGCTGCAGGCCGCCATGGCCGCCGCCGGCAAGACGCTGATCCTCTCCACCGGCATGAGCACCCTGGCCGAGATCGAGGCTTCCGTCAGATTCCTCAACGAGCGCAAGGCCTCCTTCGCCCTGCTGCATTGCCAGAGCACCTATCCGGCGGCGTTCCACAACATCAACCTCAACTTCATCCAGCGCCTGCGACAGGTTCATCCCATCATCGGCTATTCCGGCCATGAGCGCGGCACCGCCGTGACGCTGGGCGCGGTGGCGCTGGGCGCCTGCATCGTCGAGCGCCACATCACGCTCGACCGCAACATGGAAGGCCCCGACCATGCCGCCAGCCTGGAGCCGGAGGAGTTCAAGGCGCTGGTCAGCGGCATTCGCGAAATCGATGAAGCATTGGGTCCGAAGAATTTCGGCGACGAGCGCCCGCTCAGCCAGGGCGAACTCATCAACCGCGAGAACCTGGCCAAGAGCGTGGTGGCGGCGCATGCCATGCCCGCCGGCAAGGTGATTGTGGCGGAAGACCTGCTGGTGCGCAGCCCCGGCCAGGGGCTGTCGCCGATCTATCTGCCCAGGCTGATCGGGCGCAAGACTTTCCGCGCCATGGAAGCGGACGATTATTTCTTCGCCTCGGACCTCGAAGCCGAAGCCGCGGGCGCCCGCGCCTACAGGTTCAGCCGCCCCTGGGGCGTGCCGGTGCGGTATCACGATTTCGAACAGTTCATGGCGCGCTGCCGCCCCGACCTGATCGAGTTCCATCTCAGCTACCAGGACATGGACCGCGACCCGGCCGACTATCTCAAGGGGACTTACGATATCGGCCTGGTCGTGCACGCGCCGGAGCTGTTCTCCGGCAGCCGGCTGATGGACATGGCGACCGACGACGAGGACTATCGCCGCTTCTCGGTCGCCGAAACCCAGCGCGTGATCGACATAACCCGCGGTCTGAAGAAGTTCTTCCCCAAAACGGCGCGACCGCCCATCGTGCTCAACATTGGCGGCTTCTCTATGGACGCGCCGTTCGACGCGGCGACCAAGGAAAAGCTTTATGCCACTTTCGCCCGGAGCCTGTCGGAGCTCGATGCCGAAGGCGTGGAACTGACGCCGCAGACCATGGCGCCCTTCCCCTGGCATTTCGGCGGCCAGCGCCATCAGAACATCTTCATCTATCCCGAAGAATCCGCCCGCATGTGCGAGAAGCTGGGCCTGCGCATGTGCGTGGATATTTCCCACACCAGGCTGGCGTCGAATCATTTCGGCTTCGACTTCCTCAAGGGCATTGCGGTCCTGGGTCCCCATACCGCCCATTATCACCTGGGCGATTCCAAGGGCGTGGATGGCGAGGGCCTGCAGATCGGCGACGGCGATATCGACTTCAAGGCCCTAGGCGAGGTGATGCGCCGCACCGCCCCGGATGCGACTTTCATCCCCGAGATCTGGCAGGGCCACAAGAATCTGGGAGAAGGCTTCTGGATCGCGCTGGAGCGGCTGGAGCCGTATCTCTAGGCCAGCGCCTTCGCCACAAAATCCGCGAGATTGCCGCCGGGGAACAGCCGCCCGGCAATGCCCGCGGCCTTTGCCGCCGCCAGATCGCTTTCGCTGTCGCCGACCAGCAGGCTGCGGGCCTGGTCCACATCCCAGCGCGCCAGCAGATCCTCGATCATGCCGGGGCCGGGCTTGCGGCGGCGGCAGGCCCGGCGATAGGCCTCGACCTTGCCGTCGGGATGGTGCGGACAATATTCGAAGGCGTCGACATGGGCGCCCTCCTCCGCCAGCTTTTCGCGAATCCAGTCATGCAGGGCATGGATGGCCGCTTCGTCGTAATAGCCATGCGCCACGCCGGCCTGGTTGGTGACGACGAAGACCAGCATGCCGCGATCGTTGCAGGCCCGGACGGCCGCGCGCGCGCCATCATTCCAATCGAACTTCTCCGGCGTGTGGACATAGCCGTGATTGACGTTGAGGACGCCGTCACGGTCCAGGAAAAGGGCCGGCCGGCGCAGATGCTGCGCCAATTCGCGGTCGGCGCGCTCGAAATCCTCCGGCACGCCGATATCGATGAAATAACCGTCGAAGGCCACGCCGCGGATCAGTCCTTGCCGCGCCAGGCCGGGAAAGATGGCCTGCTCCAGCGAAACCGCCTGGCCCTGCGGTATCGCATCCACGATGCTGCGGCTGATGCAATAGATACCGCCATTGATAGGGCCACCGCCGCCCTCTTCGGGCGCATGGAAGCTGCGCACCAGCCCGTCCGGCGCGGCATTCACCCAGCCATAGCGCTTGCCCGGCGCGCTCGAACGTAGCGCCATGGTGACGCCGCCGGGCACGGCATTGGCGGGCTGGGCCATAGCACGCAGGTTGATGTCGAAGAAGCTGTCGCCATTGGCCAGCAGAAAGGTTTCGTCCAGATGCGGAAGGGCGAAACACAGGGCGCCGCCGGTGCCCAGGGGCTGCGGCTCCTGCAGCACACGGATGCGGGCGCCGCGCCACTCGCGTCCGTCATAGCGCTCGCGCACCGCTTCGCCCAGATGCCCGGCCAGGAGGAGAATGTCGGTGAAACCGTGGCGTGACGCCTCGTCCAGCAGCCATTCGATGAAGGGGCGGCCGTTGATCTCCAGCAGCGGCTTGGGAACGGCCTTGGTCCGCTCCTTCAGGCGCGTGCCCAGGCCGCCGACCAGAAAAACTGCCTGCCGTATCATGGTGCCCCGAGATCCCGCCGCCGGTTCAGGTGCGGGTCAGCTTGCCCTTGTCGAACAGGCCTTCCTCGATCAGTTCCATGATGGCATGGCCCAGCGTGATATGGCCTTCCTGTATGCGTCCGGTTTCCGTGGAAGGAACCACCAGGGCCACGTCGCACTCCGCCAGCGCGGCGCCGCCGGTGCCGCCCAGCAGGCCAACCGTGTGAATGCCCATCTGGCGGGCCGCCTGCAGCGCATTGATGATGTTGAGCGACTTGCCTGAGGTGGTGATGCCGATCAGGACATCTCCCTTGCGGCCAAGCGCGCGGACCATGCGCTCGAAATAATGTTCAAAGGAATAGTCGTTGCCGCAGGCCGTCAGCGAGGAGGTGTCCATCGCCAGTGCGATGGCGGGCAGGCCGGCGCGGTCCACATCGGGACGCAGGCGCACCAGCAATTCCGCGGCCAGATGCTGCGCATCCGCGGCCGAGCCGCCATTGCCGCAAAACAGCAGCTTTCCGCCGGCCGAGAGGGCGTCAATGCAGACATCGGCGATCCGCAGCGCGGAGGGAACATGATCCGCGATGAGCTTTTCCTTCACCGCAATCGAGCGGCGCACCATGTCGCGCACATATTCCGCGCGGGGATCCTCATTTTCATGCACCGCCGAAAAAACTCCCGTCACCATTCCAATACCAATCTTTTGCCGTGCCTGCCGCAGCCGGAAGGATGCTTACAGGGCGGCCCCAACCGAGGCAACAGCCCCGTGCCGCGGCCCTGCTCAAGACCTTGAAAGAAATCGTTTTTCGGCGCGCTATCGCCGGGCTGGCTCAGCCGGCCGCCAGATATTGCCGCGCCAGCACCTTGCCTTCTTCGACACCGGGCTGGTCGAACGGATCGACCCCCATCAGCCGGCCCATCAGAATGGTCTCCAGCATGAAATGCATCATCAGCGCGCCCATGCTGAAGGCATCCACCTTGGGGACATGGATGGTGCGCACCGGCCGGCCATTCTTGAACAGGGTCTGGGCGGTGGCGCGGCATTCGGCTTCCACCAGGTCGCCTGGGCGTTTGCCTGCGAGATAACCGAGACCCAGCGCCTTGGCGGCGGCTTTCGGCACCACCGGCCCCTCGCCTTTCATGTCCACCGACAGGATTGTGAAAAGGGCATTGCCCGGACCGTCGCGGAAAAGCTGCAACTGACTATGCTGGTCCACCGGTCCCAGCACCGAGACCGGCGTGGAGCCCTTGCCGTTCTTGCCCAGGCTCTCGGCCCAGAGCTGGCGCCACCAGCCGCCGAACACCGCCAAGGCATCCGCGTAGGGCCAGAGAATGGTGGTGGCGAGTTTCTTTTCCTCCGCCAGCGCATGCTGCAGCGCCGCGCCCAGGGCGGCCGGCGCATCGGCGGGGGTCTTCGCCGCCAGCGTTTCCGCCAGCACGGATGCCGCGCCGGCGCGCAACTGCTTGACGTCGATGCCCATCAGGATGGCGGGGAGGATGCCCACCACGGTCAGCACCGAATAGCGCCCGCCCACGCCGGTGGGATGATCCAGTTTCGACGCCCCGATGCTGTCGGCGAAATCCGCCAGGGCGCTCTTGTGCGGCTCGGTGACAATGGTGAAATGCTTCGCCAGGTTCTTCACGCCCGCCATTTTCAGCGCCTCAGCCGCGGTCAGCACCTGGGTCAGGGTTTCGGCAGTACCACCCGACTTGGAGATGGCGATGAAATGGGTCTTCTTGAGCTCGAAACGCTTCAGCGCCGCGGCCCAGGAAAAGGGATCGGGATTGTCGTGAAACTCGACAAAAGGCGTCTGGGCCTTGCGCAGCGCCGTCAGGGCCTGGCCGCCCAGGCTGGAGCCGCCAATGCCCAGCACCGCCACCGTCTTGGCGCTGATCTGGGCGGCGCGCGCCTTCGCCGCCTTGAGATCATCCGTGCGGGCGGGAATGCCCAGCAGTTCCAGCGCCCTGCTGCGGTCCTGCTCGCGCAGCCAGTTCAGCGCGCCCACCGCCGCGGCCAGCGATGCGTCATAAGTCTGTTTGGGGGGCGCGCCCTTGCCGGCCAGCGCCAGCTCGAGCGAAACCATGAGGGGACTCAAGGCATCGCGCCTTCTTCGATCCGCGCCTTGACGATCTTGTCGGGCTCGCCGGTAATGGCGCCGTTGTTGTGCTCGCCGCCCTTCTTGATCTTGTCCACCACGTCCATGCCTTCGACCACCTCGCCCCAGATGGAATATTGCCGGTCGAGCCAGGGGGCGTCGTCGAAGCAGATGAAGAACTGGCTGTTGGCGCTGTCGGGATTGGCGGTGCGGGCGGCGGAGACCGTGCCGCGCTTGTGCTTCTCCGCCGAAAACTCCGCCTTGAGATTGGGCAGCTCCGAGCCGCCCGAACCGGTGCCCGTGGGATCGCCGGTCTGGGCCATGAAGCCGGGAATGACGCGGTGGAACACCACCCCGTCATAGAAACCCCGCCCCGCCAGCGCCTTGATGCGCTCGACATGGCCGGGGGCGAGGTCGGGGCGCAGCTTGATCTTCACCTGCCCGTGCTTGAGTTCGAGAATGAGCGTGTCGGCCATTGGCATCTTTCCTTATTTGCGGTCCTGGCAACGTTGCATGAGCGCCACTGCCACGGCGGGAGTGGTGAAGGCGGTGATGTCGCCGCCCAAAAGGGCGATTTCCTTCACCAGGCGGGAGGAAATGGCCTGGTGGCGGGGATCGGCCATCAGGAAGACGGTCTCGATCTCGCTGTTGAGGCGCTGGTTCATCGCCACCATCTGAAATTCGAACTCGAAGTCCGAAACCGCGCGCAAGCCCCGGATGATAACGCCGGCGCCGACGTCTTCGGCGAATTTCACCAGCAGCGTGTCGAAGGGCCTGACCTCGATAGCGGTCTGGCCGGCGGCGAGCCGGCCTGCCTCCGCCTTCAGCATCGCCACCCGCTCGTCCAGCGAAAACAGCGGCGCCTTGGCGGCGTTGATGGCAACGCCGATCACCAGCGTGTCCACCAGCTTGACCGCGCGCTTGATGATGTCGAGATGGCCCAGCGTCACCGGATCGAAGGTGCCCGGATAAAGCCCGATGCGCGCCCGGCTCACGCCGGGTCCCCGCCGACATCGGCGATGCGCTCGACCGAGACCACCTTCTCGCCCTCATCCACCTTGAAGATGGTGACGCCGCCGGCGGCGCGGCCCTGGATCGAGACGTCGGCCACGGCGATCCGGATGGTCTGGCCGGCATCGGAGATCAGCATCAGATCGTCGCTTTCCTCCACCGGGAAGGACGCGATCACGGCGCTGTTCTTCTTGCCCATGCCGATGGCGACGATGCCGGAGCCGCCGCGGCCGGTGACGCGATATTCATAGGACGAGCTGCGCTTGCCAAATCCGGTCTGGGAGACGGTGAGCACGAATTGCTCGCGCGCGCCAAGCTGGGCGTAGCGCTCCGACGTCAGGGTGGCTTCCTCGCCATTCTCCTCGGCATCGGCCTCGATTTCCTCGGCCGGCGCTTCGGCTTCGCCGCTTTCGGCGCGGCGGGCGGCGCCGGCCTGCTTGAGATAGGCGCGGCTTTCGGCGCTGGAGGCGTCGGAATGATAGAGCAGTGACAGACTGACCACGGCATCGCCGTCCGCCAGCTTGATACCGCGCACGCCGGTGGAATCGCGGCCCTTGAAGACCCGGACATCGGTGACGGCGAAGCGGATGGCCTTGCCCAGCTTGGTGGTGAGGAGGAAATCCTCGTCCTCGGTGCAGGTGGCGACGCCGATGATGCCATCGCCTTCCGCCAGCTTCATCGCGATCTTGCCGGACTTGTTGACCTGGGCGAAGTCGGACAAGGCGTTGCGCCGCACATCGCCGGATCTGGTGGCGAAGACGACATGCAGCTTTTCCCACTCGCTTTCGTCTGGCAGCGCCAGGATGGTGGTGATGCGCTCGCCTTCCGCCAGCGGCAGCAGATTCACCATCGCCTTGCCCTTGCCGGCGATGCGCGCCTCGGGCAGGCGCCAGACCTTCATCTTGTAGGCCATGCCGGTGGAGGAGAAAAACAACATCGGCGCGTGGGTATTGGCGACGAACAGGGAGGTGACGAAATCCTCGTCCCGCGTCGCCATGCCGGAACGGCCCTTGCCGCCGCGCCCCTGTACCCGGTACTCGTCCAGCGGCGTGCGCTTGATATAGCCGTTATGGGTGACGGTTACGGCGACGTCCTCGCGCTCGATCAGTGCCTCGTCCTCGATCTCGACCTCGGCGTCGATCAGTTCGGTCTTGCGCGGGGTGGCGAATTCGACCCGCACGGTGGCGAGTTCGTCCTTGATGATGGCAAGGACGCGGGTGCGACTGGACAGAATCTCAAGATAATCCTTGATCGCCTCGCCCAGCTTGGCAGCCTCTTCGCGGATTTCATCCACCCCCAGCGCCGTCAGCCGCTGCAGCCGCAGATCGAGGATGGCCTTGGCCTGCTCCTCGGACAGCCGCATGGTCTCGCCCGCTTCCATCTTGTGGCGGGGATCGGCGATCAGCGCCACCAGCGGTGCCACGTCCTTGGCCGGCCAGGCCCGCGCCAGCAACTGCTCGCGCGCCGCGGCGGCGTCGGGGGCGGCGCGGATCAGGCGGATGACGTCGTCGATATTGGCCACCGCCACCGCCAGGCCGACCAAAACATGCCCGCGGTCGCGCGCCTTGGACAGTTCGAACTTGGTGCGACGGGTGACGACTTCCTCGCGGAAGCTGGTGAAGCAGACGAGGAACTCCTTCAAATTCATCTGCTGCGGCCGGCCGTCATTCAGCGCCAGCATGTTGACGCCGAAGCTCTGCTGCAGCTGGCTGAAGCGGTAAAGCTGGTTCAGCACCACCTCGCCCGAGGCGTCGCGCTTGAGCTCGATCACCACCCGCATGCCGTGGCGGTCGCTTTCGTCGCGGATGTCGGAAATGCCTTCCACCCGCTTGTCGCGCACCAGTTCGGCGATGCGTTCCTGCAGCACGGCCTTGTTCACCATGTAGGGGATTTCGGTGATGATAATGGCTTCGCGGTCCTTGCGGATTTCCTCGATGGTGCAGCGGGCGCGCATCAGGATGCTGCCGCGTCCCCGCGCCAGGGCGCCGCGCGCCGCCTGCTTGCCGATGATCAGGCCGCCGGTGGGAAAGTCCGGCCCCGGCACGATCTCGGTCAGGGCTTCCAGATTGATCGAAGGGTCCTCAATATAGGCGAGACAGGCGTCGATCACTTCGCCCAGATTGTGCGGCGGGATGTTGGTGGCCATGCCGACGGCGATGCCGGCCGAGCCGTTGACCAGAACATTGGGAAAGCGGGCCGGCAGCACCACCGGCTCATGCTCACTGCCGTCGTAATTGTCGCGGAACCCGACCGTGTCCTTGTCGAGGTCCTCCAGCAGCGCCATGGCGGATTTGGCCAGGCGCGCCTCGGTATAGCGTTCCGCCGCGGGCGGATCGCCGTCGACGCTGCCGAAATTGCCCTGGCCGTCAATCAGCGGCAGGCGCATGGAAAAATCCTGCGCCAGCCGCACCAGGGCGTCATAGATCGCCAGATTGCCGTGCGGATGGTACTTGCCCATCGTGTCGCCGGTGATGCGGGCGCATTTGCGATAGGCCTTGTCGGGCGTGTAGCCGCTCTCATGCATCGAGAAGAGAATGCGGCGATGCACCGGCTTGAGGCCATCGCGCGCGTCGGGCAGCGCGCGGCTGACGATCACGCTCATGGCGTAATCGAGATAGGATTTCTTCAGCTCGTCTTCGATGGCGACCGGAATGGCAGGCAGGCCACTGGACGGCGGCGGATTGCCCGCGGGCGGGTCGGAAATATCGCTCAAAACAGTCCTCGGAAGGCCCCCAAAAGGGGCGGAAAACCAGGCTCGATTCCTAGCATTTCCGGGTGGCTGTAGCCAGCGATTCCACCGCCCGGAAGTCCCTGATTCGACTTGTCTTTCAGGCGTTAGCGGGCAGCTTTGGGAAGGTTGCTCAATTCGGCCCGGACACGGGCCATGTCATAGGCGTAGATCAGCCGCTTTCCGCCCTCGTCCTTGTAGCCGAAAGTGATGCCGATCAGCCTGCCCGAGGCATCCACCACCGGCCCGCCGGAGAAGCCGGGCCCGGCATCACCCTCGAAACTGAACCAGCTGGTGACCGCGTAGCCAGGCTCGACGGTGATCGTACGCACCACGCCATGGGCGATGCGCAACTCGGCGTCCGCGCCCTGGCCATAGGCCGTGACCGGCGCGCCGACCACCGGCGGCGCCACGGGCGGCATGACGCGGGTCTGGACGCGGAAGAACAGCAGGTCCGTGTCGCGGTCGGGAATGCCGATCACCTGCCGGGAATCCACCATGGAGGAATTGTGCCGGTTGGTGACGGCGATGCCCGGCGCGATCACCATGGCGGCGGCATCTTCGGGATCGAGGCCCAAATGCACCCGGCCATGCAGCGGGCGATAGGCCGCCGCTATGGCGGGTTCGGCGATGCGGGAGGCCGGCTGGCCAGAAGAAGCGCAACCCGCCAACGCCACAACCAGGGCCGCGCACGCAAGCCTAGAAGGGAATTTCGTCATCCATCTCATCGCGCTGGAAGCTGGCCGGGGCCTCGCCCGCGCCGCCGCTTCTGGCGCCGCCGGAACCGTCGCCTTTGCCGTCCAGCATGGTGAGCTCGCCGCGGAAATTCTGCAGCACCACTTCGGTGGAGTATTTCTCGGCCCCGTCCTTGTCGGTCCATTTGCGGGTCTGCAACTGGCCTTCGACATAGACCTTGGAACCCTTGCGCAGATATTTCTCCGCCACCTCGGCCAGGTTCTTGTTGAAGATCACCACCCGGTGCCATTCGGTCTTTTCTTTGCGCTCGCCGCTGGCCTTGTCCTTCCAGCTTTCCGAGGTCGCTAGCGACAGGTTCACCACCGGATCGCCGGAGGTCATGCGGCGCACTTCCGGGTCCTTGCCCAGATTGCCGACCAAAATCACCTTGTTGACGCTTCCCGCCATGACCCGACCCTTCCCGAATTTGAAGGGCGGACCTTACGGCCCGCCGCGACACTATGCATTGCGTCCAATGGTTTTGTTCTTATTATGTTCTAGTCAGATTCGAGTCAATCCCCAATAATCTGGGGGCATCCGGCTGGTCCTTGCACAACCGGGGTTCCGACCCCATTTTCCGGCTCTCCCATGCTGAAAAACATCTCCATCCGCGGCGCCCGCGAGCACAATCTCAAGAACGTGGATGTCGAGATTCCGCGCGACACCCTGACGGTGCTGACCGGCCTGTCGGGTTCCGGCAAGTCGTCGCTGGCCTTCGACACCATCTATGCCGAGGGCCAGCGCCGCTATGTCGAGAGCCTCTCGGCCTATGCCCGCCAGTTCCTGGAACTGATGCAGAAGCCCGATGTGGATCACATCGAGGGCCTCTCCCCCGCCATTTCCATCGAGCAGAAGACCACCTCCAAGAATCCGCGCTCGACCGTCGGAACCGTCACCGAAATCTACGATTACCTGCGCCTGCTGTTCGCCCGGGTCGGCGTGCCCTATTCGCCGGCCACCGGCCTGCCCATCGAAAGCCAGACCGTCAGCCAGATGGCCGACCGGATTCTCGGCTTGCCCGAAGGCACGCGGCTCTACCTCAACGCCCCCATCGTGCGGGGTAGGAAAGGCGAATACCGCAAGGAACTGGCCGAGTTGCAGAAGAAGGGCTTCCAGCGCGCCAAGATTGACGGGAAATATTACGAACTCTCCGCCACCCCAGCGCTGGACAAGAAGCTCAAGCATGACATCGAGATCGTGGTGGACCGCATCGTGGTCAAGAAGGAGATCGGCAACCGCCTGCCCGATTCCATCGAAACCGCGCTGGGGATCGCCGATGGCCTGCTGATCGCCGAATTCGCCGACGAGAAGGAAAAGGACGGCAGCCAGAAGCGACACGTTTTCTCCTCCAAATTCGCCTGCCCGGTCTCCGGCTTCACCATCCCGGAAATCGAGCCGCGCCTGTTTTCCTTCAACAATCCCCATGGCGCCTGTCCGGAATGCGATGGGCTGGGCACCCAGAACTATTTCGACGAAGACCTGGTGGTGCCGGACGAAAGTCTTTCCCTGAAGAAAGGCGCCATCGCCCCCTGGGCCAAGAATTCCTCGCCCTATTACCTGCAGACGCTGGAAGCGCTGGCGCGGCACTACAAATTCTCCATGAACGAGCCCTGGGAGGACCTGCCCAAGAAAGTGCGGGAGGTGATCCTGCACGGTTCGGGCGAGGACGAGATCAAGTTCACCTATGACGACGGCATGCGCCGCTATGACACCAAGAAGCCGTTCGAAGGCGTCATCACCAACATGGACCGGCGCTATTCCGAGACGGACAGCGCCTGGATGCAGGAAGAGCTGGAGAAGTACCAGTCGGAGGCCCCCTGCGAGGTCTGCAGCGGCTATCGCCTCAAGCCCGAAGCCCTGTCGGTGAAGATTGGCGGGCTGCATATCAGCCAGGTCTGCGAACAGTCGATCCGCGACGCCGATGGCTGGTTTCGCGACATCGACCGAAAGCTCAACAGGCAGCAACAGGAAATCGCCGTGCGCATCCTCAAGGAGATCCGCGCCCGGCTGAAATTCCTCAACAATGTCGGGCTGGATTACCTCACCCTGGCGCGCGCCTCGGGCACCCTGTCGGGCGGCGAAAGCCAGCGCATCCGGCTGGCCTCGCAGATCGGTTCGGGCCTCACCGGCGTGCTCTATGTGCTGGACGAGCCCAGCATCGGCCTGCACCAACGCGACAATGCCAAGCTGCTGGAATCGCTCAAGGGCCTGCGCGACATGGGCAACACCGTGATCGTGGTCGAGCATGACGAGGACGCCATCCGCCAGGCCGACCATGTCATCGACATGGGGCCGGGCGCCGGCGTGCATGGCGGCCATATCATCGCCGAAGGTACCCCGGCCGACATCATGGCCAGCAAGAAAAGCCTGACCGGAAAATATCTCACCGGCGCCGAGAACATCCCGATTCCGCCCAGGCGCCGCAAGGCCCTGCACAATCGCTGGCTGAAGGTGGTGGGCGCGCGCGGCAACAATCTCAAGAACGTCACCGCCGAGATTCCGCTGGGCACGTTGACCTGCATCACCGGCGTGTCGGGCGGCGGAAAATCCACCCTCACCATCGAGACCCTGTTCAAGGCGGCCTCGCGCAAGCTGGCGCAGAGCCGCGAACATCCCGCCCCGCATGACCGCATCGAGGGACTGGAGTTCCTCGACAAGGTGATCGACATCGACCAGAGCCCGATCGGGCGCACGCCGCGCTCCAACCCGGCTACCTATACCGGTGCCTTCACCCCCATCCGCGACTGGTTTGCCGAACTGCCGGAGAGCAAAGCGCGCGGCTATGCCCCCGGCCGTTTCAGCTTCAACGTCAAAGGCGGGCGCTGCGAGGCCTGCCAGGGCGACGGCGTCATCCAGATCGAGATGCATTTCCTGCCCGACGTCTATGTCCAGTGCGATGTCTGCAAGGGCAAACGCTACAACCGCGAGACGCTGGAAGTGAAGTTCCGCGACCATTCCATTTCCGACGTGCTCGACATGACCGTCGAGGCCGGGGCCGAATTGTTCAAGGCGGTGCCGTCCATCGCCGAGAAGCTGGAAACCCTGAAGCGCGTCGGGCTGGGCTATATCGCCATCGGCCAGCAGGCCACCACCCTGTCAGGCGGCGAGGCCCAGCGCGTCAAGCTGTCCAAGGAATTGTCACGGCGCGCTACCGGCCGCACGCTCTACATTCTCGACGAACCCACCACCGGCCTGCACTTCCATGACGTGAAAAAGCTGCTGGAGGTGCTGCAGGAATTGGTCGAGGCCGGCAATACCGTGGTGGTGATCGAGCATAATCTGGAAGTGATCAAGACCGCCGACTGGATCATCGATCTGGGGCCGGAAGGCGGCGATGGCGGCGGCGAGATCGTCGCCAGCGGCACACCGGAGGATGTGGCCAGGACCGCCCGCTCCTATACCGGCCAGTATCTCAAGCCGCTGCTGAAGGGCGCGGCGAAGAAGCTGAAGGCGGCGGAATAAGCCGGTCCTTCATGCCCGCCAGGTTCGGGTAATAATCCAGCTGCCGCTCCAGCCGCGCAATCTGCTCCGGCGTGAAGCGCTCCCGCCCGCGGCCCGAGACGCCGCGATTGTAGCGGTAACTGCCACGGTCTTCCCAGATTCCGTCCAGCGCCCCCTGGCAAACTTGGCGCGAGCGCGGCAGGCCGGAATGGTCCAGCAGCCGCATCAGAACCGATACGGGATCGGCAAGGAATTCGCCATAGTCGAGCACCAGCACGCGCGGATCGCTCGCCGCGAAATCCAGCCAGGTGGCGAAATAGCTGGCATACCAGGGGCCCATCATGTCGATCAGAAAGTCGCTCTTCTGTTCCCGGGTCAGCGCGGCATAATTCTGCGGCACCGCGATGTTGAGCCAGTTGTCGGGCATGAGCGGATCTGCCGCCAGCATGTCGGCATATGAGGCCAGCATGTCGGGGATGGCGCGGATCATGATGACGGGCTTGAGATCAAAGGCCTCGATGAACCGCTGGTTGGCGGGCAGCGCCTGCATGTGCACATGCGTCACCAGCGTCTTGGCGGGATGGCCGCCGGCAAAATAGCGCACGAAGATGGGCATGTAGAAACTTGCGTCGCGCCCGCCCTGGGCATGGCAGGTCCGTACCAGCACCCCATCCGCTGCGACAATGGCCGCGGAACGCAGATAGGTCCCCGCCGCCTTGGGCGCAAACGCCAGAATCACCGAGCGCCTGAGTCCACCCAGATCGTTGAGGTAATCGAAAAAGTCCCGCTCGAAGCCGCCATCGCAATAGGGCGGCAGAAAGACCGCTGTGACGGCGTCTTCATCAAGAGGAAGGGTCATGCAAGGCAGAAATCAGAACGCCATCCATCGGTATGGAAGGACGCGAATCCTGTCCAGTTACGGCTGGTTAATCGCGGAGCAAAGATCAACATTTCCCAATGTGTTTGGCGGCGACACGCGCGGCCACACCACAGGGACCCGCGTCAGACCCGAAGATCGGTGCGGCTGAGTTCGCGCCAGGAAAAGACGCTGGCGCCGACCGCCAGGCCGATCAGCAGCGGCGCCACCACGAACTGCACACCCGTGATCAGCGGCAGGTTGGCGGAAACGGCGGCGGAGACACTCTCCGTCGTCTGCGGCGCATGCGAATCCAGCGAACCCGAGATCACTGCCAACAGCACCGTCATCAGGGTCAGCAGCAGCGGGCCCAACGCTCCCAGCACCACAGCCAGCAGCCGCCAGAAATTGTCCGCCGACAGCAGCCAGGCGCGCGCCAGCGCGGGACCCTGCTCGGCCACCACGATCGCCGGCACCAGAAAGGCCATGCGGATGCCGACATAGACCAGGCCGGAAAGGAAAAGCAGCACGCCGACTTCCGCCAGCAGGGCAATGGGCATTGTGCCTGCCGCGGCGGCGGGCAGACTGACGATCAGCGACAAGAGCAATACGCCTGCCAGGAGCAGCAGCAGCAGTCCCAGCAGGGCGCGGAACATGCGCCATTCCGGCAGCCCGAAGGTGAAATGCACCATGGCGCCGCCCTGGCGCTGGCCCAGCGCCAGTTGCGCCACCGGCACGCACATCACGGCGTAAAACGCCAGCTGCGCCAGGCCGAAGCCGAGCTGGATCAGCACCGCCGGTCCGGCGGCAGCGGCGGCGCCCGCCGCCATCGCCTGCTGCACTTGCCGGCCATAGATCTGGTTGACGAAGAAACCGCCCACGGTGGTGAGCACCATCGGCAGCCAGATCAGGCCGATGATGGCGCCCAGATGGGTGAAGGTGAAAGCATAAGCCTCGCGCAGAACGGCGAGGACGGGGAGCCTGCGCACCCTCAGAATTCGTCGTAGGGCCGCAGGTCGTTGAACTGCGGCGCGCGGGGCGTGTCGTTCCACAGCGAGGCGGCCCACAGCGCGACGGCGCTGATCACCGGCCATTCCAGCGCACCCTTCATCGCTTCGCCCGCCATGACCCAGCGGCGCTTGGGCACGAAGGCGGCCACGCCGACGGCCGCGACGGCGAGAATTCCCGCGCCGACAGCTATGTGAATCAGACTGATGCCCTTGCGTTCCTCGGTCATTTTTTTCTCTTCGCTTCCGCGGACGAATATAGGGGGGCGGCCCCAAATGTCATCCGCGCACAACGTCACGATACGCCTTAGCGTCTAAAGAGTTGGTATCCTGCCACAGTTAGGAATTTAGTCAGGTAACCAGCTCCCGCTTTCCCTGCTAAATGGCCCCCTTATGCGGCCAATTCATGTCATCGGTGGGGGCCTGGCGGGGTCTGAAGCCGCTTTCCAGGCGGCCGAGGCCGGCATGCCGGTGATTCTGCATGAGATGCGGCCCATCCGCCCCACCTTCGCCCACCAGACCGGCGGGCTGGCGGAGTTGGTCTGCTCCAACTCCTTCCGCTCCGACGACTGGCTGAACAACGCCGTCGGCCTGCTGCACGAGGAGATGCGGCGGTCCGGTTCGCTGATCATGCGCGCGGCGGATGCCCACAAGCTGCCGGCAGGCGGGGCGCTGGCAGTGGACCGGCACGGCTTTTCGGACGCTGTGACGGCGGCGCTGGAGGCCCATCCCAATATCCGCATCGCGCGGGAGGAAGTCACGGCGCTGCCGCCGCCGGAGGATGGCCTGGCCATCATCGCCACCGGCCCCCTCACCTCCGAGGCGCTGGGCGCGGCGATCCTCGCCGCCACCGGCGAAGCATCGCTGGCCTTTTTCGACGCCATCGCGCCCATCGTGCACCGCGACTCCATCGATTTCGACATCGCCTGGATGCAATCGCGCTATGACAAGAAAGGTCCGGGCGGCGGCGACGCCGATTACATCAACCTGCCGCTGGACGAGCAGCAATACAGGGATTTCATCGCCGCGCTGATCGCCGGCGAGAAGACCGACTTCAAGGAATGGGAGAAATCCACGCCCTATTTCGAAGCCTGCCTGCCGATCGAGGTGATGGCCGAGCGTGGCGTCGAGACCCTGAGCTTCGGGCCGATGAAACCGGTGGGGCTGCGCGATCCGCGCCAGGACACCCAGCCCTATGCCGTGGTGCAGTTGCGCCAGGACAACGCGCTGGGCACGCTGTGGAACATGGTCGGCTTCCAGACCAAGCTGAAGCACGGCGAACAGATTCGCATTTTCCGCACCATTCCGGGACTGGAGAATGCCGAGTTCGCCCGGCTGGGCGGGCTGCACCGCAACACCTTCATCAATTCGCCGCGCCTGCTCGATGGACAGCTGCGTCTGAAATCGCGGCCGCATCTGCGCTTCGCCGGCCAGGTGACCGGCGTGGAAGGCTATGTCGAAAGCGCCGCCATCGGCCTGCTTGCCGGGCGGCTGGCCGCCGCCGAAGCCCTGGGCCGCGAACTGGCGCCGCCGCCGCCGCAAACCGCTTTCGGGGCGCTGGTCGCCCACATCACCGGCGGGGCGGACGCGCAGACCTTCCAGCCCATGAACGTCAATTTCGGGCTATTCCCCGACTTGGACCCCGGCGTAAATCCCCGCACCGGCAAGCCGATGAAACTAAAGGGCGGCGAGCGCAAGCAGGCCATGGCCCATCGCGCCCTGGCGGCGCTCGAAAACTGGCTGGAAAGCAGCCGGAAAGCAGACTGACGAAACGTCCCGCCGGTTCGCACGTTGCCTTGGTGGAAAAGGCAGGGCCGCATGGACATTCCTCTCGAACTTTCCTTCCACAACATGAAGCCTTCCGACGGCCTGCAGGCCGCGGTGACCGAACATGTCGCCAGGCTGGAAAAGCTGCATGACCACATCATCGGCTGCCGGGTGGTGATCGAGTTGCCGCACAAGAGCCATCGCGTCGGGCACAATCTGCCCGACGTCCATATTCTGTTGCGGGTTCCGGGCGCCGAAATCGCGGTGACCCGCGAAATGGTGCATGCCGCCGGCTGGAAAAACGCCTCCGACGCCTATGCCGTGCTGGACGGCGCTTTCGCGGTGGCGGCCAGCCGGTTGCGGGAACATCGCCGGGTCACCCAAGGGGCGGTGAAATACAAGAGCGGCCAGCCCCGCGGCGCCCGCGGCCCCAGCGGCCTGGGTTAGCCCCTCAGAGCCGCTTTTTCATCGCCGCGCTCAGCAGCGCCATTTGCCGCCGATGAATCGAGACACCGCGCATCCTGCTCAGGCGGCTGAGATAGACCGGCACCAGGGCGGCGGGCAGGATCGCCGCCAGCGCCGCGCGCGGCCGCGGCCCCCGGCGCGCCGCCAGGAAATGCTCGCGCGCGCGCAGCGCGGTCTGGCGAATAGCGGCGGCGATGCGCGGATCGTCCCCACCCTCCAAAAACGCGTCCGGCGTCAGATGCAGCGCCGCCAGCAGATCCAGCGGCAGATACAGCTTGTGCCGGTTGTTGTGGAAAGGCAGCGAACGCAGCAATCCCGCCAGGCCGTAGGCCAGGGCCGCCGGCTTCGCCACCTCGGGATCGCCGCCCAGGATGGCGCAGGCTGCGCGCATCAGGGCGCCGCCGGTGGCGTCGAGATAACTCTCCAGCGCCGCAAAATCGGCGAAATGCGCGGCGCTGGCGTCGAAGGCACGGGCGGCGATGATGCCTTCCAGCGCGGCAAGCCCGACCTTGCCGGAGTCGAACAGCGCCTGAAGCCCCCGCGCCACGTCATGGTTGCGGGGCATGCCTTGCGCCGCCTGTTCCGCCGTCTCGCGCCACCATTCCAGGCGGATGGCGCCCAGCATCGGCTCGCGCACCGTCTCGGCGATGCGCGCCACCTCGTGATTGAAGGCGTAGAGCGCGAAAAGCTGGGGGCGCAGCGGCGCGGGCGCGAACAGGGCGGAAAAATAGCGGTCAGGATCGGCGGCGCGCACCGATCGGGCGAGGCGGCTGGCAAGCTCAGCGTCCATTTCATCCCAACGAAAAGAGCCGCCGGATCGCTCCGGCGGCCCTTCAGGCTAACAGGCCCGCTTCAGATATGCGACGCCGCCAACATGCAGAACAGCATGGGGACGGAGAGCATTGTGTTGATACGCGAGAAGATCATCGCGGTCTTGGCGGCGGCGGCCTTCTCGTCGGCGGCGAGATTGGGATATTTGCCGGCGATGTTGAGCGCCTTCTGCTGGTTCGGCCAGATCACAAACCAGACATTGAAGCCCATGATGAGGCCCAGATACATGCCCAGCCCGATCAGCGAGGCGGCGGTGTTGGGCGCGCCGGAAAGACCCAGCGTCAGGGCGTCGCTCAGCGTATAGCTGGCGCTCTGCGACGCCAGTCCAAGGCCCAGGATGACGGTGGCCAGCGCCGCCCAGCGAAACCAGAACAGCGCGGCGGGGGCGATATAGCCGGTAACGCCGCCTTTCAGCTCGGCCGGAACCTTGGGCATGGTCGGGATCTGAACGAAGTTGAAATACCAGAGCAGACCGATCCACATCACCCCGGCAGCGACATGCAGCCAGCGGGTGACGAAGGCCCAGAAGGCCATGTCGATGTCGCCCTTCAGGCAGCCGACATAGATCGCCGCCACCCCGATGGCGAGCACGAAGCCCGCGATCACCACATTGCGCAGATTGCCGAAAAAAGCGGCCATGGCTCCCCTCCCCGAAGATTCGCGGCGGGCACTCTAGCGCAGGGCTACCTGAATAGTAAGCGTTCTTAAATGGTAAGGGTTCTGGGCCGGGCGATATTGAGCCAGGTGATCACGATCAGCCGCGTCACCACCACCGAGGTGAAGAAGGAGGTGATGATGCCCAGGAACAGCGCCACGGCGAAACCCTTGACCGGACCCTGGCCCAGCTCGAACAGGATCATGGCGGCGATCAAATGGGTCATGTTGGCGTCGATGATGGTGGCCATGGCGCGCTTGAAGCCGGTGTCGATCGCCCCCAGCATGCCGCGGCCGTTGCGCTGCTCCTCGCGGATGCGCTCGAAGATCAGGACGTTGGCGTCCACCGCCATGCCCAGGGTCAGCACGATGCCGGCGATGCCGGGCAGGGTCAGCGTGGCCATCGGGGTCAGCGCCGCCAGCAGCAGGATCAGGTTCAGCGACAGCGCCAGATCGGCGAAAAGGCCGAACAGGCCGTAGCGCAGCACCATGAACAGCATCACCAGGCTGAGACCGGCAACGGCCGAGATCCGGCCGGCCTTGATCGAGTCCTTGCCCAGTTCGGCCCCGACCGTGCTCTTCTGGAGGATGTTCAGCGGCGCCGGCAAGGCGCCGGATCGCATCAGCAGGGCGACATTGTTGGCGTATTCGGTGGTGAAATTGCCGTTGATCTGGGCAGAGCCGCCCAGGATCGGCTCCTGGATATTGGCGACCTGGATCGCCTGATTGTCCAGGATGACGGCGAAGGGCTTGCCGACATTGGCCTTGGTGGCGTCGCCGAACTGGCGGGCGCCGATGCTGTCGAAGCGAAGTTGGATCACCGGCAAATTCGTACGCGAATCGAACCCGGTACTGGCGTCAATCAGGCGCTCGCCCGCGACCATGATGCGGCGATGAACCACGGTATTCTGCACCGGCGCGCCCTTGGGCGCCGTCAGGTCCAGCATCGGCACGATATCGTCGCCGATCGGCGCCGTCTTCAGGGAGGGGTTGGCCTGCACCTCGGCCAGGGCGGCGACGTCCACCAGCTTGAAGCTCATCTGGGCACGCTGACCCAGCAGGGCTTCGAGCCGGGTGGGATCGGAAAGGCCGGGCACCTCGACCGAGATGCGGTTGGGCTGCTGCTCGGCGATGTTAGGCTCGCGCGTGCCCAGCTCGTCAATGCGCTTGCGCACGACCTGAACTGACTGTGCCAGGATCTGCTGGCGGGTCTGCTCGGCATAGGCCGGCGTCGGTTGCAGCACCATCCTGCCACCGCCCGGCTCGGTCAGCGCATACTGGCGATTGCCGCCGGTGAGCGAAGTGGTCATGACCGGATTGAGGCCCTGCACCAGCGCCTTGGCCTCGGCATAGCGGCCGGCGTCGGTGATGGTGAATTGCACCATGCTCTGGCGCGATTCTAGGCCGGCGACGGGGATGTGCGCCTTGCGCAGGGCGGCGCCGATGTCGAGCGAGAGCTGATCGGCCTTGTCCTTCTGCACCTGGGCCAGGTCCACTTCCAGCAGCAAAGAGGAGCCGCCCTGCAGATCAAGACCGAGATTGACCGGCTGCAGCCAGGTGGGCAGGCGGCTGCGCATCTTGTCCGGCAGCGGCAGATTGGGGAAAGCGACGAGCATCCCAACCGCGATGACGGTCACGGTTAGCCACTTGGTCCAGCCGGAAACGTGCAGCACGGCTCAGCCCTTGTCGGCGGTGACTTCGCCGCCCTTGGGACGCACATCGGTCAGGGTGCTTTTCACCACCTTGACCTGCACATTGTCGGCGATCTCGATGGTCACTTCCTGGTCCTCGGCGGCGGGCGTCTTCACCACCGTCCCCAGGATGCCGCCCGCCGTCACCACCGTGTCGCCCCGCCGCGCCCCGCCGACCTTCTCGCGCAACTTCTTGGCCTGCTGCTGCTGCGGCCGGATCAGCAAAAAATACATGATCGCCATGATGAAAAAGAGCGGGGCGATCGTGCTAAGTGTGTTGGTGTCCATGTCGGGGGAACCGGCTGAAAAGCCCGCGGACTATAGCGGCGCGGCCTTCCTTTGCAACCACGGAAAATCAAGGGCTTAGCATGGAAAAGACGGGGGCTTCGGCAGGGGGCGGCGATCTGGCGGCGCTGGCCGCCCGCATCGCGCTGGCGCTGGAGCGGCTCTCTCCGCCGCCGGCGGCAGGGCTTTCCGGCGCGGGCGGCGGCGAGGCCTTTATCTGGGAGCCTCAGGGCGGCGGCCTGCTGGCGGTGCCGTCGGTTTCGCGGGTGCCGCTGTCCCTGCTCAAGGGTATCGAGCCGCAACGCGGCACGCTGCTGGCCAACACCAGGCGCTTCGCCGACGGCCTGCCGGCCAACAACGCCCTGCTGTGGGGCGCGCGCGGCATGGGCAAGTCCTCGCTGATCAAGGCGGTGCATGCCGCGGTCAATGAAGGGCGCAAGGACAAGTTGGCGCTGGTGGAAGTGCACCGCGAGGACATCAACACCCTGCCCCAGTTGCTGCGCCTGCTGCGCGCTTCGCCGCGGCGCTTCCTGCTCTATTGCGACGATCTTTCCTTCGACAAGGACGACACCAGCTACAAGTCATTGAAGGCGGCCCTGGAAGGCGGGCTGGAAGGGCGGCCGGAGAATGTCCTGTTCTACGCCTCTTCCAACCGGCGGCATCTGATGCCGCGCGACCTGGTGGACAATGAGCGCGGCACCGCCATCAATCCCGGCGAGGCGGTGGAGGAGAAAGTCTCGCTGTCCGACCGCTTCGGCCTCTGGCTAGGCTTCCACAATTGCAGCCAGGACGATTATCTGGCGATGGTCGAAGGCTATGCCAGCCATTACGGGCTGAAGATGGCAGCGGAAGATATGCGGCCCCGCGCCCTGACCTGGGCGATCACCCGCGGCGCGCGCTCAGGCCGCGTGGCGTGGCAATTTATCCAGGATTTGGCGGGCGAGCTGGGCCAGAAACTCGACTGAGTGAACTTTCTGCCTGCAAAAATGTGGCGCCCAGCGACAGCGTAGGCGCCGCCCGCCAAATGCGGGCGAACTGGGCCAGAAACTCGACTGATTTTATGGTCGCGCGGCCTAACGCTGACAGGCGGGCTGCGCCCGACCTTCTGGGCCGACGCTCCTAGGCGCCGGTACGCGCCGCCAGATAGCGCTGCGGATCCACCGGCGTAGTGCCGTTGCGAATCTCGAAATGCAGCTGCGGCGAGGTGACGTCGCCGGTCTGGCCGGCATAGCCGATCACCTGCCCCTTGGTGACGAAATCGCCGCGCGCCACCAGCAGGCGGTCGGCATGGGCATAGGCCGTGACATAGCCGTTGCTGTGCTTGATCAGCACCAGATTGCCATAGCCGCTGAGGCTGTCGGCGTAGGAAACCGTGCCGCTGGCGGAGGCGCGGATCGGGGTGTTGCGGCTGGCGGCGATATTGATGCCGTCATTGCGTTCGCCGCCCGCGGTGGCGCCGAAGCCGGAGATCACCTTGCCATTGACCGGCCAGGCGAAGACGGCGTTGCCCGGCGCGGGTCCGGCGGGTCGATACGGCTCCTTGTATTCATATACCGGCGCGTTCTGCTCGGCGGCGGGGCGATAGGCGGGACGCGGCGTCGGCACCGGCGGCGTTTCGTCGGCGGGATCCTGATAGACATAGACGCGGGCGGTGCCGCTGGCGGGTTTGGCCGGGGCGCGATGGCCGACGCGGTCATTGACGCCCCAGGAGAGCTGCGTCTCCGGCGTGTCGGGCGTGCAAGCGGTCAGGGCCAACAGGCCCAGCAGGGCGGCGAAAATCGGGAAGCGGCGATCCATCGTGTCATGCCTTCTGCATGTCTCGAAACGGATCATCGGCGGGAAAGATGAAAAGCTGCTTAACCAAGCCGCAGCGAGAAAGATCGCGCGTTAAGATTTCAGTGAGATTTGACCCAGGTTTTCCCGCATTTTCCGCAGTACCTCCCGCTCGGTGAGATTGAGATGCAGCGGGGTTACCGAAATCCTGCCGGCATGGATGGCGCCCAGGTCGCTGTCTTGGGGCGGCACGGTCTCGTGGCGGCGCAGGCCGATCCAGTAATAGGCGCGCTCGCGCACATCGGTACGCTCGACGATCTCGGTGGATTGCAGGTCGTAATGGCCTTGCGGCACCAGCGACACGCCCGTCACTTCCGCCGCCGGCACGCCGGGGAAATTGAGATTGAGCAGTACGCCCTCAGGCCAGCCGGCTGCGAGCAATTGCCGGATCACCGCGGGACCGTGCACTTCGCCAGCGCTCCAGTCGATGTCGAGGCGCGAGCCGGCCGGCTCCTGGCTCAGCGCTATGGAGGGAATGCCCAGCGCACAGCCTTCCATCGCCCCCGCCACGGTGCCGGAATAGGTGACGTCGTCGGCGAGGTTGGAGCCGGAATTGACCCCCGACAGCACCAGCTCCGGCGGCCGGTCCTTGAGGATGCTGAGCGCGGCCATCATCACGCAGTCGGTCGGCGTGCCGGTGACGGCATAGCGCCGCTCACGCACCCGGCGCAGGCGCAAGGGGCTGGCCAGGGTCAGTGAATGCGAGGCGCCGGACTGCTCGCTTTCCGGCGCCACCACCCAGACATCGTCGGAGAGAGCCCGGGCGATGGTTTCGGCCACGGCCAAGCCGGGCGCGTGGATGCCATCGTCATTGGTCACGAGTATCCGCATGGCGGCGGCTTAAACCAGCAGGCAGTTTTTCACAATGCGAAACTTCGCCTATAACCAGGCCATGAAGCTGCTGTTCGTCGTCCATCAGCCGGTCCGCTTCAATGTCGAGACGCCGGAGCGCGAGCCGCTGGGCGGCACCGAATCCGCCACCGCCTATCTGGCGCGGCAACTGGCGGCCAATGGCCATGATGTCAGCCTGATGACCAACCTGCCCGACGGCACGCCCGAACGCCTGCTGGATGTGCGGCATTTGCCGATCGCCACCGGCCGCAACACCGAATTCCTCGCCGCCGAGAATTTCGACGCCGTCATCGGCGTCAGCGTCGCCATATTGGCACAGCGCCTGCGCGAAGCGGCGCCGCGCGCCCTGCACATCGCCTGGCTGCATGCCCTGCCCGACCAGCCGGCGATGAAGCCGCTGCCGGAAGCAGCGCCGTTCATCGACCATGCGGTCTTTGTCAGCGAGTTTCACCGCAACGCCGTGCGCTTTGCCGGCTCGTCCCACATCATCGGCAACGGCATCGCGCCCGCCTTCGAGAATCTCTTTGCCGCGCCTGCGGAACTTCTCGCTGCCAAGCAGAACCGTGGCGCCTACACCACCACGCCGTTCCGCGGCCTGCACATTCTGATCAAGGCTTTCGCGCAGGCGCGCATCGTCAGCGAGCTGGATGTCTGGTCCGGCATGGAGGTGTACCAGGCCGACAACGCCCCGTTCATGGGTCTTTTTGCCGAGGCGCGGGCGACGCCGCGGCTCAGGCTGCATGCGCCTATCGGCCAGCCGGAACTGGCGGAGCGGCTGAAACCCGTGGCCTTCCTGTTCTATCCCAGCGTCTTTTTCGAGACCTATTGCATCTCGGCCCTGGAAGCGATCGCCGCCGGGCTGAAGGTCGTCAGCACCGATCTGGGCGCGCTGCGGGAAACCACGCTGGGCTTCGCCGAGCTGATGCCGGTGATCGGATTGCCGCCGGAAACGCTTCTGAAGAACTTCACGGCGTTGATGGAGAAGACCGAAAGCCAATTCCTGGCCGATCGGCGCGCATGGGCGGAAGAACGCTTCGCACAAAGCCGGGACGTGGTGCGCCGCTGCAACTGGCGGGCGCGGGCGAAGGAATGGGAAGCGTTTCTTGGCCCGCGCGTCGCCGCCAGACGCGGTTCTTGAAAAATGGGCATGAAGCTGGCCTTTTTCGTTTCCACGCCCATCCGCTTCAACGCCGCCACGCCGGAACAGTCGCCGCTGGGCGGCACCGAAAGCTGCGCCGCCTATCTGGCGCGCCATCTGGCGGCGCGCGGCCATGACGTCACCCTGATCGCCAGCCTGCCGGCGGCCACGCCGGAGCGGGCGCTGGGTGTGCGGCACATTCCAATGGAAGACGCCACCTTCGGCTTTCTCGGGCGCGAGGATTTCGACGCCGTGATCGCACTCTCCATGCCCGGCGATGCGCAGAAGCTAAAGCAGGCGGCGCCGGCGGCCTTCCATGCGGCCTGGCTGCATCTGGGGCCCTGGGAGCCTGCCGTGGCGCAGCTGGGCGCGATGACGCCGTTCGTGGATTGCGCCGTCTTTGTCAGCGAATGGCAACGCGGCGTGACCCGCTTTGGCGGCGCCACCCAGGTGATCGGCAACGCCATCGCCCCGCCCTTCGAGAACATGTTCGCCTCGGCGGAGGAATTGCGGACGGCAAAGCAGAACCGCGCCGTCTACGCCAGCGCGCCGGAACGCGGGCTGGCGATCCTGGCGGAGGCCTTCGCCGCCGCGCGGACCCTGACCGCGCTAGAGGTCTATTCGGGGAGCAGCCTTTACCAGCGCCCCGACGCGCCGCTGCCGGCGCGGCTGGCGGCGCTGCCGCGCACGACGATTCACGCGCCGGTCGGACAGAAAGCGCTGGCGGCGGCGTTGCGGCAGGCGGCGTTCCTTGCCTACCCCGCCATCTTGCCGGAGACCTGGTGCATCGTGGCGCTGGAAGCGATTGCGGCAGGGCTGAAAGTGATTTCCACCACGGTTGGCGCGCTGCCGGAATCGACTCTCGGCTTTGCGGAGCTGATGCCGGTCAGCACCGATGACGCACCGGAGGACATCGCCCGGCGCTTCACGCCGCTGCTGGAGCGCAATGCCGCCGATTTTCTGGCGCGCAAAACGGAATGGGCAGAGGAACGCTTCGCCCAGGCCCGGGAAGTCAGCCGGTGCTGCAACTGGGCGGGGCGGGCGAAGGAGTGGGAGGCGTTTCTGGGACCGGCGGTAAGCTGGAAACGGGGCGCCTAGCCGATCTTCGTCTTGCCGTTCATGTAGGGCTGCAAGACATACGGGATGGCGATGCTGCCATCGGGCTGCTGGTAATTCTCCAGGATGGCGACCAGGGTGCGGCCGACCGCCAGGCCGGAGCCGTTCAGCGTGTGCACCGGTCCCTTCACCTTGCCCTCGGCGCCCTTGAAACGCGTGTTCATGCGCCGGGCCTGGAATTCGCCGCAGTTGGAGCAGGAGGAAATTTCGCGGTACGCCCCCTGCCCCGGCAGCCAGACCTCGATGTCATAGGTCTTGCGGGCGGAAAAGCCCATGTCGCCGGTGCAGAGCGTGACGACGCGATGCGCCAGATCGAGCTTTTTGAGGATTTCCTGCGCCGCGTCGGTCATGCGCTCATGCTCGGCGTCCGACTGGTCGGGCGTGGTGATCGAGACCAGTTCGACCTTGCTGAACTGGTGCATGCGGATCATGCCGCGCGTGTCCTTGCCCGCCGCCCCAGCCTCGGCGCGGAAACAGGGCGTGAAGGCGGTGAAACGCAGCGGCAGTTCGGTTTCGTTCAAAATCTCGTCATTCACATAATTAGTGAGCGAGACTTCCGCCGTGGGGATGAGAAACATCTTATCGTAGAAGAGGTCGCGAAACTGCTCCGCTTCTTCCTCAGTTTGCTTCACACCGGACAACCTCAAGTGTTCTTCGATGCTTCCATATCGAGCGATGAAAAGATCAGCTTCAAACTTGGGAAGTTGACCCGTTCCAAACATCGCCTTTTCCCGCACCAGCACGGGCGGGCTGACTTCGGTGTAGCCGAACTTCTCCGTATGGGTGTCCAGCATGAAGGCGGCGATGGCGCGTTCCAGCCGCGCCAGGTCGGCCTTCAGGTAGACAAACCGCGCGCCTGACACCTTGGCGGCGCGCTCGAAATCCATCTGGCCCAGCGCCTCGCCCAGTTCGAAATGCTGTTTCGCATTGGCGACCTTGCGCGGCTCGCCAAAGGCGCGCGCCGGCAGCGGCACATTCTTCGTCTCGTCTTCGCCGTCCGGCGCGTCGGCAGCGGGCAGATTGGGAAGAACGGCCAGAAGATCGCGCAGCTTGTTCTCAAGTTCCCGCTGCTCCCCCTCGCCTTTCTGGATGCCGTCCTTCAACCCCGCCACTTCCGCCATCAGCGCCGCAGCCTGGGCTTCGTCCTTCTTCGCCTTGGCCTGGCCGATCAGCTTGGAGGCTTCGTTGCGCCGCGCCTGCATGGTTTGCAGGCGTGCCAACAATTCGCGCAAAGCCTTGTCCGCGGCCAGCAGCCTGTCGGCCTCGGCCCCGGCGCTGTCGCGGAAGGCCGGGCGCCGCGCCAGCGCCCTTGCAAAGCCGTCACGGTCGTCGCGAATAGCCTTGATGTCGTGCATGATTCACCCGCGTTGAGTGGCGTCATGCCATGGGCCGGGCGCGGGGTCAAAAACCGGGTTTTTCGCGGCCTTCCGCGCCCCGGCCGGTTAACAAATCCCTGCCGCAATCCGTGACATTACACAGCCCCCTGAAACCGGGATGCAAGCCGGGCGGGCTTAGGCTTTGGGTGCGACAAAAGGGCTGCGTCGTTGCGGGGACGGGCGACACCGAGAGAATTGCTGGACACGCTGGACGGGAAGCTCTCCCGCCTGGGCCAGGCCGGCGCGTCGGCGCTGCTGACCGCGGCGGCGGTGTTCACGGTGGTCGGCGCCCATTTCCTGATCCGCTATCTGCAGGGCGCGCCGGTTCGGGCGATGTCGGTGGTGCAGCTGGTGGTGGAAATGACGGTGGTCATCTTTCCCATGATCCTCTATGCCCGCCGCGTCATCGCCGAACTCGACCGCTCGCGCAGCAAGCTGGCGGCGCTGGGCCGCCGCCTGGAAGTCGCCGCCGAGCAGGCCCACCAGGCCAACCGCGCCAAGTCGCAATTCCTCGCCAACATGAGCCATGAGCTGCGCACGCCGCTGAACGCCATCATGGGTTTCTCCGAGGTGATGAAGGACCAGCATCTTGGGCCGGTGAACAACCCGCGCTATCTCTCCTACGCCAAGGACATCCACACGTCCGGCCGCTATCTGCTGGGCATCATCAACGACATTCTCGACCTCTCCAAGATCGAGTCCGGCAAGATGTCGCTGGACAGCGCAGAGGAGTTCGACTTCCTGACCACCATCGAAGCCTCGCTGGCGATGATCGAAAGCCTGGGCGCCAAGTTCGAGGTCACGCTGGTCAACCAGGTGGCGCCCTGCGGCGTGCGCCTGCTGGCGGTGGAGCGGATGGTGCGCCAGATCCTGATCAACCTGGTCGGCAACGCCATCAAGTTCACCCCCGCCGGCGGCACGGTGACGCTGACCGGACGGCGGCTGGCCTGCGGCGGCTATGAGCTGACGGTGGCCGACAGCGGCATCGGCATGAGCGAGGAGGAGATCATCCTGGCGCTGACGCCCTTCGGCCAGATTTCCAACATGATGAGCGCCCGGCACGCCGGCACCGGCCTGGGCCTGCCGCTGGCGGCGGCGATGATGGAGCTGCATGGCGGGGCGCTGGCCATCACCAGCCAGCCCAATTGCGGCACCGTCGTGCTGCTGACCTTCCCGGCCTCGCGGGTGCGCGAGGCGCGGACGCAGAAGGTGGCCTAGGACTCCGCGCCCTTTTCGGCCGCGGCCCTGGCCTTGCCTCTCAGGATGAACCAGACGCAGAGAATCGAGATTTCGTAGAGCGCCACCAGCGGCACCGCCAGGCTGATCATGGAGATGGCGTCGGGCGGGGTGATGATCGCCGCCACCGCCACCAGCGCCACGATGGCGTAGCGGCGCATGTCGCGCAGCTGCTTGACGGTGACGATGCCGACCTTGGCCAGGATCGACAGGATCACCGGCAGCTGGAAGGTGATGCCGAAGGCGATGATCAGCCGCATCACCAGGTCGAGATATTCGCTGACCTTGGCCTCGAGCTGCAGCCCGACCACGCCGTTGGCGGAGGGCACCTGGTAGCTACCGCCGAACTTGATCGAGAAAGGCAGGATCACGAAATAGACGAAGGCGCCGCCCACCACGAACAGGATCGGGACCCAGATCAGGAAGGGCAGGAAGGCGCGCTTCTCGTGCTTGTAGAGGCCCGGCGCGATGAACAGCCAGAGCTGCCAGGCGATGGCGGGGAAGCCCAGGCAGAAGCCGCCGAACATGGCGATTTTCACCTGGGTGAGAAAGACCTCGTAGAGGCCGGTATAGATCAGGTGGTTCGTGGCGGCCGTCATCGGCTTCATCAGGAAGTCCATGATGCGCGTGGAGACGGCGAAACAGACGATAAAGCTGGCGCCGAAGGCAAGCATCGACCAGACCAGCCGCTTGCGCAGCTCGATCAGGTGCTCCATCAGCGGCGCCTTGGTCGCTTCCAGGGCGGCTTCGTCCTCGGGGGTCGGGGTTATCATTGCGGATTATGCCCGCCGGCAGGCGCGCCCGCCGCAGCGGGAGGCGCGCTTTCGGTGACCTGGAATTCGCCGGCGCGCGGCGCATCGCCGGCCGGCGCCTCCGCCGTCATGTCAATTTTCACGGCTTCATTGATACTGTTGTTGATGTCGGTGATGGCGTTGTTGTTCTTCAGCGCCTCGACCTCCTTGCGCAATTCGTCCAGCTCGCTCTGGCGCGCCATCTCGTCGAAGCTGCGCTTGAATTCGTTGGCCATGCCGCGCGCCTTGCCGGCCCAGCGCCCCATCATCTGCATCAGGCGCGGCAATTCCTTCGGCCCCACCACCACCAG
>Ga0265313_10000658_pt1 | contig 35680 bp, 29 predicted proteins | sample 4123metaG_FD_203122 | JGI IMG/M metagenome (GOLD analysis project Ga0265313, IMG submission 203122) | Rhizosphere microbial communities from Carex aquatilis grown in University of Washington, Seatle, WA, United States - 4-1-23 metaG | ecosystem: Host-associated > Plants > Roots > Rhizosphere >... | reverse complement strand
CAGCACGCCGATCTCCCCCTCCATGAAGGAGAACACGCGCTCCAGCCGGTGGGCGACGCTGTCGATCTCCAGCAGCTCCTGCTTCTCGGCGATCTTGAGGCCGAGATGGGAGGCGACCGTGTCGGCGAGCTTGCTCGGCTCCTCGATCTGGTTGATCGAGACCAGCACCTCAGGCGGAATCTTCTTGTTCAGCTTGATGTATTGCTCGAACTGGGCGACGACGGAACGGGCCAGCGCCTCGACCTCCTTGCCCTCGTGGTCGCGATCGGGAACCGGCTCGGCGAAGCCCTGGAAGAAATTCGGGTTCTCGGCGTATTTCAGGATGCGCGCGCGCTGCCCGCCCTCGATCAGCACCTTGACCGTGCCGTCGGGCAGCTTCAGGAGCTGCAGCACCGTGCCGACGGTGCCCACGCCGTAAATATCCTCGGGCTGCGGGTCGTCCTGGGTGGCGTTCTTCTGGGTCGCGAGGAGGACCTGCTTGTCTTCCTTCATCACGTCCTCGAGGGCCTTGACCGATTTCTCGCGGCCGACGAAGAGCGGCACGATCATGTGCGGAAACACCACGATGTCGCGCAATGGCAGGATGGGATAGAGGGAGCTGCGTGCCAGTTCGGTCATAGGATCCTCGGACATGGGTTCGGGCGCTGAGCCGCCCGCTCAACGTCCCGGCCGAAAGCCGGCCAGGCTTCGCGGCAGTTCATAAATGGCGTTCCCGACAGGTTCTTCAAGGGCCGGAGCGCCCTCAGGCGCCGGCGCCGACATCCTCGCGCCGGTCGGAGTAGATGTAGAGGGGCCGCGAGGTACCATCGACCACCTCCTTGCTGATCACCATGCGTTCGACCCCTTCCAGGCCGGGAAGATCGAACATGGGATCGAGGAGGATTCCCTCCATGATCGAGCGCAGGCCACGGGCACCGGTCTTGCGCAGGATCGCCCGGAGCGCGATGGCGCGCAGCGAATCATCGGTGAAGTCGAGACGGATGTCTTCCATCTCGAACAGGCGCTGGTACTGCTTGACCAGAGCGTTCTTGGGCTTGGTCAGAATGTCGATAAGGGCCTTCTCGTCCAGATCCTCGAGCGTAGCCACCACAGGCAGGCGGCCGACGAATTCGGGAATCAGGCCGAACTTCAGCAGATCTTCCGGCTCGACCTCCTTCAGCACTTCGCCGGTGCGCCGGTCGTCGGGACCGCGCACGTCGGCGCCGAAGCCGATGGCGGAGCCCTTTTTGCCGCGCTGGGCGATGATCTTCTCCAGGCCCGAGAAGGCGCCGCCGCAGATGAACAGGATGTTGGTCGTATCGACCTGCAGGAATTCCTGCTGGGGATGCTTGCGCCCGCCTTGGGGAGGCACCGAGGCGATGGTGCCTTCCATGATCTTCAGCAGCGCCTGCTGGACGCCCTCGCCCGATACGTCTCGGGTGATGGAGGGGTTGTCGGACTTGCGGCTGATCTTGTCGACTTCGTCGATGTAGACGATGCCGCGCTGCGCCCGCTCGACGTTGTAATCGGCGGCCTGGAGCAGCTTCAGGATTATGTTTTCTACGTCCTCGCCGACATAGCCCGCCTCAGTCAGCGTCGTCGCGTCGGCCATGGTGAAGGGCACGTCGATGATCCGCGCCAGGGTCTGGGCGAGCAGGGTCTTGCCGCAGCCGGTCGGGCCGACCAGGAGAATATTGGACTTCGAGAGCTCGACGTCGTTGGCCTTGGCGCCATGGGCGAGGCGCTTGTAGTGATTGTGGACGGCGACCGAAAGCACGCGCTTGGCATGGGTCTGGCCGATGACGTAGTCGTCCAGGACCTTGCATATGTCGGCCGGCGTCGGCACTCCGTCGCGGGACTTGACCAGGGTGGTCTTGTGCTCCTCGCGAATGATGTCCATGCACAGTTCGACGCATTCATCGCAGATGAACACGGTCGGGCCGGCGATGAGCTTGCGCACCTCGTGCTGGCTCTTGCCACAGAACGAGCAGTAGAGCGTGTTCTTCGAATCGCCGCCGGGGGGCTTGTTGGGGTTGGCCATCGCTTTCAGTCGGTCAGCTATACCCGAGTCATAGTCATGTTAGGGCAGGCCTGGAAGCGGGCACAACCAGTTTCTGGCGGCCGGGCCGCACCCGGCCCGGGCCCCAGCAACGGTGCTGCTCGTCCGGATTGGCCTTATTTTGCCGATGGTTGCGCCTCACGCGCCGGGCGCTTCTCGACCACCTCGTCGATCAGACCGAAGGCCTTGGCCTGTTCGGGATCCATGAAATTGTCCCGGTCCATGGCATCCTCGATGACCTTCAGCTCCTGACCCGTGTGCTTGGCATAAATGTCGTTGAGCCGCGCCCGCGTCTTCAGGACCTCGCGGGCGTGAATTTCGATGTCGGCTGCCTGGCCCTGGAATCCGCCCGAGGGCTGATGGACCATGATCCTGGAATTCGGCAGCGAGAAGCGCTTGCCTTTGGCGCCCGCGGCCAGAATCATCGAACCCATGGAGGCCGCCATGCCCATGCAGACGGTCGAGATCGGCGGGCGGATGTACTGCATGGTGTCGTACATGGCGAGGCCCGAATGGACCTGCCCGCCCGGCGAGTTCACGTAGAGGGCGATTTCCTTGTCCGGATTCTCGGATTCCAGGAACAGGAGCTGGGCACAGATCAGGCTGGAGACGGCATCGTTGACCGGGCCGACCAGGAAGATGATCCGCTCCTTGAGCAGGCGGGAATAGATGTCGAAGGCGCGCTCACCGCGGTTGGTCTGTTCGACCACCATGGGAACCAGCAGATTGTCGTGCAGATCGATCGGATCCCGGTCTCTCATTGTCGCCCCTCCTCAGGGCTCACCAACCACTCAAGCCGCGTTGTCCTGCTTCAGCTCCTCGGCGAACTGCTCGGGCGTGACGCGCCGTTCCGACACCTTCGCCGCATCGATGATGTAGTCAACGACCTTGTCTTCGTACAGGGGTGCGCGCAGCTGGGCCATCGCCTCCGGGTGATTCTGGTAGAACTCGATCACCTTGCTTTCCTGGCCCGGATAGCGCCGCGCCTCGGTGGTCATGGCGCGGGCCAATTCGTCCTGCTTCACCTCGACATTGGAGCGCCGGCCGATCTCGGAGAGAAGAAGACCGAGTCGCACCCGGCGCGTCGCGATCGCCCTGTACTCCGCCTTCAGTTCATCCTCGCTCTTGTCCTTGTCCTCGGGGTCGAGACGTCCGGCCGCGCGATCGGCCTCGACCTGGCGCCAGATCGCGTTGAATTCGTCTTCCAGAAGGGTCGGTGGTACGGCGAAATCGTGGCTCGCGGCCAGTTTGTCAAGCAGCTGGCGCTTCAGGCGCAACCGGCAGGCGACTTTATATTCGGTCTCCAGCTGCTCGCGCACCCGCTTGGTCAGCGCGTCCAGGCTCTCGAGACCGAGGCTGCGGGCGAGCGCGTCGTCGACGGCCGAGGGAACGATCCGGCGCTGCTCCTTGACCGTGACATCGAACTCGGCCGGCTTGCCGGCCAATTCCGGTCGCGGATAGTTGGGCGGGAAGGTGACGTTGACCTGGCGCTTGTCGCCGACCCAGGCGCCAAAAAACTGATCCTCGAAGCCGGGGATGAGCATGCCCGAACCGAGTCGGGCGTAGTGACCTTCGGCGGTGCCGCCCTGGAATTCCTTGCCGTCCACCCGGCCGACGAAATCGATCACCAGGATGTCGCCGGATTCCGCCGGCTTGGGTTCCGCCACCGGCTCGCTCTGGCCCTGCTCGCGGGCCAGCCTGTCCAGAGCCTGGGTGACCTCGGCCTCAGGGATCTCGACCACGGTGCGCTCGAGCTCCAGGTTGCTCAGGTCGCCGGGTTCGATGTCCGGCAACAGGTCGAGGGCGAGCTTGTATTCGAGGTCGGCGCCGTCGGCGAAATTGGTGATCTCGACCTTGGGCTGGCCGGCCGGGCGAAGCCCCCGCTCGGTCACGATCTGGGCCGAGGTGTCGCCGATGGTGCGCTGCAGCTCTTCGCCGGTCAGATGCTGGCGCCAGTGCTTGTCCACCAGGTTCATGGGAACCTTGCCGGGGCGGAAGCCCGGCAGCCGCATCGTGCGCTGCTGGTCCTTCAACCGGCTATCCACCCGGTCACGAAGCTGCTTCGCCGGAACGACGACTTTGAATTCGCGCCGCAAACCGTCGGCAATAGTCTCTGTTACATTCATCGCTGGTCCATCCATCGAGGGATCCGCTGGCCCACCGGGTCCTCAAGGCCCCGGCACGCCATCGGCCGTTGCCATGATCGGTTACTGGTGCGGGCGGAGGGACTTGAACCCCCACGACTTGCGTCACCAGAACCTAAATCTGGCGCGTCTGCCAGTTCCGCCACGCCCGCCGTTGCATATGAAGCCGCCGGCCGCCGCAGCGGGCGATGTATAGCACGCAAAGCCCGGGCACAAGGGGAAAAGCCGGCCTACTCCTTGGCGTCCCGCCAGAGCTCCGTCAGCACGCCGGGCAGCATGTCGGGCAAGTCCTCGGCGATCAGGCCATGGCCGAATCGGGCGGCGGCAGCGCCGTGAAGCCAGGCGGCGGCCCCGCCTGCCTCCGGGGGATCCATCCCCTGGCCGAGGCAGGCGAGCGCGATGCCCGCCAGCACGTCGCCGGCCCCGGCCGTAGCCAGGCTGGCCGGCGCATTGGCATTAATAAGGACGCGTCCATCGGGCGATGCCACGACCGTGTCGCTGCCCTTGAGCAGGAGGCAGCACCGGCCTAGGGCGGCCGCTGCCCGGGCGCGGGCGAGCTTATGGCCGGCGATACCTGGAAAGATCCGGGCGAATTCGCCCTCATGGGGGGTCATCAGGGCCGGGCCGGCAATGGCGGTGAACAGATCCTGCGGGCGGCCCCCGAAGCTCGAAAGGGCGTCGGCATCGAGGACGCAAGGCTTGTGCCGGCCCAGGACCTCCAGCACCTGCTTCCGGGTCGCGGCCCCCGACCCGGCACCTGGCCCGAGGAGAACGGCCGTAATGCGCCGATCGGCAAGGTAACGCTCGAGCTCGGAAATCGGCGCCACGATCAGTCCAGGCTGATCGCCGGCATAGATCGCCAATGCCGGTTCGGTTGCCAGAAGGGTTGCCATCCCGGCGCCGGCCCGGCGCGCGGCCCGGGCCGCCAGTCTCGCCGCGCCGGTCATCCGGCTGCCGCCCAGGAGGAGGACGTGGCCGCGATCGTATTTGTGCTGGCCTGCTTGGGGGGGCAGAAACCGCCAGGCCCAGGGCCCGTTCAGCCATTGCCGTGGCGACAGACGATCGACGACGGAATCGGCGATGCCGATATCGGCCACCAGAAGTTCGCCGCAATAATCCCGACCCGGCAGAAGGTAGTGGCCGGGCTTGGCCCGGCAGAAGGTGACGGTGAGCTGCGCCGGCGCCGCTCCGCCCAGGATAGCGCCGCTGTCGCCGTCGAGCCCGCTGGGCACGTCCACCGCGAGGCTGTCGATGCGGCGATGCACCAGCGCCTGGACGACCGCCTGGGCCACGCCATCCAACGGACGCGCGAGTCCGGCCCCGAACAGGGCGTCGATCACCAGCTCCGCCCCGGTCAGGAGATCAGGCGTGAGTTCGGATAGGGAACCCTTCCAGCGTGAGGCGGCTTCCGCGGCCTCGCCGGCGAGCTTGTCGCGATTGCCGAGGAGGGCGAGATGGACCGAAGCCCCCGCTTCCTTCAGGCGACGGGCCGCGACGAACCCGTCGCCGCCATTGTTGCCCGGTCCGCAAAGAACCAGAACCGGGCGGCTAGGCCAACGGTCGAGGGCAGCAGCGGCCACCGCGGCCCCTGCCCGCTCCATGAGCTCCGATCCGCTGATGCCCGCTTCGATGGCTGCGGCATCGGCCGCGCGCATTTCGGCCACGCTCAAAAGGGCGTGGCGGTTCATCAGGTCCGGAGTCATCAGACCTTGGAGATGTCGGTCAATTCGGCAGGACCCGGCAATCGTCCAACGGCGAACGTGCCTTGATGGACTGGCAGATCCTGTCGGCGTCACCGCCGCTGGCAAGCGGGCCGCCCAGGACCTTGAACCAGATTCCCTGACTCGCCCCAAGATCGACCTGGCGCAGGCTCAGGGCGAGGGACTTCAGGAGGTCGGGAAAACGCTCGACCTCCTGCGCCCAATAGAGCCGGGCCTCGCCTTGGCTGCGCAGGGTGCCGATCCAGATTTGATAGCCGTTGGAAGCAGCCTCGGCCGACGCGTCCGCCGCCGCGACGGTGGTCGAGGCGGTCGACGCTGGGGGCGTGGTGGCAGGCGCGGCCGGAATCGTGTCGGCCGCGCCCAGGGGCAGACTGAGATTGATCACGCCACTGCTGCTCGAGTTGCTCGCCGGCGCGGCAGCAGTCGCGGTGGACTGAGCCGCGCCCGATGCGGCCGACGTGTCGGTGCTCGTGCTCGCCGGTACGGAAGTGGTCGCCGTTGCCGTGGTGCTCGGCGCCGCCGCAGCATTGGCGCTTTCCGCCGCCAGGACCTGATCGCTGGAAAGTGAGATCAGGGGCGCCTGGGCTGCGTCGGCCGCAGCAGCCGGCGCAGCGGCAGTCGCCATCGCTGTCCCGCTCGCCGCGGTGGTGGCCGCGGCTACTTCGGTCGTCGTGCTTTGGCCCGTGGATATGACCGTCAACGGTTCCGCGCCGGGCATTGCGCTGGCGTCGGCCGCCGCCGAGGAAGACGAACCTGTGGACGTGCCGGTGTCGGTCGTGGCCGGCGTCTGGATCGGGCTCACGGTACTGGCGCCGGTCCCCGTTGCGGTGGCCGTATTGCCGGTCGCGGTCATGACCGTGGTGGAACCCGAGGAGTCGGTGGTCGTCGCGCTCGCCGAACCTGCCGTGGCCGCGGCGCCGGTCCCCGTATCGCCGGCGGCAGTCGTCGTTGAGGCCGGAGCAGCCGCGGTATCGGCCGCGGCGCCTCCGTCAGTGGCGGCCGGAGCCGATGGGACGTTGCCCGGAGGCATTTCGTTCAGACGATCGAGGGCCGCGGTGTTGCCGTTCTTGGCCGCCATGGCGAACCAGTAGCGCGCCTGGGACAGATCCTTGTTCACGCCGCGCCCGAGCCGGTACATCTCGCCGAGCGCATATTGGCCGTCGACCGAACCGGTTTCGGCCGCCTTGCGGAACCAGGAGGCGGCGGTCGCATAACTCTTCGTGACCCCTTCGCCACGGTAGTACATGAGCGCCAGATTGAATTGGGCCGTCGAGTAACCGGCCTTGCCGGCATCGGTCCAGAGCTGGGCCGCCTTGACCAGATCCTTGTCGACTCCGCGACCCTGGGCATACATCAGCGCCAGGTTGCTCTCGGCCGCGGGCAGGCCTTGGGCCGCCGCCAGGGTGTACCATTTGGCAGCCTGCTGGGGATCCGCCGGTACGCCCTTGCCCAGGTCGTAGAGCAGGCCGAGCCCATGCTCCGCCCTGGCGTCGCCTGTGTTGGCCGCCGCCTGCCACTCCTGGGCCGCCTTCGCATAGTCGCCGGCGTCGAAGGCCGCCAACCCGGCCTGATAATCGGCCCGGGCATTTCCGGCGCTCGCCAGAACCGCGGCGAAGGCAAGCCCGAGGCAGAGCCCGATAACTGACGCCAGACGCTTCATTGCCCGCTTACCGATGTTGAATGATGACCCGCCTGTTTAACATGCCGAGGAGGGCGAGGCGAGACAGTGAGACAATGATGGGGGCGGGCCGGAGACGAAGCAAGGCGCCTGGCGTCAGTGGAGGCGCCCCGAGGTAGCTTCATCTTCCTCGCCGTCGTCATCGTCATCGTCTTCTTCTTCCTGCTCGGTCGTCGGCATCGGCCCGGCCTGGTGATGGATCAGCTTCCAGCCATCCTCCTCGCGAAGGAACAGGTTGGTGGCGATCAGGAAGACCTGGCCCAGATCCTCGAAGCAGACGACGAAGGCGCTGTCGCCTTGGACGAAGGCTCGCGGCTGCCGGCAGACGAGCGCCGGCGAGCGGGGATTGTCGAGGATGCTTCGCCAGCTCGCCATGACCACCTCGCGCCCGAACAAAGGCGCCCAGCCGGGATGGATGCAAACGATCGGGCTCATCCGCGACCACAGATTCTCCATGGCCGCCAGATCGCGATTGGCGAAAGCCTGATAGAATGCCTCGTTGGCCTGCAGTACCGCCTGGTCGTTCATGGGCCCGCCCTTGGCACATCGGTTGGGGCGAAGAGGTGGAGAGCGCCTAAGCTAGCCCCCAAAGCCAGCCGGCCACAATGGGTGAATAGATTGTGTTGGTAGGGGGCGGACATGAGCAGACTCCGGAGGACGCAGGCGGATTCGCGACAACGGAGCTGGTGCTTTCGGGATGGCCACACTAACAGGTAGGCTGCGACCGAGCGGCCCCGGCGGACACTCGCGCTGGGCGACAACGAGGCGGAGTCCTGAAGGAAACTGCAGGCAGCCGATCGACGAGCGCTAGATCCGAGACTGGACCCGAAACTGGGAATGAGAATATGAGAGCCCGAAAGCCAGGCATCTTCTTGAGAGCCATTTTTGTGATTCTCCTTCTACTTGCGGTGCATAGCGTCGGCGCGCCAGCCGTCGCCGATGAACCGCTGGCCAAGCCGACGGGGCCGGTCATTCTGACCGTCACCGGTGCGATCGGGCGCACCAACGCGGCCGGCAAAGCCGAATTCGACATGCAGATGCTGCAGGCGTTGGGAATCTCGCGGCTGGCGACGTCCACAAGCTGGACCGACGGCAAGCAGGTCTTTGGCGGAGTACTGGCCACCAAGCTCCTGGACGCAGTGCAGGCCAAGGGAAATACCGTGTCAGCGAGCGCGCTCGACAACTATACGGTCGAGATTCCCACTAGCGAACTGCGCCAGTATCCCGTGCTCTTCGCCCTGACCATGAACGACAAGGCGATGACACCTCAGGACAAGGGGCCGATCTGGATCGTCTATCCACGGGACGACTATCCGGAATTGCGCAACCCGAATGTCGACATGCATTGGGTCTGGCAGCTCAAGTCGATCGACATCAAGGAATGAGTCGGCTTGCGCAGCTGAAATTCAGGACGCCTGTCGCGGCATGTGGGGTCTCTCGTCGTCCCACTACGCCCTGTCGAGCCTCCCTGTCGAAGAAGCCTTCAAGTCCGGCTACGCGGCCCCGGGATCATGCTCGTGAAGCGTGAAATGCGGCTCTTTGCTGTCGTGGACGGCGACGCCGAGCCGCGCATTTCCGTCCAGGTCGAACAGGGAAAAATGCCACGCCGCAGGCTCGAAGCCCGGCGGGGGATCGAACCGTATCGTTCTGCGCTCCTCGACCTGAAACGACGCCGAGGCGAGCGATCCGGAAAGCCCGACGCCGACCGCCTTCCAGAACGCTTCCTTCAATGTCCATAGTTCCGTGAACCGCACGCGACGCGGCTCGTCCGATTGCCGGCGGAGCGAGGCGGCTTCCTGCTCCGAGAAGTACCGCTCGGCGATCTGCGTTGCACTGAGGGAGCGATCAGCCCGTTCGACGTCCACACCCAGTGCTTCGGCGAGGGTCACCCCGCAAGCGACCAGGCCCCTGGTGTGGGAGAGGCTGAACGAGATCGCCGCGAGATGAGGATCCCTGCTATCGATCGACGGTTTCCCGTACTTGTTCTTCGTGAATTGCCAGTCCGCCGGCGACACGCCCGTGTATCGGGAGAGCGTCCGGCGCAGGAGATCGTGAGCAATTGCGAAGTCGCGGCGGTCGGCCGCGAAATGAAAGCGGTCGCGACGGGACCGTTCTTCTACCGAGAGGGATAGACTGGCGGCGGCTACGGCTTCGTCGCCCAGATGCTGCGTCCTGCAGAACCACAGATGGACATCGGATGGTCCGAGGGTCAGCACTTTGGGAGCACTTTCGACGATTCAACATGCTTCGCCCGAGCCCTACGGAACCAGTGATCACCGGGTCGATGTCGCCTTCGGCGCGACGATCCGCAGAGGCCACGCGATTCAACGTTACCACGGAATTGGCCCCGGCATCCCGGGGCGACTGACCCTGCCGCGACGGCGTAAGCATCTCTGATCTAGGTCAATGAATATCATCGAGGCTCGCATCACTATGATGCATGGACGCTGTTTTGGCAGAAGCTGCGCGGCTGAGACGCCTCGCGAGAGAATGGCGCGACTACGCCGAGATCGGCGTGGCGTCGGCGCGCGGCGACCGGATCGCGTGGGCGGACTACCTTGAGCGTTCGGCAGAGGAAGCGGAACGAACTGAGCGAGCGAAGCGCGGTCCGGGGCCGCACTGATGCCGTTCCGTTTCCTGCTTAAACGCAAATAGCAGGCGGTGCGGGAAGGCCTCACCACCTTCGTCGATGAGTTTGCTTTGCCAAGGGCGACTGTCGCCGTTGTTGGCGTCTATGAGGCCGGGCTGGGGCTGGGAACTACCCGCCGGCGCCGGATCACGGGCCGCGAGCGCCCATGGGCATGCGGACGGCTTCTCGGACGTAACTCGCCCGAGATATAGCGCCCCACGACAGAGGCAGAACCATTTTCCTAACAAATCAAGGGAAAATGGGGCGAGCGATGGGAGTTGAACCCACGACATCCAGATCCACAATCTGGCGCTCTAACCACCTGAGCTACGCCCGCCACAGTGCCGCGTGGTTTAGGACGTCGCAGCCCCACGCGTCAAGCGTCGCTCCGGGAACAGTACGCGTTTTGCCAAAACCCTAGTTTCGCCATGGTTGCGAGGCCCGGCCCGAAAGGGCCGTCCGACCGCGCCATTTCATCGCCTGCCTCAAGAAACGGGAGAAGTCATGTTGAAGCTAGCGAGCGGCATGGGCCGCCTGGGCACCGAATCCGCCTTCGAAGTGCTCGCCCGCGCCAAGGCCCTGGAAGCCAAGGGCAAGCACATCGTCAATCTCGGCATCGGCCAGCCGGACTTCCAGACGCCTGAGCATATCGTGGAAGCGGCCTGCAAGGCCCTGCGCGACGGCCATCACGGCTACACGCCGGCCAACGGCATTCCCCAGGTGCGCGAGGCGGTGGCGGCCAATCTCCACAAGCGCCATGGCGTGGAGGTCGACCCCGCCCATGTGGTGGTCGTGCCCGGCGGCAAGGTCACCATGTTCTTCGCCATGCTGATGTTCGGCGAACCGGGCGCGGAGATCATATATCCCAACCCGGGCTTCCCCATCTACGAATCGGTGATCAAGTTCACCGGCGCCACGCCGGTTCCGCTTCCCTTGCGGGAAGTCAACGGGTTCTCGTTCTCGGCCGAGGAACTCCTCTCCCTGATCACGCCGAAGACCCGGCTCATCATCATCAACAGCCCGGCCAATCCCACCGGCGGCGCGACCCCCGAGGTCGAGGTGCTGAAGCTCGCCAAAGGTCTCGCCAAGCATCCCGACGTCGCGGTTCTGAGCGACGAGATCTACAGCGAGATGCTTTATGGCGGCCGCGAGCACGTAAGCCTGCTGCGCTTCCCGGAGCTGCGCGACCGGGTGATCATGCTGGATGGCTGGAGCAAGACCTATGCCATGACCGGCTGGCGCATGGGCTACGCGGTCTGGCCGGCGGCGCTGGTGGAGCATGCGACGCGCCTGGCGATCAACTGCCACTCCTGCGTCAACGCCGCGGCCCAGTGGGGCGGGGTCGCCGCCCTGAATGGACCCCAAGACGCGGCGCGGAAGATGATGGAAGCCTTCGATGAGCGCCGGCGCTTCGTCGTCGCCGAGCTCAACAAGCTGCCCGGCGTCTCCTGCGTCGATCCGGGTGGCGCCTTCTACGTCTTCCCCAACATCTCCAAGCTCGGCCTCCCGGCCAAGCAACTGGAGGTTAAGCTCCTGGACGAGGTGGGCATAGCCACCATCGCCGGCACCAGCTTCGGTGCCTATGGCGAGGGCTATCTGCGCATTTCCTATGCCAACAGCATCGAGAATATCGGGCTTGCCATGCAGCGCATCGGCGAGTGGCTGGCCCGGCGGAACGCCGCCTAGATTCTGAGCCTTCCTGCCTAAGAAATAGGCAGGCGCTTCCACCAAGGGCCGGCTCCGCCAAGGATGCCGGCCCTTTGCATTCCTGGCACCGGAATTGCTTTCAGGGCGAACGCGAAGGCGACCGCCGAACAGCCCATGGAAGAAACTCATGAAAAAGATCGAAGCGATCATCAAGCCGTTCAAGCTCGACGAGGTGAAGGACGCGCTTCACGAGGTCGGGATCAAGGGCATCACCGTGACCGAGGCCAAGGGCTTCGGCCGCCAGAAGGGTCACACCGAGCTCTACCGCGGGGCGGAATACGTCGTCGATTTCCTGCCCAAGGTGAAGGTCGAGGTCGTTCTGGAGGACCAGCTCGTCGAACGCGCGGTCGAGGCGATCCAGCACGCCGCCCAGACCGGCCGCATCGGCGACGGCAAGATCTTCATCAGCACCGTCGATGAAGCGATTCGGATCCGCACCGGGGAGCGCGGAGCCGAAGCCATCTGAACCACCCCGTCGAGAGAAGAAACCGCCATCACTCCAACGCAAGCCAGCAAGACGAAGGAATAACCGACATGGCCGACACGAAGAAAGTTTTCGACCTGATCAAGGAGCATGACGCCAAATACGTCGACTTCCGCTTCACCGACCCGCGCGGAAAGTGGCAGCACCTTGCCCAGCACATCAACACGGTCAACGAAGAATCCCTGACCGAAGGAATCATGTTCGACGGCTCCTCCATCGCCGGATGGAAGGCGATCAACGAGTCCGACATGATCCTGCTGCCCGATTGCGCGACCGCGGTCATGGATCCCTTCGCCGCCCAGCCCTCGGTCGTCGTGTTCTGCGACGTGCTGGAGCCGCTGACGGGCCAGAACTACAGCCGCGATCCTCGCTCGATCGCCAAGAACGCCGAGGCCTATCTGAAGAGCACCGGCATCGCCGACACCATGTTCGTCGGGCCCGAGGCCGAGTTCTTCGTCTTCGACGACGTCCGCTTCGACGTCAAGATGAATGGCGCCTTCTACGAATTCACCTCGGAAGAAGGTCCCTATGTCTCCGGCGACAAGCGGGACGAAGGCAATACCGGCCATCGTCCGCCGATCAAGGGCGGCTATTTCCCCGTGCCGCCGATCGATTCCGCCGCCGACCTCAGGGCCGAGATGCTTTCGACCATCCAGGACATGGGGGTCGAGGTGGAAAAGCATCACCATGAGGTGGCGCCGAGCCAGCATGAGCTCGGCATCAAGTTCGACAAGCTAGTGCGCTGCGCCGACAACATGCAGATCTACAAATACGTCGTGCACAATGTCGCCCACAGCTACGGCAAGACGGCGACCTTCATGCCGAAGCCGGTCAAGGGCGACAACGGCTCGGGCATGCACGTCCACAACTCGCTGTGGAAGGGCGGCCAGCCGCTCTTCGCCGGCAATGGCTATGCCGACCTCTCGGAGACGGCGCTCTTCTACATCGGCGGCATCATCAAGCACGCCAAGGCGCTCAACGCCTTCACCAACCCGACCACCAACAGCTACAAGCGCCTCATCCCCGGCTTCGAGGCGCCGGTGCTGCTGGCCTATTCCTCGCGCAACCGGTCGGCCTCATGCCGCATTCCCTACGTGGCGAGCCCGAAGGGCAAGCGCGTCGAAGTGCGCTTCCCCGATCCCGCCGCCAATCCCTATCTCGCCTATTCCGCCCTGCTGATGGCGGGCCTGGACGGCATCCAGAACAAGATCCATCCGGGCGACCCGATGGACAAGAACCTCTATGACCTGCCGCCCGAGGAGCTCAAGAACATCCCCACGGTCTGCGGGTCGCTGCGCGAGGCGGTGACGTCGCTCCAGGCCGACAACGCCTTCCTGAAAAAGGGCGACGTCTTCACCGAGGATCTGCTGGGCGCCTATCTCGAGCTGAAGTGGGAAGAAATCTACGCCTACGAGCACACGCCGCATCCGATGGAATTCAAGATGTACTACAGCGTCTGACGTTCGGAGTGAGGCGCCTCGCCCCCTGGCCTGCGACAGCGGGTCGGGGGGCGTTTCTTTTGGGGTGAGAGCCGGCCTTTCCCTTCTTCCGTCATGGCCGGGCGTTAGACCCGGCCATCCACGTCTCGGGGCCAAGCGAAAGCCGTGGATGCCCGGGTCTCGGCCTTCGACGGGCCCGGGCGTGACGTTTTTGGGGTTTGCGCTCCGGAGTAACGCTACTCCCCCCAAGCAAACGGATTGAAGCTGATCCCGCGGTCGTAGGTGTCGATGCCTTCGCGGCGCTTGAGGAAGCCGACCATGGCGTAGGTGAGCGGCGTGGCGAGCGCCTCGTAGGCCGACTTCACCAGCCACTGGGTCACGACGGCGCTCAAGAGGAAGCCGGCCGGCATCTGGCCCCAGAAAGCGAGCGTGATGAAGACGGCGGAATCGAGCCCCTGCCCCACCAGGGTCGAGCCGATGGCGCGGAGCCACAGATGCCGGCCTTGCATGGCGACCTTGAGGCGCGACATCACCATGGTGTTGGCGAACTCGCCAATGAGGTACGCAACGAAGGAGGCGCCGAGCAGGCGCGGCGTGGCGCCGAGGATGCTGTCATAGGCCGCCTGGTTCGGCCAGAAGGGCGCGGCCGGCAGGAGGCCGCCCAGCCAGATGGCGATGACGGCCATGAGATTGCAGCAGAAGCCCAGCCAGATGACTCGGCGCGCGGCCCGATAGCCGTACACTTCGGTCAGCACATCGGCTAAGAGGTAGCTCAAAGGAAAGATCACGATGCCCGCCGGCAGGATGAGCCCGCCCACCATGCTGAGCTTGACCGCGATGATGTTCGAGACCACCAGGCAGGTGACGAACAAGGCCGTCACGACCACGAAATAGGACGAAGGACGCTTCGATTGTTCGGTCATCGCTTTCACATGAGGGTTCGCGCCAGCAGCGGCAGCTTGCTGAGGCATGGCGGACCGATTGTCAACACAGCCGTGAGCCCCGCGCGGCCTTGACCCTCCGCCTCGGCGATTTCGATTTCGACCTGCCGCCGCGGCTCGTTGCCCGGCATCCCGCGAGCCCGCGGGATTCGGCGCGGCTGCTGCGGGTGAGCGCGGCGGGCATCGAGGACCGCCTGGTACGCGATCTGCCGACCATGCTCCGGCCCGGCGATCTCATGGTCTTCAACGACACGAAGGTGATCCCCGCACAGCTCGCGGGTATGCGGCCCGCCGGCGACGGGCGCGGCGACGTCGCAGTCGAGGTGACCTTGTTGAAGGAAATCGGGCTGAACGAAACCGGCGGCCACTGGCAGGCGCTGGCCAAGCCCGGCCGGCGTCTCAAGCCCGGCGATCGGATTGATTTCGCTCCGGGCCTTTCGGCCAAGGTGCTGTCGAAGGGTGATGGGGGCGAGATCGCCCTCGCCTTCAGCCTCTCCGGCCAGGCGCTGGCCGACGCGCTTCGCCTGCATGGCGCCATGCCGCTGCCGCCCTATATCCGCAAGCTCCGGCCCGTCGAGGGCCGCGATGCGGTCGACTACCAGACGGTCTATGCCAGCAAGGACGGCGCGGTCGCCGCGCCCACGGCGGGCCTGCATTTCACACCGGAACTTCTGGCCGCCCTCGACGCTCGCGGAATCGGGCGCGTCCACCTGACGCTCCATGTCGGCGCGGGCACCTTCCTGCCAGTCAAGAGCGAGCGCTTCGACGAGCATCGCATGCATGGCGAATGGGGCGAGATCGGCGACGGCGCTGCGACGGCGATCAACCGGGCGAAGGCGGAAGGCCGCAGGCTGATCGCCGTCGGCACCACGACCTTGCGCCTTCTGGAAAGCGCCGCCGGCGAAGACGGCCGGGTCCGACCCTTCAAGGGGGAGACGGACATCTTCATCACGCCCGGCTATGGTTTCCGGACAGCGGACCTCCTGATGACCAATTTCCATCTGCCGAAATCGACCCTGTTCATGCTGGTCGCCGCCTTCGCCGGGCTCGAGCGCATGCGGCAGGCTTACGCCCATGCCATCGCCGAGGGATACCGGTTCTTCTCCTATGGCGACGCCAGTCTGCTGGAGCGGGCATCATGAGCGACGGCTGTTTCGCGCTTCTCGCCAGCGACGACAAGGCCCGGCGCGGCCGCCTCACGACGGCCCATGGGACCGTCGAGACCCCCGCCTTCATGCCCGTGGGCACGGCGGGCACGGTCAAGGCCATGTTGCCGGAATCGGTGGCGGCGACCGGCACGGAAATCCTGCTGGGCAATACCTATCACCTGATGCTCCGGCCAGGGGCGGAGCGGGTCGCGGCACTGGGCGGGCTGCACCGGTTCATGAACTGGCCGAAGCCCATCCTCACGGATTCCGGCGGCTTCCAGGTCATGAGCCTGTCGGAGCTGCGCAAGATCGGCGAGGACGGGGTCGAATTCCGCTCCCATATCGACGGCAGTAGGCATCTGCTGACGCCCGAGCGCAGCATCGAAATCCAGGACCTGCTCGACGCCGACGTCAGCATGTGCCTGGACGAATGCACGCCCTTCCCGGCGACCGAGGCCGAAGCCGCCGGCTCCATGCGGCTTTCCATGCGCTGGGCCGAGCGTTGCCGCTACGCGTTTCGCCGGCGGCCTGGCTATCTCCTCTTCGGCATCATGCAGGGCGGCATCTACGAGCTGTTCCGGCAGGAGTCCGCCGATGCGCTGGCCGCGCTCGGCTTCGACGGCTATGCCATCGGCGGGCTCGCCATCGGCGAAGGCCAGCCCGAGATGTTCCGCATCCTGGATTTCGCGCCCGATTTCCTGCCGATGAACCGGCCGCGCTATCTGATGGGCGTGGGCACGCCCGAGGACATCGTCGGTGCGGTGGCCCGCGGCATCGACATGTTCGACTGCGTCATGCCGACCCGCTCGGGGCGCACCGGCCAGGCGTTCACCCGCTTCGGCGAGTTGAACCTACGCAACGCCCGTCACGCCGAGGATGTGGCACCGATGGACCCCGAATGCGCCTGCCCGGCCTGCCGGCAGTATTCCCGGGGCTATCTGCATCATCTCGTGAAGTCGAAGGAGATCCTGGGCTCCATGCTGTTGACCTGGCACAACCTGCACTACTATCAGCAGCTCATGGGCGGGTTGCGCGCCGCGATCGCCGAGGGCCGGTTCGGGGATTTCCGGGCCGCTTTCGAGGCAGAGCGCGCCCGCGGCGAAGCGTGAGAGAGGCGGAAGCGGCATGGCCGAACGGAAAAGCAAGACGCGCTATGCGGGCCTAACCCAGCTCGGCCACCGGGGACGTTCACCCCGATCGCCCGAGGCGGCGGTGCTGGACCGGGTCGCCAATCCTCATCCAGATTCGGATTACGTGATCCGCTTCACCCAGCCGGAATTCACGTCCCTCTGCCCGGTCACCGGCCAGCCGGACTTCGCCCATCTCGTCATCGATTACGTCCCCGACCGCTGGATCGTCGAATCCAAGTCCCTCAAGCTCTACTTCGCGGCCTTTCGCAACCACGGCGCCTTCCACGAAGGCTGCACCCTCGACATCGCCAAGAAGCTGGTCGCCCGGCTGAAGCCGCGATGGCTGCGCATCGGCGGCTACTGGTATCCCCGCGGCGGCATGCCCATCGACGTCTTCTACCAGACGGGCGAAGCGCCGGCCGGCGTTTGGATCCCGCCCCAGGCCGTGGCGCCTTATCGCGGTCGCGGGTGATTTGGCACCGAAGGCGCGCTCGACACCCCCCTCCCTGACCCTCCCCCGCAAGGGGGGAGGGAAGCAAGAAGATCGGCCGCCGCTCCTTTGGGATCACCTCCCCCTTGACGGGGGAGGTCGGCGCGAAGCGCCGGGTGGGGGTGGGGCACGGACGCGATCTGGCCCCAGCGACCTTCGCGCGGCGATCAGAGACAAGGCTCTGGCGCTGGGCTTCGATGCCGTCGGGTTCGCCAAGGCGGAGCTTTCGACCGCGGTGCGCGAGGGGCTCGTGGGGTTTCTGGCCCAGGGCTACCACGGCGACATGGGCTGGATGGCGGCGAAGGCCGATCGTCGGGCCGATCCGAAGACACTCTGGTCCGAGGCCCGCTCGGTCGTCGTGCTCGGCCTCAACTACGGACCGGCCGAGGATCCCTTCGCCCTCAAGGACGCCGCCGACAAGGGCGACGTCTCGGTCTATGCCCGCAACCGCGACTACCACGATGTGATCAAGAAACGCCTCAAGGCGCTCGCCCGCTGGATGGCCGAGCAGCACGGTGCCCAGGTCAAGGTCTTCGTCGACACCGCGCCGGTGATGGAAAAGCCGCTGGCCGAAGCGGCCGGCATCGGCTGGCAAGGCAAGCACACGAATCTCGTCTCCCGCGCCTTCGGTTCATGGCTGTTCCTGGGCGAGGTCTTCACCGATCTCGATCTGGAAGCAGGGCCGGCGGAGAGCGACCACTGCGGGGAATGCCGGCGCTGCCTCGACGCCTGCCCGACCAAGGCCTTCCCCGCGCCCTACCGGATCGATGCCCGGCGCTGCATTTCCTATCTCACCATCGAGCACAAGGGCCCGATCCCGCGCGAGCTTCGCCCGCTCATGGGCAACCGCATCTATGGCTGCGACGATTGCCTCGCCGTCTGCCCCTGGAACAAGTTCGCCAGCGTGACGGCCTCGCCCGAACTGGCCGCGCGCGAAGACCTGAAGGCGCCGATGCTGGCCGAACTCGCCGCCCTCGATGACGCCGGCTTCCGCAAGCGCTTCTCGGGTTCGCCCGTCAAGCGAATCGGACGCGGGCGTTTCGTCCGCAATGTCCTGATCGCCATCGGCAATAGCGGTGAGGGCCCTCTGCTCGATACCGCGATCGCGCTGCTCGGCGATGAAGACCCTCTCGTGCGCGGTGCTGCGATCTGGGCCGTATCGCAGTTGGCCGGTCCGTCGGACCTCAGGGAGCTGGCCGAGCGGCACCGGCACAGCGAAACATTCGGCGATGTTGAAACCGAGTGGCGGACCGCCCTCGGGTCCTGAGCATCGGACCTAAGCCGCCGGCACCACCCTCGGCTTCCTCGCCTCGTCGACCGCGACGTAGGTGAACGTGCCGCTGGTCACCTGCTCCGTCGCGCCGTCGCTGCGCCGTTCGACCCAGGCGTCGATGCGCACGCTCAAGGAGGTGCGGCCGACCCGGGTCACCTCGGCGTAGCAGCTGACAAGGTCTCCCACCAGGACCGGCCGATGGAAGGTCATGGCCTCCACCGCCACCGTAACCACCCTGCCCTTGGCCCGGCGCACGGCCGCTACCCCGCCCGCCATGTCCATCTGGGACATCATCCAGCCGCCGAAGATGTCGCCGCTGGCATTGGCATCGGCCGGCATGGCGATGGTGCGGATGGCCGGCTCCCGGTCCCCCGGCGGGTGGTCAGCTTGCGGCTGGTCGGTCATGAACTGGCTCCGATACCCAATCTATTGTAGGGCGTCACGCCCAATCATACCGCATCAAGCTTGTTTCCGGGGCACCCCATCCCCATAATCCCCCGCCCATGGCAGACCTGTTTTCCGGCAACCCGAAACGCAACGGCGACTACTCGGCCAAGGACATCGAGGTCCTGGAGGGGCTGGAGCCCGTCCGCCGGCGCCCCGGCATGTATATCGGCGGCACCGACGAGCGGGCCATGCATCACCTGGTGGCCGAGCTGCTGGACAACGCCATGGACGAGGCGGTGGCGGGCCAGGCCAACCGCATCGAGGTCGAGCTGGACAAGGACGGCTTCGTCACCGTGCGCGACAACGGCCGGGGCATCCCCGTCGATCCTCATCCCAAGTTCAAGGACAAGTCCGCTCTCGAGGTGATTCTGACCACGCTCCATTCCGGCGGCAAGTTCGGGGGCAAGGTCTATCAGACGTCGGGGGGCTTGCATGGCGTCGGCCTGTCGGTGGTGAACGCGCTTGCCGACAAGCTGGAGGTCGAGGTCGCCCGGGACCGGCAACTCTTCACCCAGAGCTATGTCCGCGGCAAACCCCAGGGCAAGCTGAAGCAGGCGGGCGCGGTCAACCGGCGCGGCACCGCCGTGCGCTGCCATCCCGATCCCGAGATCTTCGGGCAGGCGCGCTTCCGGCCCGAGCGCTGCTATCGCATGGCGCGCTCCAAGGCCTATCTCTTCCGCGGCGTCGAGATCCGCTGGCATTGCGATCCCGCCCTGATCGCCAAGGACGACCAGACGCCGGCCGACGCGGTGCTGCATTTCCCCGGCGGCCTCGTCGATTTCCTGACGGCGAGCCTGGAAGAGCGCAAGACGGTGACCTCGACCCCCTTCGTCGGCGAGGCGAAGCTGCCGGAAGACCAGGGCCGCCTCGAATGGGCCATCGCCTGGCCGGTGGATGGCGAAGGCTTCCTCAACTCCTATTGCAACACCATCCCCACGCCCGAGGGCGGCACTCACGAGGCCGGCCTGCGCACCGGCCTGTCGCGCTCGCTTCGGGCCCATGGCGAGCTGGTGGGCAACCGCAAGGCCGGGCAGATCACGGCCGAGGACGTCTCCGGCGGGGCGGTGATGATGCTCTCCCTCTTCATCCGCGATCCGCAGTTCCAGGGCCAGACCAAGGAGAAGCTCGCCAGCGTCGAGGCGGGTCGCCTGGTCGAGGCGACCATCAAGGACCATTTCGACCATTGGCTCTCGGCCGACACCGCACGGGCGGGAGATCTGCTCGAGCGGGTGATCGAGGTCGCCGAAGAGCGCCTCAGGCGCAAGCAGGATCGCGAGCTGGTGCGCAAGACCGCGACCCGCAAGCTCCGGCTTCCGGGCAAGCTCGCCGACTGCACCCGCGACGCTGCCGCCGGCACCGAAATCTTCCTGGTCGAGGGCGATTCCGCCGGCGGTTCGGCCAAGCAGGCGCGCGACCGGGCGACCCAGGCGGTGCTGCCTCTGCGCGGCAAGATCCTCAACGTCGCCAGCGCCTCGACCGAGAAGCTGGCCCAGAACCAGGAACTGATTGACCTGATCCAGGCGCTGGGCTGCGGCACGCGGGACAAATACGACGAGAGCCGCCTGCGCTATGAGCGCGTCATCATCATGACCGACGCCGACGTGGACGGCGCCCATATCGCCTCGCTGCTCATGACCTTCTTCTATCGCGAGATGCCGGAGCTGATCGAGAAGGGCCACCTGTTCCTGGCCCAGCCGCCGCTCTACCGCCTGACCCAGGGCAGCACCGTCATCTATGCCCGCGACGACCGCCACAAGGAGGAGCTGATGGCCGGCGCGCTGTCCGGGCGCGGCAAGGTGGAGATCAGCCGCTTCAAGGGCCTGGGCGAGATGCCGGCGATTCAGCTCAAGGAGACGACCATGGATCGGGGCCGGCGCATCCTGCTCCGCGTCCAGGTGCCGGAGCGCTACGGCGAGGGCGACCGCGGTGATGCGCGCAAGACTGCCCAGCTGGTCGAGAGCCTGATGGGCCGCAAGCCGGAACTGCGCTTCGCCTTCATCCAGGAAAACGCACCCAGGGCGCGGGACCTGGATCTCTAGACGCGGACAAGGAGGGAGTCATGACGAAGCTCCGCGACCTTTTCCTCTGCATCCTCCTCGCCGGCTGCAGCGCCTCCGGCGGCGTCATCACCCACACCGAAATGGACACCGGCTACTCGCCCCAGGAATTCGCCTATGCCGGCGGACCGGGCGAGATCTGGACCGAGGTGATGGGCAATCCCTTCACCCAGCCGAAACCCGAACTCGACCAGGCGGTGACCGATGCCATGTACACCGCCCATTTCGGACCGGCCACGCGCTTCGCCACCATGCCGGGCCCAAAGGTACGGCGCACCTATCGCGTTCGGCTGATATTCAACGGGCCCGAGACCAACGCGATGGCCGCCTGCGGCGCGGTGCCGCCGATCCCGCCGATCTATCGCGACGGCGACGTGTTGTTCTTCGCCGCCTTCTGCCGGGACGACCGGGCGCTCACGTTCCTCCGCGCCGCGGGGGACAAGTTCACGGGCCCGGAAGACCCGCGTTTCATCGCCTTCATCCGCGAAGCCACGATCCAACTCTTTCCGCCCCAGAATCCGGACCTGCACAATCAGCTCCACGACCACTGCCAGATGAACGATTGCTGAGGCGCTGTCCTACGCCTTTTGCGCCAGCCATTCGCGAAGCGCCCGCGTCACCTCTTCCGGTCGCTCCAGCGGCGCCAGGTGGCCGCAATCCTCGATCACCACCAGACGCGCGCCGGGAATCGCCGCCGCCATCTCCTTGAGCGGACTGGGCGACGCGTTGACATGCCGGCGACCCGCCGTGGTATTTTCGGTTCTGGGGTAGACTGACTGTGGGCGAACGGCGGGCCTGGGGATGTCGACCGCATCCATCGATTCCAAATGAAGCGGTCGACGACATTGTCGTTGGCCACGGTGGCCTTGGGGTTGTCCGTGTTCACTGCCGGCGCCATGGCGCAGGGACAACAGTCCTCGAGCCCTGCCCCGGGACAAGCACCTGCGCAGAAGTCTTTTGTCGACAGGTTCGTCGCCAGCGCCGATACCAATTGGGGGCCGGACGACGCATACAGTTATATCGCGGGGGGAAGGTTCCGGTTTCACGTCCCGGCAAAGCAACATGCCGAGCGATACACGCGCAGATATCCGAGCACGGAAGTGGACATCAAGGTCGATGTTGTGGCCGGGCCAAAGGTCGGCGAGTCGACGTCGGCTGGCCTGATCTTTTGGGCAAACGGCACGGGCAAAGTCGAAACCTTGTTCCTGATCGATCCCATCCGGGGTCGCTTCGCCGTCTTCAGCGCGTTCGGCGGCACGCTCACGCCGGTCCAAAATTGGAAGCCAGCACCCACACTGCAGGTCGGGGGCGGCAAGACCAATCATCTCGAGGTCGTCGCCAGTGCCGACGAGGCTGACTTTCTTATCAACGGCAAGATTGTCGACGCGGAACCGGGGGCCGACAACACATCGGGACCGTTGATCGGCCTCTACGCCGCCGGCAGTGACAGTGGTCCCGCCGACTATGCCTTCTCTAATTTCTCTGCGCACGCGCCGGTCGCGCCTCCGCCAAAGACGCAGTCGGCCATGTCGACCGTCTGGAACTACATCAACGGTCCACTGTCGAAGGCGCCCGACGCAGGAATTAGCTTTGTCGGCGCCAAGCCGACGACCGGCATGGCACCCGGTCAGATGCTGTTCACCGACGACTTCAAGACGCATGACCCGGATTGGGGCGACTCCAGCGACTATTCCTACGTCAAAGACGGCAGATTCGAGTTCCACGCCCCGGCCAAGGAGGCGGTGAACCGATACAGCAACAAGTATTCCGTCACCGATGTCGAGTTTGAGGCCGACATTGTCGCCGGCCCCGCAACCAAGGCCGGCGCCGCAGTAGGCCTCTCGTTCTGGGCAGACGGCAGCGGCGATACGCAGACCCTGTTCCTGATAGACCCCATCCAGGGCAGCTTCGCGATCGATAGCGAGGTCGCCGACAAGACGACCGCCATCCTGGACTGGGGCAACTCACCCCTCATCCAGATCGGCAATGGCAAGACCAACCATCTCGAGGTCATCGCCGAGGGGAAGTTGGCCAGGTTCGTCATCAACGGCCATCAGGTCGCCCAAATGGCCGCGCCATCCACCCTGCCAGGCGAACTCATCGGTCTTTACGCCGCGGGCAGCGATACTGACCCTGGCGACTTTGGCTTCTCGCACTTCTCGGCGAAAATACCGGTAGAGAGTTCCCTGGCGCCGGGCACCGCGGCCGCGCCGGCGGCCGCGCCCGGCAAAGCGATCTTCGCCGACGACGTCAAGAGCCTCGATCCATCCTGGGGAGTGGCCGATGCCGCCAGTTCGGCGACGAACGGCCGCCTGCGGTTGAGTCCAGAAGCCAACGAGTCCGTCATCCTTGTAAATGACAAGTATACCTACGACGAAGCAGATGTCTCTGCCTCCATCGCGGAGCAGGCGGGCGGTCCCTCCGACGCGCTCTACGGGCTCGTGTTCTGGGCTGCGGATATCAATGATTACGTGCTATTCGTGATGCAGCCGGGGGCGGGCACCTTTGCGGTGTTCCGCCAGGACCTGGGCAAGAGCACGACGCTTCTGGACTGGACCAACACGCACGCCCTCGACGCCGGAATCGGGAAGATCAACCGGGTCGGCGTCGCGCTGCGCAAGGACAAGGCCTTCCTCCTCATCAACGGCCGTCAGGTGGGCGAGATCCCGGCCCCGGCGAACCCGCCGGGCGCGCTGATCGGCCTCTATGGCGAGGCGGGGGTGAAGGCCGCCGCGGTGTTCGACGTTTCGGACTTCTCGGTAACGGCGCCCACCGGCGAAGGGCCGCCTGAGGGCGTCACTGTCGAGCCCTCAGGCGGCCCTTATGTCGCGCCCGCCGCCGCGACTGCCGCAGCACCGGCGCCCAGCGCCGCGCCAGGCTCGGTCATATTCGCCGACGACTTCAAGGCCTTCGATCCATCCTGGGGCGTCAGTAACGATTCGGGCTTAGTTCGGGATGGCAAGCTCGAGCTGCGCAGCGCCTCCGACCAGGAGATCGTCCGGCTGAACAGCAAGTACAGCTTTGAGCAGGCCGCGGTCGAAGTGTCCGTCGTCGAGGAGGGGAGTGGCACGTATGGTCCACTGGCCGGCCTGCTCTTCTGGGCCTCGGACGCCTCGAATTACACGCTATTCGCCGTAGACCCTATCAGCGGCAAATTCGCCGCCTTCCGGGAGACCGACGACAAGAACACCACGCTCTCCCACTGGACGCCGACCGCGGCGCTAAACACCGGCGTCGGCAAGACCAACCAGCTCGCCGTGCTGCTGCAGGCGGACAGGGCCATCTTCTTGGTCAACGGGCAGCAGGTGGGCGAGGTCCCGATGCCTGCGCGCATCCCCGGTGGACTCGTCGGTCTCTATGGTGGCGGCGACAAGACTCCGGGGAGCTTCGACTACTCGGATTTCATCGTGAAGGCCCTGCCCGCGGACGGCGCGGCAAACGTTGCCAACACGGCTGAGACAGCGTCGACGGACACCGGGCAAGGATCGGCACAGACGTCCAGTCCCACCTCGGGCGACGTTGCGGCTCCTTCTACGGCCTCGGCGACCCCTTCCGATACGACGTCTCCGCAGGCACCAGCCGCCTCGACTGATGTGCCACCGGCAGAGAGTACCCTGCCTTCGCCGCGCGCACCCTCCGCGGACGAGCAACTGGCACTGGAAGACGACTTTCAGGCTTACAGCCCGACTTGGGGAATCGCCGACAATCAGGTTTTCGCGCGGGACGGCCGCATGATGATGCATATCCCCGGCAGGGGATTCGCCGTGAGGGTGAACGGCGGCTACTACTACTACGACGCCGACATAAGTTTTGCCGCGCAGGTAGTCAGCAGCGATTCCAGGGAGTCCGGGGTCGAATTGATCTTCTGGGCGCAGGACAGGCAGAACTACTACTACGTCTATGTCGGCGCGTCCGGCACGCTTCATGTCATGCGGCTATCCGGCAACAAGACGTCCGAGGTGGTTGCGGCGCGGCCGTCGCCGGCCATCAAGGCGGGGGTTGGCCAGTGGAACGCGATCGAACTACTGATCCGGGGAAAGCAGGCGACGCTCAGGATCAACGGTACGGATGTTGCCGAATTCTCCGGCACCCCGCCCGCCCTGGGGGGCGCCTTCGGACTCGCCGGATATTCCGGCGGCCCTGACGGCTCGATACTGGAATTCGCCAACCTCAGGGTGTCGGTCCCGAGGCCCGTCGCCCTTCGGCGTGGTTGGTCGGCGACCTCGTCGGCCCGGCCGGTGCCGGCTCTCACGACCGATCCCGGAAAAATCATCGCGGCGGATGATTTCCAAACCTTTGGCCCGTCCTGGGGCAAGCCGGACGGCGTCGTCGAGGTCCGCAATGGAGTTCTGGCAATGGAAAGCCAGAATGCCGGCAATGCCGGAATCCTGAACTACAAATATCTCTACCGCGACGCAGATATCCAGGTTGGCACCTTGCTCGTCGAGTCGGCCAAGCTCGATACGGCGGCGGCCTTGTACTTCTGGGCCTCGGATCGCTCGGCCGATCTCTACATGCTGAGCGTCACTCCACTCGGTTACTTCCGGGTCGCCCATCGTTTCAACGGCCAAACGCAGAATGTACTCAAGTGGCAGACCACGCTGGCGCTTACGGAAGGCCAAGGCGCCTGGAACGACATCGGCGTCTCGCTGCGCGGCGGTCAGGGAACGGTCCTGATCAACGGCAAGGCCGTCGGCAGGTTCACGGGGCAGCCCCCGCCCCAGGGCAGCTTGATCGGCGCCGGAATGCAGGCATCGCGATCAGGCATCTCCGCCTGGGATTTCCGGAATCTAAAACTCTCCGCGCCGGCGAATTCGGCCGGCCAATGACCGCCCGCGACGGGCGCTGCCTGCATCTCCTGCCGCTCGTTGCGGCCGTGCTCGCGGTGCTTCTGTGCGCTGGCGGCCCCGCCAGGGCCCAGAGCGAGCAGCAATGGGCGCAAGCGTTCGCGTTCCCGAGCAGGACGGGAAGCATCCCCAGCAGGATGGCAACGGCCATGCTGAAAGAAAGCCCGCCATGTCACGGCAACGATTGCTGAGGCGCTGTCCTACGCCTTTTGCACCAGCCACTCGCGTAGCGCCCGCGTCACCGCCTCCGGCCGCTCCAGCGGCGCCAGGTGCCCGCAATCCTCGATCACCACCAGACGCGCGCCCGGAATCGCCGCCGCCATCTCCGTAAGCAGACCGGGTGCGGCCAGCGGATCCTGGCGCCCGCCCAGGATCATCATGGGACAGCGGATGCCAGCAAGCCCCGGCCTGCTGTCGGGCCGGGCGAGGATCGCCCGCTGCTGGCGCAGATAAGCCTTGCGCCCGACCCGATCGGCCATGGCGCCCACGAGGCTTGCCAGGCGCCGGTCGCCAAGACGCATGGGATGGACCAGCAGGTTCATCATGGGCGTGGCGCCGGATGCCGGGCGCAGCATGGCGACCTCGCCCAGCGCTTCGGGCCCCGGCGTGACGGCGAGGAGTGCGAGGCGGCTTACCCGGTCGGGCGCGCGGCGCATGATCTCCAGGGCGACATGGCCGCCCAAGGAGAATCCGGCGAGCGCGAATCGCCCCGGCAGGTCGGCCAGGACGCGCGCGGCCATGGCGGCGATGGAATCGTCGCGCGTCAGATCGCCGCAGCGCACCTCGGCGAGATCGGCCAGATCGGCGATCTGATCGCGCCACAGGCCCGCGTCGCAGAGCGCGCCAGGCAGCAGGACAAGCACCGGCCGCCTCACCATTGACGGGCTCCCGCGCGGCAGGCTGCCGGGCTGCTTCTGCACTGCTCGAGAAGGGACCGTGATCGCGTCATTCGAGTAGGGTAAGCCTTGCATTCCGTTGACAAAATCCTAACTACTCCTATGATCCGCCGCAATTTTCCGGACTTACGTTCTGCCATTCGCGAACATCCGGCCGGCGGAACAGCAAAGGACACATGAGTTTTACCGATCTGGGGCTCAGCCCCGAAGTTTTGCGCGCCATCGCCGATGTCGGCTATGTCGAGCCGACACCAATCCAAGCCCAAGCCATCCCCTATGTGTTGATGGGACGAGACGTTCTCGGCTCGGCCCAGACAGGCACCGGCAAGACCGCCGGCTTCACCCTGCCGATGATCGACATCCTGGCGAGCGGGCGCGCACGGGTGCGCATGCCGCGCTCCCTCATCCTCGAACCCACTCGCGAACTCGCCACCCAGGTATCCGAGAATTTCGAGCTCTACGGCAAGTACAATAAGCTGAACATGGCGCTGCTCATCGGCGGCGAATCCTTCGCCGAGCAGCTCAAGAAGCTCGACCGGGGCGTCGACGTGCTGATCGCCACGCCCGGCCGCCTGCTCGATCTCTATGAGCGCGGCAAGATCCTGTTGAGCGACGTCAAGATCCTGGTGATCGACGAAGCCGACCGGATGCTGGACATGGGCTTCATTCCCGACGTGGAGAGGATCGTGGGCCTGCTGCCGAAGATCCGCCAGACCCTGTTCTTCTCGGCCACCATGCCGCCGGAGATCCGGCGCTTGGCCGACGCCTTCCTGATGAACCCGAAGGAGATCAGCGTCGCCCCGCCCGCCTCGCCGGCGGCCCTCGTGGTCCAGAGCATGATCGCCGTGGACCACCAGGACAAGCGCGAGGCCCTGCGCCATCTCCTGCGCACCGAAAGCGTGCGCAACGCGGTCATCTTCTGCAACCGCAAGCGCGACGTGGACATCCTGCACCGGTCGCTCGCCAAGCACGGCTTCGATGCGGCAGCACTCCACGGCGACATGGCCCAGTCCCGGCGCACCGAGACGCTGGACCGCTTCCGCAACGGCGAGATCGCCATCCTGGTGGCGAGCGACGTGGCGGCCCGCGGCCTCGACATCGAGGGCCTCAGCCACGTCTTCAACTTCGACGTTCCGATCCACGCCGAGGATTACATCCACCGGATCGGGCGCACCGGCCGGGCGGGCCGCGAAGGCCATTCCTTCACCATCGCCTGCGAGGAAGATGGCCGCCACGTCGAGGCGATCGAAAAGCTCCTGGGCAAGACGATCCCGCGCATGGAGATCCCGGGCATCCCGACCGTCGCCTTCGCAGACGGCCCCGCCCATCGCGGCCATCACGGCGCCCGGCCATCGCGCGGACCCAAGCGCGGCGAGTCCCGCGAGCAGGCAAACCCGAGGCGGGCAAGAACGCACACACCAACCAATGTCAATCACGAGACGGCCGAGCAGCCGATAGAGCGCCGGCCCGAGGAGACGAAGATGCACGAACCGACAACGACGGAGCCTGCGGTCGCCCGGCAGCCCCAGAAAGAAGGGCGGCCCCGCAACGAGCCGCGCGGACGGCGCGACGGACGAGCCCGGCGCGAGGAGCCCCGCAAGCATGAGCCGGTGCGCCCCGACCAGGCAGCCCGCGCCGTCGAGAGCGACGGCGACCAGCCGATCCTAGCGTTCGGCGACCATATGCCGGATTTCCTGAAGCGCCCGGTGAAGTTGCCGCCGATCAGCAAGGAATCCGAAGCGGCCTAGCTCCCCGGCCGGCGCGCGATGTGGCTGGCACGCGACGTCGCGCTGCTGGTGATCGACCTCCAGAAGGCGATCGACGATCCGCGCTGGCCGAAAGACGGCCCCCGCAACAACCCCGAGGCCGAAGCGAACATCGCCCGGCTTCTGGCCAGCTGGCGCGAGGCCGGCCGGCCGATCTTCCACATCCGCCATGATTCGACGGAGCCGCAATCGGCCTATCGCCCCGGCCAGCCGGGCAATGACTTCAAGGCCGAAGCGCTGCCGCTGCCGGGCGAAACCGTCATCGCCAAGCGCACCAACAGTGCCTTCATCGGCACGGATCTGGAACGCCGCTTGTGTGGCGCAGGCATCAAGGCGCTCGTCGTCGCCGGCGTGATCACCAACAATTCGGTCGAGGCGACGGTGCGCATGGCCGGCAATCTCGGCTTTGCCACCTGCCTGGTCGAAGACGCCTGCTTCACCTTCGCCCGGCGCGACTACCGCGGACGGCTGCGCAGCGCCGATGAAGTCCATGCCATGTCGCTGGCCAATCTGGTTGGCGAGTACTGCACGGTGATGACGACGAACGAGTTGCTGGAGTCCGGTCTAGGTTCGGCGGCGTAGCAGAAGCCGTCGCATTTCCCATTTCGTCACCCCCGCGAAAGCGGGGGTCCAGACTTCAGACGAGCTCCTTACCGCTCTGGATTCCCGCGTTCGCGGGAATGACGAAGTAACGCGTAGAGAACGTCCCGTCACTCCCACCCCGTAAACACCCCCAGCCCCCGCTTCTTGATCTGGCCGCCGACCACGGCGCGCTGGATTTCGGATGTGCCTTCCCAGATCCGCTCGACCCGGATGTCGCGATAGAGGCGCTCCACTGGGTTCTCGCGCATGTAGCCGCGGCCCCCGAGGATCTGCACCGCCTTGTCGATCACGCGTCCGGCCATTTCCGAGCAATAGAGCTTCAAGGCCGAGGCCCGCGCGTGGACGAGCTTGCGGTCGAGGCCCTGGTTCAGTTCGGCGCCGATCCGGTAGAGCATGGATTTGGCCGCCATGATCTCGACCGCGCTGTCGGCGATCATGAACTCGATGGCCTGGAAGTCGCGGATCGGGCGGCCGAACTGGATGCGCTCGGCGGCATAGTCGTTGGCGATCTCGAGCGCCCGGGTCGCGGCGCCGACGCAGTGGGCGCCGAGCTCCAGCCTCGTCTCGGTGAACCAGTCCTTGGTAAGCTCGAAGCCCTGGCCTACGCCGCCCAGTATGCGGTCCGCCGGAAGCTTCACCCGGTCAAAGACGATCTCCCAATGCTCGAAGACGTAGTTGTGCATGAACTTCGGCGCGCGCTTCAGGTTCACGCCCGGCTGGTTCTTCTCGACGATGAAGAGGGTCGGCTTGTCGGGATCGCCGTCCACATGGGCGTGGACCAGGATCACGTCGGCGGCGTCGGCCGAGGTGACGAACCACTTCTCGCCGCTCAGCTCATAGCTGCTGCGCTTCAGCACTGCCGTGGTCTTGACCAGCCGCGGGTCGGAGCCGGCGCCGGGCTCGGTGATGGCATAGCAGGCGCGGCGCTTGCCGGCGTTCATCGGCAGCAGGAACTCGCGGCGCTGCTTGTCGCTCGCATGGCGCAACGGCAGCGAGGCGCCGTAGACCAGAGTCCAGAGACCGTTGGTCGCCTTGCCCAGCTCCTCATGCGCCAGCAGCTGCTGGAGCGGCGTGAAGCCCTGGCCGCCGTCCTCCTTCGTGTGATTGTAACCGGCGAGGCCATGTTCGACCGACGCCTTGCGGATTGCCGCGAGGGTCTTGGCCGGAAGCTTGCCCTTGAGATCGCATTCCACCTCGTGCGGGAGCAGGCAGCGCTGGGTGAATTCGCGGGCGCGGGCCTGGATCGCCAGATCTTCGGATGCGAGACGAGTGTCCATCGCTAGTTCGAGCCTTTCTCTGCAGGGATGACCAGCGCGTCGAGGGCGAGCGGCCCATCGGGACCCGCGGCCACGGGATTGACGTCGATCTCGGCGACGAGCCCGTCGAGATCGGCGGCGAGCACGGAAAAGCGCGCGAGCGCTTCCGCCAGCGCCGCCACGTCCGCAGCCGGACGGCCTCGTTTGCCGTCGAGGAGCGGGCGGAGCGCCAGCCCGTCGATGAGCCGCCGCGCCTCAGCGGTATCAAAGGGTGCCAGCGCGCATTGCCGGTCGCGCAGGTATTCGATCAGCACGCCGCCGGCCCCGACCATGACCACCGGACCGAACTGCGGATCGCGCTTGGCCCCGAAGGCCAGCTCCAGGCCCGGCTTCGCCATCGCCGCGACCAGCACCTTGGGTCCGAGCCTTTCGGCCAGATCGTCGTAGGCAGCCTTGACCTCTCTCGCATGAGCGAGACCGAGCTTCACGCCGCCCAGGTCCGACTTGTGAAGAATGCCGGGCATGGCGGTCTTGAGCACAACGGGAAAGCCGAGCGCCCCGGCCGCCACTTCCGCCTCTGCCGCGCTTTCGACGATCCGGTGGGCGGCGACGCGAATGCCGTAGTCGGCCAGCAGCGCCAGGCTCTCCGCTTCGTCGAGGGCTGAGCCCATGGCGAGGCGCGGGCGCCACTGAACCCGAAGGCCTGCCGGGGCGGTTTGCGGCCTCGGCGCCGCCCTCGCCCGGAAATCGCGCCGCGCCATGGCGCCGCGAATCGCGGACAATCCGGGATCGATGCCGATCAGCACCGGAATGCCCGAACCGGTGATGTTCACCGCCAGCTCGTCGTCGCCGAAGGCGGCCAGGTTGTTGATGAACACGACCGGCTTGTCGCTCCCGGCGTGGGCCCGGCGCATGGCGTGGGCATAGCCATGATGGAGCACCCGGTCGCTGCGGGTCTCGACGCAAAGCGCGCCGATGGCCGTGTCGGGATCGTCCAGAAGCGCTGCCATGCAGTCGCCGAAGACCTTTTCGTATTCGTGGCCGGTGCCCCAGGCGTCCACGGGATTGATGGGCTCAAGGCCGTAGTCGAGGCTGGCGGCGAGCCGGTCCCTGGTCGCAACACCGATGCGCGCGAAAGGCACGCCCAGCGCCGAGGCGCGATCCACCAGCAGCTCCCGCTCGCCGCCGGAATCATGAATGCTGGCGAGACCACCCGCAGCAAGGCGCCGCGGCTGGGAATGAAGCAGCAGGCTGTTGGCAAACTCGTCCAGGCCGTCGACCTCGACCACGCCGTGACGCCGGAAAAGCGCGCGATAGACAGCGTCGTCGCCCACCAGGGCGCCGCTGTGGGACTTGGCCAAGGCCGCGCTTTCGGCGGTGCGGCCGACCTTGAGGGCCACGACCGGGATATCGAGGCGGTTGGCCAGCTCGAGCCCGGCGACGAAGCCGGCCGGATCGCGCACCGTCTCCAGGAACAAGCCGACCACCCGGGTCGACGGCATGCGCAGCGCGAAGTCGAGATAGTCGGCGGCGGTGGTCACCAATTCCTGGCCGGCCGAGACAGCGAGGCTGAAAGCGAAACGCCGGTCGTTATGGGCGAGCGCGCTGAAGGCCGAGCCCGAATGACTGATGAGCGCGATGGGACCGGCCCGGACCCAGTCGGGCGGCGGGAAGCCGCAGATCCTGACGCCGGCCTCCTGATTGTAGAAGCCCATGCCGTTGCCCCCGCAGAGCGCCATGCCGGCGCCGCGGGCAAGCGACGCCACACGCTGAGTCAAAGGCGGATCGCGGTCGCCTTCGAGATAGCCGCTGGCCAGGATGGTCGCGGCGCGGGCGCCGGCCGCGACCGCCTCGGTCATGGCCGCCTCGAGGCGCTGGTTGGCGACGCCGAGGAGCACGTGATCGACCGCTTCCGGCAAGGCCGCGAGCGAGGGGTAGCAGGCGAGACCCTCGATCTCCTTGTAGTTCGGATTGACTGCGTAGATGCGGCCCTTGAAGCCGCCGCCGAGGATGCCCTTGATCATGCCGAACCCGACGGTGCCGGCCTTGGGCGAGGCGCCGACAAGGGCGACCGAGCGCGGCGTCAGCAGGCTCGCCAGCCTGTGGCCGGCGACGCCCGCCGGCTGTTGGATATCATTCATGGAAATCTGCCTAGCTGGATTTGGGCGGGGGTTCGGCCGTGTCTCCGCGGACCAGCGCTTCGAGGGTCGCCCGCTCCTTTTCCTCGAGCGCGGCAAGCGCCTCGGCGCGCTCGGCCTGCAGGCGCTTCACCGCGGCAGTCACCGCTGCGGCGCCGGCGGGCTGCGGCGCGCCGGAGAAATCCCGCGGGAACAGGCCGGAGAGAAAGAGACGGCAAATGCGCTTGGCCTCCTCGCGATCATAGCTCGCCGGATCGATCATCAGATCGAAGGCGAAGCCGTCGATCATGGCATTGAGGCCGTAACTGACGGCGTCGGCGCTGATGCCGGCATAGCCGCCCTCCTCGATCAGGCGCTGGACGAGGGCGCGGGTCTCCTCGAAATAGCGGGCCTCCAGGCGCGACACCCGTTCGCGATAGCTGGGATTGGCCTGGGCCTCGGCCCAGAAAGCGTACCAGACGGCGACCTTCTCCAGGCTGTTCACCTGGGGATCGAAGTCGGCCTCGATCATGGCGTCCATCTTGGCCGCTGCCGACTCCCCGGCCCTGGCGATCGCCTGGGTCCAGAAGACCTCGTACTCCTCCACCAGGTATTCGAGCGTGGCGGCCAGCAGCTGCTCCTTACTGCGGAAATGGAAGTTCACGATCCCGGGCGACAGCCCGGCGAGGGTGGCGACGTGATTGAGGGTGAGGCGCGCATAGCCGAAGCGGCCGATCGCCAGCATGGTCGCCTCGATCAACTGGCGCTGCCGCGCCTCGCGGATGGGCGTGACTCGAGGCTGTCTAGGGGCTTCCTGCTCGCTCATCGCCAACATGCGGCCGACCGTCCAACTCCCTTCAAAATAACACGTTTTTGCAGCTGCGAAATTAAACGTTCATTCAGCATACTGGACAAAGACGGCCTCGAATGCTAGAAAATTTGTACAGTCATTCAAATCAATGGCCGGAACCGGCGAAGGCATCGGGCCGCCGCTGAAGGACCGGCCGGAACGGAGAGGACCATGAACGCCCCGACCCGGCGGATCAAACCGGCCTACAAGCTCGACAAGTCCACGGCCCATTACCAGAAGGCGGTCAAGGCGATGCCGCTCGGCGTCAGCTCCAACTTCCGCTTCTGGGGCGAGGGCAAGACGGTCTATGTCAAGAGAGGTAGGGGGGCGCGGGTCTACGACCTGGACGACAACTGCTACATCGACTACCGGCTCGGCTACGGGCCGGCGATCCTCGGCCACTGCCACCCGGAGGTGGACGCCGCCGCCCGCGAGGGCCAGGAGGTCGGCACCGTCTTCGCGCTCGGCACCGAGCGGGAACTCACCGTCGCCGAGCTGATCCGCAGCATGGTCCCGGCGGCGGAGCTGGTGCGCTTCTCCAATTCAGGCACCGAGGCGGTGATGGGCGCCTTGCGGCTCGCCCGCGGCGCCACCGGCAAGGATCACTACGTCACCTTCGAGGGCAGCTACCACGGCCTGTTCGACGCCGCCATGTGGACGGCCGACATGGCGAACATGACCGATCCGGTGAAGGGACCGGAGGTGGTCAGCTACGGCAAGGGCATTCCCCAGCTCGTGCGCCAGCTGTTCTGGCAGGTCCCCTACAATGACGCGAACCGGCTGGAGGACGTGCTGAAGAAGCACGGCCATGAAATCGCCGCGGTGATCATCGAGCCGATCCTCGGCAACTGCTGCGGCATTCCCTCGCGGCCGGAATTCCTGAAGGCGGTGCGCGAACTTTGCACCCGCTACAACGTGCTGATGATCGTGGACGAGGTGAAGACGGGGTTCCGCGTGTCGAAGGGCGGAGCGCAGGAGCTCTACGGCGTCAAGGCCGACATCTGCACCATGGCGAAGGCGGTGGCCAACGGCTATCCCATCGCCGCCATCGGCGGGCGCGAGGACATCATGCGCAACTTCGGCCGGGGCGTCGCCCATGGCGGCACCTATACCGCCCAGGCCATGAGCCTGGCCGCAGCCGAGCGCACGCTCACGATCCTGCGCGACACCACCACGCTCGCCGACATAGCTGCCTACGGCAAGGCGATGCAGGCCGGAATGACGCGAATCCTGTCGGCCCGCGGCGTCCCTCACAGCTTCGCCGGGCACCCAAGCATGGGCGGCCTGTTCTTCCGCGAGAAGCCGCCGGAGAACTACCGCGACTGGAAGACCAGCGACTACACCTTCTACGACCATCTGGCCGGAAAGCTGATCGAGCGCGGCGTGATGTGCGAGCCCGACAGCCGCGAGCCCTGGTTCATTTCCGCCGCCCATGACCGGGAATGCCTGGATGAGACCCTGGCCGTGTTCGAGGAAGGCGTGGACCTGACCTTGGAGGAGCTGGGCAATCAGCATGCCAGCAAGCAGGCACCGCTGATGGCCGGCATATCGAGCTAAAGCGACGGTTCTTCCAAGACGCTACGTCCCCGGGGCGCCTTAGAGCAAGATCGTCTCAAGCTGAAGAGGCTTGAGACGATCAGGCTCTAGGACCGGCCTGGCCGCCGGTCCCTCCCACAGCGGGCGCCTCGGGGCGGCTTCGCTCCCCTCATCCCGCCACATATATTTCCACCCTCACCCGCGAAGCGAGGCCGAACCGCAAGGCGGTTCGACGATGAGGCGCCTCGCCCGAGCAATAGGAAGGCGATGGCATTGCGCAGCCGTCCATTCACAGAATTTTCACCGATCGGAATTCAGACGCGCGCTCCATTCGGATTCGTCTGTACCGCTTGAACGGCCCAATCGTGTTGCTAGCTCGTCAAGTTGGCCGGTTTATGTAGCTCGTGAGTTGTCCGCTTCGTTTAGGCTTTTGGGCCGGGGCATGCCCCGGCCCAAAGCGGCCGTCATGGAAGCGTGTCACGC
>Ga0265313_10000657_pt1 | contig 35681 bp, 31 predicted proteins | sample 4123metaG_FD_203122 | JGI IMG/M metagenome (GOLD analysis project Ga0265313, IMG submission 203122) | Rhizosphere microbial communities from Carex aquatilis grown in University of Washington, Seatle, WA, United States - 4-1-23 metaG | ecosystem: Host-associated > Plants > Roots > Rhizosphere >... | reverse complement strand
GTTTTCATGCTTCACCCAGAGTTCGCAGCCGGCCCGGGCGTTCAGGAGCGGCCACGTGAACTGCGGGGTTGGCGGGACGACGGCGGTGACGGCGGCGGCGATGGATTCGATTTCGGCGAGCGAGGGAAGCGGCGTCATGGGTGAACGCTGGCGGGTGATGGCGGGCGCGGGCAAGCCGCGCCCGGCTGTGCCGCATGGAAACGCGCGCAGGCGTGCCGCTGGGGAAGGCTGCGTTGACCTTGCGCTGCCGAACGAAGCGGGTATTTTGGCGAATGGTGCGTTAAGGATGACGCGCCTCAACCCCACCCCTTATCCGAAATTTCACTGGCACGGCGACAAGGCATGCGAGGTTTTTCGCAATTCATGCGAAGGCGATTGTGCCGATTGAACCTATATTTAAATCATGATCGGGAACCCCCCCGCAACGCTTGGAACTCCAACTACTCTTCGCCACCTGACCGTGCGACCGGCGCCGCCGGCCATGGGATCGTGGCGCTATCAGGCCTCGCAACGATCCCAGCGAATCCTCTGGCTCGCGATGTTGTGTTCGGCGGGTTTCCACGTGGTGGTTCTGTTCGGCTTTAACCGGCACGCGAGGGTGGTCCACCAAGCGGTGGTGGACGATGCCATCCCGGTGATGCTGGCGATGCCCGACTTGAAGGACCTCGAGGATCAGGAACCGCAGCCGTCGGACAGCGACAAGCCCGTCGATGCCGGGTTGACCGTGCCCACGCTCGCTGACGTGCCGACGCAAGTGGACCTATCCACGGCGTTCGTGCAGCAGATCGACTATTCGACGCTGGTGCCGCAGCAGGACCTGAACGCGGCGAAAACGCTCACGATTCCCACGCACATCAATCACGGCGGGAAAATCGGCGAGGGCATGGGCAAGATTTTCGATTTGAAGGACCTCGACCACCAGCCCGAGCCGCTGGTGCGAATCGCCCCGGTATTTCCGGCCAACGCCAAGGTGGCGGGAATGCGGGCGGACGTGACAGTCGGGTTCATCGTGGATGCCAACGGAGTCGTGGTGAACGCCTACGTCGTGAGTTCCACCGATCGCCGTTTCGACGACTCCGCCATCATGGCGATCAGCAAGTGGAAATTCCGCCCCGGCATCAAAAACGGCCATCACGTAAATGTGCGCATGGCGCAGCCGTTTCCCTTCGTTTTGAAGGCTCTGGACGAGTGAGGCGTTGCGGCCTGCGGTCCGACCGTTGCGCCGGCAACTACGCGAGAACGCGATCGGCCGGCAATTCGCGCCACTCGCCGGCCGGCAAATCGCCGAGTGCGAGGCCGCCGAAATCGGTGCGATGCAGCGCGAGCACGGTCGCTCCGCACGCGGCGAACATCCGGCGCACTTGATGGTAGCGGCCCTCGGTCAACGTGACCTCCGCCTCGCGCGATGAGAGCAGCGTCAGGCGGGCGGGCGCACACGGTGCATTCTCGTCGTCGAGCTGCAACGTGCCGCTTGCGAACAGCGGGACGAGCTCGGGCGAAAGATCGCGGTCGAGCGTCGCGCGATAGACTTTTGGGACTTTGTGCTTGGGCGAGGTCAGCCGGTGCACGAGGGCTGACAAATCGGTGAGCAGCAGCAAGCCGCTGGTGTCCTTGTCGAGCCGGCCGATACTCGTGACGGGCGGATTGCGGCGGCGCCAGCGCGGCGGGAGCAGCGAGTAAACGTTCGGCCCCTCGCGCTCGTCGTGCGAGCAGACGAGGCCGGGCGGTTTGTGCAGCGCGAGCAACAGGCCGTCAGGATGATCGAGCGGTTCGCCATCGACGCGCACATCGGCGGGCGCGGCTTTTTGGGCGGGATCGCCGACAGGCGCGCCGCGGACGGTCACGCGGCCGGCGTCGAGCCAGTCGCGCGACTCGCGCCGGCTGCAATAGCCGAGGTTCGCGAGCAATTGGTCGAGGCGGCGCATGAAAAGATCGCCGCAGAGACGCGCAAAAAGCGCAAAAGAGAAAACCAGTTTTTACCGGCGTGGCGGGTTACGGCAGGCCGGGCCGGCTGCGCGCTTGGGCGACTTCGGCGGGCGTGACCGGCTTCGCGATCGGCGGTTTGGCGAAACGTTCGCGGACGCGCGTGGCGAGCGCGGCGATCTCGGCGTCGTTCAAGTGCTCGAACGGCGGCATCTTGTTGTCGTAGGCGTTGGCCGCTTCGCCCATCACCACCGCGCCGCGCAGGATCAGCGAGAGCAGGGGCTGCGGATTCGGATTCGAGATCCACGCGCTGCCGCGGATGTTCGGCTGCATGTAAGGCACGCCGCCGCCATTCGCCATGTGGCAGGTCGCGCAGTTTTTGAGAAAGAGTTTTTCCCCATCCGGCGCGGGTGTCGTCGCGGCCGGCGCGGGCGTATTTTTTTTCTCCGGTGGCGACGGGGCCGACTCGCTGCGGGAGCACGCCGCGGCGAGCGCGATCAACGTGAAGACGGCGGCGATCCTCATTTCCCTTCGCCGGTGTAAATGATCCGCCACACGCGTCCGACCTGCGAGTCGGAGATGTAGAGCGAGCCGTCGGGACCGACGCCGACGCCGTTCGGCCGGTGCTTCGCGTCTGCGGGCGAGGCGATTTCGTCCATGCCGGCGAAGCCGGTGGCGAAGACTTCGTAGGTGCCGACGGGCATGCCTTTTTCGTCGAAGGGAATGAAGACGACGTTGTAGCCCTTCTGCGGTTTCGGCGCGCGGTTCCACGAGCCGTGGAAAGCGAGGAACGCGCCGCCGCGGTATTTTTCGGGAAACTGCGTGCCGCTGTAGAACGCGAGCTGCATCGGCGCCCAGTGCGCGGGGAAGGCGATCAGCGGCTCGGGAAATTTGCCGGGCTCGGCGGTTTTCTTGCCGTCGCCGCCGTATTCGGGGTTGATGAGGCGCAGGTGGCGGCGCGGGTCGTAGTAGGTCGTGGGCCAGCCGAAATTGGCGCCGTCGGTCAGAACGTGAAAAACCTCGGCGGGATTTTCGGCGTTGTCGTCGTCGGTGAAGAATTGCGGGGCGACGGCGTTGAGCTGGTCGCGGCCGTGGATCATGATGAAGAGTTTTTTCGAGACGGGGTTCAGCGCGATCGTGGTCGAGTGGCGGTGGCCGGTGGAGAAATGGTAACCGTCGGCCTGCGTCTGCTCGAGTTTGTCGGGATCGAAGCGCCAGTAGCCGCCGTGGGTTTTGAGAAACTCGGTCGGGTCCTGGCCGACGGCGCCGAACGCGCGGTCGGGTTTGCCGAGGGCGTTCGAGGGCGAGCCGACTTCGACGTAGAGCATGCCATCGGCGCCGAACGCGAAAACTTTCGCGGAGTGCTGGTGGCCGTTCGGCAGGTCGCGGACGACGCGCTGGGGTTCGCCGCGGGGGACGAGTTCGCCGGGCGTGAGCTGGTAGCGGAAAACGTGATCGTCGGTCGATTCGTAGAGCCAGTCGCCGCGGAGCGCGATGCCGGTGCCGCCGCCGGAGCCGAATTCCTTGATGACATCGGCGCGGCCGTCGCCGTCGGTGTCGCGCAGGCCGTAGATGCCGGCTTCGCGCGTCTTCACGTAGATGTCGCCGTTCGGGGCGACGGTGAGGTTGCGAAGCGGTTTGAGGTTGTCGGCGACGACGAGCGCGCGGAAACCGGGCGGCAGCGTGAGGCCGCCGTTGTCGCGATCGGGCGCAGGCAGGCCGGCGGCGCGGGCGGATGCGGGCGGCGCGCCGGCGAGCGAGACGAGGGTGAGAAAAAACGCGGCGCGGCGGGGGAATGTGGTGGAGCTCATGGGCGGGTTTGACGCGTGGCAAAGTGCGAGGATTCGCTGCGCGCGCAAGAGGAGCGGTGCTGCACAGCGGCGCCGGTTCGCGCCGCCGTGTAGATTAGGCTCGGCATCGGGGGCGGGTTTTGGGATGCGTGGGGCTTCGCATTTTTTATGGCACTTTGGGAATACAAGGTCATCACCAGCGGCAAGGGCGGGTTCGCCACGCCGGCGCTGCTGGAAAAATTTCTCAACGACCTCGGTCGCGAGGAGTGGGAAATCGTCGAGTTTCGCGCGGCGCCCGACAACGCGCTCGCTTTTACCGGACTCGCCCGCCGCTCGACGCAGCGCGACTGGACGCTCGAGGACGCCGCCGCGGCCGCGGCGAAGGTCGAGGCGGAAAAACTGCGCGCGGAGTTCGCGGCGAAATTCCAGGCCGCAACGACGGCGGCGCCCGCGTCCGACGAGGCGGCGGCGGGTTTTCTCGAGGAGAAGCTCGCGCCCGACGACGGGTTTCGGAAGCCGGTCGATACCTCGCGCGACAACGAGCCCGACGCGCCCGAGGAGGAAGTGGCGGAAAAAGACGAGTGGGAGCGACTCGAGCAGGAGGACGAGCTGCCGTCGTTTTTCGAGGCGTTGAAGCCCCACATGCGCCGCAACCAGCGCGGTCCGGGCATGTCGGTCGGCGTGGATTTTCTCGCGAAGAAGTGGGGCCTCGACGAGAGCGACATCCGCGGCGCACTGGTTGAGTGCGGCCTGCAGATTCCCGCCGACGAAAACGCGAAGCCGGTCAACGTCGAATACGACGGCGATCTTTATTGGGTGAACATCAACCGCCGCGGCGAGGTGTGGATCAACACGCGCGAGAAGCCGCGCCCGGTTTTCCGCGTCGTGCAGGCCACGCGAGTCGCGCCGGAGACGCCGGAGGAACCGAAGTCGGAAACGGCGGGCCCAAGGCCCGAAAATATTGAGCAGCGTGCACTGCAGGCGGACTCGCAACCGGAGCTGCCAGCGATCGCGTCCGAGTCGGCGACGGCGAAACCCGAGGCGCCAACAACGGAAACCGCGCCCGCGACACCGGGCAAAGCGCTGCCGCAGGGACCGGCGCTGTTGGGCAAGATCCGGCCGCTGATGCGCCGCAACCGGCGCGGCGGCGGCGGGTCGGGCAGCACGAGTTTTCTGGCGCGGGCGTTGCGGAGCAGCGAAGCGGATTTGATCGCGGGCTTCGCCGCGCTCGGCCTCGTCCTGCCGGCGACGCCGGCGGATCCGGCGGTGGATGTCGAGATCGGCAACGAAGTCTGGTGGCTCAACAAGGATTCGCGCGGCGGCGTTTGGATCAATGGCCGCGAGAAACGCGCGGGCGAGGTTGCGAAGCCAGCCGGCGCGGAGCCGGCGAGCGCGGCGGTGTCAGTCGAGGTTGCGCCGGCGCAAGAATCCCCGACTCCGAGTCAAGCGATGGCGAATGAAGCGGTGGCGACCGCGCCACAGGTGAGTTCGCCGCTGGCCGCGGTGCGGTTGCTGTTGAAGGAAACGAGAACCGGATCGGTCGCGGGTAAAGTCGATCGCGTCGCGGGAGAACTGGGCAAGTCGCCGGAGGAACTCGTGGCTTCGCTCGTCGTCGCCGGGTTGAAAGTGCCGGAGAAGCCGCGCGAAAAACCGGTGTTCGTGGAGCACGCGGGCGAAATTTTCTGGTTCAACCAAAACGCGAAGGGCGAGTTGTGGGTGAATGCGAAGGCGTCGAAATTCGCGGGCAAGGACACGGAGGCCGCAAGCGCGACCACCGAGGGCGAGAAGAAGCCGTCGCGCCGCGGCGGTCGCGGACGCAAGGGTGGAATCGCACCGGCGGGCGACGCGGCGCCGGCGGCCTGATTGTTGGCGGAGTTGCGGCCGGCGGGTTGCGTTAGGATCGTGCGGAAATTGCTGCGCCGCGGCGCGCGGCTTATGGTTTGCCTCGCCGGGTCAAGTTTTCGGGGCGGGTGACGAAGGTGGTGAAGACAGCCCTGCATGAACCGACCGCTGCCACAGGACGCTCCGCGCGACTTCCGCATCAACGAGATGTTTTTCTCCACGACGGATCGCAAAGGCGTGATCCTGTCGGGCAACGATGTCTTCGTGCGTGTGAGCGGCTACGCCCGGTCCGAGCTCGTCGGCCAACCGCACAATATCATCCGGCATCCGGCGATGCCGCGCGCGGTGTTTCGATTGGTCTGGGAGCATTTGCAGCAGGGTTTGCCCGTGGCCGGTGCGATCAAAAATCTGGCGAAGGACGGGCGTTATTACTGGGTCGTCGCGTTCCTGATGCCGATCAAGGGCGGCTATCTTTCGGTGCGCTTCAAGCCGTCGAGCGCGCTGCTGCCGGTTGTCGAGGGGATTTACCGCGAGATGTGCGCCTGCGAAAGCGAACACGAAACCAGCGGCGCGGATCGCAAAGCGGGAATGCTCGCGGCGGAGAAGCTGATGGTGGACGCGCTGCGGAGCCGTGGCTTCGAGAGCTACGATGTGTTCATGCGCACGCTGCTGCACGAGGAGCTGAAATGCCGGGACGCCCAACTCGCCGCGCAACGGCGGGCGCTGTTTTCCGAAACGCTGCCGGAAGGCGGGGGCGACGAGCCGGCATTGCGCGCCAGCCTGCAGGCGATCCACGCGGGGGGGCGGGAAGCCTACGCGCAGCTCAACACGCTCTACGCGCGGCTCGACGATTTTGCGCGGCTGAGCGAGAAGCTGCGTGAAAAATCGACCTTTGTCTTCGGGCTGACGAAGGATTTCCGCTTCATCGCGTTCAACGCGGCGTTGCGCGCGGCACGGCTCGGCGAGGAAGGGCGCAGCCTCGGCGTGATCGCCGAATATCTCGGCACCGTTTCCGAGGGCACGACGGGAATCGTCGGCAGAATGACGGAGCAGGTCGGGACCATTCTCGTGAAATTGCGCACGGTGGTTTTCAACCTCGCGGCGGCGCGGCTGCAGATCGAGATGGTGCTGAGCTTCTGCGCTGAACTCGCCGCCGGTCTTCGCGACAACCAGGAAACCGCGACGGCGGCGCACGACCGGCGCCGGATGATCGAAGACTTGCAGCAGGCATTCGCCGAGACGGTCCAGCGGGCGGTGAAAGCGCTGGCGGAGCTCGAGCATGAACTGCGGAGCCTGGCGGCGCACGCGGAGGAAATGCGCCGAATGGTGCTGACGTTGCAGGTCGCCCAAGTCGGCGGCATGGTCGAGGCGCAGCGCCTGCGCGACGACGATTCGTTTGCCGTGATGTTTTCCGATCTGCGCGAAGGCGTCGAAAACACGAAGCGCGAACTCGCGGAACTCGACGACATCAGCAGCCAGCTCGGCGCGCTGGCCAACGAGGCGCCCGCGATTGCGGCGACGATTTCACAAGCGGTGGAGAAGATGGGCCGGGAAGTGCAGGGGCTTTCAGCCGCGGACGGCGACATGCCGGCGCCGGCGACAACCGTGCCCGCGCCGGTGGCGGAACTCGAATCCGCGACGGCGTGAACGGCGGCGGAGCGCAGACGGTCCGGGCGGTAATGTTTGTTGGCGGCGGGCATTGCCAACCGCGACGCGCGCGCTAAAATGCGGGCGTTTCCAACCCCGCGTCGAACGATATGAAAACTCCCCGCCGTCTTTCCCGCCGCGAATTTGTCGGCCATGTCTCCCTCGCCGCCGCCGCGGCGTTCGCGCTGCCGCGCGCGTTGCGCGGCGCCGACGCGCCGCCGGAGAAAAAGCTCGGCATCGCGGTGCTCGGGCTCGGCAGCTACGCGACCTATGAGGTCGCGACGGCGCTGGCAGTGACGAGGTTTTGCCGGCTGGCGGGGGTGATCACCGGCACGCCGGCGAAGGGCGTGCGCTGGCGGAAAAAATACGGTCTGCCGGAGCGCAGCGTTTACAGTTATGAAACGATGCAGCGGGTCGCGGACAATCCGGACATCGACATCGTGTATGTGGTCACGCCGCCGGGCACGCACCGCGATTTCGTCGTGCGGGCGGCGCAGGCGGGCAAGCACGTGATCTCCGAAAAACCGCTGGCGCCGACGGTGCGCGAGTGCGACGAGATGATCGCGGCGTGCAAAGCGGCGGGGAAAAAATTCTCGGTCGGCTACCGGCTGGAGTTCGAGCCGCATCACCGCGAGATGATGCGGCTGGCGCGCGATCCGAATTTCGGGCCGTTCACGAAGCTGCGTGGCAATTTCGGGTTTCACATGGGCGGGCGCACCTGGCGCGTGGACAAGAAGCTCGCGGGCGGCGGGCCGCTGCCAGATGTGGGGATTTATGTGTTGCAGGCGGCGCGGCGCGCGGCGGGTGCGTGGCCGGTCGCGGTGACGGCGCACGAGGAGCCGAAGGAGCGGCCGGAGTTGTTCAATGAGGTGGAGGAAACGATCCGCTGGACGGCAGAATATCCCGGCGGCAAAGTGTGCGCGGGGTGGGCGAGCTATCAGGATGAGGCGGACGATTTTCGCGCGGAGTCGGCCAACGGAAACTGGGTCGAACTCGAGCCAGCCTACATTTATGGCGGGCTCGACGGGCGGACGAGTCGCGGACCGTTGAATCTGCCGAACGTCAACCAGCAGGCGGCGCAGATGGATAATTTTGCGCGCTGCATCATCGACGGGCGCGACACGCCGGTGCCGGGCGAGATGGGCCGCGGCGATATTGCGACAGTCGAGGCGATTTACGAGGCGGCGGCGACGGGGAAGCGCGTGGCGGTGAAAATCTAGACTTCCTGCCCGTTGGAATTTTAGCCGGAAACCGAAGGCGGTTTTCCGGTTCTAATCCCGGGTATGAAGACAAACGCAATATCTGGAAACGCCCGGCGTTTCCTCCGGGGCGCATTGCGCGCCGCAACGATCGGCGCGGTCGCGTGCACGATTTTCAGTGGTGTCGCCCAAGCGGCCGATATCGGAATCAACCTGTCCATCCGCGAGGCGCCGCCGCCGATGCGGCACGAAGTGGTCGTGACGCGGCCGTCGCCGCAGCACGTGTGGGTGGCGGGCTATTGGGCGTGGCGCGGCACGCGGCACGAATGGGTGGCCGGTCGCTGGGATCTGCCGCCGCACGGCCGGCACGCGTGGGTGGCGCCGCGTTGGGAACATCGCGGCAACGGCTACGTGTTCGTCGAGGGCTCGTGGCGTTGAGCCGGGTCAGGATTCGCCCGCGGGCTCGACGGTGACCTCTGTCGTGAGCGTGTGCGTGCCGCCGTTGAACACGCCCTTGACCGGGCTCACGTCGGAATAATCGCGACCGCGCGCGACGACGATGTGGCCCGTGCCGACGAAGCAGGCGTTGGTTGGATCGTAGTCGATCCAGCCGGTGCCGGGGATGAACGCCGAGATCCACGCGTGGGTGGCGTCGGCGCCTTCTAGGCGCGGCTGCCCCGGCGGCGGCTCGGTGAGCAGGTAGCCGCTCACGTAGGCGGCGGGCAGGCCGTGCTGGCGCAGGCAGCTCACGAACAGGTGCGCGAAATCCTGGCAGACGCCGTGGCGGTGGGCGAGGACTTCGGCGAGCGGCGTGGTGATGTCGGTCGCCTCGGGATCGAAGGTGAATTCGACCTTGAACTGCGCGCCGAGCGCGGCGAGCCAGGCGAGCACGGGCGTGTCGTCGCCGCCGGCGCCGGCCGCGAGGGCACGCGCCTCGGGCAGCAGCGGGACGCGGGGCGAGGCGTGGCGGAATTGTTCGAGCGTGAAATCCTCGGTGGCGACGACGCGCGCGACGAGCGGGCGAATTTCGCCGAGCGCAGGCGTGAGGCCGGGCATCGGCGCGGGCGGTTCGTCGCGGCGGACGAGGCTGCGGCTCGTGATCGCGAGATCGCGGTGCGGTTCGCGGAGCGTGAAAACGTGCTGCTTGTTGCCAAAAAAATCGATCCGCGCGGCGAGGTCGCCGGGATGCGGAGAGATTTCGAGTTCGAAGCTGTCGCAGTGCTGGGCGGCTTCGTGGCGCGGCTGGAGATGAAGCGATTGCCACGCGGTGGTGGCGGTCGCGCCGTGACGAAAATGCGTGCGGTGGGTGACATGGTAGCGCGGCATCGGGAAAATAAATTCAGTCTTTCGGGACGATCAGACCGGCGGCGGAGGGCGGCGCGCCGTGGTCGCTGTGGCTGAAGTAAGCGTGCGTGATCTGGTCGTTGAGTTGGCCGAGGGTTGCGACGGCGGTGGCGAAAAACGCGCCGGTGCGCGCTGGGTCGGCGGCGAGGGCGTGCGGGTCGAGCAGGCGCGCGTGGCTCACGAGCCGGAAGGCGAGTGCGCGCAGGCCGGCGGCGGCGCGGGAGGCGGGTTGGTCGGGCAGCGCGGCGAGATGTTCGGCGATTCGGTCGGCCTGGAAGCGGAGGCTGCGGGGATTTTCGATGACGCCGAGCAGCCAGGCGAGCACGGGAGCGGTTTGGAAGAGGCTGTGATAGGCGCTGCGGTAGGTGAAGAGGCTGTCGGCGAAATGCAGCAGGGTTTGCAGGCGGAATTCCGAGGGCGCGTCCTGGGCGGCGAGCAGTTCGCGCGCGATGAAGACGATCTGCTGGCCGCGCTCGAGGTGGCGGCCGAGCATGAGGAAACGCCAACCGGTGTCGTGCGCGAGGGCGTCGTGCATGAGGCCGTCGAGGGCGGCAAGCTGCGCGTTGAGCTCGGCGACGGCGGGCGGCTCGGCGGATTCGGCGGCGGTGCGCAGGTGGCGCAGGATGCGCCAGGCCTCGGGCGGAAGGTGAATTTTTGCCTGCTCGAGATTGCGGACGAGGTGGTCGAGATTGGCGGCAAGACTGCCGGGGAGCTCGGGGTCGTCGATCGTCTCGTCGAGGGCGACGTCGAGTTCGTCGAGCGTGGCGTCCGCGGTGACCGGCGCGCCTTGCGCGGCGAGGAGCAGGCGCAGCGCGCTTTCGGCGACGGCGGGATCGATCGCGGCGATTTCGTCGCGCAGCAGCGGATCGAGCCGGCCGAGCAGGCGGGTGAGTTGCGCGGTGCGCTCGAGGTAGCGGCCGAGCCAGAATAAATTGTCGGCGAGCCGGCTCGGCGTATCCGTCGGCCGGTGCACGGTGTCGGCCAGCGGGGTGACGGGAGGGATAAAAGCGTCGGCGGAGTCGGATGGTTGGAGAATCCAGGTGTCTTTCGTGACGCTGCCCTGCTGGAGCGAGACGATCGCGTCCTCGGCGGCGGGGCTGAAACGCGTGAGGCCGCCGGGCATCACGCGGTAGTCGCCGTCCTGCCACGCGACATAGAGCCGCAGCACGAACGGCACGGGGCGCAGCGCGTCGTCGCGCCACGCGGGCGTCGTGCCGAGGAGCACGCGTTCCTGGCCGCAGTGCGCCCACGGGCGGGCGGCGATGGCGGCGGCGAGCGCGGAACGTTCGGCGTCGTCGAGCAGCGGGCCATACCGCGTGGCGGACGGACCGGGGTCGCGGAAGGTCGGTTTCACGACGAGCGTGGCGAGATTTTCAAGAGTGTAGCGGCGGGCCTTGTCGTGGCCGCACCACCAGGTGGCGACGCTCGGCAGGAGCAGGTCTTCGCCGAGGATCGTGCGGCAGAGCGGCGCGAGAAACGCGAGCATCGCGGTGTTCTCGAGCGCGGCGCCGCCGAGCTGGTTGGCGAGCACGAGCCGGCCGCGGTGCGCCGCGTGGACGAGGCCGGGCACGCCGAGGAGCGACTGCGCGTCGAGTTCGAGCGGATCGCAAAAGGCGGAGTCGATGCGGCGGACGATCGCATCGACGCCGCGCAGGCCGCCGACGGTGCGGAGAAAAACCTGGCGGTCGCGCGTCGTGAGGTCGGCGCCCTCGACGAGCGGGTAGCCGAGGTAACGGGCAAGGTAAGTGTGCTCGAAGTAGGCTTCGTTGGCCGGGCCGGGCGTGAGAAAGACGACGCACGGCTCCTCGCCGCCGTGCGCGGGCGCGAGTTCGAGCAGCGAACTGCGGAAGGCGCGGAAAAAATTGTAGAGCTTATGAACGGGCGCGCGGTGGAAAACCTGCGGCATCGCCTGCCGCGTGATGATGCGGTTTTGGAGCGAGTAGCCGAGGCCGGACGGCGCATCGAGCCGGTCGCGCAGCGCCCACCACTGGCCGTCGGGCGAGCGCGCGAGATCGACGGCGTAGTGGTGCAGAAAAATTCCGTCCGGTTTGCCGAGGCCGACGCACGGGCGCAGAAAGTGCGGGTTGGCCATCGCGAGCTCGGGCGGCAGGTCGCCGCTGCGGAGAAGTTTTTGCGGGCCGTAAAGATCGCCGAGGAGTTCGTTGTAAAGGCGGGCGCGCTGGCGGAGTCCGTCGGTGAGCGCGGCCCAGTCGTCGGCGCTGACGAGGAGCGGCACGGCGTCGAGCGGCCAGGGTTGCGCGGCGGAGCGTTCGCCGGCGTAAACGTTCATGCTCACATCCTGCTCGACGATCGCGCGCGTGCAGGCGTCGGTCGCGGCGCGGAGCGCGGCCTCGGGATCGTCGCCGAGGAGTTTTAGAAACTCAGCCCAGTGCGGACGGAGCAAGCCGTCGGGCGCGCGGCACTCGTCGTAACGGCCGGGCGGCCCGGCGTAGGCGGCGAGGGGATCGGCGGGCGCGGTGACATGCGGGGCGGACATGGGACGACGGAAAAAGACGGAGAACCGGGGGCGGAGCAAGACCGGGCGCGCCGAAAAGCCGGCGATGCCGCGCCCGAAGCGGCGGACTTTATCCGGCGACCTTGAACGGATCGCGCAAGTCGAGCGTGCAGGGGAACTCGGGCGAAATTTCGCGCGGCGGAATTGGCAGTGGGTGGCCGGGCGTGTGGCCGAAGGGGAAGAAACGCGCGAGGCGGCGGCTTTCGGCTTCGTAGGAATTCACGGGGAACGTCGTATAGTTGCGGCCGCCGGGATGAGCGACGTGATAGGTGCAGCCGCCGAGGGATTTTTGGTTCCACGCATCGACAAGATCGAAGACGAGCGGGCTGTCGGAGCCGAGCGTCGGGTGCAGGCACGACGGCGGCTGCCAGGCGCGGTAACGCACGCCGGCGATGTGCTCGCCGTTGACGGCGGTGGCGCGGAGCGGGACGCGCACGCCGTTGCAGGTGACAAAATAGCGGTCGGCGGTGAGGCCGGTGGCCTTGACCTGCATGCGCTCGACGGACGAATCGACGAAACGGACGGCGCCGCCGGCGGTGTTTTCCTCGCCGAGCACGTGCCACGGCTCGAGGGCGTGGCGGAGTTCGAGTTCGATGTCGCGGTAGCGCACGCGGCCGTAGAGCGGGAAACGAAATTCGAAGTGCGCGGCGAACCAGTTTTCCTCGAAGGGCAGGCCCCACGCGCGGAGGTCGGCGATCACGTCGTTGAAATCGGCGCGCACGAAATGCGGCAGCATGAAGCGGTCGTGGAGATCGGTGCCCCAGCGGACGAGGCGCGGGGGCGAAAACGGGTGGTCCCAGAAACGGCTGACGAGCGCGCGGAGGAGGAGTTGTTGCGCGAGGCTCATGCGCGCGTGCGGCGGCATCTCGAAGGCGCGGAGCTCGAGCAGGCCGAGGCGGCCGGTGGCGCTGTCCGGCGAATACAGTTTGTCGATACAGAACTCGGCGCGATGGGTGTTGCCGGTGATGTCGGTGAGCAGGTGGCGGAAAATGCGATCGACGAGCCACGGCGGCTGGAAATCCTTTTCGGCCTGGCGGTCGAGTTCGCGGAAGGCGATTTCGATTTCGTAGAGGATGTCGTTGCGCGCCTCGTCGAGGCGCGGCGCCTGCGAGGTCGGGCCGATGAAGAGGCCGCTGAAAAGGTAGCTGAGCGACGGGTGCTGGTGCCAGTAGGCGAGAAGGCTCTTGAGCAGATGCGGGCGGCGGAGCAGCGGGCTGTCGTCGGGCGTCGCGCCACCGAGGATGAGGTGGTTGCCGCCGCCGGTGCCGGTGTGGCGGCCGTCGATCATGAACTTGTCGGTGCCGAGGCGGGATTCGCGCGCGGCGGCGTAGAGCCATTCGGTTTTTTCGGCGAGCTCGCGCCAGGTCGAGGACGGGTTGACGTTGACCTCGATCACGCCGGGGTCGGGCGTGACCTTGATGCTGTCGAGCGCTTGGTCGCGCGGCGGAAGATAACCCTCGATGACGACGGGCAGTGCGAGCGCGGCGGCGGTGGCTTCGACGGCGGCGAGGAGCGCGAGATAATCGTCGGCGGTTTCGGCGGGCGGAAGAAAAATGTGGACGTGGCCGGCGCGCGCTTCGACGCAGAGGGCGAGGCGGACGTCGGTGCGCGCGGCGAAGGAGACCGGCGCGGGCGCGGCGAGGGCGCCGCCCTCGGCGGGGCGGACGGTGGCTTGTTTCGATTTCGCGGGGCTGAGATCGGAGGTGCCGGCGGAAAACCACGGTTGCTGGTCGAGTGGCAGGCGGAAGCCCATCGGCGAGTCGCCGGGGATCAGATACATCCGGCCGGCGCGGAAAAACCACGCGGCGGAAACCCACTCGCGCGTCGTGGCGTCGCGGAGCAGCGGCAGCGCGTAGCCGCTCGGCGTGGCGGCGCCGTCCTCAAACATGCCGGCGATGCGGTCGCGCTCGGCGACGAGTGCGAGGTCTTTTTTCAACGGATCGAAACCGACGGGGAGGCGGCGTTCTTTCCAGAGGTGGTAGAACGCATCCTCGTAGCCGGGGACGAGGCGCTTGTCGTCGAGGCCGAGGCTGGCCGCGAGGGCGGCGGCGAAACGTTTCGCGTCGTCGATGGTGAAGGCGGATTTTTCAATGGGATCGGCGAGGAGTTGCGGGTCGCGCCAGATCGGCTGGTGGTCGTGGCGCCAGATGCAGGTGAGCGCCCAGCGCGGGAGCGGTTCGCCGGGATACCATTTGCCCTGGCCGTGGTGAACGAAGCCGCCGGCGCCGTAGTGCCGCCAGATGCGTTCAAAGAGCTGGCCGGCGAGCTCACGCTTGCGGGGACCGAGCGCGGTGGTGTTCCACTCGGGGCCGTCCATGTCGTCGATCGAGACAAAGGTCGGCTCGCCGCCCATCGTGAGGCGGACGTCGCGGGCGCGGAGGGTGGCGTCGATTTTCTGGCCGAGGGCGTCGATCGCGGCCCAGGCTTCGTCGGTGTAGGGAAACGTGACGCGCGGCGATTCGAAGATGCGCGTGACGTTCATCGCGAACTCGAAAGTCGTCTCGCATTTTTCGACGGCGCCGGTGATCGGCGCGGCGCTGGACGGCTCGGGCGAGCACGCGAGCGGCAGGTGGCCTTCGCCGGCGAGGAGGCCGGAGGTCGGGTCGAAGCCGATCCAGCCGGCGCCGGGGAGATAGACTTCGCACCACGCGTGAAGGTCGGTGAAATCCTTTTCGGTGCCGGACGGGCCGTCGAGGGACTTCACGTCGGCGCGGAGCTGAATCAGATAACCGGAGACGAAGCGCGCGGCAAGGCCGACGTGGCGGAGGGCCTGGACGAGCAGCCACGCGGAATCGCGGCAGGAGCCGGAGGCGCTGGTGAGTGTTTCCTCGGGCGTCTGCACGCCGGGCTCGAGGCGGATGATATAGCGGACGAGGTGGTTGAGGCGCTGGTTGAGGCCGACGAGAAAATCGATCGTGCGGCGCGGCGTGAGGTCGATCGAGCGGACGAACGCGGCGAAGGCGGGCGTGGCGGCGAGGTCGTCCTTGCGGAGATAAGGGGCGAGCTCGACGGCGAGTTTCGGGTCGTAGGCGAAGGGAAAATTTTCGGCGGCGGGCTCGAGGAAAAAATCGAAGGGGTTGTGCACGGCCATCTCGGCGACGAGATCGACCTCGACGGAGAAGGCGCGCGTGGGCTCGGGGAAGACGAGGCGGGCGAGATAGTTGCCCTGCGGATCCTGCTGCCAGTTGATGAAATGGTTCGCGGGTTCGACCTTCAGCGAGTAGCTGAGCACGGGCGTGCGGCAGTGCGCGGCGGGGCGGAGCCGGACGACTTGGGGCCCGAGGCGGACGGGCCGGTCGTAACGGTAGGCGGTGCGGTGGTGGAGGGCGGCGTGGATGGCCATGCGTTGGCAACGGTGGCTGCCGGCGTCAGTTCAGCAAGAGCCGCGCCGCGGATGAGATTTCGTGGCGCTAACTTCGGCGTTGGCGGTGAAGGGGAAATGCGGCAGGCTCGCGGCGGAGATGTTGAAAACGAAGTCAGTGCATTCGCGGGCGGCGGCAGACGACGGTCTGCGGATCCTCGTGACGCGGTTTCGCGGACGCGGACTGCCGGTGGATCGCTACGATGTGTGGATGGCGAACCTCGGCCCGAGCGAGCGTCTGCTGCGGAGGGTTCAGCGCGGGGAGATTTCGTGGCGGGAGTTTTCCAAGGCGTATCGCGCGGAGATGACCGCGAGCGCGGAGGTCGATCGCGCGAATGCGACGATCAAGAATCACGGTCAGAAATTCACGCTGCGGCTCATCCGGCGGCTGGCGGAGGACGGCAACGTGACGCTGCTTTGTCATTGCGCCGAAGACGCGACGGAGTGCCACCGGCATTTGTTGCGGGAGTTGATCCTGCGAGAAAAGAGATGACGGAGATACCAAAATGAAAACCAACAAAACGATCGCGGCGGTAATGAAACGGCTTGAGCGGGCGGCGGCGCTGGCGCGCACGGAGAAGGGATTTGCACGGTTGATCGAACGTCGCGGCGGGCGGATCGGCTTGCGCGGGACGTCGATCACGTTCACGCGAACGGAAATCAAACAACTCGCGCGCACGATCGAGGTCCGCGCGAAGATCGCAAAGTCGGACGTGCCGGACAACATGCTGGCGCTGCTGACGGCGTTGCGCGCGAGCACGGGACCGATTCCGTCGTAGGATCGCGGCGAGTTGCCGCTGGTCGCGCGGCGCTATCGTTCAATGCCGACGGGGTAGAGCAGATAGCGGTCGTCGTAGAATTTGGTTTTGGCGTAGAACCATTGCAGGCGGGCGGCGGGGTCGGCGGCGAACCGGGGGTCGGCGGCGAGTTTTTTTTCGAAGTCGGCCTTGAGCGAAGGATTGGTGGCGAGCATTTTTTCGGCGAGCGGAGCGATCACGTAGCCTTCGATGTATTCGGTGCGCTGGAGAATTTCCGGGAAGAAACCCCACGCGAGAAACGAGTCGGAGGATTCGGGTTCGAGGAGGACGACCGCGAGATCGCCGAGTGGCTGATCGGTCGGGATGCGGATCGAGCCGGCGGGGAAGGTTTCGGTGCGCAGCTCCGACTTCACGGCGGTGGCGAGCGGGCAGCGGCCTTCGAACGGCTCGGCGGCGGGCTTCGGATTGACGAGGCGATACATTTCGAGCTCGAGGGTTTTCGGCGCGGCGAGGGTTTCGAACTGGATGCCGTGAAGCGCGAGCCGGTCGATCACGTCGGGTTTCGTGACGGGAACGTAGTAGGCCTTCGGGCGCGCGAGCGTGACGCCGGGTTTGTCGCCGATGAGCGGGAGGTCGCGGTAGGTTTTCGGGCGGCCGAGCCAGCGGACTTCCTTTCCGCCGGAGGCGGGCGAGTCGTAGGTTTCGTAGGCGATACCGAGGAAATCGATGTAGCGTTTTTGGCCGCCGCCGTTGCCCCAGTTGGCGGGAATGGTTGGCGGGCGGGCGGCGCGGTCGAGAGTGGTCGCGGTGGCGAGGTCGGCGGAATTTTGGCCGAGGGTGGCGAGGGCGGATTCGAGGAAGACGTAGGTGCCGAGGACGCGTTGCGGGTAGGGTTTGAGCGAGTGGTTTTCGACGAGGATGGTCGGCAGGTGGCGGAGATCGCCGTAGCCGTTCGAGAAGCGGGGCGGAGCGGTGAGCGCGGCGAGGCCGGCGCCGAGGTTGCGGTCGTCGAGCGCGAAGACGAGCGGGCCGGGAATGTGGCCGGCGGCGGTGAGCGCGGCGGACACGGTGGGTTTGAAATGCTGGTTCAGCCAGGCGGCGATGTGGGGCGACCACGCGAAGGTGCCGGCGTCGCCATTGTAGCCGAAGGTGATGTCGTATTGGTAGTCGATGCCGTCGGTGACGTGCAGGTCGAGGTAGAGCGAGGGCTGCCAGGCGTCGAGGAGCGCGAGCATGGCGCGCATCTCGGGGGCGTCGGCTTTCGTGTAGTCGCGGTTGAGGTTCAGGTTTTGCGCGGAAGTGCGCCAGCCTTGGCGGATCGGGCCGCGCTGGTTCGGGCGGTTCCATTCGGAGGCGCGCTCGTGGCCGTCGGCGTTGAAGATGGGGACGAAGAGAAAATTCGCGCGGTCGAGGAGCGCGGCCTTGCCGCGGAGCGCGATGTCGCGAAGCAGCATGAGGCCGGCGTCCTTGCCGTCGATTTCGCCGGCGTGGATGCCGGCCTGGGCGAGGAGCGTGGGTTTGCCGCCGGCGCGGAGGGTGTCGGGCGTCGGCGATTTTTCCTTCGTGGCGACGACGAGGTAGAGCGTGCGGCCTTGCGCGGTGCGGCCGAAGGATTGCAGCGAGAGAAGCGACGGCGCGACGGCGGCGAGTTTTTGGAGGTAGGCGATCGTGTCGTCGTAGTTTGGCGAATCGAGGAGCTGCATTTTTTCCGCGGGCGTGATCCACGGGTCGTCGGGTTTCGCGATGAGGGCTTCGCTTGCGCCGTGCCAGGGTGGAGCGGGCGGGAGAAGTTCCTGCGGATTGACCGCGAACGCAGGCGCGGCGAGCAAAAGCGCAAAAAAAGCCCGGGCGGCGGGAGCGAATTTCATGCGGTGAAAAGATGCTGATGCGCGAGGCGGTCAAGCGCAGCAGGAAACGGATGCGCGTGCGACGGCGGGAAAATGAGAGCGGTGGGCCGATGCGACGTAAAAGCGCGAACGTCGAACCGATGCGCGCGACCGCGGCAAAAAATTTTCCGCTTCGACAGCGCATCGTTTACCACTTTGAGTCGTCGCGCTTTCACCCGGCCGGCTACGACGGCCCAATCATCACCCCTCGGTTTATCTTCTATGAATCCTCAACGTCTTTTCACGGCGAGTTGCATGGCTTTGATCGTCACCGCCATGAGTTTCGCGCTCCGCACGGCTGCGGTCGAGTCATGGCACAACGACTTTCTACTCTCCTATGAGCAGGTCGGCGTGATCAACGGCGCGGCGCTGTGGGGATTCACCGTCGCGATGGTTTTCGGTGGACCGCTGTGCGACACGCTCGGCATGCGGCGGATCATGGGGCTGGCGACGCTCGGCCACGTCGTGGGTATTTTGCTGACGATTTTTGCGTGGAACTACTGGAGCCTGTTCGCCGGCTCGCTGATCTTCGGCATCGCCAACGGCTCGGTGGAAGCCGCGGCGAATCCGCTGATCGCGACGATTTTTCCGGGTGACCGCACGACGAAGCTGAATCATTTCCACGCGTGGTTTCCCGGCGGCATCGTGATCGGCGGGCTGACGGCGTTTGCGCTCGGCAAGCTCGGGCTCGGCTGGAAGGCGCAGTTTGCGACGATGCTGATCCCGCTGGCGATTTACGCGGCGATGTTCGCAGGGCAAAGTTTTCCGCGGACGGAGCGCGTCGAGCACGGCGTCTCGACGAAATCGATGTGGCTCGCGTGCTTCAATCCGCTGTTTCTGCTGATGGTCGGCTGCATGCTCTTCACGGCGGCGACGGAGTTTGGCGCGCAGAACTGGATTCCGACGATCCTGAGCAACGCGGGTGTTTCGGGCATCCTCGTGCTCGTGTGGATCACCGGCCTGATGTGGGCGGGACGGCAGTTCGCGGGCGTGTTCGTGCATCGCGTGTCGCCGCCGGGCATGCTCGTGCTGAGCGCGGTCCTGAGCGCACTGGGGCTTTACTCGATGAGCCACACGACGGGCATGATGCTCTTCGCGGCGGCGACGCTGTTTGCGCTCGGCGTGTGTTTTTTCTGGCCGACGATGCTCGGCACGGTGAGCGAGCGCTTCCCGAAGACCGGGGCGCTCGGCCTCGCGATCATGGGTGGCGCGGGCATGTTGAGCGCGAGTTTCATCGTGCCGCTGGTCGGCCGGTGGTTCGACAAGGCGATCGCGGTGCGCGTGCCGGCCGGGCAGACCGAAACGGCGCTGAAGGCGGCGGCACCGGGCTCCGATCTCGCGACGCAGTGGACGCAAATCCAGGCCTCGGCCGGTTTGGAATCGCTCGGGAAACTCGTGGTGATCCCATCGATTCTCGCGGTGGTTTTCCTCGGGCTCTTCCTGCTCTGGCGGAACAAGCCGGCGCCGAAGATCGAGGCTGGGGCGACGAGCTGACGCGGAGCGCGGAAATTCCGTGCGGGAGATCGGGCGGGCTTCGATGCCCGCCCTTTTTTTCGGGCCGACCGAGAACTGGAAGGCGTTTCAGCGGTCTGCGGCGGGAGTTATGAAAACCCTATCTTCCGCCCCAGCTTTTCTCCGCGCACGCCCGGTTGGCTCGCCATTATTGGCTCTCGCCGGCGCGATCGCGTTTTTCGCCGGCTGCGCGAGCGAGCCGGAGTCGCACTTGGTGTCCGCGCCTCCGCCGGGCGCGCCCGTCACGGTGGCGTCGCCGGTCGCGATGACCACCGTCAACGGCACGACGGTCGTAACCGCCCCGGCCGCGCCGTCGCAGGGCATGGTCATCGTCACGCAAGCCCCGCCCGCGATGCAGACGGAGACGGTGCCGCCGCGGCCTTCGTCCGACTACGTCTGGGTGGCCGGCTACTGGGCGTGGAACGACAGCCGTTACGAGTGGATCGCGGGACACTGGACGATTCCGCCGCGTGCCGGCGCGACGTGGATTCCGCCGCGCTGGGATCCCGAGGGCAGCCAGTATCGTTTCTACGAAGGCTACTGGGACTGAACGCGAGCACGGCGCGCCGCGGCTTCGAAGTCTTGCGGCGCGGATGGCTTCGCAAATGGGATTTCTGCGGAGTGCGACGATGGCCAATCTGTCCAAAGTTGACGCATGACCCCTTCGGCCGGCCCGTTCATTTGATTTCCGTCGTCGCGATTTTTTTGGGCGAAAGGAGCGCCTGCGCGCGGAGGCGGAGCCGCTCGCGCAGCTCGACCGGGCGGTTCGAATAGTAGCCCGCGTGGGCGTAGCCGAGGTCTGCGAAGTGCCGCCGGCGCTCGGGCGGCACGAGCAGCATGACCGCCAGCGTGCGAATCGGCGCGTCGCCCCAGCGCCGGTAGTAGATGCCGCCGGTGCGGTCGAGATGCTCGAAAAAATCCTGATAGGCCGCGGACCGACCAAACGACAGCCGGCAGATTTCGAAGTTGTTGTAGTAGTAATCGAGATTCCAGCTCCCCGCCGCGTCGCACAGCGGTGCCAGTCGCTCGCGTGGCAGCCCGTGGCTTCGGGCGTAGTCGAGCGCCGCGTCCCACAAACCGGCGACGACCTCGGGGAATTCTTTCTGCAAGGCCAGGTAACCGTAATCGAAGCCGCCATCCTCCATCGCGGCGAACACATCGTAGTCGATCCGCTGCAGCACGAAGCTGTCGGTGTCGAGGCGCCAATACCAGTCGTATTGCTGCAGCGCGGGATGCCGGTAGATCGGCCCCGCGAAGAAACGGCACATGTGGCGGTAGCCGATGCCGAAACAGCCGAGAAACCGCGGCGGCACCTGCGCCGCATCGATGTGCGCCGGAAGCTGGAACGACACCTGGGGAAACTCCACCGGCGCGCGGGTCCACGAGCGGATTCGCGCCATGAGTTCCTCCGTAAAATCCTCATGGAAGACGAGCACCGGGTAGCCGAAGCGGCGGTTGAAATGCCGGTCGAGCAGCTTGAGGCTCCGTTTCAGGTTGGTTAGGTCGCCCGCGGTCGACCGCGAGAGATAAAGGATGACTCCCTTCGGTTTCATGTCGGCGATGGATCTGGGGGCGGGGCGAAGCCGGCCACGCTGGCAGGGGTGGCTGAAATGTGGAGAAAAATGGGCCGCGCGACGGCGCGCTGATGAAAAAATCCCGGCCGGATCAGTTGCGAAGTCCGGCGATGAGCGTGGCGCGGTCCTCAAGCGGCGTGCCCTCTGAAGCCTCGGCGAAGGAGGGGAGTTGCCCGATGGCGGATTTGATTTGCTGCACGGTGTTCAGGGCGGAAACGCGGCGTTGGCGGCTTGCCCGCTTCATGCGAGGCGGGCTTTGGCAAACGGGATTTCAGCTATCTGAAATCGGCCGGCGTGAGCTTCGCGGCTTCGATGATGCTCTTGAGCGTGCCGATGGGGATGCTCTTCGAGCCGTGCAGGGCAACGATGACCATGCGACCGTCGGCGTGACGCCATTTTTGATGGCTGCCCTTTTGCCCGGTGAGCACGAAGCCGTGCTTGCGAATCACCCGCACCACGTCGCTCGCCGTGCAGACAGGAAACTTTTCACCCATGCGCGGCTACACCGTCAGTTCGACGAGCTTCGCGTTCTTCGGGAGCGGCGTGTTGTCGGGCTCGAACCAGAGGTCGAGCGCCTCGCGGGCGTTGGTGAGCGCCTCCGCTTCCGTGTCACCCGCCGACGCGCAACCGGGCAGTTCGGGAAACACGGCCGAAAACCGGCCGGTCTGCGGGTCTTGCTCGACGACGACGCGAAGTTTCATGGGTGCAACGATGCGTTGATGGGCGAGCGTTGGCAAACGGGATTTCGGCGGTGTGCGCGACGACGGCCATTCTGGCCAAAGTTCATACACGACCCCTAGAGCCGCTCCCGAGGGTAGGTAGTCGCGAGTTCAACAATCTATCGCGAGATGCAGAATAAAGGCCTAGATTCCTTAGTCGGGTCGAGCGCCGACAATTATTTGAAATTCGTTTTCTGGAACGGACGCGTCGATTAAACCCGATGGCTCAATGCCCGCTTCTCTCAATGTCGCCACAAATTCACCTAGTGCTGGCGGAGCCGATTCTTTGGAATGCAATTTTACGACAATTCCAGTGGGTAAGCCCGAGTAGACTGCTTGATTATACCCGGAGCCGCCAAGCACCCATCCTGCAGCCCTAAAAGCAGCGACAAGGCTTTCGGCAAATCTCGTGCTGTCGCGATCACCAAGCACACACGTAATCAAATCTCCTCTTTCAAGTTTGGTCGCAAAAGGCGCGACGCGTCGTGACAAAAGCACAAGTTGGTCGGCGCTCAAATTCCAAGGCTTCACCGTTTGAGTCTGCTGCACTGTTCCCGCGGGAAGAAATTTTCTTACCTCCTTCATGTCGGCGGCGATTTGGTGCGTTGTTCGATCAATCCCCTTAAGACTCGAATCCAATTTCCCCTGCAATTGAGCCTGCTCAATGTCACTACGCCATTTTTGCGCGAGCGCTACTGAAACGGCCGCAAACGTGAGCGCACCAAAAACGCAAAGATAGAATAGGTGTTTTGGTTTTCTTGGTGGTCTAAACGTAACGTAGATTCCAAGAATTCCTATCGCGGCTTGGACGAGCAGTCCCGCTATGAATAAAAACCAATCCATTGTTTAGGAGTTATCGGTTCAACTTACTCGGTCGTTCTGAAACTCGAAAGAAATTCATGCACCGGCATTGCCTCAAGTTGCGCGCGGTTGGTGAAGAGCGATGTGAGCTTTTCGGGCTTTGATTTTCCGTAGCGGGCGGCGAAGGCGGCGGCGGCTTTTTGCTGGAGGAGGGGAATTCCTTCGGCGCGGCGGCGGCGGTGGCCGAGGGGGAAGTGGATTTCGATTCGCTCGGTGTTCGTGCCGTCGTTGAAAAAAAACTGGACGGCGTTGGCGATGGAGCGTTTGGCGGGGTCGAGGTAGTCGCGGGAGTATTGCTTGTCCTCGATCACGGTCATCTTCGCGCGGAGGGCGTCGATGCGCGGGTCGGCGGCGATGGCGTCTTCGTAGTGTTCGGCGGTGAGCGTGCCGAAGATCAGGCCGATGGCGGTCATGTATTGGAGGCAGTGATCGCGGTCGGCGGGGTTGTGGAGCGGGCCGGTCTTGTCGATGATACGGATCGCGGATTCGTGCGTGGTGATCTCGACGCGCGCGATGTCGGCGAGACGGTCGCGGACTTGCGGGTGAAGTTTGACGGCGCACTCGACGGCGGTTTGGGCGTGGAATTCGGCGGGGAAGGAAATTTTGAAGAGGATGTTTTCCATCACGTAGCTGCCGAGCGGGCGGGCGAGTTTGATGGACTGGCCGCGGAAGGAGGCGTCCTGAAAGCCCCAGATTTTGGCGGTGAGGGCGGAAGGGTAGCCCATCTCGCCGGTCATCGCGATGAGCGCGAGGCGGACGGCGCGGGCGGTGGCGTCGCCAGCGGCCCAGGATTTGCGCGAGCCGGTGTTGGGCGCGTGGCGGTAGGTGCGAAGCGCGGAGCCGTCGATCCACGCGTGTGAGAGAGCGGCGATGATTTGGTCACGCGTGCCGCCGAGCATCGCAGTGACGACGGCGGTGGAGGCGACGCGGACGAGGAGAACGTGATCGAGGCCGACGCGGTTGAAGGAATTGTCCAGCGCCAACACTCCTTGAATCTCATGCGCCTTTATCATGGCGAGCAGCACGTCCTTGATCGTGAGCGGAGTGTGATGTGCGACGAGTGACGTGTGAAAAGCCGATGGAGTTGTGCCGGCGGCGGCGTGGCGGCTGAGCCAGTCGGCGGTGGCGAGGATGGCGCCGAGGTTGTCGGAGGGGTGGCCCCACTCGGCGGCGAGCCAGGTGTCGTTGAAGTCGAGCCAGCGGACGATCGTGCCGATGTTGAACGCGGCCTGGACGGGATCGAGTTCGTAGCTCGTGCCGGGGACGCGTGCGCCGTGGACGATGGTGGTGCCGGGGACGATCGGGCCGAGGAGTTTCGTGCAGGCGGGGTAGGCGAGCGCCATGATGCCGCAGGCGAGCGTGTCGAGGAGGCACCAGCGCGCGGTGTCGAGGGCTTCGTCGCTCGGCGTGGTGTAGTTGAGCGCGTAGTCGGCGAGGGTGACGAAGAGATCGTCGGGCGGCGGACGGAGGTTCGAAGGTGTGACGTGTGACATGTGGCGTGTGACGAGTTGAGGTCAGACGCGCTGCGCGAGCGGGACGAAGGGGCGGTCGGCGGGGCCGGTGTAGGTGGCGCTGGGGCGGATGATTTTGCCGTCGATGCGTTGCTCGATGATGTGCGCGGCCCAGCCGGTGGTGCGGGCCATGACGAAGAGTGGCGTGAACATCGCGGTGGGCACGCCGAGTTCGTGATAAACGGGCGCGCTATACCAATCGAGGTTGGGGAACATGCGTTTCAGATCCCACATGACCCGCTCGATGCGTTCGCAGATGGCGAAAAGGTTGGCGTCGGCGCCGTCGGCGCAGAGCTGGCGGGCGGTTTCCTTGATCAGTGCGCTGCGCGGGTCGGCGAGCGTGTAAACGGGATGGCCGAAGCCGATGACGATTTCCTTGCGGGTGACGCGGGCGCGGATGTCCGTTTCGGCAGCGTCGGGTGTGGCGTAGCGGAGCTGGATTTCCTGGGCGACCTCGTTCGCGCCGCCGTGCTTGGGGCCGCGGAGGGCGCCGATCGCGCCGACGATGCACGAGTGAAAATCGGAGCCGGTGCCGGCGATGACGCGGGCGGTGAAGGTGGAGGCGTTGAACTCGTGCTCGGCGTAAAGCACGAGCGAGCGGTCGAGCGCGCGGACGTGGGCGTCGGCGGGCGCGCGCTGGTGCAGGAGGCGGAGAAAATGCGCGGCGACGGAAAGATCGCCGGTTTCGACCTCGATGCGCCGGCCGCTCGTGGCGAAGTGGTGCCAGTAAAGCAGCATCGACGGGAAGCACGCGAGGAGGCGATCGGCGATGGCGCGGGCGACGGGGACGTTGGCGGCGGTCGGGCCGGAGGGCGGGACGAGTTCGTGTTCGAGGTTGCCGAGCATCGAGCAGCCGGTGCGGAGGACGTCCATCGGGTGCGCGGTCGCGGGGATTTGTTCGAGCACGGCGCGCAACGGCGCGGGCAGGCGGCGGAGCGAGGCGAGTTTGCGGCGGTAGGCATCGAGCTCGGCGGAGGTAGGCAGGCGCTCGTGGACGAGGAGGTGAGCGACTTCCTCGAAGGTGGCGTGTGCGGCGAGATCGGCGATGTCGTAGCCGCGGTAGTGGAGATCGTTGCCGGTCTGGCCGACGGTGCAGATGGCGGTCGTGCCGGCGGCGATGCCGGAGAGGGCGACGGATTTTTTCGGGGCGCGAGCGATGGGAGTGGGGGCGCTCATGGGGAAAATTATTTTGGCGGATCGTAGCCGAGGGTGGCGTAGAGGTCGGCGCGGGTTTGCATTTTGGCGACGACGGATTGCTGGGTGCCGTCGCGGCGGATCGCGGCATAAACTTCGAGCGAGGCGGCGGCGGCGGCGCGGCTGGCGCTGAGCGGGTAGAGCGCCAGCGCGATGCCGGCGGCGCGGAGTTCGTCGAGTGTGAAAAGCGGCGTCTGGCCGAACTCGGTGAGGTTGGCGAGGACGGGCGCGTTCACGGCGGCGGTGAAGGCGCGGTAGTCGTCGAGCGTGCGAAGCGCCTCGGCAAAAATCATGTCGGCGCCGGCGGCGAGGTAAGCCTGGGCGCGGGCGATGGCGGCGGGGAGGCCTTCGACGGCGGCGGCGTCGGTGCGCGCCATGACGACGAAGTCGCGATCGGGTTTTCCGGATACGGCGGCGCGCACGCGGTCGATCATCGCGGCGGCGGCGACGAGGTGTTTGCCGGGCAGGTGGCCGCAGATTTTCGCGGACACCTGGTCCTCGAGGTGAACGGCGGCGGCGCCGGCGCGTGCGATTTCGCGGACGGTGGTGGCGGGATCGTCCCAGCCGGTGTCGATGTCAACGAGGAGCGGGAGATCGACGCGGCGGGCGATGCGGCGGACGTCGAGGAGCACGTCGGCGAGCTCGGTGAGGCCGGTGTCGGGCAGGCCGCAGGAGTGGTTGGCGACGCCGGCGCCGGAGAGGTAGAGCGCGCGGAAGCCGGCGCGTTGGGCGAGGAGGGCGGCGTAGGCGTTGATCGTGCCGGCGATCTGGAGGGGGCGCTCGGCGGCGAGAGCGGCGCGGAAACGAGCGCCGGGAGTCGGTGACGTGCTCACGCGGGCAAAGCTGGGGCGAAGTTGGCGGTGAGTCGAGAACGGCGATGGTTGCGCGTTGGCGGCGGAGCGATTAGCGGGAGCCAAAGTTTTTGACGCGACCGAAGCGATGTGCAGATTCCCGGCGGCCGATGAATTTTTTTCCGATAGCTTCGATGAGGATGGTCGCGTTGAGCGGAGCGCTGATGGTCTTCGCGGCGGCGGCCGTCGCGGGCGCGCCGACGGGCGCGCCGGAATCGGATCACGGTTACCTGAAACTCGGGTTCGACCGGCTGGCGTCGTATAAATTCGTGGCGCCGGCGTTCGACCCGGCGGCGGATCCGAAGGCGGCGCCACCGACGGGCGAGGAGCAGATCCCGGCGGCGGTCAAGGCGTGGAGCGGGCAGAAGGCGATCGTGACGGGGTTCATGTTGCCGACGCGGCTGGAGAACGGGCTCGTGACGGAATTCCTGCTCGTGAAGGACCAGATGCTGTGCTGCTACGGCGCGGTGCCGAACATGAACGAGTGGGTGGTCGTGAAAATGCCGAAGGGCGTGCGACCGTTGATGGATTTGCCGGTATCGTTTTACGGCCAACTGAAGGTCGGCGCGATGTTCGAGAACGGCTACATGACCGGCATCTATCTGCTCGAGGGCGAGCGGATGGGCGATGTCCAGGGCTGAGAGTGTGTGAAATGTGACGTGTGGAGTGTGACGAGTCAGCCGAGCCGTGCTTATCACACCTCACATGTCACAGGACACACTGGCTTAGTTCACCGCGAAATGTCGCGCTGGCTGAGGACCTTGAAGCCGCAGCGGTTCAGCGCCTGCGTGGCGACGTCGCTGTCCTCGACGCTCATCGCCAGCGCGGAGCCGCCTTCCGGGCGCTTGATGAAGCTGTAAACGTAGTGGACGTTGATCTCCGCCTCGAAAAGCGCGGCGAGCACGGGCCGGAGTTTCGACTCGTCGCCGATCTCGACGGCGACGACCTCGCACTCGGTGTAGGGAAAATCGTTGTTCACCATCAGCTCGCGGGCCTTGTCGGGATCATCGACGATCAGGCGCATGATCGCGCTGTCGGTGGTGTCGAGCACGGTGATGGCCATGACGTGGACGTTGTGTTCGCGAAAAAGCGCGACGAGGTCGTTGAGGCGGCCGATGCGGTTTTCGGCGAAGACGGAGAACTGTTTCACGGGGTCGCGGGCGATGGACGTGCTCGGCGCGGTCATGGCAGACTGGCAACGTGGCGGCGGTCGAGGCACGGGTCAATTGCGGGCTCGCGGCGGCGGCGGATTGTTTCAACGTGAACCGATGCCAGCGGAACTCGCCAGCCACCATGCGGCCACGCAAAAGCGCGCGAACGACAGCGCGCAGCTCGTGTTGCGCGGCATCGGGCTGAACGCGGCGCTGGCGGCGGCGAAATTCGCGGGCGGAATCTTCGGGCACACATATGCGCTGATCGCGGATGGCGCGGAGTCGCTGCTCGACATCCTTTCGTCGTCGGTGGTGTGGGCGGGGTTTCGCGTGGCGGCGAAACCGCCGGACGCGGACCATCCGTTCGGGCACGGCAAGGCGGAGCCGCTCGCGGCGCTGGCAGTGGCGCTGTTCGTTTTTTTAATGGCGGGCTGGATCGCGGTGCATGCGGTGCACGAGATCGTCACGCCGCACCACGGGCCGGCGTGGTGGACGCTGGTGCTGCTCGCGGGGGTGATTTTTTCGAAGGCGTGGTTCTCGCGGCGGATCGGCGCGGCGGGTGAAAAAGTCGGCAGCACGGCGCTGGGCGTCGAGGCGTTGCACCACTGGTCGGATGCGATGACCTCGGCGGCGGCGTTCGTCGGGATCAGCATCGCGTTGTGGGGCGGCCAGGGCTGGGAAACGGCGGACGACTGGGCGGCGCTGGCGGCGTGCGTCATCATCGCGTTCAACGGCGCGCGGATGTTCGGCAAGGCGCTGCGCGATGTGATGGACACGGCGGTGCCGGAGAGTTTCGAAAAAGAGGTGCGCGCGATCGCGGTCGTCGTGGCGGGCGTGGGTGCGATCGACAAGGTGCGCGTGCGCCAGAGCGGGCTTTCGAACCTCGTGGACATCCATGTGTGCGTCGAAGCCGGGCTGACGGTGCGCGAGGGCCACGCCATCGGCCACGCCGTGAAGGACGCGCTGCTCGCCTCGCCGTTGCGGGTGAGCGACGTGACGGTGCACGTCGAGCCGATGCCGTAACGCGGGTGCCGGCGCTACTCGCTGAGTTTGCGCGCGAGTTTCCAGCCGAGCCAGACGCCGAGGATGCTGCCGACGCTGCTCAACACGAACGCCCACCCGAAGCCGAACCCGAGTGCGTCGCCCGCAAACCAGCCGGCGTAGCCGCCGATCGTCGTGCCGGCGAAGATGCAGAGTTTAGTCATGGGGAATTTTTTGGGAGCGGGCGGTGCGGCGCGGTTTGCGCGCTGCGCGAATCTTGTGGCGAAAACGGCGGTGGCGTCAGGACAATTTTTGCACAGGGTATGGCAGAAGCCGCCGAGCGGCGGCGAGCGCTTTCCGGTTTGCTATTGCCCGCGATGTTTTGTCCAGATTCGCCTATGCCAAAGCGCAACCACGCCAAACCGCCCGCCACGAACAAGCATTTGCTTCGGTGGGTGGAAAAAATCGCCGACCTCACCAAGCCCGCCGCGATTCACTGGGTCGATGGTTCGCGCGAGGAATACGATGCGCTTTGTGCGCAGTTGGTCGGGGCCGGGACGTTCACGAAGCTGAACCAAAAACTCTGGCCCGGCTGCTTCTACGCGCGGTCGGACGCGAGCGACGTCGCGCGCGTCGAGGACCGGACGTTCATCTGCTCGCTCTCGAAAAACAACGCCGGCCCGACGAACAACTGGGTCGATCCGTTCGAGATGCGGAAAAAACTGAAGGAACTTTTTCGCGGCTCGATGCGGGGCCGCACGATGTATGTGCTGCCGTTCAGCATGGGCCCGGTCGGCTCGCCGATGTCGCAGATCGGCGTCGAGATCACCGACTCGCCCTACGTGGTGGTGAACATGCGGATCATGGCGCGGATCGGCCTGCCGGTGTTCAAGTTGATCGACCAGGATTTCAAGCGCGTCGTGCCTTGCGTGCACTCCGTCGGCGCGCCGCTCGCGAAAGGCCAGACGGACGTGCCGTGGCCGTGCAACCAGGAAAAATACATCGTCCACTTCCCGGAGACGCGCGAAATCTGGAGCTACGGCTCCGGTTACGGCGGCAACGCGCTGCTCGGCAAAAAATGTTTCGCGCTGCGCATCGCCTCGAACATGGCGCGCGACGAAGGCTGGATGGCCGAGCACATGCTGATCCTCGGCGTCGAGAATCCAAAGGGCGAAAAAACCTACGTCGCGGCGGCGTTCCCGAGCGCGTGCGGCAAGACGAACTTCGCGATGCTGATCCCGCCCGCGCACTTTTTGAAAAAAGGCTGGAAGGTGTGGACCGTCGGCGACGACATCGCCTGGCTCAAGCCCGATGCGAACGGCCGGCTGCGCGCGATCAATCCCGAGGCGGGCTTCTTCGGCGTCGCGCCCGGCACGTCGAAGAAAACAAACCCGAACGCGATGGTCGCGCTCGCGAAGAACACGATTTTCACGAATGTCGCGCTCACGCCCGAGGGCGGCGTGTGGTGGGAAGGCATGACCGACGAGCCGCCGGCGAAGTGCACCGACTGGCAGGGCCGCGAGTGGACGCCCGCGCTCGCGAAGGAAAAAGGCGTGAAGGCGGCGCACGCGAATTCGCGCTTCACCGCGCCGGCGTCGCAGTGCCCGACGATCGATCCCGACTGGGAGAGCCCGGATGGGGTGCCGATCAGCGCGATCGTTTTCGGCGGGCGGCGCGCGACGACGATGCCGCTCGTCTATCAGGCGTTCAACTGGAGCGCGGGCGTTTACATGGGCGCGACGATGGGCTCGGAGATGACGGCCGCCGCCGCCGGCACGATCGGCAAGGTGCGCCGCGACCCGATGGCGATGCTGCCGTTCTGCGGCTACCACATGGGCGATTATTTCCGCCACTGGATGACGATGCAGCGCAAGCTCAGCGAGACGCCGCGCGTGTTTCACGTGAACTGGTTTCGCAAGGACGCGGAGGGAAATTTCATCTGGCCGGGCTTCGGCGAAAACATGCGCGTGCTGAAATGGATCGTCGATCGCGCGCGCGGCCGGGCGCTCGGCCGCGAGACGCCGATCGGCTGGCAGCCGCGCTACGAGGACCTCGACTGGACCGGGCTCGATTTTTCGCGCGAGAAATTCGAGCAGATGCAGGCGTTCGACCGCGCGGCGTGGCGCGCCGAGGTGATCGGGCACGAAGAACTTTTCATCGACCTGCACGACCACCTGCCGAAGGAAATGGTTTACGAGCGCGAGCTGCTGATCTGCCGGATGTAGCCGGCGCGAGAACCGCGCAAGCGGCTTGATGGAACGGGATTCGCCGCGCATGGTTCCGGCGACCATGCGCCGATTGCTCGCCTTTTTTTTCACCGTTTCCCTCGCCCTGCCGCTTCGCGCGGAAGTGCCCGAGCTGCTCGAGACGGCGTTGCGGAAAATTTCCGACAACTTCGACCACTGGGCCTACACGCAGACCTTCGTCGAGAAAAACGACAAAGGGAAAATCATGCGCGAGTCGGTCGTGCGCTTCGATCCGTCGAAACCTTACGCCGAGCAATTCACGCCGCTCGCGATCGACGGCAAGCCGCCGACGCCGGCGCATCTGCGAAAATACCGCCGGCAGGGCGAGCGGCGCGCCGCCCGAATCGAGGAAGCGGAGAACGAAGGCACGACGCCGACGCGCAAGAGCCTCGGCGAGCTGATGGACCTCGTGCACGCCACGCTCGCCGGCGAAAACGTGCAGGCGGCGACGTTCGAGGTTCCGCTGAAAAGTGAGGGCAACAACCGGCTGCCACCGGAAAAATTCCGCGTGACTGCGTGCGTGAACAAAGCCAGCGGCGCGTTCGAGCACATCGACGTGCAACTGCGCGCGCCGATGCGCGCCGACATCATCGTGAAGATCAAGTCGGGCGAGGGGCGGCTGGAGTTCGCCACGGTCGATCCGAAATTCGCACCGACGCTGACGTCGATCGCCGGCGGCGGCGCGGGCTCGATCATGTTCGTGCCGGTCGGGCGGACCTACGAAATCCGGCGCGAGGATTTCCGGCGCGTGAAACCGTTTGGCGATCGGTTCGCGGTGAAGCTGGGGCCGCTGAAGACGATCGATTTCTAAGCGAATCGATCGCGCGCGTGCTCCCGGCCCGCGGGAACCGCAGGCCGGTGCGCGGAGTCCGAACGATTTTACCATGCGTTGGTTTTGTCTATTTTTAACCCTCGCCGCGGGCGCTTTTTCGGCGCCGGCGGACGAGACGGGATTGCTGCGGCAGGTCGCCCGCCGCTGGCTCGCCGAGCGCGACCATTGGGCGTTCACGCAGGTCGTGCGCGAATACGCAGGGCCGGCGCTCAAGCGGGAGCGGCTCGAGCGCTACGATCCCTCGATGCGCGACGTGAGCCGCTGGCAGCTGCTCGCGATCGACGGCCGCCGCCCGACCCCGCAGGAGTGGGCGGAATGGACCCGGCACAAGAACAAGCCGCACCCCCGCCGCGCGACGCCGCTGGCGGATTATTTTGATTTCGCCCACGCGCGCATCGCCAGCGAGACGCCGCAGGCGGTGCGCTATGACCTGCCCTTGCGGAACAACGTCGAGTGGCTTTTCCCGATCGACAAGGTCGAACTCGTCGTGACGGTGAACAAGGCCGGACCGGCGCTCGAGCAGGTGCAGGCGAGAATCAGCGAACCGTTCCGGGTTGCGCTCGGGCTGCGGCGGGTGGTCGATATCGATCTCGACGTGCAGATGGAGGCGCCGGCGTCGGCCGATCCGGCGGCGGCGCGACCGAGCGGGGCGGGGCACGCCATCGTCGCGAAACTCGGCGATCGCGTGGAATATTTCTGGAAAGACTTCAAGCGCGTGACGCCGCGTGCGGAGGAGGAGGAATAGCCGGCGTGCGGCGGGCGACACCTATTCTTCCGGCGGGGTGAAGCCGCGGCGCATGACGTTCTCGGCAATGACGCGGGGAAAAAGGAAATTTTCGAGATAACCCTTGCCGCCGGCTTTCGTGCCGCCGCCGCTCATCTTGAAACCGCCGAACGGATGCCGCTCGACAATCGCGCCGGTGATGCCGCGGTTCAGATAGACGTTGCCGCACATCAGTTCGCGCTCGGCGCGCTCGAGTGCACGCGGGCTGCGCGAAAAAAGACCGCCGGTGAGCGCATAGTCGGTGGAGTTCGCGATCGCGAACGCTTCGTCGAGATCGCGGGCTTTCAAGATCGCGAAGACCGGGCCGAAAATTTCTTCGCGCGCGATCGCGTGCCCGGGTTTCACGTTCGTGAAGATCGTCGGCGGCACGAAATAGCCGCCGCTCGCGACGGCGGCGGGCGGGAGCGTCGCCTGCCAGGCGAGCTTCGCCTCCTTTTTTCCCTGCTCGATGAGGTCGAGAATTTTTTTCTGCGCGTCGGCGTCGATCACTGGGCCGATGACGGTGCCGGGTTGCGCCGGATCGCCGATCGGTATGGTCGCGGCGGCGGCGAGGAGGCGTTCGACGAAATGATCGTAAACGTCCTCGAGGACGATGAGGCGCGAAAGTGCTGAACATTTTTGGCCGGAAAATCCGAACGCGCTGTAGAGCGTGGCGGGGATTGCCTCGTCGAGATCGGCGTCGTTGTCGATGATGAGCGCGTTTTTGCCGCCCATCTCGCAGACGACTTTTTTCAGGTTCGCCTGGCCGGGCAGCGTGCGGCCGGCCGTTTCCCAGATTTTCGTGCCGACGGCGCGCGAGCCGGTGAATGCGACGAAATCGATTTTCGGATGCGCAACGAGGTGCGCGCCGACTTCCTCGCCGAAGCCGGGAAGAAAATTAACGACGCCCGCGGGCAGGCCGGCATCGGCGAGGATTTCCATGAACAGCGCGGCGATGATCGTGGTCTGCTCGGCGGGTTTCATGATGACGGTGTTGCCGGCGACGACGGGCGCGACGGTCAAACCGGTGAGAATCGCGAGCGGAAAATTCCACGGCGCGATGACAACGCCGGCGCCGCGCGGCGTCCAACGCAGCACGCAGCGTTCGCCGGGGACGGCTTGCGTTACAGCGACGCGATCGAGCCGGCGCATCTCAACGGCGTAGAAACGGCAGAAGTCGATCGCTTCGCTGATGTCTGCATCGGCTTCGATCCACGGTTTGCCGGCTTCGAGGATTTCGATCGCGCTGAGTTCGTGGCGGCGCGTTTCCATGAGATCGGCGGCGCGTTCGAGGATTTTCGCGCGGGCGTCAGCGAGCGTGGCGCGCCACGCGGGGAACGCGGCGCGCGCGGCGGCGACGGCGGCATCGGCGTCGGCGATTGTGGCGCGGGCCCAGTGGCCGACGATTTGAGACGGGCGCGCGGGATTGATGGACGGGATGAATTCGCGGTCGGCGATTTTTTTGCCGGCGATGACGAGTGGATATTTTTTGCCGAGGGAAGAAGAAACGGTCGCAAGCGCGGTGCGGAGTTTTTCGCGGTTGGTGGCGAGCGCGAAATCGGTGTTGGGCGCGTTGCAAAAGGCGGGCGCGCTTTTCGGTTTTGTTTTTTCCGCGATGAGTTCGGCCGGGTTGCGCAGGAGCTGGTCTTTCGTCGCCTCGCCCATGTTCTTGATACGGAGGAAACCCTCGTTGCTCGTGTTTTCGAGGAGGCGGCGGACGAGGTAGGCCATGCCGGGCAGGAGTTCGCCAATGGCGCAGTATTCGCGGACGCGATGGCCGCTGGCGATGAGCGCGCTCTTCAATTCATCGGCCATGCCATAGAGCGCCTGGAATTCGTAGGCGCGCGGATCGAGGCCGAGCCGCTCGGCCTGCGCGATCGCGTGGGCAACGGAACGGACGTTGTGCGAGGCAAAGTTCGGCGTGACGAGGTCGATGTTTTCGAGAAGAAAGCGCGAAAGTTTTTCGTAGTTCGCGTCGGATTCCGATTTTTGCTGCCAGACGGGAATCGGCCAGTCGCGTTGCTGGGCGAGGATGGTTTCGAAATCCCAATACGCGCCTTTCACGAGGCGGATGTTGAGCGGGCGGTGGCGCGCGCGCGCCCAGGCGATGAGGTCGCGGAGATCGCGCTCGCAGTCGCGGAGGTAGGCCTGGAGCGCGATGCCGATGGCGGGTTTTTTGGCGAACTCGGGTTCCTCGAGGATTGATTTGAAGAGCGCGAGCGTGAGGTCTTTCAGCTTGTAGCTCTCCATGTCGAAGTTGATCAGTGCGCCGACTTCGGCGGCGCGGCGGAGGATCGGGCGGAAGCGCTCTTTCAGGGCGACGATGGAATTTTCCGGGTCGGCGGGATGGACGTCGGGCGTGAGCGCGGAGATTTTGACGGAGAGGTTGAGTCGCGGGAGCGCGGCGCCGTTTGGGCCGATGTCGCTGAAACCGGGCTTCGGTTCTTTCGCGAGAAACGCCGAGACCGTGTCGAGGACGTCGAGGTTGCGCTGGAGAAACGCGTCGGCCTCGGCATCGCTGACGACGGTTTCGCCGAGCAGGTCGATCGTGGTGGCGAGGCCGGCGGCGGTGTTTTGCTGGAGGCGTTTGACGAGATCGGCGGGAGTTTCGCCGGCGACGAACTGCGCGGCCATCGAGACGACGTTGGCCTTGACGGGAGTGGCGACGAGCGCGGGCGCGAAGGACGAGGCGGCGAGGCCGGCCTTCATCGCGGGGTTCAGCTCGACGGCTTTGTCGCCGAGGTATTCCTGAAGGTGGCGGACGATTTCGGCGGAGGAGTTGAGCGATGGCAGGACGTCGACGAAGCGGAAGAGCTGGGTCTTGAAAGCGGGGTCCTTCATCGACCACTCCATCACGCGGGCGTAGGCGCCTTTCTTGGAAAATATTCCGGGCGCGGGGTGGGCGTCCATGAGGGCGAAAAGTTTTTCGCCGATTTCGCGGATGCGTTTTTCGAGCGCTGGGTCGGGCGGGAGAAAAGAAGACATGGGATGGATTTGTTTGGGCGCAGTGTTGGCGAAGCGGCGCGCGTGGCAAGGATCGCGGCGCAGCGGTGGCGTTTGGTGCGGCGACAAAAAAAGGCGCCATCCCGGAGGGTGGCGCCTTGAAAACCCCAAAACCCGAAAGGGTGGGTGTGCTCAGCTCGTCGGCACCGTCTGGATCGTCTTCACGATGCGGCCCGCGACCAGATACGGGTCGGCCGCCGAGTTCGGCCGGCGATCCT
>Ga0265313_10000656_pt1 | contig 35681 bp, 41 predicted proteins | sample 4123metaG_FD_203122 | JGI IMG/M metagenome (GOLD analysis project Ga0265313, IMG submission 203122) | Rhizosphere microbial communities from Carex aquatilis grown in University of Washington, Seatle, WA, United States - 4-1-23 metaG | ecosystem: Host-associated > Plants > Roots > Rhizosphere >... | reverse complement strand
TCAACGCTTACGTTGCGGCCCATTGGATTTAATCCACGTATTGACAGTGGTTGGAACGGTATCTCATTCGGAACCGCTCTGCCATATTGACTTGGCAATGATGGAGTTAAGGCCAGTGGTTTTCGTCGCGGAGCGGCCAACTCGTCTGACGACTTCTCCATGATGGTTGCGCCTTTTGTGGAGATCCGAGGCAACCATAGCGCTGCCATGCCCTCGGAAAAGGCATTCCCAGGCCTGTGGATACCATCTCCCCTGGAATGGTATAGTCCCTGGAGCAGTTCACCCTGAGGCCCCCGATGAAGACCGTTCAAGACATTCTGCCCCCTGATCAGGCCGCGCAGGTCGTCGCTTACAAGGCGGCGGTCGAGCGTGAGTTGCCGGGTCGGGTTGCGCGGGTGGTCCTGTTCGGCAGCCGCGCCCGTGGCGATGCCAGGGTGGACAGCGACTATGACCTGGCGGTGTATGTCCGCGACATGGCCGACCGCATGGCGGTGGGGGAGGCACTGTCCGACGCCGCCTATGATTACGTCCTGCGGGGCGTCTATATCCGCGCCATTCCCCTTCCGGCCTCGGAGCTGGAGCAGGAGCCGCACTCGGAGCTGGCGGCCAACATTGCCCATGACGGTGTTGTCGTCCAATGAGCCAGATTGCCAATGCGGCCGAGGCTTGGGACAAAGCCCGGACCAAGCTGCGCGAGGCCGAACGGATCGACCCCACCGCCGCGCCCGGCGCCCTGGTGCACTCCGCCTATTACGCCATGCACCACGCTGCCAGGGCGGTTCTGCTCGGCGTGGCGGGAACCGCTCCCGTCCGGCACGACAAGGTGATCCAGGAATTCGGGCTGCTGGCCGTCAAGCAGGATGATGCCGAGCTGAAGGACGCCGGCCGCGCTATCAACCGGATGCTGACCAACCGCAACATCTGGGATTATGAAGCCGCCAACCCCACCGAACAGCAAGCCAAGGACGCGATCTCGGTCGCTAGGAGCTTCCTGACGGTCTGCGCCGCGAAGTTCGGTCTTTCCGTTCCAGAGTAGCCCTTCCCCTTGCCCGCAGGGCGCCCACTCGGTCCCGTCCACCTGGCGCGGCATGAGAACGCTGCGGTCTCCCCACCCCGACCGCCAGTGATGCCGGGGGACCCGCGCGGGAAGCCTTGCCGCCTCCTCAATGCTTCCGCGTCCTGCCGAGCAAATCCGGCGTTGGCTATCCCAAGAACCCCACCGGTTTAACCCAGAAGCTGACGCCTTCCTCGGATGGCTCATGGATGAATTCAACCAGGCCGGCGGCGTTCAGGTCGATGATGGTCGATATGGCCATGATCATGTCGCCGCCACACTGGGCTAGGGTTTCGGCTCCCAATTCGGAGGTCTCGATCCATTCGATGATGAAGGTGATCAGGATCAGATAGCCCTTCCAACCGGACCTCGCGAATAGCTTGGCGGCGGATCGGTTCTGCTTTTTGACGGCTCGGGCGAGGGCGGCCGTCCTTTCAGGGACATTCATAGACAGAAGCTCCATAAGGCGGGGCTGGGGTGGCCGGCATCGCCGAGATGCCGGCCTGGCCCCCGGATCATCGGTGACCAATGACCAACGAGTTGAAGGCGAATGTGGCAATCACAGCCGCCGCTCCGATGGCAAACTGCCACCATGTGATGGATGGCCGTGGCTTTGCCGGTGCCGGCACCGGGAGTTCCACCAGATTGGCGGCGGCAAACGCGCTAAAGGCGCGGTCAATGGCCGCCCCTTCGCAAATCCCTCTCATGGCAGCCGCCGCCACCAGGTTGGCCCAGCTCCGACGGGAGCAGGGCAAATTCCACGTGTTGCCGTGGTCGTTGACGGTGATCTCCAGCAGGGAGGGATAGTCGGTGTCGTCGAAGGGTTGGTAGTCCATTGTATCCTCCATCAGTTGCGCCCAAGACACGGGCAGGTCGCCGGCGTCACTTGCCGCCGCGCGGGGTCGGTAGGTTGAATTTCGTGTGGGCGACGATGATCTGAAGCAGGGTCGAAGGGACCTGCATGAGTTCGTCGATCACGAAGTAAAACACGACGATCATGAACAGGACGAACCAGTAGCCGGGGCTGCCGAGCCATTTGGCGGAGGCTCCAGTGACCAGGCTGGTATTCACCGGAACAATGCTGGCGGCCTGCAAGATCATCTGGGAGAGCAGGCCGACCACGGCGGAGACCAGGATCATTTCCTTGGCCGCGCTCAACAGCACCTTGATGCCGTTCATGGCGGCAAGGCGCATGGCTGGGATCGCCGCCAGGAGCATGATGACCGGCAGCAGGACGGTGACGCCGAAAATCCGCACCAGCGGGATCGAGACGTATTTGATGATCTTGAGGAACAGCGCCGAGTAGGCGATCCAGATCAGGATGATGAGGGCGGCGGACCCCAGTTCCCAGATACTGAGATTCTGGAGCGCATGTTTAAACGCTGTCCCCAGAGCGTCGTCGATGCCGCCGATGGCGTAGCAAGCCAGGCTCGCCGCGTCGGAGCCTTGCGCCCCTTGGCCGGTGGCCTGGCCGGTCTGTCCCGCCATGTACATGCCGCTGGTCATGATGATGTCGATGAAATCCCAGACCAGGCCTGGAGCCATGTACAGGGCATCGATCATGATGAACGACAGAACCTGCTCGGTGACCTCTTTGGGATCGATGCCGCGGGCCAGGGCCAGGTCAACCAAGCGCCAGGTGCAATAGACGGCAGCCCACGCCCGCAGGGCCATCTGGCACAGATTGGTGATGGTGGTGAAATAGTTGTGAGCGAAGGTCAGCATCTGATTCAGAAGCTGCGCAAGCCATATGCCCTCGTTGCACATCGGCGGGTTGGTCCTTTCGGGCCTCTCTGGGGGGATGCGACGGGGCGCTATTTCGGAGCCTTGCGCGGGCGGCCGCGCCGCCGTTTCAGGCGGAGCGGCTCCCCCTTGGGCGGCAATGGTTCGCCGGCCATGATCGCCTTGGCCTCGGCGATCTCATCGGCCAGTTCGTCGGGCAGGCAGTTGTAGTACTCCCTGGCCTGGGTCTCGATGACGGGGCCGAGGTTGGCCCATGTCAGGGTCTGGGCGTACTCGAAATCCCCGGCTTCGATGGCCTGGACCAATTCATGGCGGCGGACGGTCAGGGCATTGTGATCATGCCACCAGGATTCGGCCGTCTGTCCGTCATAGCCGTTGGCAAGGTACTCGGCCAAGGCGGGCAGGATGATGCGCCGCGCAATAGCTCTGCCGCTGCTGCTCGCGCTGGTCGGCTGCAAAACGTTCGATCCGACCGGCGATCTGTGGGACCGGCTGAAATCGCCCCTGATTGCGGAAGCTGGCGAGCAACAGGCTGTTGGTGCCCTCGCCCTGCCCCCGGAGAAGCGCGAACCGATGGAGCGGAATTATCCGCGCACCCCGGCCCGCACTATTGACCATGGCAAGGAGTTCGGGCGCATCGGGGCAAAGTTCGACGGCATCCCTCTTGATGAGGTGGTGCGGTCGGTGATGGCCGAGGTGTTCCAGGCAAATGTTCTCATTGAGCCGGGGGAGTATCCCTCGGTGTCATGGACGGTGGAAAAGCCGCTTCCGCGAGAGGAATTGATGCGGCAGCTTCAACTTCTTGCGACACAGGCAAAGGCACGGCTCTTTCTGGCCGATGATGTTTATCATCTGACCCACGACGTTCCCGACAGCGCCAATCAACGGATAATTCGGCTCAAGCATCGGATGCCGCGCGAGTTCATGGCCTTCGGTGCCGGTGATGGGCCGGTGCGGGTGATTCCCGACGATGCCTCTCGCCAGTTGGTCTTGAGCGGCCAGCCAGCGGCGGTGGTTGCTGTCGCGCAGACGATTATGGATCTCGATGTTCCGGCCTTCGACGGGGTGGTTTTCCGGTGGATGCCGGTGCGCGAAGCTCGGGCCGTTAATGCCGTCGTGGATCGGGTGGGGCCGTTGTCGGTCACCTCCTTCCCCTTCGGCGAAGGTATCTTGATGACCGGGCCGGATAACGACGTGCGTCGTGTCGAAAAGCTGGTTTCGATGCTTCAAGAGCATGGCGAGTCCACGGCCTTCGTGTACGAAACCCATTCCATCGAACCTCGTATTTGTCAGGAATTGGCGACGGGTGGTCGGACGGACGACGCTGGGGGCTCTGGTGGCGGCGCGGCGGCGCGTGGGGCACTTCCGGCGCCCGCTCCTGGGGGAAGGGCTGGAAGCGGTCCAGCGCCTTTCCTCGACAGCGGAGCGCCCCTTACGCCTATGTCTGGCATTCAGGCTCTCAACCCTCAGCCTACCCGTTTAAACGTCACCGTGCTGGAAGGGCGGTGCGTGATCCGTGGGGCGCGGGCGGATGTCACGGAGCTGCTGGAAGTGCTGCGGATGGTGGACCGACCGGCAATCAGGATCGATTTTCAAGCCGCGCTCTTTGAGGTCAAGCTGACGGACGAACTTCGATATGGGGTTCGTACCTTCCTTTCCCGTGGCCGTTATGACCCGAACGGCGTTCAGCGCGAGCAAGTCAGGCTGTCCGATGTGGGGGCGATCACCGACGTTCTCTCCAAGGTGCCGGGCGGTGTGGCGGTGCTGCCGATTTCCGATTGGCGGATTGCCATCGACGCTCTTCGGGGAAAGACGGCGGTCAATGTCCTGGCCGAACCTTCAGCGGATGTGGATGCCGGGCAGGAAGTTAAATTGCAGGTTGGCGATCAGGTGCCGGTGGTTACCTCAACCTCGCAGTCCGCCGATACCGGGCGGGTCAATTCGCAGATTTCCTATCGGGATGTGGGCGTAATTCTCAAGATCAAGCCGACTGTACGGGCTGGCGGAATGCTGCAATTGGTCGTGAGCATGGAAGTTTCCGATGCCCTGCGCACAACCGTTTCCACGGTGGATAGCCCGACCATCCAGCGGCGCGGCATCGACACCACGGTTACGGTCCTCAACGGCCAGACGGTGTTGCTGGGCGGGCTGCTGCGCGAAAGCGGCCAGGACGGCAAGAACGGCCTGCCGCTTGTGTCGGATATCCCGGTGTTCGGCAACCTGTTCTCCCAAACGTCGCAGACGCGCGAACGGCAGGAATTAGCGCTGATGATCACACCTCGTATCGTCGATGAGGCGGCGATCTCCACGAAGGCCAAGGCGGTGATGCAACGCATTGCCGAATTGCGCCTGGGCAAGCTGTAGAGGGGACTGCGGAATGGCTGTGACCATGATGCTCGGCCCGCCTGGGTCGGGAAAGAGTTACGAAGCGACGGTGTTCCATGTGCTACCGGCACTGACCGATGGGCGGTTGGTCATCACCAATCTGCCGTTGAATGTCGATGAGTTTGCCAAGCTGAACGATGAATTCCCGAACCTTATCGAGTTGCGCGGGCCAGTGCCGGGCAATCCGCGGCCATTTTCCAAGCTGGATGATTACCGCTCGGACTGGCGGCACCCAGAAACCGGCGTGGGGCCGCTGTTCGTCATTGATGAATGCCATTTCTGCCTGCCGCGTGGCGGAACCGCCCAGGATGTTGAGGAGTGGTACTCCATGCATCGGCATGAGGGCGTCGATCTGATCCTGATGACGCAATCCTATGGCAAGGTGAGCAAGGCCATTTGCGATATCGTTCAGACGGCGATTGTTCTTCGCAAGAATTCCAATCTTGGCTCGCGCAGTTCCTACCGGCGCGAAACACGGGATGGCCTGACACGGGCCAACAAGCTCGGCGTCGAGGTGCGGCGCTATAAGAAGCAGCATTTCCCGCTCTACCAGTCCTACACCAAGGGCGGCAAGGCCGAGGGTGCCACAGCGGATATCAAGCCCCTATGGCGGAATTGGCGCTTCTATGGCCTCGCGTTGGTGGTGCTGTATCTGGCCTATCAGGCGTTGTTCGGAAATGGCTTCAATGTTTTCGGCTCGGCAGACAAGGGGGCGAAGGCGGCAACCGGAGGCGTGGCAAAGTCTGGTGCCATAGCTGGCGGTGCCGGTGGCGGATCTCCCTCGGCTGGCGGGACGGTAAAGGGTGGCGGGGCCATTGGCGGCTATCAGCAGATGGTCGCCGTTGGAACGCTGGAAATCGGGCCGGAACAGGTGCCGGTTTTTCGGGCGCTCAAAGGGGCAAGCAAGGTCACTCTTACGGCCAATGTTCTGCTCCGGCAGGGATATCAAATTGCGGCCGTGGGGCCGTGCCTGTATCGGTTGTCTTGGCGCGATCAAAGGGCTGAAATCGGCTGTGAGTAGGCTGGAAATCTAACGAAATGGAGGGGATCATGAACAAGGTCATCATCAATTTTTCCGGCAATAACAAGAGCGTCGGAACATGCGGGGTGAGCTACGATGAAAAAGTCGGCGTGGCCGTCATGGTCGACTTGGATGGCGATCAAGGCACATCGGTTGTAAATGCCACTGAGGTGATTGCACCGATTGTGGCTGAAACCCTGATGAAACTTCCTCTCGGAAAATTCCGTCTTTTCGATTCCTCCCAGTCCCGAATTAAAGACGGGGTGGACTTTGATGCCTCGGAAGTATTCATCCATGATCAGGTGCCGGATTGGCGGCCCCTTTCGGATGCGGATCGTGAGCTTCTGAAACCTTATCTCAAGCGGTGGGAGTTGCGGAACCCGCGCCTGATCTGATGAGCGACCATCGGGAGCGCTACCGCTCCATTGTCGGAAGTCGTCAGGAGGCTTCGCGGGGACCCGGCTGCACAAGCGAAGCGCGGAAGCTGGGCGGAAGCCTCTTGATCGCCCCCCCCAGAATATAGCCTTGTCTGCGAGGGTGAGGTAAGCTTGCGTCCTCACCCTCTGCCTAGCGGCGAGCGCCTTTTTGTCTTTTTGGAATGGACGTCACCATCGTTGGTAGCGTCGCTCAGGCCCTTCTGACTTATGCGGTTCTGACGGGTATTTTATGAAATGAGGCGGATATGGCTGGTGATCTGAATAACGGTCGAGAGCGTGCTGATGCTTGCAAGGTAGAGCTTCGCGCTCTTATCGAAAAATGGGCAGGGGATGGGATGGACAGTATTGATGTCACCTCGGCTCTTGTTGAAACGGCGGCTGATGCGTCTTTGTTGCTTTGTGGGCCTGACGTTGCGCTGGAGATGTTTGCGCAGGTCATGCGCTCTATCGAGAATTTCAGCGCTTCCGGGGGGCAAGGTTAGCCGACTATCGACTTGATAGAATGGTATTTTTGGAGATTGGGCGGGGAGGTCTAAAATGCCGAGGTCAAAATCAAAACGCAAATCTGTGCTTCAGCGTGAACGCAGCAAGGCGCATCGGGAAAATACCGGAAATGCCGCCGAGAGGCATTCCGTTGTGCATGGTAATATTGAGATAAAGCAGCATTATGCAGCGTATGATCGCCTGCATGATTCGTACGCAAAGCCATTTCATAAGGAAAATTTTGACGATGATCATGCCGGGGCCATAGTTGACATGCTCGTTGATTTTTGCTTTTCCTGGACTGGCGGAAATGATTTCACCATAGTTCCTTTTGATGAAGCTTCACTTCTAACTGAGTTTTGCAAACTTTCTATGGATCCGTTCCCAGAATCACCAAATGGCATGTTCACTATGGACATGGGTGAAGCTGCTTTGCTGCGCTTAGTCAAATTGGGAAAAATTGAGCGGATTGATGGTTTGGTGCGCCCCATCATTCCGCACGCACCTTGACGAATTGATTTTTTCAGCTATTTGTGGCGCTCTGCGAATGGGGTCTTTTATCTTCAAGGGGGATGACGATGGGGAGCTTCTCTTTTCTTCACTGGCTTGTTCCGCCAGCCATCCTTATCGGGATTATTTATCTCATTTTCCGCTTTGCTCGGGCTATTTTCCGCCGTCGCTAGTTGGCGCTTGTTCGCGTGGGTTGGAAAATGATGCCTTCAGCCCCATCTCCTGCTATGATTGCCACCATGAACGCGATTCCCATGCCCAAACCGCAGTACTCTAGCCATGACGCTGAACGCGATGCAAAGCGCCGCGCCATTGCTGATGCGCGGGCAGATGTCGCTGCCGGTCGCGTCATTTCGAACGCGGATATGGGCATGTGGCTGGATTCGTGGAATATGCCTGACGAACTTCCCCCGCCCTCGACGTGGAAGTAGTTTGGCCTTATGCGGCTGAAGCTGATCTCCAGCAAATCCGCGCTTTCATCGCCCAAGATAACGTCTACGCAGCCGACGCAGTTGCAGCAGCCATAAAGGCCGCAGCCAATACTCTTGGAAAATTTCCATTCAAGGGGCACCCCGGCGAAGACGGCACACGTGAATGGGTGGTCCCCCGGTTCCGTCGCTATCTGCTCATATATGACGTGGACACAAGTGCTGGCACCGTAACCATTCTCCGCGTCTGGCACCAATCGCGGGATCGGTGAGGACGTTCAGAATACGGCAACATCCGTGCTTACTATGTGCTTACTGGCCTTAATTTGCAGTCCGCAGAAAGTGCCGTAACCCATTGAAATGATTGGCGTCCCGGAAGGGGTGCTTGAGTTAGACCATCCGCCGAATCGTGAAAAACGATCACGATGCGGGGGATTTTGTGTCTGTGAAACGCTGGGGTCAAGCAAAACGTGAAGTCACTGCCCTTTGGCCATTGATTTCCCAAAAACTTGCCCAAGGTATCAGTGTCCGCCAAGCCTGGATTGAACTGCATGGGACCGGTGAAATATCGGTCTGCCAGAGCAAGTTTTATGTCCAGGTGAATCGGCGCCTCCAACCTCAGCAGCAGACCACCACCAGCCGTACAGCAGGTCGCGACCTTGTTGCTCGTGCTGCCCCCCTCTCTCCCGTGACCGTCTCGGACAAGCGTGAACCGCTGGCGACGGTGCCTCTGGCACCGGACCCGACGGCGAAGTTTGTCCACAACAACCGTCCTTCCGTGGACTTAGACGATTGGTAAGGGAGCAAAAACATGAACGTTGAGTTGATCCTGCAAGGCAAAGGCGGCGTTGGCAAGTCGTGGATCGCGACGCTACTGGCACAATATTACAGCATCAAGGGCATCCCGCCGCGCTGCATTGATACGGACCCGGTGAACGCCACGTTCTCCGGATACCGCGCATTCAAGGTCGAATCGCTCAACATCATGGATGGCGACGACATCAATTCCAGGGCCTTCGATCAGTTGATCGAACGGATCATGGATGTGGATGGCGGGCAACAGATGGTCGTGGATAACGGCGCCAGCACCTTCGTCCCGCTGTGCAGTTATCTGCTGCAAAACGACGTGGTGGGCCTGCTGACCGAAGCCGGCCACTCCGTGCGTTTCCATACCGTCATCACCGGCGGCCAGGCGCTGCCCGATACCATCGAAGGCTTTTCCAGCCTTGCGGCCAACATCCCCAACGTGCCGGTCGTTGTCTGGTTGAACGAGTATTTCGGCAAGCCGGAACACAACGGCAAGACGTTCGAAGACAGCAAGGTCTTCGAAAAATATAAGGACCGCGTTCAGGCGTTGGTAACGATCCCGGCGGTTAAGCCGGAGACTTTCGGCACCGACGTGCAGAAAATGATGAAGCGCCACGACACCTTTGCTGAAGCCGACGTCAGCGTAGACTACAGCATCATGGAACATCAGCGGCTGCGCATGATGTGGCGCAAGCTGCTGGGCCAGATGGAACGGGCGCGACTCTGATGAGTGCCCCCATCTTCGATCCGGAGACGGGCGAAATCCGGAACGCCGACGGCGACAAGCCGCCGGTGGTTCAGGCCATGAGCCTGGACGACGCCCGCGCCGCACTGGTGCGCAAGCACGGCGTGGCCGTGGGCACCGACGATCCGGTGCTGATGCTGGTCACCCTGCATCAGGGGTTCGTCGCCGATTACGAGGCCATGCTTCGCCGGCACGACAATGCAATCCAAGGCTTCCTTGGGGCGACCGGCGAAGCCTGCGCCGAAGCCGTGGAAAACGTGCTGGCCAGCCTCAAGGACAAGACCGTCAAGGCGTCGCTGGATCAGGCCTTCGCCCTGGTCGAGCGCCAGGAACAGGCCATGGGGCGTTTCCGCGCCATGCTGGGCCGTCATCGTCTCGTCCATCTCATCCTCACCCTGGTGTCGGTGGCCAGCTGTGGTCTGACCGTCGGCATTCTCCGCTCCGTTCTTCGATAAGGAATCACGACAATGATCAAGCGTTCGATTTATGCCGCCGTCACTGGCATGGCCAGCGGCTTGGCCGCCCCGGCGCTGGCCGCCAGCAATGGAGCTGACTGGATTACACCGGTCTCCGATGGGGTTACGACCCTGACATCGTCCATCGTGAGTATCGCCGGCGCGGTGATTGGGCTGTGCATCGTGTGCTTCGGCCTTTGGGCCGCGATGCGACAGCGGATCGAATGGGCGACCTTCTGGGTCTTCTTCGTCGCCGGCCTCTTCATTACCGTCGGGCCGGCGGCAATCACCTGGTTCATCGACCTGATGCAGAAGAAGGCATAGGGACGATGAAGGCGCGCTCGGTCGTTTTCACCCACCTTCAGTGGCCATTCAGTGTGTTCGGGCTGCCGCCGCTAATGGTGGCTGCCAGCGTCGTGGCAGGGATTGTCGTGTACATCCTGACCATCGCCCTCGGCGCTATTCCGATCTCGCTGATCGGCTTCGCGATTACGTTGGCCGGGGGGCTAGCGCTGTCGTATCGGCTGGGGCGCCATGATCATCACTTTGAAAGCGTATTCCTCGCCAGCGCCGCGTTCTGGCGCGCCTCTTCCCGCCGATGGCTGCTTGCCGGAGCGTACCCCCGCCGCTCCCGAAAGGGCCGCTCATGAGCCTGTGGCCGCTCGCGATCGGCATGGGAAGCGCCGCTGTCGCCGCCGGCACCCTCGCGGTGCCGGCGGCGCGGCGGTGGAGTTTCGGCTCGGTCGAATTCGACTGGCTCGGACACGAGCTGGAGATGGACCACATCGACCCCGACGGCATGACCGTGCGCATGAAGAGCGGCACGGTCATGCGGGCGTGGCGGATCGGCGGCATGGCTTACGACACCAAGCCGGAAGGCGAGCAAGCGGCCTTGCATCAGGGCCGCACCGATTTCGTCCATGCCTGCGCCTCACGGGGAATTGTCATACGCAAGTTCGGGGTCAAACGCCGGCGGGACAGCGTGGTGCCGGCCGAGTGGCCGTCGCCGGCGCTGAAGGAGATCGGCGACGCGGAGGCGGAGCGCTACCGCAGCGCCTTCGATCTCCGCTGGTACATGACGCTACAGGCGCCGTCCATGCTCATGCTGGAAGAAGCCGATGAGAAGGTTCGCTCGCTGCTGGCGGCCTATCGCCCGGGCCACCTGATCCGACCAGCCGATGCCGAGGCGGACTGCCCGCTGACCGGCTTTCTGAACTTCCTGACCTGCGGCGATCTGCGCGACGATCTCCGCGCGGTCTCGTCCGATATCTCGGCCAACCTGCAAGCCGCCGATCTGATCTTTGACAAGATCACCGGCGATATCGTCATGTATCTGCCCAACCCCATCCATCATCGCATCATTGCGGTGCGAGGCTGGCCCGACCTGGTGTCGGGTCATCTGCTGCACGAGCTGATGGCCATCCCGGGCGAGATCGATATCTCGCAGGTCTGTGTACCGCTAAGCCGCGACAGGGAACTGCTGCTGCTCAAGCGCGGTGCAAACAATCCCTTGGGCTCCGATCAGGCGCGGGCGGAATGCCGTGCCGCCATGGAACTATTGACCCAGGGCAAGACCTCGCGTCTGGCCACAGAACTGGCGATAACGCTGCGCGCCCGGACCATGGACGAAATCGAGTCCCTGACCTCGGCGGTGGCCGGGGTGCTGGGCAATCGGCGGGTCGATTATTCGGTGGAGACCAAGGGCGCGCCGGTGGCGTGGTTCAACCGCATGCCGGACCGCGAACGGCTGTTGCGCCCGCTGAAGCTATTCGCCGAAAACGTCGCCGCCCTCTGGCCGATTGAGAGCGCGCCGGTGGGCCTGGCCGAATCGCAATACGGCAAGGGGCCGGTGCGGTCGTTCATGACCGGCAGCGGGCAAGCCTATGCTTTCCAGTTCCAGTGCCGGGTGGCGGAGAAGGCACTCGGCAATTTCCTGGTGATCGCGCCGGCCGGCGTCGGCAAGACCTCCTTGATGATGCATCTGCTGGGTGGCCTGGCCAAGTTCCACGGCGTGCGTTCGTTCATCCTCGATTCCAAGGAGGGCGCCCGGTTCATCGTCGAAGTGATGGGCGGCCTCTACCAGCCGTTCGACAAACTCTCACTCAATCCGCTCGACTGCGACGACACGCCGATCAACCGGCAACGCCTGGCGCTGCTGGTGCGCTCGATGTTGGGCGAGGTCGGCCAGAGCAAGGGCGTTGAGGACATCCTGTCCCACCTCGTCGAAACGGCCTTCCGGTTGCCCATCGAGGCCCGGACCTTCGACAAGATTTTCCCGCTGACCTTCCCGCAGCACAGCGCGCCGCGCGAGGCCTTCGCCCGCTGGGTCACCGATGACCGGGAACGCGCCGGTCTTTACGCGGCGACGTTCAATGCGGCCCGGGACAGCCTGTCGGGGGTGTTGAACCAGTCGTTCATGACCGGCATCAACATGAACGAAGCGCTCGAAGACCCCAATCTTGGGCCGCCAGTTGTCGCCCACATCGCCAGCGCCATCGAGCGCCTGGCCCGCGCCGGGCGGACCAAGGGTTTCGCCATCTTCATCGACGAGGCGGCCAAGCTGCTGCGCAATCCAGCGTTCTGCGGGTTGGCGGCGGAAATGTACCGTGAGTACCGCAAGTTCGGCGGCGCCGTCGGCATGGCCTTCCAGGACCCGGGCGCCCTGCACAAGTCCGGCATCGCCGATGCGGTGATCGAGAACACGGCGTCGTTCTTCTTCTTTCCCAATCCCCAGGGCAATCGGTCGGCTTACGAGCCGTTCAATCTGAACGACGAGCAAGAGGCCTTCATTTTCGGCGCGCCGGAAGGCCGCAAGGTCTTGCTGGTGAAACGCGATGCCGGCACGGGGTTCGAGGAATCCGTCATCCTCGACATCGATCTTTCACCGCTGGGCCGGCCGTTGCGCTTCTACCGCTCCGGCCCCGATGCCGTGCGCGACCTCCAGGCAATTCAGGAAAAGTGGGGGGATCAATGGCTCGCAAACATCTGATCGCGGCTGTCGCCGCCCTCGGAATTCTCGGCGGAAGCGGCGCGGCGCTCGCTGAATACCCGGTCATTGATCTAACGGCGATCAAGCAAGCCATTGAGCAGCTGAAGGCGCTCAAGGAGCAAATCGGCAACCAGCTGGAAGAAATAATCCAGCTCAAGACGATGGTCGGGCTCCTGAATGACGCCAAAGGCTTCCTGAACGACATCACCGGCTTCATGAACGAACTGACGGATTCAATCGGCCAGATTGCCACCATCGACCTGCCGATCCCCAACCTGGAGAAGATCTCGGCGCAAACCAAGGGCGACTTGCGCTGCCTGATGCCCGATGGCGCCCAGTGGGGCATCAAGTTCAGCGATCTCAATCTCGGCTCGATCTGCGATGCGTCGGCGACCTACCGCGCGGCGCTGTTCCTCGACCCGAAGGCCACCGCCGGCCTCAGTTATGCGGATCAGGCCCAGCTGCGCTCTCAGATTGAAAAGCGGCGTGATGCGCTGCTGGAAGATACTGCGTCGCGAGCACTGGCTCAGGCCGATGTGCAATTGCAGCAGGCGGATGAACTCAACAAAGCCGCCGACAGCCTGCAATCCGACCTGAAGGGCGCCAAGACGGTCCAGGACCGGCTGCACGTCGCGGCACAGATACAACTCGCCCAGCTGCGCGGCCAAGCCCGGCAAACACAAATACTCGCGCAGATGCTGAAGCTGCAGGGAGCGGTCGCGGTTCAATCCGGCCTGGGCGCGGACAAGGTTAACGAGATCGAGAAGGGAGCCGCCCCATGAGGCTGCTTCCACTAAAAACGAAAAACTCGATCTCTGATGTATCTCGCCCCAAGACGAATGACGGGGTCCTCATAGTGCTTATCCAGGATCATGGCCTCCGCCACATGCGATCCGCCCAGCGGTCCGCCAAACTTCTTCGGCTTTCTTTCCGATCTCCTTCTCGGGGAAAGCGCAGACACGGCAATCAACAAAATAAATACACCAGCAATCCACGCAATTACCTCAATAGACTTAACAAAGTTTCCATAGCCGATAGCAACGTTGGTTTTTATCTCACCTAAATAGCCAGAGTCAGCCGCAGCCGGAACAGCAATAAGAAGGAGTACAATTATGACAGACATAGCGACAGACTGCTGGACTTGCGAGCCGCTCCAGAAGTACGTCGACCTCTCCCAGAGCTTCACCGACAACCTGGGCGCTGCCCTCGAGTCTCCCATGCTCATTCTGTACGCCTCGCTCTGCGGGTTATGGGTCGTCGTCACCGGGATAAAGTTCGCCCTGAAGATGACCGGCTGGCCGGAAATCATCAAGGACTTCGTGTTCATCAGCATAACCGGCGTCCTGCTGGGCGGTCAATCCACCTCATTGATTTCATTTGTTTATTCATCGGCGATATCCGTTATGGGCGGGTCGTCAGCCGCCGTGTTCAGCATCGCCGGCGATGCTGGCCAAAGCACCGGTCAAAGTGGCCTGGTCGCCCTGGCGGCCAATGGCGAGCTGGCGGTAGCCCGGGTGTTCCAGGCAGCCGAAGCCGTCGCCAAGGCTGGCGCGCTGTATAAGCCGCAGTACTACATCTACGCCATCGTCCTGGTGGTGCCTTATTTCCTGCTCGTCGTCGCCTATTCATCGCAGGTGGTCGTCGCCATCTTCCGGGCCGCGATGGTCGGCGTCTTCGCCCCCTTCCTCTTCATGGCCTTCGCCTTTGGCTGGGCGCGCGGCATGGCCATGTCGGGAGCCAAGACGTTGTTGGCTTCGGTCCTGGTGCTGTTCGCCAGCACCGCCGCCCTGGCGCTGTGCATCTACGGCGTCAATTCCATGGTCCTGGACCCGAAATCCCTGGTGGGGGATGAGGTCGCCAAATTCGTCAGTGTGGCCAACCCCAAGTTCCTGGTGATCCTTTTCCTCGGCTGGATGGGGACGGCCTTGATGGCAGAAGGTACCGCCATTGCCAATTCCATCGCCCAGACCGCCCTGACCAATGCCGCCGCCGGCATCATGACCGCCGGCGCTTCGGCCACCGCCATGCTCGCGGGGAAGAAGGGGGGCTCTATAGCCGCAGGCGCGGGACCGGCCCTCAGCAAGGGCTTTTTCGCCGGCCGGGATGCGATGGCAGACCCCGGCGCAGCCGTCCAGGGGCTCGTGGACAAATTCAAGAACATCAACAAGCCGGGCGGTTCGTGATGCGCCGCCTCGATCCAACGACGGGAGAAAAGCCCATGCGCGTGTTGGCCATCCTCGCCATGCTCTTATTGTTGGCCGCCTGCGGTAGCGGCAATCGGGAAATCCAGTCCGACGGCACGGGATCGGACGAGATGCGGCGCAGCCCTTGCGCCTGCGAGCCGGTGCGCTATGACCCGCCCGGCTTCGGGTGGAGGCCGGCATGAAGCCGTCGCGACTTCAACGGATGGCTCGCTTTTTCCGGATCAAACGCCGACGCCGGCGGGGGCGAGGGTCGGACCAGCCGCCGGCCGTCGTCAACCACGACGGCCTGCGCGCGGCCGATCCCTATGCCTTCGAGGCGGTGCACCGTCGGCTGGCTTGGTTGCTGCGCCTGTCGGTGATGATCAATACAGGCCAGTTCGTCGTCGTGATCGCCCTGGTCTCGACGATCTCCACCCTCGTGCCGCTGAAGACGTTGGAAATGGGGCTGGTCCGGATCGAGCCGCGAGATGACCGGGCGGTGCAGGTCGATCCGGTGTCCCTGGTTCGCATCCTGCCGATCACCAAGGAGACGGCCGGCTTCGACTTGCTGATGGAAAGCTTCGTTCGGCGATACGTCCGCATCCTGCTGGAAATCGATACGGTCTCGCAGGGCGACCGCATGCGCGAGGCCAACATCCATTCCGACACCGACTGGTGGAAGAAATTCACCACGGAGAAGGTGAAGGAAATCGACAAGGCGCTGGACAGCGGCCTCAACCGCTCGGTCGTGGTCGAGAGCGCGGAGCGCATCTCCATGCGGGGTGGCGTGGCCCATTACGCCGTCGAATTCGTTCAAACCGACAATCGCGGTGGCAAGGTCGTCGAGGTCAAGAAGGTGCGCGCCTATCTGGCGGTGACCACCCGGCCGCAGACGGTCCGCGAATCCGAAAAATTCGAAAATCCCTTGGGCCTGCGCGTCCTCGACGTGTCGCTCAAGGAAAGGGGGAATACATGATCCTTCGTCCGAGCATGGCCGTGCTGGCCCTGGCCTTGTTCATGTCGTCGGCTATGGCGCAGACCGCTATCGAGCAACGGCGGGTACCGACGCAGCCGCCCGGAAAAGCCGGCAGCGGGCTGGGTGGCGTGCAGCCGCCCAGCGGGACGTCTCCGGCGCCGGCCTTCGCCCAGCAGCCGGCACGGCCGGCACAGGGCGTCTCGCAACCGGCTGCGGCCGCGCAGCCCGGCCAGGCCGGACAGCCTGGTCAGCCGGCGCAGCGTGCCGTGGTGCCGATGTCGGAAAGCGTCTACCGCCAGGCCGTGCAGCAATCCGAGGGGGTCTATCCCCAGATGGATCGCGCCGGTGCCGGCGGGCAAATCCAGGACGCCTGGAACGTCGCCGAGAAGCGGGAAGGCGTCTACGTCACCCGGTTATGCACCGATTGCGTCTACAAGGTCCGCACCCGGGAAATGATGACCACCACCCTGGTTCTGCCGGATGACGCGGTGATCACCACCCACGATCTCGGTGATCCCACCGGCTTCATGGTCCAGGTGCGGGGCGCCAACAAGGTGGCGGTGCGGCCGTCGGCCTATGGGATGGACACCAACCTCAACGTCTACACCAAGTCCGGTGCGGTCTATCCCTTCTACATCCGGTCGGAAAGCTTCAACTCGATCTTCGTGCCCGACCTGATCGTGAAGATCGTCGGCCAGGAAAAGCCGGCCGCCATCGAGGGCGCTGGCGGCGGCGAATCTCCGGCCGCCACCGGCAGCAAGCCCGGCGGTAAACTGACGGCTCCGGCAAAGGGTAATCGCGACTTCGTTCGCAACGTGCCCATGGACCTGTCCAAGTTCCACGGCTGGCACGATTACGACCTCTCCGGCGACAGCGAACTGAAGCCGGAGGTCATCTGGCGCGACGACTTCTTCACCTACATCCAGTACGGCCAGAAATGGGACGGCATGGAGCTGTCCACCGCTTATGCCACCATCGACGACATCGACGAGCTGGTGAACACCCACGTCGAAGGGACCATCTTCGTCATCGAAAGCGTGACGCCCCATATCACGCTCAAGAACGGCAAGAAATTCCTGTGCATCCAGTACACCGGGGACAAACCCTGATGCCCTGGATTTGCGATCTGGCCCTGGCTGCCGGCATGACTTTGTCCGGCGCCTGCCAACCGGCGGCGCCGGCATCCGATCCGCTGCCGGCCGACGACGCGGCGATCTGGGCGCACCGACCGGCGCCACCGGTCGAGGAGCCCAGGCCAGCGCCGCCCCCGGTCATGCCGCCGGTGATTATAGAAAAGACGGTGATCCGGGAAGTGCCGGTGGCGGCCCCGGCGCCCGCGCCGGTCGTGAAGGAAGAGCCGAAAGGACCGGACGAGATCGAGCTGGGGGTGCGGGCCGCCTATCTCAGCCGCCGGGCCGGGCTGTCGCAGTGGCGGGATGCGGCGACAGGTAGTGCCGCTGACACGCCCATGGTCATGCCGGCTAGCCTGCCGGCCATGCCGCCGGGATCGGGCGGCGGCCCCGGATCGGGTGGCGAGAAGCAGTACAAGGAACAATCGGTTACCTCCAGCCTGCCGGTGGACAATTCGCGGATCGTCACCACCGACCGCTACATCGCCGGCATCCTGGAGACCGGCATCAACACCCAGCTCGACGGCAGCACCGGCGGCACGGTGGTGATCCAGGTCACCCGCGACGTGTTCGGCTATCACAGCCGCAACATCCTGATCCCCAAAGGCTCGCGCCTGGTCTGCGGTTTCAAGACGCTGGAGAAGGTCGGCAGCAGTCGCGCCCCGCTACGGTGCTCGCGCGTTCTGCTGGGCGACAATCGCGCCGAAATCTTCGGTCTCAAATCCAACGTCACCGACGTGCAAGGTGCGTTGGGCGTGTCCGGCGATGTCGATAACCGCTTTTTCGAACGCTACGGCACCGCCTTCATCCTGGCCGGCGTCTCGGCGGCGGTGCGGGCCGCATCATCAAGCACCGGCACCACCACCAGCACCGCGACGGCGGCCGGCGCCTCCAGCTCGTACACCGGTTCCGGCAGTTCGGGCGTCCTTAGCCAGGGCGCTCAGGAACTTTCCCAACGCCTGGGCGAGATCACCGCCGCCACGCTGGAACAGACCATCAATCTGACCCCGATCCTGAAGGTGGCGCAGGGCACCCGCGTGCAAATCCGCCCCGACACCGACTGGTACATTGCCACTGTGGAGTAACCCCATGACACGCTTGAGGATCGCGGCGACTGCGCTCGCCATCATGTTTCTTGCCGTGCCGGCATCGGCGCAGACGACGGGCGCAACGGCGGCGGGCGATCTGGTCGCCGTGCCGGTCTGGCCCACGGCCACCGTGGCCCTGCCGGCGCAGCCGGTGGCGGCCTCCTTCTCGCTGGGGCAAATCGACGGCGTGGCCCCCCAGCTGATTACCGGCGTCACCGCCAAGGGCTATGCCCGCAAGGTGGCGGTGGACAATCAGAGCATCGGCCAGGTGCTCGTGATGTCGGTGTCCAAGGGCGACCGCGAGGAGACCATCTCGACCGAGGGTCTGACCGCGCAGTTCGACGCCAAGGAGACCAGCCAGCTTTTCCCGGAAAAGACCCTTGAGGTCAAAGGCTCGAAGGCCGCCCTGGTGGCCGCGCTGGAGCGCCTGGCCAAACCCAAGGCGACCGATACCAAAGCGCCGCCGCCGACCGACGCCCAGAACAACCAGACATCGGGCGGCAAGTCGCAGAACGGCGAAGCATCCAATTACAAGAGCCCGACGGTCTCGGCCGACCCGGCGCCAGCCGCGACACCCCAGACGCCTGATCCGGTGATCGATACGCGCACGACCACGGACGGCTGCCCCATGCGGATCGACACGGTGCAAGGGGTCGCCGTTCAGCAGAGCAAAATTCAGACCTTCACCAATGGGGCACTGACCACGGACGGCACCTGCTCGGATTCCGGGGTGAGCTACACCATCAAGAAATCCTATTCCACCTGCCCCACCGATATCGTCGATCTGACGGCCCTGCAGGCATGGCCGCAATTCGCGCTCTATTACACCGATGGCGCCGGCGAAAACCATACGGTGAGCGATTGCGCCAAGGACACCGACACCCCCTACACCATCACCGAAGACGAGAGCCAGTGCTCGATCTCGCTGGATTTCGCCGATGCCAAGGCAATCCCCCAGGCGGCGCTGATCTACATCAACCGTAACAACGCCACCGTCCAGGCGCGGGGCTGCGCCAACTCGACCAAATCGGCGGCGATCACCATGATCCAGAGCACCGCCAATTGCTCGCTCCGCAATGATTTTGCCGCCGGCCTGACCTACGAGCAAGTGATGTGGACCTATGTTCGCGGCGGCGTGACCTATCAGGCCGCGCCCTGCGGCGAGACCGGGCGGACCTTCGCTCAGGAGACCGTCTACGCCGATGCCAGCGGCAATTACCTCTGCACCCCCATCACCAACCTGACCACCAAGAAGGTGACGCTGCAATCCCGGCTGCGGATCAGCATCGACGGCGCCTATCAGTTCATCACCGAATGCACGCCCGACAAGTCCTCGACCTCGATCCTGCCGACCACGGACGGCTGCATGGACCCGAGCAAGTGGACCCATGATCTGAGCCTCAGCCTGTCCTATGGCCAGGAGCGCTTCTACTACCTGAAAACCGATGCGTCGCGGGTCTATGTGACCGACTGCCAGACCTCGACCGTGACCTATCCGCAAAACGTCACCATCACCGGCTATCAGATTCACGACGACCAATTATGGGCTTATCCGCTGTCCACCGTGACCATCCAGGTCAATGGCAGCCCCTATACCATTGCCTCGTCGGAGGTGCTGCCGGGAGCGCCGCAACTGGCCTACGTGCTGAATGGCACCGTGGATCAGCCGGATGGCAACTCGACCTATAACGAATGCAGCGCCTACCGAGAGACCGCCCGGTATGAACAGTGGCAGCGGCCGGACGGGTCCATCTACCTGAAACAAATCGGCGTCGGCACGCCCACGGGGCCGGTCAATGTCTGCAACACCAATGTGATCGCGACCCGCGCCGTCATCACCGGCAATGGGAGCACCGGCCTAAATATCACCAACGGCGAAGCCAACCTTTTCGGGACCGCCTCCTGGACCACGTTCAACGTCTACCAAAATGTCAATAAAACCGAGACCAAGAACATGGAGACCGGCATCGTCCAGGCAACCACTTGTACCTTCGCAAATAATACCTGGAATGGATGGCAAGCCGATAGCGTCGGCCAGTTCTGCAATTGGTCGTACCCACGGCCAGCGAGTTGCGGCCCGGTTGATCACACCACCCAGACCCTGACCGTTCCCCCCTGCCCGTTTTGATGAAAGGAACGGGCCATGACCTCGCCGATCTCTATCATCCTCGGACCGCTGGCGGCATTCTACGACGATCCGAACACCGTCGAGATGCGGATGACGCGGCCGAAGCGAGTCGTCGTGGACCGGCGCGGCCAGGGCAAGATCACCCTGGACGCGCCGGAGCTGACGCTGGCGCGCATCGAGGACATTTGCCGCAGCCTCGCCTGCGTCACCGGGGTCAAGTTTCATCCGGAGACGGCGCCGAAGCTTTCGTGCGTCGTCCCGGAGGTCCGGCATCGCTTCGAATGCCTGGTGGGCGCGTCGGTGCAAACCGGCGTGTCCATGGCCATTCGCTGCAAACATCCCTTCGAACCGAGCTGGGAACAGGTGGGGGCGGCGCCGGCGGTGGTGGCTTACCTGAAATCGGCCGTCCTGGCCGAAAAGAACATGATCGTGTCGGGGGCCACCAACACCGGCAAGACCACCTTTCTGAACAAGCTGCTGCGTTTCCTGTCCGACAGCCGCCGGGTCATCGCGGTCGAGGACACCCCGGAGCTGGAGATTGACCGCTTCTGGGATGGCGTCGGGCTGCTCGCCGCCCGTGAAGCCTCGACGGCATCCGGCATGGTCGATTGGCGTCAGCTCTATGACCACCAGATGCGCGGCACGCCGGATCACGTCATTTTCGGCGAGATCAGCACGCAGAATGCGTTTGCCGCCCTGGGCGCCCTGAACTCCGGCATCACCGGCTTCATGTGCACCATCCACGCCGAGAGCCCCTATCAAGTCCTCCACCGCAAGTTCGACCAGATGATCGCCTGGTCGGGCCAGACCATGCCCCGCGTGCCGGAATTCCTCGCCGAGCTGGTGGACGTGGTTGTCCAAATCAAGCGCTCCACCGACGGCTACCGCCGCATCACCGACATCTACGAGCCGCGCAATGACAATTGGGTCATGCGCGATGGCGATTTTCTGGAAAAGGACGCGGCATGATCGTTCTGGCTATCCCACTGGCGGCGGCCCTCGTCGCCCTGGTCACCGGCTATGTCTGGCAGGAGTATTTCGACTTCTATCCCCTGCAGGCCGATTCCTGGGCCTGGGCGTGGAGCTATCTGCGCGAGTACCACCAGTTCCCGATCTTCCTGACCGTCAGCTTTTACGCATCCACGGCGGCCTTGATCATCCTTATCCTGCTAATCCAGGCGCTGGCCTCGGGCTTCGGCACGCAGACCCGCTATGGCGGCCACGACGACAAGACGCTGCATGGCTCGGCGCGTTGGGCGCGGAAAGTAGACGTCAAGACCGCCGGCCTGATCCGCAAGACCGGCGTCGTCGTCGGGGGCTGGGCATCCATCTGGCGGACCAGCACGCTCCGGCACGACGGGCCGGAGCATGTGCTGACCTTCGCGCCGACGAGATCGGGCAAAGGCGTCGGCCTGGTGCTGCCCACCCTGCTGTCCTGGCTCTCCTCGGTGCTGGTGCTGGACATCAAGGGGGAGAACTGGCGGCTGACCTCGGGCTGGCGGGCCTCCATGGGGCAGCGCATTCTGAAATTCGATCCCACGGCCGAGGAGGGATCGATTCGCTTCAATCCGCTGGCCGAGGTGCGGATCGGCACCGGCCACGAGGTCGCGGACGCCCAGAACATCGCCGCCATGATCATCGATCCCGACGGCAAGGGGCTGGCGGACTTCTGGGCCAAGTCCGGTTTCGCTTGGCAGACCGCCGCCATCCTCTACAGCCTGTATAAAATCCGCCGCGATGAGAACCGCGTCGCCTCGCTGCCCGACGTGGACAATATCCTCACCGCCCCGGGCACCGGCCTGGACGAGCTGCTGGCCGACATGGTGGCGTTCGACGGCGGCACCGAGGCAGCCAACCGGCTGATCAATTCCGCCGCCCAGGAAATGCAGGATCGGGCCGCCCAGGAACGTTCCGGCGTCCAGTCGTCGTCGAAGGTTGATCTGGCGCTCTACCGCGACCCGATCATTGCCAAGAATATCGCCACCTCGGATTTCCGCCTGGACGATCTGATGAACGGCGACATGCCGGCATCGCTCTACATCATCGTGCCGCCATCCGACATCGACCGCCTGCGCCCCCTGCTGCGCGTCATGCTCAATCTGTTCCTACGTCGTCTCATGCAGAACGTCGGCGCCGACGGCAAGGCCACCTACAAGCATCGCCTGCTGTTGATGCTCGACGAATTCACCTCCATCGGAAAGTTGGAAATCTTCGAGCGGGCCTTGGCGTTCATGGCCGGCTACGGCCTCAAGGCATTCCTGATCATCCAGGACTTGCTTCAGCTCCAGGGCACCTACGGCAAGGAAAACTCCATTATGGGCAATTGCCATATCCGGGTGGCCTATGCCCCCAACGATATCGCCACCGCCAAGACTCTGTCCGACATGTGCGGCAAGTCCACCATCGTCCAGGAGAAGCGGACACGGAACCGCAAGGGCATGCAGCCCATCGGCGGCAGCTTCACCGACAGCGTGACCGAGACCGGCCGCCCACTGCTGACCCCCGATGAATGCATGCGCCTCAAGGCGCCGAAGAAGTCGCGGCGCGACCCGGAAAAGATCGTCAAGGCCGGCGACATGCTGGTGTTCTCCGCTGGCTTCCCCCCGATCCTCGGCCGCCAGCCGCTCTATTTCTTCGACAAGACCCTGCTCGCCCGCTCGCGCATGGCGCCGGCCGGCACCGTGGCGCAGGTCGATCACGACAGGGAAGACAACAGCGCGGCCGAAACCCGCCCCTCCCTCATCACCGCCCGTCTCAGGGCCGCCGCCAACCCTACCTAATAAGGAGGAATCATGTTCGATCAGAACTACGTCATAGCGTCTGGCCGTCTCGGCGCCGATGCCGAAATCAAGCAGTTGGCCAACGGCAAGGTGGGAACCTTTTCCATCGCCGTTGACCGCAATTTCAAAAACCGGGCGGGGAAGTGGCAAACCGCCACCAGCTGGTTCCGCATCGTCACCTATCATCCCTGGCTGATCGACAACGTGGTGGCGACCGAGGCTCACAAGGGCCGCCCGATGTTCGTTGCAGGGGCCCTGCGTTCCCGGTCCTGGGAACAGGCCGGCAAGAAGTACGGCACGGTGGAGATCGAGGTGGACGGTGCCGGCGGCATCGTCCCCGTCACGGCGGACAGCGCGCCTATGAATCGCGTCCTTCTCGCCGGACGGCTTGGCGCCCATGCCGACATCAAGACCCTTCCCGGCCAGGACGGCGGCAAGGTGGCGTCCTTCGACTTGGCCGCAGACCGATCCTTTAAAAATCGGGAAGGCGTTTGGCAAAAGGCCACCGACTGGCTGCGGGTCGTCACCTTCCAATCATCCGTGATCGACAAGGTGCTGGCCAAACAGGCGACCAAGGGCCGCCTAGTGCTGGTCGAGGGCTTCCTGAAGTCCCGCGAATGGACGGACGGCGACGGCGAAGTTCGAACCAGCATTGAGGTCGAAGTGGACGGCGCTGGCAGCATCACGCCGATCATTGAGGATCGCCCCTGATTCCAACCACGCAGAGAGGATTATCCCAAATGTCCGATAGCTATGCACTGCCAACGGCGGCCCCGAACCCAGCTTCTCCACCAGTGCGCCCGGTTTGGATGGCTCGTATCGATCCTCCGCAGGACGTAACGGCCGCCATGGAGATGGTCAGAGCCACATGCGAAGCATGGAGGGCCGTTCCCGTTCAAGGCATTCAGCGATATTCGGCCGAGGCCGAACTGTGCGACCGGATCACGGGCTACACCACCCCCGAGAAGACGGAGTGGTTCTTCGGCCTCGCTATCGGCATCGGTTGGACCCTGGCCGCAGTGTGCGCGTTCATCGTGGTCCGCGACACCTATTGCGGCATTCGTCGGATGATCGCCGTCAGGTGCATCCGCCCGTCCACCACACCAACCACTGAATAATATGGAGACGCCCATGAGCAACGATCCCAAGACGCTCGCCGCCCAGATCGGCGAGATGGCCAGTGCCGGCATGGCTGTGCCGGTCGATCCCGACGATGCCGCGATGATGGCCGCTTTTGAGGAAATAGCCCTTTCGCCCGAAGACGCTCTGGCTAGCCGCTTCGACCACATCGCGGTAGGAGACGAATGATGGCGGATCGTCCCAACTACCGCGACGAGATCGCCGGCGAGATCATCAGCCGCATTGAGGCGGGCACCGCGCCATGGCAAAAGCCGTGGCGTGCCGGCGCCATCGGCTCGGCCCCCTTTAACCCGGTCAGCGGCAATCCCTACCGCGGCATCAACGACCTATGGCTGTCGCTGCAAGGCCGCGGTGATCCGCGCTGGATGACCTTCCAGCAAGCGGCCGAACAGAGCGCCCGGGTCCGCAAGGGCGAGAAGGCCACCACCATCGAATATTGGCAATGGACCGAGCGCCAGGCGCTGACCGATGCCGACGGCAAGCCGGTCCTCGATGGCGATGGCCAGCAGCGCACCCAGACCGTCAGGTTGGAGCGGCCGCGCGTGTTCTATGCCAAGGTTTTCAACGCCGAACAGATTGAGGGACTGGCGCCCTTCGTCCCGTCGCCGGCACCGGCCGAGCCGGTCATAGTGGCACGGGCGGAGACCATGATCGCCAGTGCCGGCGTACCGGTGCTGCATGATCAGGCCGACCGGGCCTTCTACGCCCTGGGCCGGGATGAAATCCATCTGCCGGCCCGGGCGGCGTTCACCAGTTCGGCCGCCTATTACGAAACCGCCCTGCACGAGCTGGGGCACGCCACTGGTCACCCCGGCCGGCTGAACCGCCAGTTCGGCCCGTTTGGCTCCCAGGGCTATGCCCGCGAGGAGCTGCGCGCCGAGATCGCCAGCTACATGCTGGCCCGAGATCTCGGCATCTCGTTCGATCCCTCCAATCACGCCTCCTACGTTGAGTCCTGGCTCAAGGCGCTGCGTGAGGACAGGAACGAGATTTTCCGCGCGGCCAAGGATGCCGAAATCATCAAGACGTGGGTGATGGAACCGGAGCGGCGGCCCGAGCTGGATCAGGCCGCCCGGCATCAGCGGGCCGCGTCCGTGAACATCGAGGGCGTCGAAACCGCTTCTAAAAATCCGCTGTCGGCACAGGCCGCTCAGCAGGCCACGTCTACCGTCGCCAGGACCGAGGAGCCCACCATGAACGAGAAGCGTTACATCGCGGTGCCCTTCGGCGAGAAGGACGAGGCAAAGGCGGCCGGCGCCAGGTGGGACCGCACCGTCAAGTCCTGGTACATCACCGAGAGCCAGGACCCGGCCCTTTTTTCGAAGTGGTCCGCCCCGGCGACGGTGCCGGCGCCGGCACTGTCACCGACGGAGGAATTCGCCGAGGCCCTGAAGGCCCATGGCCTGATCGTCAAGGGCGCCCCGGATATGGACGGCGAATGGCATCGCGTCCCCGTCGTTGACGACAAGGGGAAAGCTAAGAGCGGCGTCTATCGCGGCTTCCTCGACGGCCGCGCAGCCGGCAACATCACCAATTACAAATCCGGCGCCATCAACGTCAAATGGGTGGCGGTCGGGGTGGCGCTGACGGCGGAAGAGAAAGCCAGCATCCAGGCCCAGGCCGCCCAGGTCCGCGCCGACCGTGAAGCGGCCCGCCTGGAGGCGGCGGATAAGGCCGCCAGGACGGCCTTTGGCATCTGGGTGAATCTCCCTGGGGAGGCCGACCCGTTAAACTGCCGGTATCTCGCTGCCAAAGGTGTGTACGGCTATGGGGTGAAGGCCACGGCAGAGGGACAGATGGTGGTGCCCTGCCGCACCGCCGATGGGAAGCTCTGGAATGTCCAGTTCGTCGGCGAGGACAAACACTTCCTAAAGGACAGCCGCAAGATCGGCACCATGCATGTTGTCGAGCCTACCGGCAAAGGCACTCTCAGCACCCTTGATAACGATCTGTATGGCCCAGTGCTGATCGCCGAAGGCTATGCCACGGCCGCCCGCATCTTCGAGGCCACTGGCGAACCGGTGGTGGTGGCGTTTGATTCAGGGAATCTGATGGCTGTGGCGGAAGCGGTGAAAGCCAGATTCCCTGATCGGCATATCCTGGTCTGCGCCGACAACGACCATGCCAACGTCCACGGCAACGTCGGCATGGTGAAGGCGGAGGAAGCCGCCAAGGCGGTAGGCGGCAGCTTCATCGCGCCCATCTTCTCCAGCGCGGAGAAGGCGAAGGGCCTGACCGATTTTGACGATCTCGGCAAAGCCCGGGGAAGTCAGTCCGTGAGTCAGGCAATCAACTCGGCCCTGGCGCATATCCGTGCCCAAGAGCCCGAACGCGGCATCGCGTGATCGGGAGGAGGGATGAATGGACCAGAAACCAAAAACGCGCAGGAGCAAGGGGCTCTCGCGCGGCCTCCTTTACGACAGGCCGGAAGGAATAAGGGTGCTGCGCATCGCGGCCCAAGCCTACAAAACCGTCCCGGTCGGCGAGATATTGGAAGTATCGGTGAAGCCTGCCCAGAAACCCGCATTGGCGGACCTGATTGTAGCAAGCGGGCCTACGATCATTGTGGTCGAGCGCTTTTCGACCCTATCCGTGGCCACCGAATACGAGGAGGCGATCAGCGGGTGTCTCACCCGCTGGCGCATTCGCCAACGCCCCCATCATTCCGTTTCGCCGGGACTTGCGCGGCTGACCGTCCTTGTGATGGGAAGGGCGCACGGCCAATAAGGCATGAACAACCGGCAGGCCTTCCGTCCCATCGAAATTTTGCTACCATCGGAGAAACCCCATGATCTCACCACAGGAGTACGGCCATGACCCAAATGACCCCTGAACAGGTCGCCCAACTCACCCCCAACGGACAATTGCTGCATCAGGTCGGTGAGGCGATGCGGACCGGTGACGAACAAACGGCCCGCGAGCTGCGCAAGCAGGTGATCTATCCGGCGGAAGCCCTGCTGGCGGCCAAGCGCAACATGGGGGCCGACTGGATTCGCAAGCAAGGTCTCAGGACGGAAACAGCGGAGGCTAAATATGGAAAAGACTGGCTCGATAGAGAAATTTAACCTTCTGCTTCTGAACGAACGCGGGGCATGGCTGGAACATCGGGGAAGCGCCACCGCCATTGGATTGGCTGCCTCCCGCCAAGATATCCGCGCCCACCTGAAAGAAGTCGGCAAGACCGGCGATATCAGCCTGATCCTGGCCACGGAAAGGACCATGCTGGTCACTGACCTCACGCTCTATTCTAACAGTCCCGCCATGAAGGGCAGCCTGACCACCGCCCTGGCGGAACTGAAGGCGGCCGAAAAGCTTCTGCCCAAGGTTACCGACCCCGCCCTTTATCGATCCGTGGACGAGTCCCTCAGCCTGCCCAAGAACCGCATCGGCGGCGTGCCCAGGGACGAGGCGCGGCAGTTCTTCCGCTCCCACGATTCGCGCCTAGTCAATATGGACAAGTCGCGCTTGGACGACGAGGAAAAGGCCATCGTGGACGAGCGCAAGCGCAACGTCCGCATCGCCGAGAAGGTCTATATCGCCCAACAGCAGAAGACCTTAGGCGTCACCCCCGCGCGTGACCGCGATCTCGGCCGGTCGCGGTAGCCCCCATGGCCACTGATCGTCACCGCCTGCTGGTGTCCTTCACACCGGAGGAGCTGGAGCGGGTCCGCCCACAGGCCGCTCAGTACAAACTATCAATATCCGAGATGCTGCGCCGTTTCGCCCTCGGCCAGCATCTGCCCAATCCCGCCGACTTCGCCTCGGCGCAGTCGATCCGCGATCTGCTCAAGATCAATGCCGATCAGGCCCGCCTGGGCAACCTGCTGAAACTGGCGCTGGACGAGAGCGACGGCACCTGGCCGGCGCCGATGGTGGCGCGGATCGACGCCCTGCTGGTGGAGATCGACAATGTTCAGACGGCGTTGAAGGCCAACGTCAAGGAACTCCACCACCAGATTCATCCCAGGGCTGCCCGGTGATCGCCAAGCGCATCGACCGCAAGCCGGAGGTCCGCGACGATTACGGCCAACTCGGCCGCTACATCGCCGCCGCCAAGGAAAAGGGCGAGAAGCTGGACAAGTTCTGGATCGTCAAATGCGATGCCGGCACCGATCTGGCCGACCTCGACACCGCCCTGATGGAGATCGAGGCGACCCGGCTGGCCAAGCCGGGTATCGCCGATAAGACCTATCACTTGGTGGTGTCGTTCCGCCCGGGCGAACAGGATAAACTGAGCCTCGCCGATCTCCAGGACATCGAGCGCAATTTCGCCGAGGCCCTGGGCTATGGCGATCATCAGCGCGTCGCCGGCACACATCTCAACACCGACAATTTCCACCTGCATGTGGCCTTCAACAAGGTCCATCCGGTGACGGGCCGCTGCATCACTCCCCGGCAGGATTTCAAAATCCTGGCCAAGGTCAGCCGGGACATGGAGCGGAAATACGGCCTCCACGTCGATAAGGGCATGACCGACGGCGCCGCGCGCGATCCGGTCTCCAGCCGGGCGCGGGATTATGAGGCCAAGACCTGGCAGCAGAGCTTCGAGCGCCATCTGGTAGAGCACAAGGCCGATATCCTCGGCGTGGTGGCCGGCGCCGACAACTGGCAGAAGTTGCATGATGGCCTGGCCGACTTCGACATGGTGCTGAAGAAGCGTGGCGCCGGCTTGGTCTTCGCCCAGACCGATGGCGGCAAGGCCCGGATGAAAGCCAGCGGGTTGGACCGCTCCTGCTCACTGGCAGCCTTGGAGGAGCGTCTTGGCCCCTTCGTGCCGGCACAGGCGAAAGAGCGCCCTCAGCCGCCGAAACGCCCCTACCGGGCCAAGCCACTGACCCGCCATCCCGGCACATCCCGGCTCTGGCGCACTTATACCCAACAGAAGAAGCCGGGGTTCCTTGTCCGTAATTTTTCCATCGGCAATTGGAAGTATTACCTCCTGGCCGATGCCCACAGGGACCCCTTGGCGCTGGCCATCATCCTGACCTACAAGGAACTGCTCCACACCATCGACGAGGCCACCACCCTCCGCCGGCCACCCTACCGGCCGCCCAAGGCTGTCCGCCCGGCTATGGAGGCTTGGTACAAAGGCTCGGCCTGGAAGCCGCCGGCAGCGGCGTGGATGAAGCCCGATCTCGATGACATGAACCTCAGAGCGGACGAAGATGGGCGGGTACTGTTCCCGTTCCGCGACGCCAAGGGGCGTATCTGGGCAGTGCGGGCCATGGACGCCGATGGGCGCAGCTGTGACATCGGCGAGACAGGCCGGAGCGGCCTGTCCCATGTGATCGATCCGGGCGCCGATCTGGCCAGAAAGGACATGGGCTATTCGGGGCCGGTGGTGCTGACCGCCGATTGCCTGACCGCCACCCTCATCCATAAAGACACGGCGGCGCCGGTCATGGTGGCCGCCAATGATGCCGGCCTCGAAGAGATGGCCGCCACCATCCGCCGACGCTTCCCGACCAATCCCATCATCATCGCGGCGCCGACGAAAAGCCCCCGGGCCGAGCTGGCGGCCGCTACCGCCGGAGGCCACTTCGCGGTTATCGACGGCCCCCAGGCGCAGGCCCGGCTGATCGCCGAAATGGTGGGGCAGGGCCGCGCCGTCCCCGTCGATCCCGTCCAGGCCCGGGCCATGGGCGCTTTCGTCGAAGAGGCCCTGTCGCCGGAGGAGGCCAAGGCCAGCCAGCCCAAACGGGGTGCCAGAAAAGCTCCCGGCAAAGGAGATGGCATCGTTCGATAGCGACGCCGTGTTCCCTGTCGTCTGATCAAGGCCGCCGTCATGGGCGGCTTTCATCGTTATGTCCCTGTTTGCGTTGAGCGCCCGAAGGGTGCGAATAAGCCCTGCCGCCCTTATGGGCGGCGCGTGGTGATATCACCACGCCTATCCTGCCATTACACGACAGGAGAAAAACCGAGAAACTCGGGGAAAAACGGGGAAAAACGGGGAAACACGGGGAAACATGGGGAACCCCCCCCAAAACCTACAGCCTAGTTGCCATCACCGGCCGCCCTGGTCATAACCGGTGGCCATGACATCTCAACGTCCACTTCGCATCGCCATCTATGCCCGGTACTCATCCGAACTCCAGAACCCGTCATCCGTCGATGATCAGGTGGCGCTTTGCCGTACCGTCATCACCGATCAATTCCGGGGCAAGGCTGATCCCGAATCCGCCCTGGTGTTTTCCGATGCGGCCATATCGGGCAGCACCATGAACCGGCCCGGTATCGCCCGGCTGCTGGAGGCCGCCAAACAGGGCCGGATGGACATGGTGGTGACGGAGGCACTCGACCGTCTCTCTCGCTCCCTGAAAGACATTGCCGCGATCCATGAAACTCTGGAATATCATGGCGTGGGAATCTGGACGGCGCACGAAGGCCGGATCAGTGATCTGCACATCGGACTGAAAGGTACGATGAACGCCATGGTCCTGCGGGACCTGAAGGCCAGAATCAAAAGGGGTCACAAGGCCAAGATTACGGCGGGCTTGGCTGCGTCATCCTGCACCTACGGCTACAAGGTGGTGCGCGGTGTGGTGGACGCCAGGGGGGGCAATGTCAACGGCGTTCGCGAGATCGACCAAAACGCAGCGATTGTCATCCGGCGCGTTTATACCGAATACATCGCCGGGCGGAAGCTGCCGGAGATCGTCGAGGGGCTGAACCGGGACGGTATCCCGGCGCCCTCGGGGGGCTTGTGGAAACGCAACGCCCTGATGGGCAGCGCCGGCAAGCAGGAAGGTATCCTGCGGAACGAAGTCTATACCGGCAAGCTGATCTTCAACAAATCACATGTGGTCCGCGACCCCGAAACCAACCGCAAGCGGCAGATTCTGAATCCCGAGTCTGAATGGACTAAGAAGGAGGTGCCGCATCTGCGTATAGTCAGCGATCAGGATTGGGCTGCTGTACGATTGCTTGACCGTCCCCGCGAGGTGATCCCACGCAAGCGGATGCCGAGTATCCTGACGGTGCACAACCAGCATGCCCTGACCGGCTGGATCAAATGCGGCTGGTGCGGCGGGCCGAAGTCGCTGGCCAATAACACGCGGTATCTCTGTTCGACCCATCGCTATGCCCATAAATGCGCAAATTCGCGCGGCACCAAGGAGCCGGTGCTGATGGCCGCAGCTTTCGCGGCCCTCTATGATCGGGTCGAGACCGGTCCGGACTTCGGCCCGGGTTTCCAGCGGGTCTTCGGCCGTGAAACCCGGGCTCGGGAAAAGCTGGAGAAGCAGGAGGCGGATATCCGCGCCCGGATCGGCCGCCTGCTGGGCGCCATCGAGCGGGGCGTCAACCAGGAGAGCGCCACCGCGCGCATCCTCGACCTCCAGCGCGACCTGGAGGATATCCGTCTGAAACAGCTGCACGACGTTCCGGCCGCGCTGCCGGACGAGGCGGCGATCCGCAACACGCTGACGCAGGCAATCCGGTCCGTGGAGATCTCCGGAGCCGTGGAGAGCGCTCGCCTGCTGTTCCAGTGCGTGCTGAAGGAGATCGTGCTGACGCCAATCCCGGATCAGCCGCGTGGAGAAACCATGTCTATCGCCCTGCGCGAGGCCGGCTGGCCAGACTTCTGGCGTCTGGCAACGACCAATACGGCGTAATATCATGCGCCACCACTCGCTTCAGGTGACCGGAGGTAGGCATGCGGTTTTTATCAATTTTTATGGTTTGCGTGATTCTGACCGGTTGTGGCCATTACGTTTCTTATTGGCGGAAGGAAGGGGCAACCCAAGAAGAAGAGCGGATGATCGTCAAAAAATGCGAGTACGAAGCTGAAGCTCACTCGCAAGAGGGTTTGACGGACAAATCCATGAGGGAAGACCGGGTGCGGAAATTGAGGGACATGTGCTTGGAAGCAAACGGCATGGTCCGTGTTCGCCAGGAGTATGTTCCGGCGAATTAGCGGCAGCACAGTCCCCCGAAGGGGCGGCGCCGGGCGGGGTGGGGGCTTGTCCCCTACCCCGCCCGGTGGCGTTGCGGGTGAGGTTAGTCGTGACCGCGCAAGCGATATTCCGCCAGACGGGCCTGCCGCCACGCCTCAACAATTTGCCGGGCCTCGGCCCGATAGTCCGCTTGGTGGTAGCGCCAAGCATAGCGCAATCCTGCTCCAGCCGGCGATGGCGAGGCAAATTGAGTGCCGGCGACATTCCACACCTTCATCAATCGCTCGCGGTAGACCGCCGCCAGACTGGGGGTCTGGGAATGGTAATAGGAGGCCGCCGTCGGCCAATGGCCGGTGGCGCCGAACAAGCCTTTGAGGAAGCGGGCGGCATAGGCGACGTTGGACGCCGGGTCGAAGGCGTCGTCCAGGCTGGCGAAGGCATCGGGGTGATAGCGCAGATTGACCTGCATGCAGCCGACGTCGATGTTCTGGACGCCCTTGGCTTGCAGGCGCCGCACCTCGGCGATGGCCTCGGCCTTGCTCGGCAAATATCGCCCATGGCCCTCGGCCATCACCGTCCATGGCCAAGCGATGGTTGCCCGGCGCTCGGAATCATGCCGGCCGGACTCGACTATGGAGATGGCGTGCAATAGCTGGGCGGGAATGCCGTAGCTCCGCTCGGCCGCCAGAGCCTCGGTGGCACAAGCGGCCTCAGGCTGAGTCGCCGGCACGGTCGCGTCAGCGGCCGACGCGGCGATCTGCACGAGTACCGCGGTGACCACAGGGAAAAGGTGGCGTATCGCGGTAACTCCGATCTCAGGGCACGATTGCATTGATGGCCTCGATTCGGTCTGAAATGCGCTGGACCTGCGCCGGCGTCGCGCGCGCCAGAATGTCGGCCAACCGACCAAGTATCTCTCGGCGAGAGTCGTCGAGGACATTAGCAGCTTCGATGTCCTCAGCGCGGATCGGCGGCGAGGGCGGCGGTTTGCCGCCGTCGAGCCAGCCGGCCACTACCTCGGCCACCAGCTGCTCGGTGGTCTTGCCGACAGCGGCCGCCGCCGCCTCAAGCGCAGCCTTGTCAGCAGGTCGAAACGTCACAATTTTAGCCTGCCGGCGCGCCTGACGTTCGGCCGTGGTCAATGGCCGGTCTCCTATAGGTTTGCGGGCCATGGCTAAAAGACTTGGCACGAAGTATCGGGTGATACTGTGATGGTCTGTAGGTCGTAGACGCTGCGCTTGAAGTCTATGCGCCGTAAAATGCCGGCGGTGTCGGTGTAGAGGCGCACGAGGTCAAGGTTTCCCTGTTCAAGGATTGCCTTACCGCTTTGATGGCAAATGACGCTGCGATACGGAAGACTATTAAGCTCTCGGACCAGAACAAGACCGGGCGGCGGCGCGAGCTCCACCTGGGCATGGGCTTGATCAGCGATGCCGGCGGCGATCTGCACAACGACGGCGACGGCAAGAATCTGCATCTTCTTCATATTTGGCTCTCCTTGAGTTGAAACTTCAGTTACCGGCCTGGTCGAACGCGGCGGCAAGTTCGATCAAGCCGGGCCGGATCATCGTCCGCCAAACTTCACCGTTGAAAGAATGCTCCGCGAGTTTCCTGCACGCCATTGCGGCGCCGGTTAAGGTGTAAAAAGTGTTCGTCCCGGTTGCCATATCCGGCCAATTGTGGGCAAGGTCCGCAAGCAGATGCGCAAGGATTTGCGGCTGTGGAATATTGCTCGGAAGACGGTTGGTGCTCAGATTCTCAACGGATCGGTTTTTGCTGACCGATATTCCGGCAATCTTAAACGCCGGGCTTTCGTCCTCGGCAGTAGCAAGCCGAATCCAGCAAAGCACCTCGGATATGCCCCGATACAGAATGGGGTGGGTCATGCAATCCTCCTTCGCATCGCCTCCTTCAGCTTTATCAGTGGGGGAGATGTCATTGCGAAAAGTCGGGGCCTTGGATCGAGCAAACGTGAACGCTTCAGCATAGGTGCCAAAACCCTGTTCCCGCTGAGATATTTCCCCATGCCCGTGCTCGCGCCAGCAGACCATAAACGGCCCTGGTATCGCCTGCTGGCGATAGTCTTTGAACATGATCACGTTCTCGCACCTGATGCCCATCGCATCGTCTCCTTCAGTTATCACGCTCGATACGGACGGCCTGGCGGCAAGAATTGGCCGCATCAACGAAGCCAACCAAGGCTGTGGTGTCGAGGACAGCCATTCCCCCGCGCGGCCTGGTCGCCGTTGCAATGCTGGCAATCTCTTTTAGGGTCGCGCTGGCCTTGCCGGCGGTCGCACGAATGTCAGCAAGATCGCGGCACGCAAACAGGGCCTCAATACCCTTCGCCAGATTGGTCGTGTCCGTCACTTCGCGCGCCTGGTCGTCGATCTGTTCCGGCCACTCCTTCCGAGTGAGTGGCAGGCCGGCGGCAGCATCACATAGCGCCTTGACGCGCTCAAGGTTGGCAAGCGTCGAGGGGTCGATCATGACGGTTGCGGCCACCTGGGCGGCGCGAGCGCATGCTTTTTTAGCGTTGGCTGCCGCGTAGGCAGTCTGGTCGGAGAAAATCGCAAGCGTGGCTTCAGCCGGTGCGCCGATCTGCACGACGAAGGCAGCCAGGGTGATAATGCGGAGTGCCTTCATGGCAATTTCCTTTTGGTGATCTTGGCACGTTTCTCTTTTAGTTCCTCGCGGGCGGAAGAAAACTCACGACAAACCTTCGTCAAACCGCCTTCTACCTTGCCGACACGCCATGCATGTAGGGCCTTTGCCAGGGCCGGTCCTTTGCCCTTCCAGAAATTATTGAACGCCTGCTGATGCGCCGTGCAGCAAAACTCCTGTCGCTGGCGCACCGGGTCAAAACTCCCATCGCACCACAGGCAAGTTCCCTTGGACTTGTCGGCCGCCGCCTGCTTGCGGCGCTGCCGTTTGGCGCGTTCCCATTCCTCTCGGCATTCGGCGCCACAGCATTCCTGGTTGCGCCTGGGATTGACCAGCGGTTTTCCGCACCAGCGGCAGCATTTGGGTGCCTGGGGGTTCTCAGATGCCGCCAGCTGCTTTCCTGCGGCCTGCGGGGCTGTTTCGGGAACCGTGTACATGGATGTCATAACAGGCGGCATAACCGTGCTCCATCAATGGTCCAGCAACCCCATGGCCCGCGCAACGGCAACGATGGCCACGCCTCGCCAATTCGGAATTAACCACCCCGTGTCGTCCAGCAGCACGACACCACCGCTGGCGCATAGACACACAACGTTCTTGATGTCGTCGTAATGGTGGGGCGTCTCATCAAGAACGGCAG
>Ga0265313_10000653_pt1 | contig 35705 bp, 39 predicted proteins | sample 4123metaG_FD_203122 | JGI IMG/M metagenome (GOLD analysis project Ga0265313, IMG submission 203122) | Rhizosphere microbial communities from Carex aquatilis grown in University of Washington, Seatle, WA, United States - 4-1-23 metaG | ecosystem: Host-associated > Plants > Roots > Rhizosphere >... | reverse complement strand
CGCGCTGGTCGCGGATGCTGACGAGCTGTGCGTGATCGGCGGCGCAGCCGTCTACAGTCTGGCGCTCCCGCACGCCACGCGGCTGTACCTGACCCGGGTGCATGCCAGCGTGTCCGGAGACACGTACTTTCCGCTGGACTATCTGCGCGGCTGGCACGAGCGAGAGCGTGTCGAACACCCGGCAGACGAGCGTCACGCCCATGCCATGAGCTTCCTGACGCTCGAGCGGCCGTAGGCTGGCGCCTGACTGGCAGGCCAATCAGGCCCTGTGTAGGCTACGCTGCCTCGACGCGGTCGCGGCAGACTCAAGGGGCAGCAGATGGGACCTCGACGGCTACAGAACCTCTTCCTTGCAGTCTTCGGCCTGGGTACGGCCGCGGTGGCCACGGCCGGCGCGCCGGTGGGCAGCTGGTTCGTGTCTCCGGAGGCGGTCGCGGTCCTGCCGGACAGCCACTTTCGTGCCGACGACGAGATCGGATTGCGCTTCGGGCTGGGTCGGGTGCTCACCGAGCAGTGGGATGCCGAACTCGCCTGGGCGCACAACAGGTTCGGGGCAGCCAATTCCAACCCGTCCGGGGAGCTACGTCTCGACATCGGTGAACTCGCCGTGGCCCGCGTGTTCCAGCGCAGCGAGTCGATCAACCCTTTCATCGAAGCCGGCGTCGGCTTCCAGAGCAGTCACTACGACAATGCGCGCAGCGCGACCGACCCGACGGTGAGGCTAGGCGCCGGGCTGCTCGCCGATGTCGTGCGCTTCGGCTCTTCGAGCCTGCAGCTGCGCGCGGACGCGGGTGGACGCATCGATACGGCGGCGGGTAACGGCACGCGGCTCGATCCGTACATCGGCGTCGGATTGCGCTGGAACTTCGGTGCGCCTACGCCGCCCGCAGCGGCGATCGTGGCGCCTCCGCTTCCGCCGCCACCGCCCCCACCACCGCAGGCGCCGGTCGCGCAGGCACCCACGCCGTCACCGCCGCCTGCAGCGCCTCCTATTCCTGCCCCCGACAGCGATCATGATGGTGTGCCGGACAGCCTGGATCGCTGCCCAGACACTCCGCCCGGCGATCGGGTCGACCGCGACGGTTGCAGCCTCACGATCCGGCTGCAGGTGTATTTCGACAACGATTCCGCGCAGATCAAGCCGGAATCCGATCCTGACCTGGACCGGCTGGTGGGCTTCCTGGTGCAGTCACCGGGTGCCACCGGTGTGCTCGAGGGTCATACCGACAGCAATGGCAAGGCGGCCCACAATCTCGGGCTCTCGCAGCGCCGGGCCGAGGCCGTGAAGGCCTACCTGGTCGCGCATGGCATCCCGGCCGCGCGTCTATCGACGACGGGCTACGGCCAGACCAAGCCGATCGCCGACAATGCCACGGCCGAGGGCCGCGCGCAGAACCGGCGTGTGGTATTCCAGCGCACCGACGTGCCGCACTGACCTGCGGCACTGGGATCAGCGGGCTATTTCGAGCGCCGTCCGCGCAGCACGGCCAACCCACCGCACAGCAGCGTGAGCCCGGCAACGATCGAGGCGGGATCGATTTCCGGCGCCGTGATGGTAGTCACCGACGAATGGCTCTTCGAGCGGAAGCCCACATCATCGCGGTCGCCACGACCGTGATCCTGACCCGCCATCGCGACACCGGAAGTCGCGAGCAGCAGCACAGCGAAGGCAATCGTAGTTTTCATGAAGCTACCTCGAGGTATTGGCCAAAGGCGAATCCGCAGCGAAGTCGATTAGATCGATCGCCACATCCCGTATCTGTTCGGTAGACCGCATTGCATCGGCGCGCTGCGCGCCGCGGTGCTGCGCGGATGCACGCCGGCCCGCGCAGCGTTGACCATATTGCTGCGGCGCGTCGCGAGGAGTGGATGCGGCGCACAACTGTTGGATACCGCACGGTGCGCTGTTGGACGCGTATGCAATAAGCGTCCGTGCCTTCGATTCCGCCACTTCAGGTTGATCCCGCGAGTGCCCGAGTCGGCACGCAGGCCCCAGGGCGGGCCAATTGAGCGAGGTAGGTGCGCATGGCCACGGGCGCCGAATACCGGTCATCGGCGCGGTGATGGAATACCGCGATGTGACCAGGCCGCATCCGTCGCAGCGGGACGCGCTGGCAGACCTGCCCGGCACGGTGCTGCTGAAGGACCGGATCACCCAGGCGATCGCCAATGCGCAACGCAACAAGCAACGGTTGGCGGTCCTGGCCCTGAAGCTCGACAACTTCCGGCAGGTCAAGGATTCATTGGGTCACGGGTTCGGCGACCGGGTGCTGCAATGGGTCGCGCAGCGGTTGCTGAACAGCGTGCGCGCCACGGATACCGTGAGCCGTCACGGCGCTGATGGATTCGTCATCTTGCTCTCGCAGGTGCAGCGCGCCCAGGATGCCGGGGTGTGTGCGGAGACGATCCTATCGGCTTTGAGCATGCCGGCGTCCATCGAGCAGCACGACCTGTACCTCTCCGCGTGCATCGGCATTGCAACCTATCCGGGAGACGCGAGCGACGCCGATACGATCATGAAGCACGCCGAACTCGCCAGGCAGCACGCCAGCAACAGTGGCTGCAATACCTATGAGTTCTTCGAGGCAGGCATGAACGGACTCGCCTTCGAGCGCCAGTCCGTGGAGAACGGCCTGCGGCAGGCCATCGACCGCGACCAGTTCGTGATGCAGTACCAGCCTCGAATCAACCTGTCGACGGGCGCTATCGTCGGAGTCGAGGCGCTGCTGCGCTGGCGTCATCCGCAACGCGGGCTGATGCTACCGGCGCATTTCATCACAGTAGCCGAAGAGTCCGGGCTGGTCGTGCCAATCGGGCGGTGGGTGTTACGGGAAAGCGTGCGTCAGGCCCGCAGGTGGCTCGCAGCGGGCCTGCCGAGGTTGCGCATGGCCATCAATGTGTCCGCCGCGGAACTGCAAGCCACGGAGTTCCTCGCGGATGTGGATGCCATCCTGACGGAGACCTGCTTTGCCCCTTGCGACCTGGAACTCCAGCTGACGGAATCCCTGCTGATGCGCGACAGCAAGGCGCTGGCAGCGATGCTGCAGGACCTGAAGAGTATGGGAGTTCGCATCGCGCTCGATGGCTTCGGCACGGGATGCGCAAGCCTGAGCCATCTAAGACGGCTGCCGATCGATGTGCTGAACATCGATCGATCGTTCATGTGCGACCTCGCTGCTGACGGTGGGAACGCCGGCATCGTCAGCGCCATCATTGGCGTGGGGCCGGCACTGCAGATGCAGGTCGTGGCGGGAGGCATCGAAACACACGATCAGTTTGAATGGCTGCGGCAGCAGAGCTGTCCGGAGGGACAGGGGTACTATTTCAGCGGGGCCATCGATGCCGAAGAGGTCGCGCTGGTGCTCAGTCGCGGCCTGGCCGCGCACCTCCCGTCAGGGAAAGCAGAGGGCGGCACTGTCCGTCCCCGGCTCGCCGCCACCAATACCTGAAGGACCCTGACGTACGCGGCTGTGGGCTTCGGGGCGGTCAACATGAGCTATGACCTGTGCCACCAACTCGAGGAATTCACCAGCGGCAGGTGCAGCGCGCTGGCGTTTGCGCATGGCCTGGCGGCCTTCTGCCGTGCGCAGCCGGAGCAGGCCTGGCAGGCGCTGGCGTTGATCGATCAATATCATCGTCGCGGGAAGATATCGGTCGAGGTTTACCGCGCGCTCAGTCATGGCCTCGAGCGCCAGGCCCTTGAAAGAAAGGGATCGGGCAGTGGGGTCAGGGCTGCGGCGGGGGCCGATCGGGGCGCCGATATGGACGTCACCGTCCCCGGCCTGGTGGGCGCATTGGCGATGCAGCGGCAGGCCAGGTCCGGATCCTGTGAAGCCGCTGAGGTTCCGCCAGCGCAGTCCGAACTGGCCAGGGCGCGCAGCGAAGTGCAGAAGTACCAGAACTGCCTGGCAATGCTGGCCAGGATCGACCGCAGGAATCGCGGCGCGCTGGCGACGGCGCTGCGGGACCTTGCCACTGCGCGTGCCCAGGCGGCGGACTATCGCGCGCAGGTGAAACCTGACCCGTCGCAAAGCTCTCCGGGGAGCCCAGTGGCCCACAGGTCCGAGGCAATTGCGGACTCGGGCGATGACAGGCGTGAGCGGACCTGGAAGTCCAAGGTACCGCTGGCGCTGTGCGTGGTTACGCTGCTGCTCAGCATGGGTGCACCGCCCGTGCTGTAACGGTGCATAGAGCGTACTCGCGCATTAAGTTCGGTAGGCCACCGACGTGGAGCGGTGAGGCCACGCACCGTGTCGCCACATGATCACCTTTGACGAGACGCCTGGGCGCACCTCCGCGCCGCCCGTAGCGCGCACTTCGCGTTACGCGCAGGCCGCCCTGATCGGCGACCTGCTGCCGCTTTGCGACGTCGCCTGCATCCTCGTCGCCGCCTCATTCTGCACTCTGCTGTATGCGCACTTGTTCGCGCCCGGTCTGATGGACGCCACGGCGCGTGCGCTGCATCGGGCCATGCTCGTGGCCGCGGTGCTGGCGCCATTCGCGCTCTATGACAAGAATTTCGGTCTGCTCGCCGGCAGTCAACGACTGCGGGCGCAGATGCGATCGCATGCGCTGCGGTACGTGCTGTTCGTAGGCGCGGCGCTGGCCGTGGCGGCCGTCAGTGGCACGTTGCACGTGATCCCGGGCCCCCCGCTGATGCTGTGGGTTTGCGCCAGCCTGGCGCTGACGTCGCTGGCGCGTGTACTGGCTTGCCTACTGCTGCGTCGCCGGCTGCCCCATGGGGTGCCGAACGTTACCCGGATCGGCCGACGAAGCGTCGGCTATGTGGGTGGTGGCGTGCCGGTCCGCGTGCTGGCCGATCGGCCGATCAATCAATGGGGCGCAGTGATCAAGTGGGCGGAGGATTACCTGCTGGCCGCCGTACTGACCGTGCTGCTGCTGCCGATTCTCGTCCTCATCGCCGCTGCCGTGGCGCTCAGCGGCCCCGGTCCGATCATCTTCAAGCAGCGCCGGCACGCGCTCGACAACCGTGATATCGAGATCTACAAGTTCCGCACGATGCACTGGAATCCGGTCGACGGCGCCGAAACGCTCCGGCAGACCTCGCGGCAGGATGCGCGCATCACCCGGGTGGGACGCTTTCTGCGCTCTTCGAGCCTGGATGAACTCCCGCAGCTCTTCAATGTGCTCAAGGGAGACATGTCGGTGGTCGGGCCCCGGCCGCACGCAGTGAACATGCGCACCGAGGATCGCCTGGGCTGGGAGATTACCGACTGCTACGCGCATCGCCATCGCGTAAAGCCCGGTATCACCGGATGGGCCCAGGTCAACGGCGCCCGCGGCGCCACCGATACCACCGCACAGTTGTGCCGACGCGTGGAGCTGGATCTCTACTACATCGATCACTGGTCGCTGCAGTTTGACCTGTCGATCCTGCTGCTGACCTGTCGCGCGGTCGTCCGTGCGACCCGCGCCTACTAGTCCGCACCCGCTCGATCGACCCGTGAGTGGCGCAGGACAAATCAGGACGATCTGGAACCGTACCGCGCTGTCGATGAGCGGCGGCGTACTGCTGCTGCTCGATGTCATGGGCCTGTGCGTTGCCGCCCCGATCAGCGCGCGTGTCGGTGCCAGCTGGCTGGCACCGGCGCACTTCACGGCCGGCAGCGGCATCGATTTCGAGCACGCCGCGCTGGCGGCTGCGGTGATGGCACCGTTCATGCTGTTCTTTGGCGCGGCCGGCAGTCATCGAAGTAACCCGTTGCTGCTGCACTACCACGCGCTGCGCTTTGCAGTGTTTGCCGGCGTGGTCGTCGCACTGGCTGCAGCCATCCAGGTGCTGCCGCGCTTTCCGCGCGGCTGGCTCGTGGTCTGGTTTGGCACCGGTCTGCTGCTGACCTCGTTCGCCCGAATCGTGACGGGCGGATACCTGCGGCGCCTGCAACGCCGTGGCGTGCTCAAGGAGGTCATCGCGGTGATCGGCGCGGGTCCCGTCACGGATCGGCTGATCGGTGAGCTGAGCCTCAGCGGCCCGCAGGCCATCGAGGTGCTGGGAGTGTTCGATGACCGATTTGGACGGGCCGCGGACTACACCCATCAGCCGGCCGGCTCCGTGTCGCAATTGCTCGAGCTGGGCAAGCTCAGGAAGATCGACTGGATTCTCCTGACGCTGCCGCCGACCGCAGTGGATCGCGTGGCAGCGGTGGTGCATCGCCTCAAGTCCCTGTCAGCCCCGATTGCACTGTGCCCGCCGCACGTGGGCCTGAGCCCGCACGATCAACCGGGCAACGATCTGGAGCGTGGCATGCTCGTCGGTCCGCTGACGGAACGCCAGATCGAGCGGTGGAGCGCGCTGATCAGGGCAGCGGAGGCTTCGCTTCCTCGCTGGATCGTCACGCTGGCGCTCGTGCCAATGGCGGCGGCAGAGGCGTATGCAGGCCGGCTCGCTTCTGTACGTCATCGCACAGACGCCATGGACCGCAGCGACCAATCTGTGTCGCAATGGAAGACCTGCCGGTGATGGATTACCCGCTGCTCGGGCGGTCGTCGCAACGGGAGGTGGGCTGATGCAAACGATCGAACTGCTGCTGGTGGGCGTCCATCCCGCCGGCGCCCGGAGTCCGATGGCGTGAGCCTCTGCAAGCGACCGATTGAAGGATGCAGCCAGCGCGATGCCGTGCACGACATGGGCTCGCCGCCGGCATTGGCGTCGAAGCGCACCTTCATGGCGTTGCCGGGCGGCGCCGGCAATCTTGCACCTGTGGTGCAGATCTACGGCAATGCCACGCCGCACGACGTGTCGCCCGAAGCCGCGATCGGTGCGATCCTGGCTCACAGCGGCCCGCTGCTGCTAGACCTCGATGAAACGCTGTACTTGAGCAATTCCACCGAGGACTTCATCGATTCGGCCCGGCCGCGGCTGCTGGCGCTGGTGTTGATGCGGGTGCTGGACGCGCTCAGGCCATGGCGCTGGAGCGGCGGCGAGGCGACGCGTGACGTCTGGCGCGTGCGTTGCATTGCGGTCTGCTTTCCGTGGACCGGCTACCGCTGGAAGAAGCGGGTTGCCGAGCTCGCGGAGAAGTTCGCGAATCTGCGGCTGCTCGCCGCCCTCAACAGCACCGGTACAGTGCGCACCACGCCGGTAATCGCCACGGTCGGATTCCACCGGATCGTGACTCCCCTGGTCGCGGCACTCGGATTGCCGCAGGCACGAATCGTGGCCGCGCGGCTGTCGACTTTCGCCGACCGCCGGGATGGGAAGCTGAACCTCGCGTTAGGCGCGCTTGGCGACGACACGGTGCGCAGCGCACTGGTGCTGACCGACTCCGCCAGCGACCTGGAGCTGCTCAACGCCTGTGCCCGACCCTTGCGCGCGGTCTGGCCGGAAGCACGGTATAGGCGCGCCTTGAGCAATGTCTACGTACCGGGACAGTACCTGACGGAGGTCAAGCGGCCCGGCAACCGCTACATCTTTCGTGGAATCCTGCTGGAGGATTTCGCGTTCTGGGTGCTGAGCTCGATCGCACTGGCGCCCATACCGGTGCTGCACGTTCTGGGCCTCGCCTTCCTGCTGGTGTCGTTCTGGGCAATCTACGAGCGCGGCTACGTCGACAACGACCTGATCGCCGCGCGCTTTGAGGAACGACCCAAGCTCAGTGCGACGTTTGCGGATTCCACGGTGGCCACACCGCGCTGGCAGCCCTGGATCTGGGCATTCGCCTGCGGGGCGATCGGCATCGTGCTGGTGCGCCGTCCCGGCAACCCCGCGGCGGTGGACTATCTCAGCTGGATTGCCGTTTTGCTGGCGATCCACGGCTGGTTCGCGCTATACAACCGCCTCGACAAGCGTACGCGAATCTGGCTGTTCGCCGGACTTCAGTTCGCGCGCAGTGCAGCTTTCGTCGTGCTGGTACCGATCGCACCGATCGGCGCCGCGGCGCTCGGCGCCCATGGGCTGGCGAGGTGGGTGCCCTACTACCTGTACCGCCTCGGCGGCAAGGACTGGCCGGAAACGCCGTTTTACCTGACCAGGCTGCTGTTCTTCGTGGTGCTGGCACTGCTGCTCGGGCTATCCCAGGGGTTTGCCTCGCTGCTGACCGGAACGGCGCTCGCGCTGCTGGCCTGGAACCTGTTCCGTGCACGACGGGAGCTCGCTGCAGCGTGGTCGGGTGTCGAGCGTGTGGATCGAAGCCGCGAAATGCGCAACCAGGCACCGTAACCGGTCCGCTCGCGTTGCCGTCACTGCCGGCGCAGGTGCGCGAACGCCAGCAGCGCGCGCGCCTGCTCGCCGAGCACCTCATAGATCGCCACGTGCGAGCGCCGCAGCGCTTCCGCGTCGGGCAGCCAGCGCAGCCAGTCGTGTTCAGGCACACGGACATAGTTCACCGGGGCGGGCACGACCTCGATGCCGGCGGCCGTGAACTCCTGTGCGGCACGCCACAGGTGCGTGCCGTGACTGACGAGCAGCACGCGGTGCACACCGTCGGCGCGCAGCAGGCGTGCCGAATTGCGCGCATTCTGGAACGTATCGTAGGCCGCATCGTCAATCCAGCGGGGCGTGAGGCCGAAGTTGCGCACCAGGGTCGCGCGCATCGCGACCGCCTCGATCCCATAGCCGCTCACGAGCACCGGCAGCCCGGTCTGACGCGCGAGATACGCGCCGTAGCTCAGGCGTTCGAGCAGGACCGCGCCGGCCGCGGGGCCGTCATACTCAGGCGCCCAGGTGCGCTGGCCGCCGCCACCGAGGATCACGATCGCCCCCGCCTGCGGCGCGGTGCGCAGATCGAGCGCTGGATAGCGCTGTGCCGCCTCGGTCAGCAGACGCGCGACCACGGGGGTGGAGAGCATCCACAGGCCCGCGCAAACAACGAGCAATAGCGCGCGCGCGAGGCGCGGCCGCCGGTGCCAGAGCCACAGGCCGAGGAAGCCGAGCAGCAGCAGCGAGGTCGGCGGCAGCGCGAGCTCGCGCAGCAGCGTCTTCAGATAGAGCAGCATGCGCCCGGCCGCCCGCGCGCCGCGTCAGCGGACGCTGCGCAGCGTTGCGGCGACGGTGTCGAAAATGACCGCGATCTGCGCCGGCTCGACGATCAGCGGCGGCGAGAACGCAAGCGTATCGCCGGTGCAGCGGACCAGGACTCCCCGCTCGAGGCAGCCGAGAAAGGTCTCGTAGCCGCGCCGTCCCGCCTCGCCGCCGCGCGGCTCGAGCTCAACCGCCGCCATCAGGCCGATATTGCGAATGTCGCGCACGTGCGGCGCGCCACGGAGCGCGTGCACGGCGGTCTCGAACGGTGCCGCGAGCGTCGCCGCGCGCGCGAACAGCTGCTCGCGCTCGTACAGCTCGAGCGTCGCGATGGCCGCTGCTGCGGCCAGCGGATGCGCCGAGTAGGTGTACCCGTGGTAGAGCTCGATGCCGCCGTCCGGCCCGGCGCCGACCACGGTGTCGTGGATTGCCCGATCGACCGCCACCGCGCCCATCGGCACGGCGGCGTTGCTGATGCCCTTGGCAAGCGTGATGAGGTCCGGACGCACGCCGAAGCAGGCGCTTGCAGTGGCGGTTCCGAGCCGCCCAAAGGCGGTGATCACCTCGTCGAAGATCAGCAGCAGACCGTGGCGCGTGCACAGCTCGCGCAGCCGCTCGAGGTAGCCGACCGGGGGCACCAGTACGCCGGTGGATCCGGCCACCGGTTCGACGATCACGCCGGCAATGTTCGAGGCGTCGTGCAGCGCCAGCAGGCGTTCGAGCACGTCGGCCAGGTGGGCGCCCCAGCGCGGCTGGCCGCGCGAAAAGGCCATCTGCGCGTGATCGTAGGTATGCGGCAGGTGGTCGACGCCGGGCATCAGGTTGCTGCCGAAGGCCTTGCGGTTCGAACCGATACCGCCGACGGAGATGCCGCCGAGGCCGACCCCGTGGTAGCCGCGTTCGCGCCCGATGAACCGGTGACGGTGCCCCTCGCCGCGGGCGCGATGGTAGGCCAGCGCGATCTTGAGGGCGGTGTCGACCGACTCGGAACCAGAATTGGTGAAGAAGATGCGGTCGATCCCGGCCGGCATCAGGGCGGCGACGCGCTGCGCGGCCTGGAACGCCAGCGGGTGTCCCATCTGAAAGGTCGGCGCAAAATCCAGCTCCCGGCTCTGGCGCGCGATCGCGGCGGCAATCTCCTCGCGACAGTGGCCCGCGTTCACGCACCACAGCCCGGCGACCGCGTCGAGCACGCGCGCACCATCCTGGGCCGTGTAGTACATGCCGTGCGCACGCACCAGCAGCCGCGGTGCGGCCTTGAACTGCCGGTTGGCGGTGAAGGGCATCCACAGCGCGTCGAGGGCGGGAGCAGTGGCGTCGGGTGTGGTCATGACAGGTTCCATTCTACAGCCCCGCCTGCGTGAGCAGGCGCCCGGCATCGGCTCGGGAAGCCCCGGCGAGCAGCGCATCGATGACCTGTTCCTGCAGCACCGCGCGGCGCTGTGCCTCGGCGTACGGGATCTCCGGATGGAACATCACCATCGCATAGCGCGTGATGTAGCGCCCGGGGAATTCGCGCTCCAGTTCCTGGCCGAGCGCGCGGCGCTCGGCGAAGCCGGCGGAGCGCACCGCATCGCGCATCTCGACATAATTCTCGAGCGCCATCGCGGCGATAGCCCGCGTGTCCGCGCGCCGCGCCGGCTCGAAGCGCGCGAAGGCATCCGATGCTGCCGGGGCGGCGTCGAGCAGCCGCTCGAGCATCAGGCAATCCTCGAACCCGCAGTTCAGACCCTGGCCGTGGAACGGAACGATCGCGTGCGCGGCGTCCCCGATCAGCAGCACACGGCCGGCGGCCTGCCAGCCTTCGCAGTACAGCGTCGCCAGCCGACCCTGCGGATGGCGCGTGAACTGGGCGACCGGATCATCGATCACTGCCGCCGCGTCCGGAAACTCGCGGGCGAAGAAGCCGAGCACGTCGGCCGGCGTCGAGAGCCGCTCGAAGCTCACCGCACCTGCGCGCGGCAGGAACAGCGTCGCCGTAAAGCTGCCGTCGGTATTGGGCAGCGCTATGAGCATGAATCCGCCGCGCGGCCAGATGTGCAGCGCGTCGGGCGTGAATACGAAGCCTTCGCCGACATGCGCGCTGCCGCGCGCAATGTCGAGCTCGCGGTAGTCGTGTGCGAGCGCGACCTCCGAGGCCTGCGTGAAGCCGCGCGCGATGAGCGCGCTGCGCACCACCGAGCCTGCGCCGTCGGCGCCCACCAGCAGCTCGAAGGGCTCCTGGTGCGGCTGCCCCGTGCGCTCCTCGTGCCATCGCAGAGTGCCGGCGGCCGGATCGACGTCGAGGCAGCGTGCGTCGAACACCAGCTCGATGCCCGGGCGCGTAGCCGCGGCGCCGAGCAGCGTGCGGTTCAGCGCTTCGCGGCTCACCGCATGGATGATCTCGCCGGCGTTCTGGCCGTAGGGCAGAAACCGGAGCTCACCGTCTCTCTCGTGGAGCATGCGGCCGCGCATGCCGATCAACAGCGGCGCAACCGCGTCCGCGAGCCCCGCGCGCTCGAGTGCCGCCATGCCGCGTGCCGCGAGCGCGAGATTGATCGATCGGCCGCGCTCGGGTGCCGCGCGGCGCGGATCCGCCCGCCGCTCCAGCACGCGGACCCGGCAGCCGCGCTGCTCGAGCAGCAGTGCGAGCAGTGTTCCGACGGGACCCGCGCCGATGATCGTGAAGGCGCTCATGCTGGCGATGCGGCGAGGGCCTCGCGCAGCGTCCATGCCGCGCGCACCATGTCCTCGTGGCGGATGTACAGCGGCACGGCGCTCAGGCGTATCAGGTCCGGTTCGCGCCAGTCGCCGATCACGCCATGCTGTTCGAGGAACCGGAATACTTTCCGACCGCGGCGCGCCCCGTCGCGCACGCGTAGCGAGAGCTGCGCGCCGCGAGCGGGTGCGTCCGGCGTCACTACGCGAAGTTCACGCCCAAGCAGATCCTGCAGCAGCGACGTAAGGTGTGCGGTGAGCGCGAGGGACTTGTGCCGCAGCGCCGGCATGCCAGCCTCGTCGAACATCGGCAGCGCGGCCCGTAGCGGCGCGCTCGAGAAGATCGGCGGATTGCTGATCGCATAGGCGGCGGCGCCGGGAGCCGGGGTGAACTGCGGCTGCATCAGGAATCTCGTCGCGGGCTCGTGACCCCACCAACCGCGCAGGCGCGGCAGCTCGGGGCGCCCGAAGTGGCGTTCATGCACGAAGGCTCCGCCGATCGCGCCCGGTCCCGCGTTCAGGTACTTGTAGCTGCACCAGGCGGCAAAATCCACGCCATCTGTGTGCAGCGCGAGCGGTACGTTGCCGATCGCATGGGCCAGATCCAGCCCGATCAGCGCCCCGGTCGCGTGCGCCGCGGCCGCCAGTCGCGGGAGCTCGAAGTACTGCCCGGTCAGGTACTGCACGCCGGGCCACAGTACCAGCGCGAGCCGCTCCCCGAGCTGCGCGATGCAGTGCTCAATGTCGCTCGTGCGCAGGCACGATTCGCCGGGCCGCGGCGCGAGCTCGACCAGTTCGCGTGCGGGATCCAGGCCGTGCCAGGCGATCTGCGAGCTGACGACCTGGTGATCCGACGGAAACGCGCCGGCCTCGATCAGGATCACGCTGCGCTCCCGCGTCGGGCGGTAGAAGCTCGAGAGCAGCAGATGCAGGTTCACGCCGAGCGAGTTCATCGCGATGATTTCGGCGGCCTGCGCACCGGCCAGTCGCGCCAGCGGCGCGTGCAGCTGCTCCGCATAGCCGATCCACGGCGAGTGTCCGCGCTCGTGACCGTGAACGCCGAGCCGTTCCCAGTCGGCGAGCTCCTGTTCGAGCATGGCGCGGGCGCCGAGCGGAGCCAGGCCGAGGGAATGACCGCACAGGTAAACCAGCGGATCGATGGCGGCCGGCCCGTTGCGGGCACCGGGGCGCGGCAGCGCGAAGCGGCCGCGCAGCGAGCCCAGCGGATCGGCCCGGTCCTGCGCGCGGGCCCGGTCCAGCTCGGCGGCAAAGTCTCGCACCGGGCTCGCGCTCCTCAAGGCACGCGCAGTGGATACAGTACCGGTCGCGACGGGACGGCGTCCCCGGCAATGGCGGGCGCCTGCAGCGAGAGCAGGTACCAGCCGTCCGCTATCGTGTCGGCCACGTAGGCCAGCTCCGTCAGCGTGCATTCCGCGCGTGTGCTCGCGGCAAGCTGCGTGCTCTGCGGCGGCAGTCCGAAGAAGATGCGGTGCGCAGTGAGTGCGCCGCCGTCGCTCGCGCGGTCCGCCGAAGGCACATCGAGCACCAGGTGCTCGATGCCACGCTCGACCAGCGAGCGCATTGCCTCGCGCGACAGGAACGGCGGTGGCGCCTGTGCCGTCGATGCCGCCGCATCGGGCGGGTCGCTGAAGCGATGGCGCTCGTTCGGCACCGTGCGGATCACCGCGGCGCGCACGCTGAGGCGCGCGGCGAGGGGCGCCGGCCAGGCACGCGCGATGGCCGCGGCCGTGATCAGCAGGTCGTCGGGAGCCGGCAGCGGCACGCTGCCCTCGCCGCTGTCCGCGGCGCGTTGTGGCTGCACCGTCAGCAGCACTGCGACCAGCAGACGCTGTGGAATGATCCGCCACGCATCGACCCGTTCGATCGTCAGGTGTCCGACTGCCTCGGTATGCGTGGTGTGGGCGTGGGGCGCGAACGTCAGCACGCTGGCGTTACAGCTGGCTCCCTGGGAGACCCGGCCGTTGAAGCCGCCGACCACCAGCGGCACGATCTGAGCGGCCGCGGCGCCGAAGCAGCGTAGCTGCGGCCCGTGGAACTCGAGGGGTCGGGCCAGGCTCGCTCCGGCCGCGAGGTCGGCCAGCACCGTCACGCCGTCGAGGTCGAGCCGCGCCCACTGCGCCCGTTCATTGCGTGCCATGGGCCGCGCCTGGTGCTGTCCCGGCCGCCGCCGGTGGCTGCATGATCGCATGGCAGTTCCGGCAGGTACGCAGCGAGAGGCTGCCGAAGAAGCGGTCGAAGACCGGTGGGAACTGGGTCTCGATGTCCTTAAGTTCGAAGCGCTCCTGGTACAGCAGCGCATTGCAGGCCTCGCAGTACCACTGCAGCGCGTCGTACTCGCCGGCGCGCCGGCGGCGTTCGATCACGAGCCCGACCGAATCCGCGTAGCGCTGCGGCGAGTGCGGGATCCCAGGCGGCAGCAGCAGGATTTCACCCGCGCGGATCGGCACGTTCACACGCTGCCCGGCCTGCATGGTCTGCAGCACCATCTCGCCCTCGATCTGGTGGAAGAACTCCTCGGCCGGATCGACGTGGAAGTCCTTGCGGGAGTTGGGGCCGCCGACGACCATGATGATGAATTCGCCGTCCTCGTAGATGACCTTGTTGCCGACCGGCGGACGCAGCAGGTGCCGGTGGGTCTCGATCCACAGCCGGAAATCGATGGGTTTGAGGGGAAGCATGTTCCGCGGCGACAGCCGTCTCCGGCCATGTCCGAAATGGGGCCGATTCGGCTATGGTAAGCGCATTGCCGGGAGGTCACCATGGCGAGCAACGGATCCCAGGACGACATGGCGCGCGCGCGGCTGCCGGTAGTGCTGCTGTGCTTCGGTGCGCTGTCCGGCTGCGCGCTGCACTGGCCGTGGAAATCGCATGCAGCGCGCGGGCCGGCCGTCGTGCAGGTGGTCGGCGTGCAGGGGGTCGGTGTGGCGGCGTCCGCACCGGACATCGTCCAGTACTGGGACGGTCCCGCCCTGCTGCTGGACCTGCGCGGGCTGGCCGGTGAGGGCAGCGTGACGCTGTCGGCGCCGGAAGGCGGCCGCTGGCCGCCGCGCATGGAGTTTCGTGTCCAGCCGGGCCAGTTCGCCCGGCTCGAGGTGCTGGCCGGCGAGCGTACGCAGTTCGAGGTGCCCTCGCAGGGCGCGCCGGTCGTGCTGCACCTGCGGCTCGATGGTTACCGCGGCGATACGCCGGCGATCACTCTCCATTGGCGCGCGGCTGACGACTCCGCACGCTGAGCGGCCGCGCCTGCGGTGAGTCCAGGTTCACCGCTGTCAGCGCGCCGCCCCAGACGCAGCCGGTATCGAGCCCGAGCACGCCGTCCGCGGCGTGCAGTCCAAGTGCCGACCAGTGCCCGAAGACGATGCGCTGGCCACGGCTGGCGCGCTGCGGGACCCGGTACCAGGGCAGCCAGGGCGGTGACGCCGAATCCGGTGGCCCCTTCTGCTCGAAGTTGATGCGTCCCTCGCTGGTGCAGAAGCGCAGCCGCGTGCACACGTTGATCGCGAAGCGCAGCCGCGCGATGCCGGACAGTGTCGGCTCCCAGCGGTCCGGCCGGTCTCCATACAGGCGCGAGAGCAGACCGCGCGCATCCTTCTGCAGCGCGCGCTCAACCTCGGAGGCGAGCTGCAACGCCTGCGGTACGGTCCATTGCGGTACCAGGCCGGCGTGCACGAGCAGCTCGGGGTGGCCGGGATCCTGGTGTGCCAAGGGACGCTGCAGCAGCCAATCGATCAACGTGTCGCGGTCAGGGGCGCCGAGCACGTCCTCGAGTGTATCGAGCCGCCGCAGCTTCGCGCCGGCCAGCGCGACCGCCAGCAGATGCAGGTCGTGATTGCCCAGCACGCAGACCGCGTTCGCATCGAGGCTGCGTACCAGCCGCAGTACCGCGAGCGAGCGGGGACCGCGATTGACCAGGTCGCCGACGAACCAGAGACGGTCGCGATCCGCATTGAAGCGGATCAGCGCCAGCAGCTCCTCGAGCTCCTCGCTGCAGCCCTGCACGTCTCCGATGGCCCAGCGCGCCATGCGCTGCCTAGTGCAGCATTCCCGGAATGGCGAGGCGGAAGGCTGGGATCGGCGCTTCAAAGTGCGCACCGTCGTCGCCGACCATCTGGTAGCTGCCGTGCATCGCGCCTACGGGCGTCTCGAGCACGGCGCCGCTCGAATAGCGGAATCCCTGGCCCGGCAGCAGGTACGGCTGCTCGCCGACCACGCCGTCGCCGCGCACTTCCCGCACCTGCCCGTCGGCGTCGGTGATCACCCAGTGGCGCGTCATCAGCTTCGCCGGAACCGCGCCCTCGTTGCGGATCGTGATCGTGTACGAGAACACGAACCGGCGCTCGCGCGGTTCAGACTGGTCCTCGAGGTAACTGGTCTCCACCTCGACGCGTATCTTGTGGCGGTCCTCGCGCATGCTGGTGGTCAAGCTTAGCGAATACTCGGCCAAGCTTAGCGAATACTTCCGGCCGCTGCGCGGGCAAGCGCGCCGAACTGTTCTGGCGCCAGCACCTCTGCCCGAGCACCGGGGTCGATGCCAAGCGCGCTGATCTGCGAGGCGTCGAGCAGGCCGCCCAGGGCATTGCGCAGGGTCTTGCGCCGCTGTCCGAAGGCCGCGGTCACGAGCGTGGCATAGAGCGGCGTGCGCGCCCATTCGGGCGGTGACGGTTCTACGGTCAGGCGCACCATCGCCGAGCTGACCTGCGGCGGAGGCTGGAACGCGCCCGCCCCGACCTCCAGCACCCGCACGGCCCGTGCCAGGGGCGCAAGCATCACCGTCAGGCGGCCATAGGTCCGGCTGCCCGGGGGCGCGAGGATGCGGTCGACGACTTCCTTCTGCAGCATGAAGTGCATGTCGAGGATCGACCCGGCGTCCCGCAGCAGCCGGAACAGCAGTGGTGTCGAGATGTTGTAGGGCAGGTTGCCGACCACCCGCAGCCGGGTGCCGCGCAGCAGCGCGAGCGAGCGCCAGTCCATCTCGAGCGCGTCCTGCTCGTGCAGCGTGAAGTGTGGCTGCGCGGCGAAGCGCGCGCGCAGCTCGGCGGCGAGGTCCCGGTCGATCTCCACCGCGTCGAGCCTGCCGGCGGCGGCGAGCAGCTGCGAGGTCAGCGCGCCGCGCCCGGGACCAATCTCGACCGCCGCGTCGCCCGGCTGCAGCGCAATCGCGGCCACGATCCGCGCGATCACCGCCGGGTCGTGCAGGAAGTGCTGCCCGAAGCGCTTGCGCGCGCGGTTCACGGGCCCGTGCGCTCACGCGGCTGCACGACCGTGGCGATGTGCCCGGCCATCGCAATCGCCGCGAGCAGGCTGCCGGAATCGGCGCGACCGGTGCCGGCCAGATCGAGCGCGGTGCCGTGATCCACCGATGTGCGCACGATCGGCAGCCCCAGCGTCACATTCACGGCCTGACCGAAGCCGAGCGCCTTGAGCACCGGGAGGCCCTGGTCGTGGTACATCGCCAGCACGGCATCGCAGGTCGCGAGCTGGCGCGGCACGAATGCCGTATCGGCAGGCAGCGGCCCCTCGACCCGCACACCTCGCGCGCGGGCCTGTCGGATCGCCGGCGCAATGATCCGCAGCTCCTCGTCTCCGAGATGGCCCGCCTCGCCGGCATGCGGGTTCAGCCCGCAGACCGCGATGCGCGGCTGCTCGATACCGAAGAAGCGGTGCAGGTCGCCCGCGAGGATCAGCAGCGTCGCGAGCAGGTCGGGCGTGTTCAGCGCCGAACTGACCTCGCGCAGCGCCAGGTGCGTGGTCGCGAGCGCCACCCGCAGGGTGCCTGCGGTGAGCAGCATGACCGGGTGTGGTGAGCGCGTGCGCAGCGCGATGTACTCGGTGTGGCCGCTGAAGGCGACCCCCGCATCACTGAGCAGGCTCTTCTGTACCGGCGCGGTCACGAGCGCACTGAATTCGCCGCGCATGCAGCCGTCGACCGCCCGGTCGATGAGCCCGAGCACGTAGTGGGCGTTCGCCGCGTCGAGCTGCCCGGGCACGCTCGAGGCCGCGAGCGGCTGGTGCAGCACGCACAGCTGCCCGGCCTCGCACGCGATGGGCAGGCCCGGAGTGTAGTCCTGCAGCCCGACCGTCCAGTGCAGCCGTTGCGCGCGCTGCGCCAGCAGCACGCGGTCGGCAACGCATACCAGTGGCCAGTTGCGGGGCTGCTGCGCGGCTGCCAGACACAGCTCGGGCCCGATGCCTGCCGGCTCGCCGGCGCTCAGGGCTATGGGCGCAATCGAAGGCGCAATCAGAGGCGCAGCTCGACGTAGGCCTCGTCGCGAATGCGCTGCAGCCACAGCTCGGTGGCCTCCTCGAGACGGCTGTCGCGCAGCGCCTCATAGGCCTTTTCGCGCGCCGCCTCGTTGGTGTTGTCGTAATCCCGGCGCCCGAGCAGCTGCATGATGTGCCAGCCGTACTCGGTGCGGAACGGCTGGCTGATCTCGTTCTCTTTCAACTCGCCGGCGACCGCCGCGAATGCCGGCACGTACGTTTCGGGCTGGGCCCAGCCAAGGTCGCCGCCGTTGACGGCGGAGCCCGGATCTTGCGAGTTAGTACGGGCCAGCACTGCGAACTCCTCCTGGCCGGCCTCAATCTGGTCGCGCATGTGCGCGAGCTTCTGCCGCACCGTCGCGTCGTCCTCGATCTCCGTGGGCTTGAGCAGGATATGGCGCAGGTGCACCTGCTGGACGATGCGCGAACCGCCCGCGATGCGCGTGTCGTTCAGCTTTACGATGTGGAAGCCACTCGAGGTCTGCATCACGTCGGAGACTTCCCCAGCCTTCATGCGGGCGATCGTATCGGCCAGGAAGGTCGGCAACTCAGTGCCTTTGCGCCAGCCGAGCAGACCGCCTTCCAGCGCGGTCTCGCTCTGCGAGTAGGTCAGTGCGAGCTTGCCGAAGTCGTCGCCGGCGCGCGCGCGAGCGACGATGTCGCGTGCCCGCTTGGCCGCGTCGGCGAGCTGGGCCGGGCTCGCATCCTGCGCCACCGCAATCAGGATGTGCGACACGTTGTACTCGTTGGCGGCGTTGGCCGTCTTCTGCTGATGATCGAGATACTGGTCGAGTTCATGCGGCGTGATCGAGATGCGCTCGATGACGTCGCGCTGGCGCAGCACCTGGCGGGCGATCTCGCGCTTGAGTTCCGCGCGGTACGCGGCGTAGTCCACGCCGTCGGCGGCCAGCTTCTCGGGCAGCTGCTCGAGCGTCAGGTTCTGGCGCTTCGCGATGTCCGTGAGCGCCGCGTTGACCTGCTCGTCCGAGACCTTGATGCCCGCGTGCTCGGCGCGCTGCGCCTGGATTTCATCGAGCACGAGGCGGTCGAGCACCTGAGTGCGCAATACCCCGGAATCGGGCAAGGCGATCTTCTGTGCAACCAGGCGGGCGCTGACCTCGCGGGTCTGTGCGTCCAGCTCGCTCTCGAGCACGACGCCATCGTTGACCACCGCGACGACGCGCTCGAGCGCGATCCCGTGGGTCGACAGCGGCTTGGGCGGCTCGGCGGCGTGCGCGAGCGTGCCCAGCGCGAGCACGAGGGCGGCCGCCGGCGCCCGGAAGCGGGGGCGGCGCAGCTGCGGGGCGGGATACGACATCAGAATATCCATTCGCCTCAGAGGGTTGGCGCTTGCGTTGGGCCTGATCTGGCGGAGGCGGAGTATCCCCGAATCGACTGCTCAAGGAAAGCACTGACTCCGCTTCCGACATTGGAGAGGCCGTTCAGTTCCAGCTGTACCGATACCCCCGTATCGCGTTCGCCGGTGCGCGTGCTGACCGAGCGCTGGGCGACCAGGCGCACGCCCCAGCAGGAGCCGTGGTATTGGAAGCCGGCGAAGTCCTCGATCGATTCATGGTCGCGCAGTGAGTACACCGCGCGCGCGTAGGCATCCCAGTGCCCGCCGATCGGCCAGGCCACCGATACGTCGGCCTGCTCGAGCTGGCCCTGCTCGTAGCGGTAGCTGAGGTTGGCCACTTGCCTGCTGCTGGCGAGATACTGCAGGGTCAGCTCGGAGCGCTCGACGCCCGTCAGCGTGGTATTCGAGGCGGCGTCGAGCTGCAGGTTCCAGTGGCGCCAGGCGGTCAGGATCAGCTGGCCGATCAGGCTCGAGGTCGCATTGGAGCTGGCCGCCCCGAGAGGATTGGTCGGCTGCGCGGGCAGCGTCACGCGCGCCCTCTGCAGGTAGTAGCTCTGGCCCACCGTGGCGCTGAGGTAGCGTACGCCACTGGCGCTCTCGAACACCTGGGTCGTGACTCCGAGCGTGACCGCATTGGCATCGCCGATGCGATCCAGGCCGACGAAGCGGTTGGGCCGGAACAGCTCGATCAGGTTGGGGTCGGGCGCGCCGGTATCGAACACCGGCAGGTTGCTCTGGTCGCGATAGGGGATGTACACATACATGATGCGTGGTTCGAGCGTGACGTTGCGCAGCGCGGCGGCGCTGCCCTGGCGCTCGAACTGCAGGCCGGCATCGAAATCCAGGATCGGCAGGCTGCGCGACGGGCTGGTATCGGCGGTGGGAGCGTCGCGCAGCGCGTAGCGGGTATAGTCCCAGGCGACGCTTGGACGCAGGAAATACCCAGGCCCGGTCACGTCCAGTCCGAGCTGCGGCCGCGCGTCCAGCCGCCAGCCGGTCTCCCCGGTGGCGCGCGTGAAGTCGGTCAGCTCGCTGTCGAAGCCGGTCCTGAACGCCGGCCATTGCAGCGGTGCCCACAGCGCGCTGGCGCTGAGGGCGGGCAGCTGGATGTAAGGGCGCTCGTCCAGCGGCAGCGTCACGTCGAGCGTCTGGTAGCCGGTCATCTGCGCCTTGAGGTTCCAGATGTCGTCGCGATGCACGAGCGCGACGCTGCGCGGCAGGAATGGCGTGCTGGTCGATTGCGAGCCGAGCGTGAAGTCCTCGAAGTACTCGGTATCGCTGACGCTCTCAGCGACCACGTCGAGGCGCGTGTTCCATCCGAGCTGCGTCTGGTCCAGCGCGATCACGGAATTGCGCTCGCTGCCGTAGGCGTGATCGCTCGGCAGGTAGTTCGCGACCAGGGAGCCGTGGCTGCTGGCGGTCAGGAAGCGGTATTCGCCGCCGAGCGCCGCGCCGCGCAGCGTGTAGTAGCCCGGAGTGAAGGTCGCATCCTGATTGGGCGCGATGTTCCAATACCACGGCACTCCGATCGAGCCGCCGCTGCGGCCGGAGGTGCCGACGTCGGGGAACAGGAACCCGCTCTGACGCGCTTCATTGAGCGGAAAGGAAATCCAGGGCAGATAGGCGATCGGTACGCCCTCGAAGTCCACCGTCGCGCCGTAGCCGACGCCTCGGCTGGTGTTGGTGTCGAGCACCAGCTCGCGCGCACGGATCTGCCAGTCGGCCCGCGCTGCCGGGCAGCTGGTGTAGGTCACCCGGCGCAGCGTCAGCACATTCCCCGGACTCATCGAGATCTGCTCGGCACTGCCGTGCCCCGGCTGCTTCAGGAATTCGAACTGGGCATGGCTGAAGCTCGCGCCGTCGATGCCGTAGTGGCCCGAATCGCCTTCCAGCCGCACCAGCGGGTCGCGGTAGCGCACCGTGCCGCTGACGTTAAAGGTGTTGCTGTCGCGCTCGTAGGTCAGCCGGTCGGCCTGGATCTCGCGTGCGCCGAAGCGCACGTCGACGTTTCCAGTGAGTTCGGTCTCCCCCGCCTCCGTGGCGTTGAGGGCATCCGAGCGCGTGATGATGTCGCCACCGATCGCACCGGGATCGCGACGCAGCGCCGATTCGAGCGGGTTGGCGCGCGCGGCGGCGGCGGTCGGCAGCGCCGCGAGCCACTGCGTCGCACTGCCGTTCCCGGGCTCGCTGCAAGGGGGCTCTGCCGCCCGCACCACGAGCAAGGGTAGGCCGCCGAGAGCTGCGCCACAGAGCGCGCGCAGATACGGGGAGGAAATCATGTGATGGACATTATAATGACAGCCCGCCCGGACCGTGGCGCCCGGCGCGAGAGGTGAAATCTCAAAGCGATGAATGACAGCGATCCGCGGCTCGAGCAGATCAGGCGATGGCTGGCGACCGAGCTGCGCGGCACGTTGCACCGGATCGAGCCGGCTTCCGCCGATGCGAGCTTCCGCCGCTACTTTCGTGCCTGGCGCGCCGACGGCGCCACCCGCATCGTCATGGATGCCCCGCCGGAGCGGGAGGATCTCGCGCCGTACCTGCGGGTCAGCGCGCTGCTCGAGCGCTGCGACGTGCATGTGCCGCGCATCGACGCCGTGGACAGGGCACAGGGGTTCGTCCTGCTCGAGGACCTCGGGTCCGTGCACTACCTCGCCCGGCTCGCTGAGCCCGGCGGCGCCGATACGCTGTATGCCGATGCGCTGGAGGCGCTGCTGCGCATCCAGACGCGTGGCCGCGGGATGGCGCGCTCGCTCGCCCGCTACGATGGTCAGCTGCTGGCACGCGAGATGGCGCTGATGCCAGAGTGGTTCTGCGTGCGCCACCTGCAATTCGAGCCCGGTGCCGAAGGACGTGCGCTGCTCGCCTCGGTGTTCGAGTTCCTGTGTGCGGAAGCGCTCGCGCAGCCGACCGTGTTCGTGCACCGTGACTACCACTCGCGCAATCTGATGGTCACCGGGGACCGCAATCCCGGCATCGTCGACTTCCAGGACGCGGTCGAAGGACCGGCCGGCTACGATCTGGTGTCGCTGCTCAAGGATTGCTACGTGGGCTGGCCGCGCGCTCAGGTCGAGCACTGGGTGGATGCGTTTCGCGCACGGCTGGTGGCCGAGGGCGGCGATGGCGGGGCGGACCGCAGACAGTTCCTGCGCTGGTTCGACCTCGCCGGGCTGCAGCGGCACCTCAAGGTACTCGGGATCTTCGCGCGCCTGTGGTACCGCGACGGCAAGCCCGGCTATCTCGCCGACCTGCCGCGCACGCTCGGCTACGTCAGCGAGGTGGCCCGGGACTTTCCCGAGCTGCGCGAGTTCTCGCAGTGGCTCGACGCGCACGTGGTGCCGCGACTGGCGGCGGCCAATGCACGCGTGCTGACGGCAGGCGCATGAGCCCGCCGCGGCGCGCGATTGTGCTTGCTGCCGGTCGCGGCGAGCGGCTGCGCCCGCTGACCGACGCGTGCCCGAAGCCGCTGCTGCCGGTGCGCGGCAAGCCGCTGATCGTCTACCACCTCGAGAAGCTCGCCCGGCTGGGCGTCCCGGAGGTGGTGATCAACCTGAGCTGGCAGGGCGCTGCGATCCGTGCCGCTCTGGGCGACGGCGCGCGCTGGAATCTGCGCCTGCGCTACAGCGATGAGGGCGATACGGCGCTCGAGACCGGCGGTGGCATTTTCCGGGCGCTGCCCTGGCTGAGCCCCGACCCGTTCCTGGTGATCAACGCCGACGTTCATACCGATTTCGACTTCGCGGCGCTGGGCTTGGGCGGGGACGCGCTGGCGCAGCTCGTGCTGGTACCCAATCCGGCGCACGTGCCGGACGGCGACTTCGCGCTGCAGGACGGCCGCGTGCTCGAACAGGGCACGCCGCGCTGGACCTATGCCGGCATCGGCCTGTACCGCCCCGAAATGTTCGAGCGCTGCACGCCCGGCCGCTTTCCGCTGCTGCCGCTGCTCCGGCGTGCGATCGAGGCTGGCCGTCTGCACGGTCAGGTCTATCGGGGGGCCTGGAGCGACGTCGGCACGCCGGAGCGACTGGCCGCTCTGCAATGAAAACTGTGCTGCCCAGCGGCACGCCCACGGTCGTGTTCCGCTAGAATCAGCCCGAACCCCCGTTCCCCATGAGCAGCATCAAGAGCATACCGATCGTGACCGCAGCCGCTGCGCGCAGCGGCGAGAAGTACGTGACGCCGCAGGGTTTCACCGCCATCCGGGACGGCATCAAGCGCGACACGGCGGGTACGGCGGGATCGGCGGGAGCGGCCGGAGCGGCCGGCATGGCCGGCCCCCACGGTCTGACCGGCAAGCCGCGCTGGCTCAAGGCACCCCTCGCCGCCGGGGAGGGCTACGATGCGGTTCGTCGCACCGTGCGCTCGCACCGGCTTGCCACGGTCTGCGAGGAGGCGAAGTGCCCGAACATCGGCGAGTGCTGGAACGCAGGCACCGCGACGATCATGCTGATGGGGGCGGTGTGTACCCGCGCCTGCCGGTTCTGCGCGGTCGACACCGGCAATCCGCGCGGCTGGCTCGATCCCGAGGAGCCCGCGCACGTGGCGCAGAGCGTGGCGCTGATGCGGCTGCGCTACGTCGTGCTGACCTCGGTGAATCGCGATGACCTGCCGGACGGCGGCGCGGCGCACTACGCGGCCTGCATTCGCGCGATCGCCGAGCGCAACCCCGACACCGCGATCGAGGCGTTGACGCCCGATTTTCAGGGCGTGCAGCGCGACGTGGAGACGGTGGTCGATGCGGGGCTGTGCGTGTTCGCACAGAACGTCGAGACGGTGCGGCGTCTCACCCACCCGGTGCGCGATCCGCGTGCCGGCTACGAGCAGACGCTGCGCGTGCTGGCGCATGCCAAGCGGCACCGGCCCGCGGTCCTGACCAAGACCAGCCTGATGCTGGGACTCGGCGAGAGCGAACCGGAAATCGCGCAGTGCATGGATGACCTGCGCGCGATCGACGTGGACATCCTGACGCTGGGGCAGTACCTGCGCCCGACCGTGAATCACCTGCCGGTCGAGCGCTTCGTGAGCCCCGAGGATTTTGCGCGCTACCGGTCCTGGGGCCTCGCGCGCGGATTCCGCGAGTGCGTGTCCGGCCCGCTGGTGCGCTCCAGCTACCGGGCCGAGCAGGCCCTGGCAGGCAACAATGCAGGCCTCCCGAGCCCCTGAAGCAGCACCGTCGCTGCCGGCGGATCCTGGCGCGCCGCGCTTGCGCTGGCTCGGGCGCGCCAGCTACGAGCCCACCTGGCGGGCGATGCAGGACTACACCAGCGCTCGCGATGCCGCGAGCCCTGATGAGATCTGGCTGCTCGAGCACGAGCCGGTCTATACGCTCGGCATGAACGCTGAGCGTGCGCACGTGCTGGATCCGGGGGATATTCCCGTGATCCAGATCGATCGCGGGGGCCAGGTCACCTACCACGGCCCGGGACAGCTCATCGTCTACCCGCTGATCGACGTGCGGCGCGCGGGCCTGGATGTGCGCGCACTCGTCACGGCGCTCGAGGCGAGCGTGGTGGAATACACGGCGCGCTTTGGCATCCATGCGCAATGCCGTGCCGATGCGCCAGGGGTGTACGTCGATGGCGCCAAGCTCGCGAGCGTCGGCTTGCGCATCCGCCGCGGGGGCAGCTACCACGGGCTCGCGCTGAACGTCGACATGGACCTCGAGCCCTTTGGTCGTATCAATCCGTGCGGCTATGCGGGCCTCGCGATGACGCAGCTCGCAGCGCTCGGCGGTCCGCGCGAGCTGCGAGCGGTGGCCGAGGAGTTCGCACCGCTGCTGTGCGCGCAGCTGCAGCGTCGCTCGCGCGCAGGTGCCGAGGCAGCCTGCGCGCGGCCAACTCCGGCGTGGCAGCAGTAGCGCAGTTCCGGTTGGCCGCGCGCGCGGATGCGGCGCAGATAGCGCTCATGTCGCGCGAGTTCATCGAGCATGGACTGCCGTGGAGCTGGACCGGCGAGCGCGTCCGCCACGCGATCGCCGACCGCTCGAGCAACGTCGTGCTGGCGGCGGGGCGCGGCGGCGTGCTCGGCTTCGGGATCATGCATTACGGCGAGACGCATGCGCACCTGGCGCTGCTGGCGGTGCAGCCGGCGTACCGGCGGCAGGGCTGGGGCGGGCGGCTGCTGAATTGGCTGCTCGAGCCGGCGAGCACGCTCGGGCTGTTGCGGGTATTGGTCGAGGCGCGTGCCGACAACCCGCGTGCGATCTCGTTCTACGAGCGCCATGGATTCGCGCGCCGTGCGATCGTCGCCGGCTATTATCGCGGGGCCATCGACGCGGTACGGCTGGAGCGGACTTTGTGCGAGCCACAGGGGGATCCGATGACGATACCGGTGCAGATCGAACGCGCGGACGGAATCGGCGTGTACCGGCTCGAGGGCGCCATGGCGCTGGAGCAGGCCATCGCGCAGGGCACCGCCGCGATCGTGATGGCGCGTGCGCAGATGCTCGAGCGGCTGCTGATCCTGGCCGACGGGCTGCAACTGCCCGCGCAGCCTGGCGTGCTCGAGCGCTACCGTATCGGTGAGCGCTGGGCCACGGCGGCCGGCGGGGCGATCTGCGTTGCCGTGGTTGCGCGCGCCGAGATGATCGATCCGCAGAAGTTTGCGGTCACCGTGGCGACCAACCGGGGTGCGAAGGCGAACGTTTTTGATTCCGAGCCGGCAGCGCGCGCGTGGCTCGCGCTGCACCCTGGCTCCGGCCCGGCATGACGAGCAGCCGGCTCGAGGCCTTCAGCGATGGCGTGATCGCGATCCTGATCACGATCATGGTGCTCGAGCTCAAGGCGCCGGTGGGGCAGGGCATCGCGGCCCTGCGTCCGCTGGGCCCGGTATTCCTGGCCTACGTGCTGAGCTTCATCTACGTCGGTATCTACTGGAACAATCATCATCATCTGCTGCATACCAGCCGCACCGTGAGCGGCCCGATGCTGTGGGCCAATCTGCACCTGCTGTTCTGGCTTTCGCTGGTGCCGTTTGCCACCGCCTGGATGGGCGAGAACCAGTTTGCCGCAGCTCCCTCCGCGGTCTACGGATTCGTGCTGCTGATGGCGGCACTGGCCTACCTGCTGCTGCAGCAGACGATCATCGCCGCGCAGGGTCCGGACTCACTGCTCCAGCGCGCGCTCGGCCGGGACTGGAAGGGCAAGCTCTCGCCATTGGTCTACCTGAGTGCCATCCCGCTGGCGTTTGTATCGCACTGGAGCGCACAGGCGCTGTACTGGCTGTCAGCGCTGCTGTGGCTGGTTCCAGACCGCCGTATCGAAAAGGCGCTGCGCAGCGCGCCGGTGGAGCGTGCGTGATCAGCACGCAGGCAGGATGGCGGATTTGATGCACCCGGAGCGACGGCGTAGCATCGCGCGATGTCCCGCCTGCTCGTACACCTGCTCGTCAGCGCGCTGCTGCTGTGGCTCGTGGGCCAGTTCGTGCATGGCATCCATATCAACGGCTTCGTGACGGCCCTGCTCGCCGCGCTGGTGCTGGGACTGGTGAACTTCCTGGTGCGGCCGATCCTGGTGCTGATCACGCTGCCGATCACGATCCTGACGCTCGGCCTGTTCCTGATCGTGATCAACGCGCTGATGCTGCTGCTGACTGGCGCATTGGTGCCGGGGTTGCGCATCGACAGCTTCGGCGCCGCGCTGCTCGGCGGACTGCTGCTCGGCCTGTTCAACCTGGCCGCCAGTGCGCTGATGCACCGCGCGCGGCCTTAAGCGCGCGGCCAATCATGCACCGTAGCAAGCTGCGCGGCTTCATCATCGACTGCGAGAGCACGGACCTTGGTGCCGCGGCGGGCTTCTGGAGTGAGGCGCTCGGCATGCGCAGCCGAAAGCTGCCGCCACCGCAGGCCGATCGCTACATTGAACTGCTCGATCCCAGCGATGCCCTGCACATCGAAGTCCAGGCCGTCAGCCATGCGAGCCGTGTGCACCTGGACATCGAGACCGACGACATCGACGCGGAGGTCCGACGCCTCGAGGGGCTCGGCGCGCGGCGCATCGAGCAGGTACGCACCTGGTGGGTCATGGAGGCACCCACCGGCCAGCGATTCTGCGTCGTCGCGCGCGCCAGCGCGGACTTCGACGAGCGGGCCAGCATCTGGCCATAGCGCGTAGCGCGCTCGGCTAAAGCACGAGCAGTACCTGCGGGCAGAGCTTCAGCGCCTCGAACACTTCGGTGATGTGCGCCTCGCTACGTGCCTGGATGACATAAGTCAGTCCAATGAAGCGCTGCTGGGCGGAATGGCGCTCGCCGACCGCAGCCAGGTCGAGCGGTCCGGCATGGCGCTCCATGATCGCATCAACCTGCAAACGGACGTTTGGTTCGGCGCGCACCATCACCTTGACGGGATAGCTGCATGGATAAGAAAGTCTTGGCGGGGAATCGCTGTTCATGGCCTCTTCTGTGGAATCGGTTGGGTAGCACCCGGCCGCAGAGGGGCCGGCTACCGGTCCCAGTGTAGGACCCCTCTGACATAAATCGAGCTGTAAATAAAGCCCTTTGTGATACAATCTTTCACGATCGTCGAGCGTTCCTGCTTCATTTCCGGACCCGAACCGCCTTCGATCATGGTGACAGGATCCACGCTTTGACGGCTCGTGAGACGCTCTCTCCCTGACCTCGGTTGTTGTTCCTGCCGTGTTGTACGACCCCAAGTGGTCGATTCGCTCTGGAGAGTGTGACTTTTATGGCGAAGATCTATGTAGGTAATCTGCCGTTCACGGCCAGTGAGGCCGAAGTTCGTACGCTGTTCTCTCAGCATGGCACGGTCGAGGCCGTGTCGCTGCCGACCGATCGGGAGACCGGTCGTCCGCGTGGCTTTGGGTTCGTCGAGATGAGCCAGGCCGATGCGGCACGTGCGATACAGAGTCTCAATGGCTATTCGATGAATGGTCGTCCGCTGCGGGTCAACGAGGCCCAGGACAAGCCGCGCACGGGTGGTGGACGCCCGGGTGGCGGCGGTGGTGGTGGTGGCTTCCGCGGCAACGGCGGCGGCGGCGGCGGCGGCGGTGGTGGTGGTCGCTGGTAAGGCGGCACGCACTTCGCTGAACGCGACAAGAAGGCCCGGATCGCTCCGGGCCTTTTTTTTCATGGTATGGCTGCCGCTGGCGCTCGCGCCGGCGCTGCCGGCACACGCCGCCTCCAATGTGGCCTGCGAGGACCTGGAGCGTCCGCTGGCCGCGACCGCGGGCGCGGCCCTGCTCGCCAGCTATCCGACCGCACCGCCCGGTCCGCTCGATCAGGCTGCTTTTGTCTATGACAACGCGGTCGCGGCGATCGCGCTGGTAGCCTGCGGGCGCATCGATCTCGCGCGCCGGATCGCAGACGCGTTGCGGCTGGCGACCGTGCAGGATCGCTACTGGCACGACGGGCGCGTGCGAAATGCCTACCTGGCGGGCGCGCCCGCAACGCTGCGGCTCGCCGGATGGTGGGATCGAGCGCAGGGCCGCTGGCTCGAAGATTCCTACCAGGCCGGAACCGACAGCGGCAACGTGGCCTGGGCGATGCTGGCACTGCTCGCACTCGATGAGCGGCGGGACACGCCTGCGGCCGGAGGTGTGGCCGGGCGTCCCTACCGGGAGGCGGCACTGCGTCTCGGTGCGTGGGTCGAGATGCAGCGCGACCAGCGCGGCGCGGGCGGCTTCATGGGCGGCGCGCAGGGGCACGAACCGGTGCCAACGCCCGTGCGCTGGAAGTCTACCGAGCACAACATCGATCTGGCTGCGGCCTTCGAGCGCCTGGCGCGCGCAAGCGGCGACCCGCACTGGAGCCAACTGGCGCGCGCTGCGGCTGGCTTCGTTGCGGCGATGTGGGATGGGCGGTGTGGCTGCTTCGCCGCCGGCACGCTCGAGGACGGCACCACTCCCAATCCCGTGCTCGCGCTCGATGCGCAGATCTGGCCGCTGCTCGCGCTGCCCCACGGCATGCAGCGCTACGGCGCGGCTCTGGCGAGCGCACAGAGCCGGCTGCAGTCCGACTCGGGCTACTCCTACAGCAGCGCCGGCGGCGGGCCCTGGATCGAGGGCAGCGCGCAGATGCTGCTGCTGCTCGGGCTCCTGCAGCGCGACTCGCAGGGCGATGCGCTGCGTGCGCTGCTCGAGGCTGCACACGTTTCCGGTGCCGGGTATTTCGCGACCAGCGACGGCACGGTCCCGACCGGCTTCATGCTCGCGAGCGACCCGACGCAGCCGCGGGTGTATCCGCACCTGCTGCATCTGGGCGCCCTCGCATGGGTGGCGCTCGCGCAGCAGGGCGTCAACCCCTTCACCGGCGCGCGCCGTCTGCCGCCTTAGGGCATCATTCACGTCCACGTCACAGGCCGGGGAGGGGGGTGCCTCGTGAATCCGCTGGTGAGCACCGAATGGCTCGCGCAGGCGATCGGTTCGCCCGATATCGCCGTGTTCGACGCGAGCTGGTATCTGCCCGGCGAGCAGCGCGATGCACGCGTGTTGTTCGAGGCGGAACGCCTGCCGGGCGCACGGTTCTTCGACATCGATGTGATTGCCGATCCCGATGCGACGCTGCCGCACATGGTGCCGGGTGCGGCGCGCTTCGAGCGGCTGATGCGGGGACTGGGACTGCGTGCCGGCCAGCGCGTCGTCTGCTACGACCAGAAGGGGATCTACTCGAGTGCGCGGGCGTGGTGGCTGCTGCAGCTCTACGGGCAAGAAGCCGCTGCGGTGCTCGACGGAGGCCTGCCCAAGTGGCGACGCGAAGGCCGCGCGCTGCAGCACGGTCCGGCCGCGCCCGTGCCTGAAGGGGATTTCAAGGCCAGCCTCACGGCTCGCCACCTGCGCGGGCTCGGCGATCTGCGCGCGAATCTCGATAGCCGTACTGAACTCGTGCTCGATGCCCGCTCGGCCGACCGGTTCCATGCCCGGGTCAGCGAGCCGCGGGCGGGCCTGCGCCGCGGGCACATTCCGGGCAGCCGCAACCTGCCGTTCGGGGAATTGCTGGTGAACGGCGAGACCATGCTGCCGCCGCACGCACTGCGCGAGCGCTTCGCGGCCGAGGGTGCCGATGCTGCCAGCGCGCCCGTCACGAGCTGCGGTTCGGGACTCACGGCGGCCGTGCTGAGTCTCGGTCTCGCGGTGGCGGGCCTGCCGCGTGGTGCGCTCTACGACGGCTCCTGGGCCGAGTGGGGCTCCCGGCCCGATACCCCGGTGTCGCCGTGAGCCAGTGCCGAATTCGCGTGACGCAGCGCGGTCCGATCGCCTAAGTTACGCGCCTTTTCAGGACGGTCCGATCCCTTGGATAAACCATCTTCCGCAGCGACAGCCGCGCCGGGGCCACAATCCGGTGCCGCTGCGTCCACGCCACGGCCGACGCCCGGACGGCTCGATGGCCTGCGCCTGATCGCGCTGCTCAAGTACGGCAAGGCGCTGCTGTTCCTCGCCACGACCTACGGCGTGCACCGCCTGCTCGATCCGGCCACGGTCGAGCGTTTGCGCAATTTCACCGCCACGCTGACCGACCGCGTCGATCAACGGCTGCTCGAGCGCGCGCTGACGTGGGTGCAGGGGCTGGATGCCAACAAGATGCATCTGGTCATCGCCGCGACGACGCTCTATACGGTGGTGGCATTCGTCGAAGGCACCGGACTGTGGCTGCGGCGCACCTGGGGGGAGTGGCTCACGGTCACGGCCACCGCGTCGCTGATGCCATTCGAGCTGTGGGAATGGTTCCAGCGCACGCCGGGCCATCGCCTCGCGATCACCGTGACTCTGCTCGTGAACGCACTGATCGTCTGGTACCTGGTCCGCCGGCTGCGCGCCGCGCACCGGCGGCCGGACAGCGGCGGCTAGGCAAGCCGCAGATCAACCGGATCGACCTGCGCAAATATGCGCTCGCTCTGCCCCGGCTGTAGCCCCCATAGAGCGCGGAACAGCCCGCCGAGCACGGCGCGGTAGTCATTCAGCACCGGATAGTCGCGATCCTGGAATAGCGTGGCGCGCTCGAGCCGCTGCTGCTCGCCGGCGATGCGCCCGCCGCTGATGGCGCCACCGAGCACCCAGTACACCGACCCGTGACCGTGGTCGGTGCCGCGATTACCGTTCTCGCGGAACGTCCGCCCGAATTCCGATAGCACGACCACTACGGTGTTCTGCCACTCCGGTCCGAGGGTCTGCGCGTAGGCGGCGAGGCCGCGTCCGAGGCTCGCGAGGTTGCCCGCCAGCGTGCCGGACGCCGCGCCCTGGTTCACGTGCGTGTCCCATCCTCCCACGTCGATGAACCCGATCCGGTACTGCTCATGCATCAGGCGCGCCATGCGCGCGGCCTCGAGCTCGAAGCCCTTCGGGGCGATCGCGTCGCGGCTCGCCCCATTCATCTCGTCCATCATCGCCTGGGCGACTTCGGCTCGCAGCGTAAGGCCGCTGCCGACGGCGCTCTGCAGGTGATGCCCGGCGTACATGTCGGTCAGGATGTGAGCCTGGCGATCATCGAACGGCGGCTTGCCGACGCTCTTCAGGGACTGGTTCGGCACTGGCGTGCTGCCCTGGAAGGCCAGCGGCAGCGCGTCGGTGAACGCGATCGCCGGAACGCCGATGAGCGTCTCGGACAGGCGCGCGAGGAAACCGGAGCGATAGTTACGCGCACTGCTGACCGGCTGCCCGAGCTCGATGCTGTCCTGGGTCTCGAAGTGGCTGCGGGTCAGGTCTTCGGTGCCGGCAAAGGGGACGAACGCGGCCTGTCCCTGCTGGTAGAGCAGTCCGACCGTATCGCGTACCGCCGGTGCCAGCGCCCAGTCGCCATCGAGGGCCAGCGCCCCGGCCGGTGCCGCCGGATCCGGGCGCGCGATCGCGAGATTCGGTCGCGCCTCGTAGTAGTAGCTGCTGGAGGTGGGGATCAGCAGGTTCGTGGCGTCGTAGCCACCGCGCAGGAACACCAGCAGGAAGCGCGGTCCGCTGGACGGCGCGGCATACAGGCGCGTGACCCCGAGGGTGCTCGCAAGACCGGCGGCAGCGAGCTTGAACATCTGGCGACGGTTCATGCGCTGCTCACCTCACTGGTAGCTGAAGTCCGGGGAGGAGAGCAGGAAGCTGTTCCACTCCGCCTGTGAATTCGCGCGCGCCAGTCCGGCGCGGGTAGACGTACTCAGGAATGGTTCGATGGCCTCGAAATACACCCGGTTCTCGAGCTGCGGGAAGCCGCTGGTCGTCGCCGGGCTGCCGTCTTCCGGGTCGAACAGTCCGGCATTGCCAATCCCGATCGCGCGTGCGATCTCGAAGCGCCGGCTGAGCTGGCCCGGGCTCGCCCAGCCCGGCTCCGTGGCCGGATAGCCGTCCGGCGTCACGCGGCCGTACGGTGCCTCGCCGAGCGCGGAGAGCCAGTTCAGCAGCGGGCGCGTATTGCGGATCTGCTGGCCGTCATAGGCGAGGCGCACCGAGGCGATCACGAAGTGCAGCGGGTCCCTGAACTTGGCGCCGAGCGCGGCGTCGAACTCCGGACTCAAGAACATCGTGCGCAGCACCGCGGCGATGTCCCCGTCAGTGCGCCCGAAGGTCTGTGCCATGCGTTCGACCAGGGCCGGTGGCGGATCGTCGGCAACGAACCAGGTGCTGAGCTCGCGCGATATGAAATGGGCACAGGCGCTCTGGTGCACGATGAGCGTCACCGCTGCCTCGACCTCGCCGAACCCGGTGCCCCCGATCCGCTGTCCGAACAGCGTCTTGGGCCCGCTATCGTGGCGCGCCGGATTGAATTCGAAGGCGCCGACGCGCCGGTACTCGCGCTCGAGCGCAGGGCCCAGTCGTGGCGCGTCGCCGGCGTTGACGCCGACGCCGGTGAGCACGCGTGCGAGCTCCTGCACGTCGTGCTGGGTGTAGCCCGAGCCCACGCCGAGCGTGTGCAGCTCCATGAGCTCGCGCGCGTAGTTCTCGTTGATGTGTCCCGCGGCGTTCTGGGCATTGTCCAGGTACTGCAGCATGGCCGGATGCTCGAGTGTCGCGAGCAGCAGATCGCGGAAGTGACCGAGCGCATGCGGCCGGATCGCGCGCTCCTCGTAGTCGCCGACCAGCCAGCGCACATTGGCCTTGTATTGATAGACGCTGAAGTGATTGAGCCAGAACCAGACCATCTGCTCCCGCAGCTGCGCTGGGGAATACAGCGCGCGCAGCAGGTCGCGGCGGATGGCCTGGTAGGCCAGCTGATTGCCGTGCTCATTCAGGCTCTTGCGGGCCTGCTCCTTGTCCGGACCGTCCGGCAATGCATTGATCGCGCGGTTCTGCGCATTGAGGTCGGCCAGTGTGCGCAGAGGATCGAGCCGGGTGACTTCCAGCGCGTCGATCTGCGCCGCGATCGAATCCGGCAGCGGCGCATCGCGCGCCGCGAACTGCGCATCCAGGAAGCGGGCGCGACCGAGGGCGCGGTACTGGGCGAGGCTCGCGCGATCCAGACCAAAGCCGACGCGCTCGAGCCAGAGCACATCGCCACGACGGATCACGGCGGCGAGCGGTGTCCCGCTCCCATCCCCGGAGCGTGTCGGGCCGGTCGCACAGGCTACGAGTAGCGCCGCCGCGGTTGCTGCGAACGCGGCACCGCGCAGTGCACGCCGTAGCCCATGTCGATGTGAAATCATATGGTCTCTGCGGCCCGAGTATCCCTCATAACGAGGTCGGGTGGCTTCAGTTGACACCCGGCTTGATGCGATGCGGAACCTGCGTCACAGTCGCGGCACGACGGGAGGTGCGTGCGGGGATGAGCGTGATGGTGTGGTGGGCGCTGCTGGGGCTGGCGCTGCTCGGTGCAGCGGCTTTCGTGATCGCGCGGCTCGGCGCCGCCACGCTCGGGCCGTACTCGACACGGCTGGTCGCGCTCGCGGTCACCCTTGCCGGGTACTACGGCGCGCTGTCGCTGTCGCGGCACTTCCCGGCACCGTTTCATCCCGAGCGCGTGCGGCTGCTGCATTACCTGGTGCCGGCGATCGGCGGAATCGGACTGCTCTATTGCCTGCTCCAGGTGGTACGCAACTGGCGCGGGGAGGTGCGCGGACTGCTGAAGGCAGCACTGCAGCTCGTGGCTCTGACCGCGCTCGGCGCGCTCGCCCGGCTGTGTTTCTCGCTATGATCACGCCGATCCGCCACACCGGGGGTTGCCACTGCGGCGCCTTGAGCTTCAGGCTGCTCTCTGGCGAGGACCAGCTCACGACCTACCAGTTCAATACCGGCATCGCCCGGCATCGCTTCTGCCGGGTCTGCGGCATCAAGTCGTTCTATGTGCCGCGATCGCATCCTCGCGGCTACAGCGTCAATGCGCGCTGCCTCGATCCCGGTACGGTCAGTGCGCTGCGCGTGCGCGCGTTCGATGGAGCGCACTGGGAGCAGAGCGTAGTCAGTCTTGCGCCCCTTCAGTCCTGAACAGCCCGACGGGAGTCAAGCCCATGTACCGAATCCACGGCATGTCCAGTTCCGGCAATTGCTACAAGGTGCGGCTGGTGTGCGAGCAGCTCGAGTTGCCCTATGAATGGATCGAGCTCGACACGCGAACTGGCGCCACCCACACCGCTGGCTTCCTCGCCATGAATCCGAACGGCAGCGTGCCGGTGCTGCAGCTCGAGTCCGGGCTGTGCCTGCCCGAGTCCGATGCGATCCTGTACTACCTCGCCGCCGACAGCCCGTTGTGGCCGCGCGAGCGGCTCGCCCAGGCGCAGGTGCTGCAGTGGATGTTCTTCGAGCAGTACAGCCACGAGCCCTACATCGCCGTGGCCCGCTTCATCCGCGCGTTCCTGCCGCCGGAGCATCCGCGTCGCGCCGACCTGCCTCGGCTGCAGAAACAGGGCGCAGCGGCGCTGGCGGTCATGGAGCAGCAGCTTGCGCGCGAGGATTTCTTCGTCGGCGGCCGCTACTCGATCGCCGACATTGCGCTCTACGCCTACACGCATGCCGCCGGCGACGGAGGCTTCGAGCTCGCGCGCTATCCTGCGGTCAGCGCATGGATCGCGCGGGTGCAGGGGCAGCCGCGCTTCGTGCCGATGCCACCGGTGCCGCCGGCGCCCTGATGTATACGCCCGGGCATTTCCACGAGGCGCGTCCGCAGGTGCTGCGCGCATTCATCGCGCGCCATCCGCTCGGCGCGCTGATCGCCCACGGCCCGGAGGGCCTGTGCGTCGAGATGGCGCCGATGCAGCTGATACCGCAGCCCGCGGGCGCAGGACTGCTGCGTGGTCACCTCGCGCGCGCCAATCCATTCTGGCGGATGCTGGCTTCCGGGGCGCAGGTACTGACGCTGTTCCGGGGCGCGGCGCACTACGTGTCTCCTTCCTGGTACCCGACCAAGCATGAGAGTGGTCGCGTGGTGCCGACCTGGAACTACTCGGTCGTGCAGGTGCGCGGGACGATCCGCTTCTTCGAGGCAGCGCAGTGGCTGCGGCCGCTGGTCGAGGCGCTGACCGAC
>Ga0265313_10000649_pt1 | contig 35767 bp, 32 predicted proteins | sample 4123metaG_FD_203122 | JGI IMG/M metagenome (GOLD analysis project Ga0265313, IMG submission 203122) | Rhizosphere microbial communities from Carex aquatilis grown in University of Washington, Seatle, WA, United States - 4-1-23 metaG | ecosystem: Host-associated > Plants > Roots > Rhizosphere >... | reverse complement strand
GGGCGATCCCCATCTCGGCGATGTCGGCGCGGAAGAAGAAGCGCGCCGTGACGTCGACCTGTGTGTCCTGTCGGCTCGCGCTGGCGGGATCGAAGGTGAAGCGGAAGGCGCCGGTGACGCTGGGCCCTTCCAGCGACGCGTAGAGCGTGATCGGCCCCGGGAACGCCGCCGGCTCGACGTAAAAGCTCGTAAAGCGCGGAAATTCTTCGGGCTGAGGCGGCGGCAGCCAGGAATCGATCACCGCGCCGCGGGCGCTCGCGCCATAGGCGTTGCCGCGACCCAGGGCGCGGAAATAACTCGCGCCGAGGAACGCCACCAGTTCATCGAGCTGGGATGGCGTGTTGAACGGGCAATCGAGGCGGAAGCCAGCGACTCCCGGCAGCGGTACGTTGGCGAGCTTGGCCGCGAGTTCGGGTGTGCCGTAGTCGAAATCGGCCGCGGTAAACGAAAGGTCGGTCGCGCTGCCGTTTTCGACCTCGAGCAGGTTGACCTGATCCTTCTGCAGCCAGCCCAGCGGAAACGGTTGGAGCTCGTAACCGGTGCCGGGCGCCATGCCGAGCGGCCGACTATGCGGGCGGATCCGCATGTATTCGTCATAGGTGAGCTTGCCGATGACATCGGGCAGCGCGTTCATCTCGGCGACGAACGGCTTGGCCGCCAGCGCCTTCATCTGCGCGCTCAAGCTGTCGAACGTGAACGGACCGGTCTCGGAAGGCGAATCGTCCCCAAATCCGGGAACCGGCACCGATGCGATGACAATAAACCCACCAAGCCCGGCGAGGGCCTTGATAGCGCTTCGCCGAGACAACCCGACAGGCACCGAAAGCACGACGCTTAACCTCCGACAGCAGAACGCAAACTACACAGCGTAAGCCGGCGCGACCTTTTGCGTTCACGCAGTGCAGCAATGCAATTTTGGAATGGATCCAGCCCGCCGTCATGAACCGGAGCCCGGTGCTGCCGCTCAATCGCCGGGGGCGTCGGACTCCGCGGAACTGGCTGCGGGCGGCTGGGGGGAGCTTTCGGGCACGTCGGCCGCTTCGGTCTGGGACATGATCCAGTCGCCGCGCAGCACCACGCGGCCGGCAAGGTAGTCGGCGGTCGCTGCGGCGGCGCGATGCGCGGCATTGTCGATGATGCGCAGTGCAAGGATACCGGCAGCGCTCGCAGCGCCGAGCGCGACGCCGCCGAAGACCAGGAGGCGCCGGCCGATCATCGTGCCAGCCCCTTGAGGTGGGCTGCAAGCCGGCCGGCGAGGGCGACGATGGTCAGGGTCGGATTGATGCAGTCGGAGTTCGGGAAGATGGACGATCCGGCGACGTACAAATTGGCGATCCCCCAGACCTGACCGTTTGGATCAACCACGCCGTCGGCGGCGGTCGAGGCCATTTTTGTCGTGCCGACGTGGTGGTTGCAGTAGCCTAGGTTGGCCCCGCTCCAGTCCTCGTCGGAATAGCCGGGCCTGAGGCGGGCTCGGGCGAGGCCGCGCTGATTGAGCAGACCGCAAAACAGCAAGACGGCGCGGCGGAAGGCGGCGAAGTCCCCCGGGTCGATCTGCCAGTGCAGGACGCTTTCAGCGACGCCGTCGGGATCGAGCTGGTCACCGAGCCCAACATAGCTGTCGGCTCGCGGAGTATATTCGAACTGGAAGTGGGGTTCGACGTGCACGAACGCGGCTGGATCGCCGACGAAGTATCGATTGGCGGTGAGCAGGTCCGGGTCGGGCGCATCAAGCGGATCGACGTGGTCGGCAAAGACCGAGAAGCGGGGCAGGCCGTGCGCCGCGCGGAACGCCGGGCTGGGGATCCAGGCGTGGCGCTGCGCGCTGTGGTTGGCGCCGGCGTCGGAAAGGTCGGCGCGTGCGTCGAGGAAGATGTCGACCGGTGAAAAATAGGTCTTTTCGAGAAAGCGCGTGCCGGTCAGCCGGTTGGCTCCACCCAGCAGCGGATTGCCGGCGCTCAGCTTGCGTGCCGCCCAAAGCATGAGGCGGGCATTTTCGATGCCGCCGGCGCAAAGAATCAGCGTTGCAACGCTCAGGACGACCCTCTCGCCGCTCGGCCGATGGCGCAGCGTCACGCTGCCGATCGCCATGCTGGACGAGGCGAGGTCGAGATCGACCACCCGGGTCTCGGTCAGAATGTCGATATCAGGGTCGGCGCCATAGGTCGCGACATGGGCCGGCTCACCTAGGCGCAGCACTGGATCGGAGTTTTCGAACGGGGTGACGTCGAGCTCGGCGTATCCCTCGAGCACGCCGGTGTTGAGCGAGCTCGCTGCGGGCTCGGCGAACGGCGCGAGATTGAGAAAGTCCGCCGCGGCCGGAATTTCGGCGGCAAGTTCCTCGTGGGGAATTGGCCACTCGCCGAACCCTTCACGCGGCGCGAAAACTTCGGCGGAAAGGGGATAGCACTTGCCGCCCCAGTGGTTCGATGAGCCGCCAAAGCCCGAGAGGCGCGTGCCGAGCGGGCCGTAGTCACGCCCGGTAATGTTCAGCCGATAGAAATCACCGCCGTCGTCATGGGGGTTGGAGACGCTGCCGGCCTCGATGACCAGCACGCGCCCTTCCGACGCCAGCTTTCGCGCCAGATAAAGCCCCGCGGGGCCCGCGCCCACGATCACATAACGGTAGGCTGCGTCTGGCTGCAGCGGCCAGGGAACGAACATTTTGGCTAGCCCGACACTCGTCGCGAAGGTCTGGCGGGGCGGCGGTCGCCGCGCAAACGCTAACCGTCGATAAGGTTGACGGCGTCGGCGGCCTTGCGGGCGTCAATGGTTTATGATCAGTTAATCACAGTTGCGTGCGAAGTTGTGTTTTTGGAGTTCCGGATGTCCAAGCGTCCGTCATACCTGCTTGCTTTGCTCGCGGTCCTTGTCCCGCTCCTCGGTCTGCCCACCATGGCGGCCGCCCTCGACAACAAGAGCGTCGATCTGATCACCCACTTCGCGCAGTGCGCGCAATGGATGCTGACCGATCCGGCCAAGCATGCCCAGTACTGCTCGCCGGGCACGACGGTGTTCGTTTCGAGTGGCGGATCGGGTGCCTTCAGGACGTCGACCTCTGAATCGACATCCTCGATCTCGATCTCGATCCCCTCGGACAGCACGTCGTCAGGCGACGACGACAGCACTTCGAGCAAGTAATCAGCTCGAGTTCGGTCGGCTTGCCGCGGCCGCCGCGGCAAGCGTCTTGATCTCGTCCGCCGAGAGGGCCCGGCTATAGAGCCGTACCTCGTCGATGTCGCCGTCGAAGGTGCCGCTGACCGCGTCGATGTCCTCGACGTTGAGTTCGGCGCCGATGATCAGCGGGCGATCGGTGCTGCCGTCATCCATCCGAATTTGGCCCGGCACGGTATCGCTGCCGATCGAGACGCCATCGACGTAAAGCACCATCGCCCCGCTGCTTCCGTCATAGGTGCCTGCCAGGTGCACCCAGCCTCCGGTGCGCGGCCGGTCGACTCCGGGAGGAAGGCGATAGAGCGCGGGCTCTGCGCCGTTGAGACCGACATGCCATTTGTAGGTCAGAACGCCATTCTCGAGTCCGAAGCCGAGATAGTAGAGATCGGGGTGACCGACGGTGCGCCACTGCCGCTGCACCACCGACACAAATGCCTCGCGGTTGGAGCCGGGGGTCCACAGGCTGCGCGGATAGACATAGGCGCACACCGTCACCGCCTGCTTGATGGCATTGAGCGTATCCGAAGGCGGTATCCGAACGTGATTCCTGTCCGTGCCGCTAAGGGAGATCGCGCCGGCAAACGGGCCGGCTCCCCATTTGCTGGCGTCGGCGATGCCCGGCGGGAAAATCACCCCGTCATTGCCGCTGCCCGATGAGTCCTGGATGATCTCGCCGCTGCCCTCGTTGAAGGTCCACAGCCCGACGAGGCCGGGCTCCCGCGGCATGGCGAAGTGGCGGAGACGGAGCACTCCGTAGCCGCCGAGAATGCCGGCGGCGATGCCTGCCGCAATCAGCGATCTGCGCCCCACCCCGGCCATTTCGTCCCTCCACCAAATGGTCCATTGCTCGCGCAATGGGTCAGGGACATCTAAACCAAAATCGCCACTGGGTGATGCGGGGCAGGGCGACCGTCGTCGCGTTCGGTTAATGCGCTAGAGCAGGAGAAGGACGGCGAGCGCCAGAACCAGGGCGGGGATCATCGTCACCACCCCGAGCATCAGGAAGCGCAGGCCGCTGACCGCGACGCCTTCGCGGCGCAAGGCGATCAGCCATAGGATCGTCGCCAGCGATCCGGCGACCGAGAGATTGGGCCCCAGATCGACGCCGACGAGCAGCGCGCTTGTCACAGGCGTCGGGGAATGGACGGCGTGGTTCACGGCGGCTGCGATGAGGCCGACCGGCAGGTTGTTGAAGATGTTGGAGCCGAACGCCGTCAGCACGCCGGCCCATGCGGCGGCCTCGGTGACCGAGTTGGCGGTGCTCGCCTGGAGCGCCGCTCCAAGCGCGGCAAGGACGCCGGTCTGGGCGAGCGCTTCGACCAGAACGAACAGTCCGGCCACCAGCGGCAGCACCCCCCAGGAGATGTGGGAGAGCACCGGCCAGGGCGATTGCCGCGACGTCACAAGGATCAGGGCAGCGACGATGGCGCTCGCGATCAGCGTGGGCAGCCCAAGTTGCCAGCCCAGGCTAGACGCGACGAGCAGAACCAGCGCCGTGCCGGCGATCCCCACTGCGGTCAGCCGGCCGCCCGGGGTGAGGGGCTCGACCTCGCCGACCGGCTCGATGGTCCCCGACAGCTCCTTGGCCTGGGCCAGGCGCAGGCTGACGAAGGTCGCGACGATGGCCAGAACCGAGGGCAGGGCGAAGCGCATCAGCCACACCGGCAGCGGCGGCATCTGGTCGGCAAAGACCACGAGGTTTGCCGGATTGGAGATCGGCAGCACGAAGCTGGCGGCGTTGGCGATGAAGGCGCAGACGAAGAGATAGGGCAGTGCCGGCACCTTGGCGGCGCGTGCCGCGGCGGCCACGGCAGGGGTCAGCACCACGGCGGTCGCATCGTTCGACATGAAGATCGTCACCACCGTCCCGACGGCGTAGACGATGGCAAAGAGCCGCGTGCGCGATCCCTTCGACCAGCGCACCGCGTGATGCGCGAGATAGTCGAACAGCCCCTGCTCGCGGCCGAATTCGGAGAGCAGCATCATGCCCACGAGGAATTCGTAGACGTCGGCGCCACGCCCCGCCGCCGCGGCCGCCGCGGCCAGCGGCACCGTTCCGATCAGGACGACGAGCACGGCACCGGCCGTCGCCCAGACATATTCGGGCAGGCCGAACGGACGGACGATCACGCCGAGCACGCTGACGCCGACGATGATCCAGGCCAGGAGGGGCAGGATCATGCGGGACGCACAGGCGGGAGCGGCGGCAAACCGGGAAGAGCGCGCGGCATCAGGGTCGAGGAAAATGGTGGTCGGCGGCAGGTATCGCCGCTCATGCGGGAATTTAGCCGCCAAGGCAAGCGGTGGCGGGCGGGACCTACCAGCGGCGCCGTCGCAGACCGAAGATCAGGCGCAGGATCACCAGCAGGATGACTGCGCCAAGGACGGCGTAGACGATTTCGGCGCCGAGGCCCGATCCAAGGTCGAGATGCAGGCGCGGCGCCAGCCACGTCCCGATGAGCGATCCGACGAGGCCAACCAGCAGGTCGGCGAACACACCCATGCCGCCACCGCGCACGAGGATACTGGCGAGCCAGCCGGCCACCAGGCCGACGATGATGATGACGAGCAGGCCTTCAAGAGTCATGACGCTTCTCCCGAATTGCCGCGCCGATCGAGATGATACGGCCGCGAGCGTCTCCCCTGAACGCCGTGACGCCGATCCGTGTTCCGGCGACGGCTTCTAGTGGCCGCCGCCTTCGCTCACGCTCGCCGGCTTGCTCATCAGCAGCGAACCGAAGGCGAGGATGCCGAACAGCCCGGTCAGCAGGAAAAAGACATCACCGAAACTCAGTACATAGGCCTGCTGCTGGACGATCTGACCGAGCTGCTTGATGGCAGCCGTCGCGCCATCGATGCCGGCGGCGTTGTCGTTGGCCGTCATGTTGTTGAGCTGGGTCAGCGCCTGCTGGTTGGCCCAGGTCACGTGTTCGCTGAGCCGCTCGGTGTGGAGCGCCGTGCGATTGGTGAGCAGCGTGTTGATGATCGCAAGGCCCACCGCGCCGCCGAGATTGCGGGTGAGGTTGAAGAGGCCCGACGCGCCCTTGAGCTTGCGCTTGTCGAGGGTGCCGAGCGCGAGGTTGTTGATCGGCACCATGCAGAACATCAGCCCGACACCGCGGAAAATCTGAGGCACGAGCAGTTCGGCGAAGGTCCACTGGTCGGTGATCTGGGTCGCGCTCAGCGTGCCGACGGCAAACACCAGAAAGCCGATGGTCAGCATCCAGCGCAAATCCATGCGGGCGCTGAGGGCGCCGGCCAGCGGCGCGGTCAGGAACATGCAGAGGCCGGAGACGAACAGCGTCTCGCCGATCTGCATCGAGTCATAGTGCTGAATGCGTCCGAGATAGAGCGGGTAGATGTAGGTCAGCCCGTAAAGGCCGATGCCGAGCACGAACGAGAACAGCGAGCCGAAGCTGAAATTGATGTTGCCGAAGGCGCTGAGGTCGACCACCGGAAATTCGGCGCGGAAGGCGCGCCAGAAGAACAGCACGGCACCGAGCACCATGACGATCGCGAAGATGAACACGTATTGGTCGTTGAGCCAATCGTGGCCCGGGCCTTCCTCGAGCACGTATTCGAGGCTGCCGAGGAACGCGGCAAGGCCGAGCAGACCCCACCAGTCGAACTTTTCGAACAGGCCCTTTTCGGGCTTGTCGAAGTCGATCAGCATCCAGGCCGCGATGACGACGATGATGCCGGGGAAAACGTTGATCAGGAACAGCCAGTGCCAGCTGAGGGCGCTGGTCAGATAGCCGCCAACCGTCGGCCCGATGGTCGGCGCAAGCGTCGCGGTCAGCCCGATGATCGGCGAGACGATCGAGCGCTGCCGCGGCGGAAAGATGGTGAAGGCCACGGCGAAGACCGACGGGATCATGCCGCCGCCGATGAAGCCCTGCAGCGCGCGATAGACGATCATCTGGTCGATGCTCGTGGCGGTAGCGCAGAGCGCGCTGGCGATGGTGAAGCCCGCCGCCGAGATAGTGAAGAGCACGCGGGTCGAGAGGATCCGCGCGAGCATGCCCGACAGCGGGATCATGATGACTTCGGCGATGAGGTAGGCCGTCTGCACCCAGGCGATCTCGTCGGAGCCGGCGCTGAGGCCGGCCTGGATGTCGCTGAGCGAGCTCGACACCACCTGGATGTCGAGGATCGCCATGAACATGCCGACCACCATGAAGAAGAAGGCGACGATCCGCCGCAGCGGCAGCGCATCCTGGCTCGCTTCGATCGGCATTGCAGCGGCTGTGGTGTCAGTCATTCCCGCCTCCTCGCCTGGTGTGACGCCGTCAGTTCGACGGCGCCGTCCGCGTGTCGGCGTCGACCGTGACGCTCAGGCCCGCCTGCAGCACACCCGTCGCCAGCACGTCGGCCGGCAGCTCGATGCGGACCGGCACGCGCTGCACGACCTTGGTGAAATTGCCCGTGGCGTTCTCGGCCGGCAGCAGCGAAAACACCGAACCCGAAGCCGGCGCGATCGAGCGCACCGTGCCGGTGATCGGATCGTGCAGCGCATCGACGTGGATCGTCACCTGTTCACCGGGCTTCAGCGCGGCAAGCTGCGTTTCCTTGAAGTTGGCGTCGATATAGAGCGCATTGGTCGGCACGACGGCCATCAGCCGCGAGCCGGCCGCGACGAGGTCGCCCGTCTGTACCGCGAGGTTGCCGACGACACCGTCATAGGGCGCCTTGAGCACGGTGAAGCTCAAATCGCGGTTGGCCTTGTCGAGCGCGACCTGCAGGCTTTTGAGCTGGCCTTCGGCCTCGGCGCGCTGGCCCTGCAGCACGGCGATGTTGGCCTTGGCCGAAGCAATCTGGGCGTCGCCGGCGAGGGCCTGCGCATTGGCCTGATCGAGCGCGGCGTTGGCGCTGTCGAGCGTTGACTGCGAGCCGACCGCCGACTGCGCCAGTGATGCTGCCCGCTGCTGCGCCAGAGCGGCGTTCTTCTGGGCGGCAACCAGCGCAACCTTGTTGGCATTGGCCTGGTCGACGGCCGCCTGCGCTCCGACGATCTGGGCGTCGATGCGCTTGAGGGTCAGGTTCTGCGTGTCGATCTGCGCCTGCGCGCTGTCGCGGGCCAGCCGGTAGTCGCCATCGTCGAGCGTCACCAGCGGGTCGCCGGCCTTGACCGGCTGGTTGGCGACGACGTTGACCGTCGCGACGTAGCCGCTGAGCTTGGGCGAGATGGTCGCGATGTCGCCCTCGACATACGCATCGTCGGTCGAAACCATGAAGCGGCCGACGGTCCAGTAGTCGTAGCCATACCAACCGGCCGCCGCGAGTGCGACAATGCCGATGCCCAGGAACACCAGCGGTCGGCGCGACCGCCGCTTGGCAGGGGCTGCGGGCCTGGATGCGGCGTCGTTGGCGGGAGCGCTTGGCGCAATGGCGGGTGCTTCGTCCGCCGATGGAACCGCGATATTGTCTTCAGCGATCGGCGGGACTTCACGAAGCTTGCGTGGATTGCTCGACTGGGCCATTGACGCCTCCCATGGCGCAAGGAAATAATTGAACTGAACCGTTCGGTTCGATTGACATAGCCCGGCTGCGGCGCCATATCAAGCGAAATCGAACCGAACGGTTCAGTTTATTTTGAGAGGCTGTCATGCAGATTTCGGATGACGACGCCCCAGCCGAAGGCCGGTCCGGCCGCCGGGTCGCCGGGCAGGACCCGGCCAAGCGCAACCAGATCCTAGATGGCGCCAAGCGCTGCTTCATGGGCGCCGGCTTCGAGGCGTCGAGCATGAACGACATCACCGCCGAGGCCGGCGTCAGCAAGGGCACGCTCTACGTCTATTTCAAGGACAAGGAAGATCTGTTCGGCGCGCTGATCGACCGCGAGAAGTCGGCGGTGATGGGCGCTGCCCGCAAGGAGCTCGACCGGCCGGGTACGATCGCTGAGCAGCTCCATCGTTTCGGCTCTTACGTCACCGCTCGCCTGACCTCCGACGAGGTGATCCGGGCCCAGCGCATGGTGCTGGGGACGACCGAGCGCATGCCCGATGTCGCGACCCGTTTCTTCGGCAGCGACGCCTTTTCTGCCCACCTGATCCTCAAGGACTATCTGGACCGGCACGTCGCTGCGGGCGATTTCGTCATCGACGAAACCGACCTGGCGGCGCGCCAGTTTCTCGAGCTCAGCATGGCCTCGGTTTACAAGCGCCGGCTGTTCGGCAATTTACCCAAGCCGGTGCCGCAGGCCGAAATCGATCGCCTCGTCGACAAGGCCATCGATATGTTCATGGGCCACTACGCCGTGAAGGGGCGGTAGCCAGGCTTCTGCTCGCCTATCGGGGCTTCGCGCGGCACGTTATAGCCATGGAGGCGATCCCGGCAGGCGGCTCTTCATGGCGCGTTCTTGATGACAGGTCCGTCCGGAACACTCTCGTCCGCCCTGTCGCTGGCGTTCGCCGAAACGCTGCGCGGCGAGGCGCTGCCGCTGGTCTTGCGGAATTGGACCGCACTGGTCGAAGCCGCGTCGGCGGCGCGTCTCGCACCTGCCTTGGCGTTCGCATTCCGGTCGAGCGGCGTCCTCGCCGGGCTTCCGCGTCCCGCACCGCGTGACGGGCGGGTCGGCCCCGCTGCTTGGGTTGAGACAGCCTGGGAAGCCCACTCCGAACGCCGCGCCGCCCAGTTGCGGTCGCTAGAGGCCGTGGTGGGTTTCCTCAATGCCGGCCGATGGACGCCGATCCTGCTCAAGGGTGCGCGTTCGCTATGGCTGGGTGAGCCCGATTGGCGCTCGATGCGCGACCTCGATCTGCTGATGGGCTCGCCGGCAGAGGCCGACGCTGCCCACGCCCGGCTCATCGCGGCGGGCTATGCGGAGGCGCCGGGTGGCGAGCATGAACCCGGCTATCATCACGCCAGCAGCCTCACGCATCCGGATCTGCCTGGGTGGATCGAGGTGCACCGGCGCGCCGGCCCGCGCCGGGTCGAGTTGTTTCTATCGAGCGACGAGCTCCGTTCGGTTGCCGTTCGGGTGCAGAAGGGGGCGCTCAGCGCTCTCGTGCTGCCGCCCGCCCATGACTGCCTCCACGGGCTGCTGCACCATCATTTTGGACACCGCGAGGTCCGGAACGGCGTTCTTGAACTGAAGGGCCTGTTCGAATTTGCCATGAGCCTGGAGGCGCTGTCGTCCGCGGACCGCGCCTTCCTCGCAGCGCGTGCCGGCGAGGACAACCGGGTTCTCGCTGCGCTCGATCTCTGGGTGGCGGCCGCTTCAGAACGGTTCGGGCTCGCGCCCACCGAGCCGTTGGCGATCGAGGACGATGCCCGGGCACGGTGGGCCGGCATGCTGGCAATGCGCGGCCGGCCGGGCAAGGTCAGTGCTCTTCGCGATGAGGTCGGCTTCTGCCTCGCGCCCGAACGCCTGCGCCGCTGCCGCCACGGCAATCGCGCGGCAACGCGCGCTGCAATTCGGCTGCGGACTCTGGCCTGGGCCGCGACCGCCTTTGGCCAACGAAACTACTGAGGGTTGGTCTGCACCAGCGGTGAGCCGCGCCCCAGCGCCAGCGCCTTGATCCGATACGACGGCTCATCGGGCGCGGCTGCGGCCGCAAGCGCAAAGCTGCGGGCGGCCGCCTCGCGCCGTCCGAGTTTCAGGAGCACGACGCCAAGCAGGTCGTGGGCGTGCACATCGAAGATGCGGCGGTCATGGGCGAGCCGCGGATCGCGATAGCTGGCGGAGTCCGTCGCGGCGAGGGCCTCAAGGATGGGCAGAGCCTCATCCGTGCGGCCCAAATCAACGAGAATGCGGGCCTTGAGCAGCTCGAGCGAGGGGTTGCGCGGATAGAGCGCGAGGCCCTGCGCCACCACGGGCAGCGCGTCTTCGCCCCGCTCGTGCAACAGGCGAGCGTGGGTCATGGCGATCATGGTGCCGATGACGTCGTCATTGGCCCATCGATCGGCGCGCGACGCACGCTTCAGGCCCTCGCGGCCGACGGCGATCGCTTCGTCGATCTCGCCGAGGCCCGCAAGCGTTTGCGCCAGATGGAACCAGTAATAGAGCCGCTCGGGATGGTCCGCGATGGCCTGGCGCAGCAGCGGCAGGTTGCGGGCGTGCTTCCACTCCGATCCGGGCTCGTAGCCATAATGGACGATCTCGACCGGGCTCTCTGTCACCCGCGCGCCGATCGTCCGCTGCAGCGTCGACAGATCGGGCAGGAGGGTTTCGTGCATCGCGCCGCGGAACCGGAGGCGGGGATCGTTGCGAAACAGCCGATGCTCGCGGTACGGCGTCGCGTTGAACCAAGGCCGGAAACCGAGGTTAGCGGCAAACACGTCGTCGCCGGCGAGGTTGTCGCGCAAATCTGCGCCCGCTGGCACCGTCAGCCGTTCGTCGGCGTCGATGTAGAGCAGCCAGTCGCCGCTCGCTGCAGCGAGGCCCTCATTGCGCGCCCAGGCAAAATCATGGCGCCACTCCCGCTCGAGCAGGGTGGCGCCGAATGACTTTGCGATTTGGATACTGCGATCAGTCGAACCCGTGTCGACGACGACAATCTCGTCGACATGCGCGCGAATCGAGTCGAGGCAGGCTGTCAGGAACGCTTCTTCGTCCCGAACGATCAGGACGGCGGAAACGCGCAGCCTGCCCGACACCCAGCCTTACGAGAAATTTGAGGTCTGGTTCGACGGGCCGGCCGCCAGCGCCTTGCTGACCAGCATGCCGTCGATCGCGAAGGACGAAACCAGCGGCGCCGCGAACGCCGTGGTCAGCACGACCTTGCGCAGAAAGTCGCGCCGGCCGGCGTCGATCCCGTCGAGGGCGCGATCGAGTTCATCTTTCTTGTCGGACTCAGCCATCAAATCCTCCGAAGCAGTGCGAACATAAAATGGCGGGGACGGCGCGTCGTCAAGCTTGGGCGAGGTGCTTGAGGTGGAATTGTGCGCCGGTGAGGTCGCCAAGCCGCAGTGAAAACGCCGGAACGGCCGAAACCAGTCGCCGGACTCGCGCGGTCTCTGCCAGCAGCGATGTTCCCGGAAACATCGCGGTCCGCATCAGGCGGCGGAAGGCCTCGTCGCGTGCCATCGGCTTGGCGACGCTCCGCCCGCCGTGATTGGCCTCGATGAAAACGAGCCCATCGAGCTGCCCGCGTCGGATGATCCAGGGCCGGCCGAACAGCGAGGGGTTGACGGCGTAGATGTGGCCCCCGCCCCAGAGGTCGATCCTCGGGCACTGCGCTAGGGTGGCCGGACCATCGCCGACCAGCCTCAGGCTTGCGGTTTTGACGCGCAGCGTGCGCGGCCGGGCGATGACGGCGTCGGGTTCGAGCACGAGGTGCTCATCGCCTTCGATGCCGTGGCCCGCCGCGAGCAGTGACAGGGTCAGCGTCGTCTTGCCGGCGCCCTTGTCGGCCATCAGCACCAGGCGGCGGCCTTCGATCAGCACTGTCGCGCCGTGCAGCACCGGGCTTGTGGGATGGGATTGGCTCAGGTCCCAGTGCATGAGCCCGTGAAGCGCCGCCAGCATGTGGCGCGTCGTGCCTTCGACCAGCGCGCCGGTTGGCAGGCGGGCCGAGAGAAATCCGTGACGGCGCTCGATCGGCACGTCGACGATTTCGAGCGCGGCCCCTTCGACGTCCGGCTCCGCTGCGACGAAGGCCAAGCCTGCGCGGGCCTCCTCGTCCGGCGCGAAGACCCGATACTCGCGCCTCAGGGTGCGGCAAATGACGGGGTCAACGGGCGTAGCAGGTTTTCCTCGAGCAGGGAGCCGATGCACGCGTGCACCTCGGCCAGCGGCGGGTCTTGCAGCTGATAGGCGGTCTTGAGGAACGCCACGATCTCGCGCACCGGCTGCCGCATGTCGCAGAACTCGAACACGACCACCGCCGTGGGATTGAGGTAGTGCACACGTTCCGTCGAGGCCTGGTAGATCACGCGGCCGTCCGGAACATCCGAGACTTCGAGGCCTTCGACCGGCACGAACACCATGTCGTCACTAATGTCGGTCGTCATTGCGCCTCCCGCTCCGCCGGCCTTCTAGCAAGCAGCGCCGCGAAACGCGAGGCGAGACGATCGACCACGCCGGCGCGATCGTGGAGGGCGGACGCCCGCTGCCGGGCCTTGTCGGCGCGGGCCTGGCGCGCCGCCGGATCGTGGAGGGCGGCGAGGATTGCGTCGCCGAAGTCGCGAGCGGAGTCGGCCAGCCACATGCTGTCGGCCGAGGCGAAGTCCAGTCCGCGCGCGGCGATCGACGTTGCAACCATCGGGACGCGGTAGGCGGCGGCTTCGATGAGCTTGAGTCGTGTGCCGCCTCCGGTATGCAGCGGCGCGAGCGCGAGGGTCGCCTCGCGATAGAGCGGGGCCAGATCCGGCACGGCGCCCAGGAGTTCGAGACCCTCGATTGTCAGTTCGGCGATCTCGGCGGGGATCGGCGCGCCGACAACGCGCAGACGGATACGGCGCCCTGTCTCGCTTCGCAGCCGGGGCCACACCTCGCGCAGGAACCAGCGCAGCCCGTCGCGATTGGGGGCGTAGCCCAGCGCGCCGACAAAGAGGAGCGTTTGGCCGTCGTCGCTTCGCTGAGGGCTGGCGGGGAAGGCGATGGCATTCTCGATGATTTCAGTCGCGATGCGCGGATGACGCACCGCAAGGCTGGCCTGGTCGGCCGAGCCGGAAACGAACACTTCGCTGAACCGTGGCGCAACCCGCGCCAGCAGGCGGTCCTCTGCGTCGGCCTCGGCCTCGGACCACGCCGCGCCTTCTGCCGGCTGGCCTTCTGCCGGCTGGCCTTGCGCCACCTGCCGCCACGCCCAGGCGTCATCCTCGTCGAGATCGAGCGTGCCTAACGTTCGCGCTTCGGCCGCTAATGCCGCTTCGGCCAGATACAGGCGGCCGACATGAACGAGGTCGTAATCCCCGGCGCCGATCGCCGCCTTCACCTCGGCAAGAACCGGGACGGAGAGCGCGGCGTGCCGGCTACCGCGCCCGTAGGCACGGAATTGCTCGAGCCGCTGCCGGGCGTCGGCGATCTGCGACAACAGCATGAACCGCGTGTCCTGCCGTCCAGCCACGGGGATCGCCGAGACCGGGCCGAACTCGGCCGTGAAATCCCTGCCGGGGGCGGGCCCTGCGATCGGCAGCACCAGGGTATCGATCCTTGCGACGTCGCGCAGCGAGTCGTGAAAGACCGCCTGGCGCATGGCGAGGCCATTGCCGCTGCGCGTCGGCGTGGTCGGGACGATGAGCAGCGCCCTGGCGTCAGTCGACGCCATTGTGGCCAACGAAGCGATAGAACGCGCCGATCTCCATATCACGGCGTGCCTCGGTCCGCTGGCGTGGCGCATCGAGCGCTGCAAGCAGCGGCGCGAAGATGTCGGGCGATGCAGCGGCGAGCTGCCGCAACCGCGTCAGGGCGCCGCTGTCGGTGCGGCAAAGCAGGCGCAACGCCGCGGTCAGTTCGTCGATCGTGCCGGCCATCTGGCCGGGAAATCCCGCCGCACGCAGCAGGTCGTCGATGATGCCGGGCCCGCCTTCGAGGTTCGTGGGCGGGTTAGACTGGACGGTCAGCCGCACCTGCCGCTCGGGCGGCCTGAGGCGCGTTCCCGACCATTCGGTTGCCGTCTGTCGCGACAGCCGGTAGGTGATCGCCTCCCGTGTCGCGATGACGAGTTCGAGCCCTTCCGGGGCCGCCTCGCACCACCAGTTCTGCCGATCGGCGGCGCGTCCGCGACCGATCTCCCCCTGGGGCAGCAACTCGATCGTGAATCTTTCCTCGCCCGCGATGTCGAGGACGAGCGGACCAACGGCGGCAATCCGTGCCTCTTCGGCCCGCGCCTCGAGCGACCGATCCGGAGGATGAAACACCGTTCCATTCCAATGGGCCCGCAGATGCTCAATCGCCTCGAGGCAGGCGTCGAGCAACTGGAAGCCCTCGACTTCGTACTGTTTGCCCCAATACGACCATTTGGCATTGGTTCGGTGCTGGAACAGGGGCGTGCCGATGAAGTCGCGCTGGATGAGGCAGGTCTCGTCGATGAAGGGGAGATGCGGCACGACCGCGGGTTCGACCCCCGCCAGGCGCCAGGCGATGAGGAACGTGTCCTTGTCGCCGTAGATCATGCGATAGACCCGATCGGACTCTTCGTTGAGCGCAAGCGCGATCGACAAAGGCCGCCACTGCCGCCGCTTGTCGACGAGGAGCTGTCCGCTCTCGAAGGAGCGCACCTGCTCGGGGCCGAGCCCCATGGCGGCCCAGATCGGATTATCCTGCCGAAGCTCGACGATGTCGGGCCAGAACACCGCTCCGGCGGCGCGGTATTGCGGCCAGTCGAAGCATTCCGCCGGGTCGCGCGTCGGCACCTGGTCGGCGTCGAGCAGCAGGACCTCCTCGAAGCGGCAGTGCAGCAGGGCGAACGCCTTCAGCTGCCAGCCATCGGTGATGGAAGAGTTCGCGCTATGAAGCTGCGGCAGCGCGTCGATCAGCTCGACGCCAAGCTCGGCCAAAAGCGCCACCATCGCGACCGACATCTCGTCGCTGCCGAAGTGCCAGACCTGGATCGGCAGTTGGCAGTTCAGCGTCAGTCGCAGGACGCGGATCAGCACATAGGCGTTGGTGAAGATATTCGCGCCGCCGGCGCAGATCACGAGGCCTCGTCCCGAAAAGCGCTCTGACGGGTAGGCGGGAGCCCAGTGCCTCAGGGCCTCGGCGAGCGCGGGAAGCTCGCCTCCTCTTGCTGGTCTTGCTTGATCCACGAACCTCTCCCAGGCGGCATCGATAACAAGCCCGCGTTGGCGCGACAATGCGCGCATCTGCTAGAGACGGCGGCGGAGGTGCCGCATGGCCGATCTGCCCAGTGTGCTGGTCCTGACGCCGATGAAGGACGCTGCGGCGTTCCTCGATACCTACGCGCGACTGCTCGAGGAGCTCGACTGGCCGCGCGACCGGCTTTCGATCGGCGCGCTCGAGGGCGACAGCCGCGACGACACATGGTCGCTGCTCAATAATTTCGCGCGGCGGCTCGAGGCCCGCGCGCAACGGGTCAGCCTCCACAAGAAGGATTACGGCTTCCATCTCCCCGCAGGGCATGCCCGATGGGCACCCGGACTGCAGCTGGCGCGCCGCCAGATTCTGGCGCGGGCAAGAAATCAGTTGCTGTTCCGCGCGCTGCGCGACGAGGATTTCGTGCTCTGGGTGGACGTCGACCTCATCGCTTACCCCGCAGACGTGCTGCACCGGCTCATCGGCACCGGCTTCGACCTGGTCACGCCCGACTGCGTCCTTACGCCGGGCGGGCCGAGCTTTGACCGCAACGCCTGGACCGATGGCGGCAAGACGAGCCTCGATATGTGCCGCGGCAAGGGCGCGGTCAGGCTGCAGTCCGTCGGCGGCACGATGCTCCTGGTGCGGGCGGACCTTCATCGCGAGGGCCTGATCTTTCCGCCTTTCCCCTATGGCAATGCGAGCACGAATGCGCGACCCAAACATCCGGTCTGGGGCCGCGGCGAAATCGAAACCGAGGGGCTGGGTATCATGGCGCTCGATATGGGCGCGCAGCCCTGGGGCCTGCCTGACCTGCAGACGGTGCACACGCCGAGCTGAGCGGCAGGGGTCGACTAGGAGGACGCGCCAGTGCGCCGCTCAAGCCCCCGCACGATGGCGATGCCGATGCCCAGACCCACGCCGCCGCCGAGCAGTTTGACTGCAGCGTCGGTAAGACGCGCGTCACGGGTCGCGACCAGCAGCTGCATGCATTCGAGCCCCAGCGCAGAGACGACGATCATGCCGATGCCCAGCCACAGCCGCCGCGGGTAGGCCAGCGCAAAGACCAGCCCGAACAGACCATAGGCGGCGGCGCGCTCGAGATTGGGCGGGGCGCCCGTCTCCGGCCTGAGGCCGATCGGCGACAGCGTCGAAAAGGCAATGATGGCGAGCAGCAGCCACGCCACCAGCCGCAACGCCATCGTCAGCCGCCCGGATGCGGCCGGGGAACTAGAAGGCATTCCGGTGGGTCTTGCTTGAGACTATTGTCAGAACGATGATCCACACATCGAGAAAGATCGACCAGTTGTCGATATAGTAAAGGTCATGACGCGTGCGTCCCTCGATCTGTGCGTAGGTGGTCGTTTCACCGCGAAAGCCGTTGACCTGCGCCCAGCCAGTGATCCCCGGCTTGATGCGCTGGCGATGCGCGTAGCTCGCGAGTTGGGCGCCGAGCGCATCGTCGTGGACCAGCGCGTGGGGGCGCGGGCCGACGAGGCTCATCTCGCCATGCAGGACATTGAGCAGCTGAGGCAGCTCATCGATCGATAGCGCGCGGATGACGCGTCCGACGCGGGTGATGCGCTCGTCGCCCTGGCGCGCCTGCGTCATTTGACGGCCGCTTTCGAGCACGCGCATCGAGCGGAACTTCCAGATGCGGAAGATCTCGCCATTAAAGCCGCGGCGCTCCTGCCGGTAAAACACCGGTCCGGGGCTGTCGAGCTTGATAAGGATGGCGAGCGCGACGAAGAACGGCGACAGCAGTGTCAGCCCGATCACCGCCCCGCTCAGGTCGAAAAGGCGCTTCAGCGCGGCTTCCGCCCAGCCCATCGGCTTGCGCAGCACGCGTAGCGCATTGTTGGCGCCGAGTGGTACGACATCGAGAAATTTGAGTGTTGTGTTGTCGGTTGCAGGCACCACGGCGACGTTGATGGCAAAGCGCTTGAGGTGCTCGGCAAGCCGTTCGAGTCGATCGAGGTCGTCGAGCTGACCCACGAGTACCACGTGCTCGGCGCCGCGCATGACGAAACGCTGCGCCGCCTCGACCAGCGCGGCCCCGCGAGCATCGTTCGCCTCTGCGCCCTCGAGGTCGAGCTCGAAGGTGCCGGCCAGCTGGTAGCCGTTGCGCCACAGGTTGGCGCCCGACATGAAGCGGTCGATGTCGGCGCGGGTCCCGACCATCGCGACCTTCTGGTACTGCAGGCGTCCGGAGCGGATGCGGGTGCTTACTGCGGTGTAGGCGATACCGCGCAACACCATGAGGGCAGGCAGGCCGAGACCGTAGGCCCAGAGCAGCGAGCTTCGCGGCACATCCGGGATGAGGCCGGTGATGAAGCCAAGAAGCAGCGTCGCTGCGACCGCGATCGTCCACGACAGGGCGCTGGACGAGAGCGCCGAGCGCTCGTAGCGCGCGGTCTCGAGGAAGCGCGATGCCGATTGTGCGGCCATTGTGCCGTAGAGGATGGCGATCAGCGCTGCGTGGCCGAGATCGATGCCGAAGGCGGGCTGCGAGGCGCCGTCGCTCCCGATAAAGATCGGTGCGAGCATCACCAGCGCAGCGGCCGCGCCTTCGAGGATGGCGAGGCCGGCGCAGAGCAGGGCGTAGGTCGTAACCCGGCGGGGCGCGCTCCGCCGCTCGATGCGGACGCCGTAGGTGATCTGCTCCTGGGTCACTGTGAATGCCTTGACTTCAGGGTCCGCCGGGACCGTTCAGCCGAGGATTAACATGGGGTCGGAGCGACCCCAATCTGATGGTTGCGCTTGCGTTAACGGCGAGGCCCCCGTTAAGCATTTGCTAACGTATCGCGCCTCGCGACGGACCGGAATGGTAAGGAATCGGAAACCATTTGGAGGCCGATCCAGTGTCCGTCCAGAGCAGCCGAACCATCGCGGTGCTCGCCGCCAATGCGGCCCTCGGCGCCATTCTCGGGCGCGAGATCGAGGGCGCTGGCGGCTATCGCGTCCCGGTCTTTTCGCAGCTGACGGCGCTGTCGACGTTCCTGCGCATCGCGCCGGTCGACGTCGCGGTGCTGAGCCTTGATCTGCCGTGGGCCGAGGTGATGGCTACCGTCCGAGCCCTCAAGCATGCGCCCGGCAATGCGAGCCCGCTGCTCGAGGTGATCGTCCTCACCCACGCGGTGCCGCTCATGGGCGCCGACGATCGCGATATCGCTTCTGTGCTGCGCAAGCCGGCCTCGCCGACCGAGGTGCTGAAGGCGATCGAGAAGACGCTCGACCGCTCGCGCGTCGCGCCGCGGCAGCAGACTCCCCTGCACGTCGTGCGAACCGGGCGGCGCCCGGAGCTGCAAAGGCCGTCGCTTCCGGCCGGCATCGGCTCGAACGTTATTCCACTGTTTGGACGAGATCGGCCCGCGACCCGCTCGGGCCTCTAGGCCAGCAGCGGGCCTCTAGGCCAGCAGCGCTTCGTAGAGGTCGCCGATCTTGCGCGGATCGAAATCCGCAGCCCGCGCCTTGAGCGTTTCGGCGGCAAGCGGCCGGTCGAGCGTGGCATCGATGGCCTTGGCCAAAGCTTGGGCATCGCCCACTGGCACCAGCGTTCCGTAGCGGCCATCGGCCAGGATCTCGCGTGGACCGTGTGGCGCGTCGGTCGAGACCACCGGCACGCCGGCGCCCATCGCCTCGATCAGCACATTGCCGAAGCCTTCGCTGGTCGAGGTCAGCACGAAGACGTCGGCCACCGCGTGGCAGGCCGCCGGATCGTTCACGTAGCCGGGCAGCAGCATCGAGTCGGCGACGCCGAGCTCGCGGGCATAGGCGCGCAGCTCGTCTTCGAGCGGTCCATAGCCGAAGATCACGAGGCGCGCCGGGCGCAGCGCGCGCAGCCTGGCGAATGCGGCGATCAGAGTGCGATGATCCTTGACCGGCACCATCCAGCCGGCGCTCGCGATCACCGGTCCCGGTCCCATCGCGGCGAGCTCGCGCTCCCACGGGTAGGATGCGGCGCGGCGGCCGATGCCCTGCGGCAGGGGATTGTTTATCACCACCACCTTGCTGTCCGGCATGCCGCGGGCCGCGACGTCGCGACCGACGCCCTTTGAGACTGCGATTGCCTTGGCGGCGCGGCGGAGTGTCAGCGCCGAGAGAATGACGGCGATCCGCGACCCCAGCTCGTTGGTCGGCAGGGATGCGGCGGCGTGAAAGCTCGGATAGAAGCGGGCGCGGCTGCCGGTGACGATCAGCGCCAGCGCCATCAGCAGATTGGCGAATTCGGGGGCGCTGTAGACCACATCGGGCCTGATCCGGCGCAGCATGGCGATGCTGCCGCGCAGGCCGCGGAAGGTGCCGGGCTTGCCGTAGCCCTCGCCGCGAAGCGGGATGTCGAGATCGATGAGCTTGACCGCCGGCGAGAGCAGCGCGCCGTTGGGGCCGCTGGCATTCCAGGTGAACAGCGTCACGTCGTGGCCGCGCGCCGCGAGCTCGTTGGCCATCAGCACGAACACGCGCTCGGCGCCGCCGCCGCGCAGGCTTGCCGTGTGAAAGACGATCCGCTTTTTCTGCATGGCGGGCTCAGGCCGCGGGAGCCGCGGCCCTGCGTGACGACGGCCGGCGCAGGTCGCGGGCAATGCCGAAGACGACGGCAAGCATCAGTCCCAGTGCAAAGCCGCCGATCGCGCCGAGGATCACGAGGAGCACCGTGCGTGGAGGGTAAGAGCGGGCATCGGCGGGGAGCGCCGGCGAAATGACGCGCACGTTAGAGGTGTCGATCTGCTCCTGCTCGGCGACCTGCTTGGCGCGCGCCAGGAAGCCCTCGTAAACCGTCGACTTCGCCGTGGCGTCGCGCTCGAGCTGGCGCAGCGTAACCATGGCGTCGTTGTCGGCGTAGACGCCGGACTGCAGGCTGTCCGATTTGGACGTCAGCGCTGCGAGCGACGCCTTGGCCTGGTCGAGCGTTGCCTTGGCCGATTGCGTAATGCGCGCGATCTCGGCGTCGAGCTGGCCGTTGACGACGGCCAGCTCGGCCGTGAGCTTGACGATGGTCGGATGCTTGGGACCATAGACACGCGATTCCGAGTCGAGCTGCTGCTGCAGGCTGCCGGCATTGGTGCGCAGCGCCGCCAGCGCGGTCGAGGCCTCGGTGTCGGGCGTCGTCGCATTGCGGCCGGCCGCGACCAGCGAGTCGTAGGCCGACTGCGCGGCGACGACCTTGGCCTGCGCGTCCACGACCTGCTGATTGAGCTGGGTCATCGTCTGGGTGCTGACCAGCGTGCCGGTGTCGGTCGACAACAGGTTGTTGGCGCGCTTGTAGTCCTCGACCTTTTCCTCGGCGGTCTGCACGTCGTTCTTGAGCTGGTTGAGGCGATCGTTGAGGGCGGCCGCCGTGCGGCTGGCGCCATCGGCCTCAGCCTTGGCCAGTTCGTCCTGGAAGGCGGCGAAGATGGCGTCGGAAATCTTGATGGCCTTGTCGGAGGTGCCGGCCGTAACCGTCAGCGTCGCGACATAGGATTTCGCGTCGGCGGTGGTGTGAACCTTATCCGACAACGCGCCGAGCGCCGCGACTTTGGGGTCGACTGCGACCGGTGCCGCGCCGCCACCGAACAGACCGCTGAGGCTGAACCCCGGCTTGGGGTCGTAGAATTCCTTGTCGTTGGCAAGGTCGAGCTCGTCGACCACCCGGGCCAGCACGTTGCGTGAGGTCAGGACCCGCAGGTCGCTTGCGGCGTCGAGAATCTGCCCGTCGGTCTGCCCGCTATCGGCGTAAAGGTCGTTGGGGACGACCTGCAGCTTGGCCGGGTTGATGAGGATGTCCGAGCTCACGGTGAATTGCGGCTTGGCGAGAACGCCGAATGCCCCTCCGGCGAGCGCCCCGATCACGGCAAGGCATGCGGCGACGAACAGGCCGGCACGCAGCCAGCTGAACAGGCGGCCGAAATCGAGCTCGAGGAAGGCGCCGATCTTGTTGAGCGTAACGGTCTCGCCGTGAGGCTCTGCAACCAGGGCGGGCGCTTCCCGCTCGGTGGTGTCGAGCTGCGCATAGGCGCGGGCGCGCGAGCGGATCAGGCGATCGGGGCGTTCGGAAACAACGGTCATGGCATTAACGCAACTTTGGGTTTCCCGTCGGGCGGGACGTTCACGGCTTATATACCGGTCGGGCGGCGGCGGCTCAGCCAAGGCGCTTTGTGGTTAAGGCCGGCGCGAGCAAGCGGCGAAGAGACAGAGATGAGCGAATCCACTATTCCTGCCGGCCGGCAGTGGGCCGATACAGCGCGCACAGAGAACGCCGTTTCACTGGCATTGTTCCTGTCGCTCGCGACGGCACTTCTGCTGCGCTTTTTCGTCTCCTCCGAGATCGTCAACCGGGTTTTCGACTACACCAGCGATACCGGCCCATTTTACGAGAAACTGCACCCGGGAACCTATGCGGTCTTCCTCCTTGCGCCCGTTGTGCTGCTGTCCCGTCCCTTCTTTCTCAACGCCTGGGAGGTGGGTCGTTTTCGGTCGCTCCTCCGCTTCGTGGCGCTTCTCGTCGCGCTCGTTCTCTACCTGGTGCTCACCGGCAAGCCCGGATCGTCCGGCTTCATCATCGACACCTATGTCCTTGCCAGCGTCGCAGGTCTCGCGATGCTGGCGCTCAACGAAGGATACCGGCGGGCGCTGGGCAACATCACGCTTGGCATGCTCACCCTCAGTGGCGTCATCGGCATCTTCGAGGCGATCACCAAACATCGCCTGTTGCCATACGACCTGGTCGAGCTGTCGTTCCGCCCCACAGGCCTTTCCGACCATCCGCTGACGCTGGGCGCCATGTGCGTCGTTGCGATCGGCTTTGTGCCGCTGACGCGCTGGCGGGTCTGGGTCAAGGTCACGATGATCTTCGTGCTGCTGATCGCGGCCGTCGCCTCGGGCGCTCGCTTCTCGCTGCTGGCCTCGATCGGCGAGGCGCTGCTGATGCTGCTGTTCCTGCGCTGGCCCGGCCTCAACCGATCACAGGCACGCCGGGCCAAGGCAATCGTTCTGGTCTTCGTCACCGTTGTCGGCTCCGCGCTCGCCGCGCTGCTGTTCGCGGCGGGGCTTCTGAGTCGCTTCGGCTCGACGCTGTTCGACGAGAACTTCATGGCGCGCGTGTCGATCTACGAGATCTTCAACTACGTCAGCCTGAACGACATCCTGTTCGGCATGCGCGGCGACATCCTGCTCGGCCTCGTCAACGGCGAGCTCGGCCTGCCGGCGATCGAGAGCGCGCCGGTCACCGTGGTGCTGCTGCTTGGGCTGCCGCTCGCCATCGCGTTCAGCGGTCTGATCGTTTGGATCGTCTACAAGCTGCTCAAAGGCTCGCCGCTGGCAGCATGGATCGCCGCCGCCGGCTTCATGGCCGCCGCGCTTTCCAACAACATGCTGTCGACCAAGACGCCGATGGTTGCGATCTTCGTGGTGCTGCTCATCGCCTTTGCGATCCCGACCAGCCGGCGGGTCGCGGACGACCTACGCTAGCCGGTACTGTCGACGACTTCGAGGCGGCCGGCGCGGTTGAGCGTGTGAATGCCCTGCCGGGCCCATGCCGAGCCGGTTCGGATCGGGCGCACCGGTCCCCAGGCGACGGCCTCGTCGTCGAGGCGAACGAGGTCCACGAGCCCGAGCCCGCCGCCATAGCTCAGCGCACCGTCCTGCACGGGCAGCGCCATGCGCCCGCCACGTGCGACGAGCGCGCCCCCCGGGCGCGCCGCCGAGCGGTCGATGACGATCGGGTTCTGCGGATGCGGGGTCCACGGACCACGCAGGGACGGCGCGGAATAGACCACCATGGTGTCCGACGAGCTGCCGAGCTCCGGCCGGCGCGTGCCGATCAGCCAGTGACGGCCGTCGCGAACGAGCAGCGTCGCATCGGCGATCTGGAGGTCGCGCAGCAGCACCGTGTCGCGCTCCCAGCGATAGGGAAAGTCGGTTGCGCGGTAGAGCACCAGCTCGCGCCCACCACTGCCCTCGGGGAGCATGAAGATGTCGTCGCCGTCGCGAATGATTTGTGGATAGGAGAGGTGGTAGGGCTCTTCTATCACAGGGCGCGGTGTCGAAAAGCGCCCATCGGGGCCGAGCTCGCTCGCCGAAATCACGCCCTTCTTTTTGGCGTAGGCGAGGTCTTCGACGAACAGGTAATGCCGGCCATTGCGCTCGACGACGAACGGGTCGGCGTAAAAGCGCTTGCCGTCATCGGCGAGGATCGAGAACGGCGCGCCATCGAGGCTGCCGGTCTCGGCGACACCGGGGCCGTCGATCAGGCGGTATCCCACCTGCCAGTGATCGGTGCGTCGGCCCATCAGCTTGAGCCGCGCGCGCTCGGCGAGACCGCTGGCCAGCACCGGCAGATAGGCGCCGAGCAGGCCTGGCGCCGGCCGTGGTGCGGTCGTCGCTTGCGCGGTCTCGATCGGCTGCAGGCGACCGTAAAAGGAGTCCACGGTGGTCTTGACCAGCAGCGACACCGCGGCGGCGAAGACGCTGTTGGCGAGCCGGCCGAGCAGCACGCGGTTGTCGAGCATCGGCGCGGCGCGGCCTACGGGCGCGCCGTCGAGGCGAACGATGATTTCGGGCAGGCCGCCGGATTTGAGCAGGTCGGCGAGGGCGTCGGCAGCGCTCGTCCTGCCGTCGAAAGCGAGGGCGAGCACGGGAGCGGCCACGCGCGGGCTCGCGCCGGCGAGGTCGATCACCAAATCCGCCGGCAGGCCGGACGACAGGGACGGGCGCGGCGCGCGATCGGCGAGCGAGGGGCCCGCGGCACGCCGCAAGAGCCGCAAGCCGCGGTCGAGACCCCGCTCGCTGCGACCCACCGGGCCGTCAATGGGGGTGATTGTGACGCCGTAGCCCTGCGCGATTAGCTGCTCGACGAGCAGCGTCTCCCAGCGCCTCCACACCGTCTTCGGACAGATGATCTCAACTTGATTCAAATTTTATCCATCTCGAGGCCGGCGTTTGTATGGCTATCGACTGTCGACGATCCGCCCACAACTCGATCTCTGCAACATCGTAAACCCGGCCTGACGTGTTAATCATACGTTAAGCCTCATCAACACCCTCCGGTCTTGGCGCGCTAACGTGGCGATGCGGTGAGTTGCTTGAAACTTCCGCGCGATTTTTCTGCGGACCCTGAGCGATGAACTTCATCTCCCCCTCGTCGGTGCGACGCCCCAAGCGCCTGCTGATCGTGTTCGGCACCCGGCCGGAAGCGCTGAAGTGCTTCCCGGTCGCGCGGGCCGCGCTTGGCCATCCGGGCTTCGTCACGCAGGTCTGCGTCACTGCCCAACACCGCGAAATGGTCGACAAGGTCATCGCGCTGACCGGTATGCCGGTCGACTACGACCTCAACATCATGTCGGCCGGCCAGACGCTGTTCGACGTCACCGAGCGCGTGCTTGCCGGCATGAACGACGTGCTCGACCACGCGGAGCCCGACATCGTCATGGTCCAGGGCGACACCACAACCGCGATGGCCGCGGCGCTCGCCGCCTTCTACAAGCGCATCCCCGTGGCGCATATCGAGGCCGGCCTGCGCAGCCACAATATCGACAGCCCGTTCCCCGAGGAGTTGAACCGGCTCGTCGTCGGCAACATCGCGCGCTGGCATTTTGCGCCGACCGCCGAGGCGCGCGACAACCTCATCGCCGAGGGCAAGGATCCGGCGCGGATTTTCGTGACCGGAAACACGGTGATCGACACATTGCTGCACTTCTCCGATGCCATGGAGCACGACAGCAAGCTCAGCGGCGATCTCGCCGCGCCGTTCGCTTTCCTCGATCCTGGCAAGAAGCTGGTGCTGGTCACCAGCCATCGCCGCGAGAATTTCGACGGCGGCATCGGGCGTATCTGCCAGGCGCTGAAGGTCCTCGCGGCCCGCGGCGACGTGCAGATCGTCTATCCGGTGCATCCCAACCCGAACGTCAAGAACGTTGTTCTTGCCGAGCTCGATGGCGTGCCGAACATCTTCCTGATCGAACCACAGGATTACCTGCCGTTCCTTTATCTCCAGAAGCGCAGCTATCTCGTGCTCACCGACAGCGGCGGGGTGCAGGAAGAGGCGCCCTCGCTCGGCAAGCCGGTGCTCGTCATGCGCGACAATACCGAGCGCCCCGAGGGCGTCGCCGCCGGCACGGCGCGGCTGGTGGGCAGCGACATCGAGACCATCACCTCCAATGCCAATCGCCTGCTCGACGATGCGGCCGCCTATCGTGGCATGGCCGAGCGGCACAATCCCTACGGCGACGGCCACGCCAGCGCCCATATCCTCGAGGAGCTTTCGCATGTCTGAGATCAAGACCGTTTCCGTCATCGGCATGGGCTATATCGGCCTGCCGACCTGCGCGATCTTTGCCAGCCGCGGCCTCAAGGTCATCGGCATCGACGTCAATGCCGCCGTCGTCGACAAGGTCAACCACGGCGAGATCCATATCGTCGAGCCTGATCTCGATGGTCTGGTGCAGAAGGTCGTCGCCAATGGGCGGCTCACGGCCTTCACCGTGCCGCAGGCGGCCGACGCCTTCGTCATCGCCGTGCCGACCCCGATCACGCACGACCACAAGCCCGACGTGACCTATGTGATGTCCGCGGCCAAGTCGATCGCGCGCGTGCTCAAGGCTGGCGACCTGGTGGTGCTCGAATCCACCTCGCCCGTCGGCACCACCCGACAGATGTCGGCGCTGCTCGCCGAGCTGCGTCCCGATCTCAAATTCCCGCACGATCACGGCGAGGATGCCGACGTGCTGGTCGCCTACAGCCCCGAGCGCGTGCTGCCCGGCAAGGTGCTGACCGAGCTCATCAACAACGACCGCTCGATCGGCGGCCTCTCCAAGCGCTCGTCCGATCGCACCGCCTCGCTCTACGCCAATTTCGTTGGCGGCGACCTGTTCCTCACCTCGGCGGAAAGCGCCGAGCTGGTGAAGCTCACCGAGAATGCCTTCCGCGATGTCAACATCGCCTTCGCCAACGAGTTGGCCGAGGTTTGCCAGCACCTGCAGCTCAACGTCTGGGAGGTCATCGATCTCGCCAACCGGCACCCGCGCGTCAACATCCTGCAGCCGGGTCCCGGCGTCGGCGGGCACTGCATCGCGGTCGACCCGTATTTCATCATCGATGCGGCGCCGCAGAGCACGCGGCTGATGAGCGCGGCGCGCCGGGTCAATTCCGACCGGCCCTATTCGGTGGTCAAGGACATCGAGGCGCTGCTCGAGCCGGGCAAGGCGCAGACGATTGCGTGCCTCGGCCTCAGCTTCAAGCCCAATATCGACGACCTGCGCGAGAGCCCGGCCGTCGAGGTGGTCAAGCTCCTCTCCGAGCTGCCGAACGTTCGCATCATCGCGTCCGAGCCGCACACCCACGGCCTGCCGCGCGAACTCGAAGGCCGCGGCATCGACTTCCTCGATCCGCTCACCGCGATCGACCGGGCCGACATCGTCGTGCTGCTCGTCGACCACCGGCAGTTCAACTTCATCGATCCAGAGTCGCTCAAGAACAAGAAGCTCGTCGACACGAGGGGCCTCTGGACCTGGCGCAAGGCACGCAAGCCCGATGCCCGCATCGAAGGCGCGAAGTCGCGCGCCGCGCGCAAGGTCGTCAGCATCACCGAGAACGCAGCGTGAGCCCGACGCCGTCCAGCTGGGCCGAGCATCGACTCCTGAGCGAGCGGCGGCGGAGCTTTCTCGGCTCACCGCTGCACGCCCTCACCATGCGCGAGACCCTCGATCTCGCCGGCGAGGCGATGGCGACGCGTACGCCGCTGCATCACACCGTGGTCAACGTCGCAAAGCTCGTGAATATGCAAAAGAGCGCAGAGCTGCGTGAAGATGTCGCCAGCGCGGATCTCATCAACGTCGATGGCGCCGGCGTCCTGTGGGGCGCGCGGTTGTGCGGCATCGGCCTGCCCGAGCGCGTCGCGGGCGTCGATATCATGGTCAATCTCTTCGCTCTTTGCGCCGAGCGCGGCTATCGCCCCTATCTCCTCGGTGCGGAGCAGCACGTGCTGGCCGCCGTGGAGCGCCGCCTCGCCGCAGAGCACCCGCGGCTCATCGTCGCCGGCATGCGCAACGGCTACTTCAAGCCCGAGGACGAGCCCGACATCATCGCGGCGATCAATGACTCCGGCGCCGATTGCCTCTTTGTCGCCATGCCGACGCCGCGCAAGGAGCGCTTCCTCAAGCAGCATCGGGCCGAGCTCACCCCGAGCTTCGTGATGGGTGTCGGTGGCAGCTTCGACGTCTATGGCGGCAAGGTCGCCCGCGCGCCGCGCCTTGTCCAGGCACTCGGCATGGAGTGGCTGTTCCGCGTCCTCCAGGAACCTGGCCGGCTGTGGCGCCGCTACTACGAGACCAACACGGCCTATGTCGGGCTGCTGTGGCGCGAGTATCGCCGCCAGCACGGCTGGGGCGGCTTTCCGACCCTTCGCTAACGGCGACCGGGATCCTTTCGCGGATCCCGCGCTGGCCTCCTAGGCCATCCCCAGTCTTGCCCGCACCGTCTGCACCAGCGCACGCGTCTGCGCCGGATGGAGCAGCGTTTGCAGCCCGAGGAACACGAGCAGCCAGGCGGTGCCGCCGGCCGCGAGCTTGAAGAACGCCCAGGCATCGCCGAGCAAGGCACTCGCGAGCCACGCCGCGAGCCCCGACAGGGCTGCGATGCCGACCGATGCCGCAAGGTCGCGCCAGGGGATCGGAATGATCGTCAGGCGGCGGCTGACGATGATGCTCGCAACGAGGCTTGCGACCGTGCCGCCGAGCAGCGCGATCGCCGCACCGATCTCGGCGTACCGGGGGATCAGGAGGATCGAGAGGATCACGGTCGCCGCGGAGCCGGGCGCCATTGGCCAGATCAACAGCCACGGCCGCTTGTGGGCGTGAATGACGTTCTGGAAGATAAAGGAGTTGAAGTTCGTCGCGAGCACGCTGAAGGCGATCAGCGGGAACAGCAGTCCAGCGTATTGGTGGTAGCCGGCGGGCAGGAACAGCGCACTGATGTCGGGTCCGAGCGCCACCAGCGCCGCGACGATCGGGAAGCTCAGCCGACCCTGCAGCGCCATCTGCGCGGCGAGCAGGCGTCCCGCCGCGACCGGGCCATCTTCGTCGAATTTGGCCATCAGCTCGGGAAAGCCGCCCATGTTGATGGCATTGGCGACGGTGTCGATCGGCTGGCGGGCAAGCGCATAGGCTGCAGCGAACACCGCGACGGCGCCCGCATCATAGTAGATCTTGAGGATGACGCGCTCGGCGCTGTTGAGCCCGAAGCTCATGGCGGCGATCGCCATCAGCGGCAGACCCAGGGCGAGAAGCTGGCGCGTGGTGAACCGCGACGGGCCGGGAACGATGCTGGTGGCGGCGGTCACCGCAGAGACAAGCCCGACGATCAGGATACCCAGGCTCGAGGCCAGCGACATCGCGAGAAACGAATTGGGCACGATGAAGATCGAGCTGACGGGCAGCACGAACTGCAGCAGCGCGCGCAGCGATTCGAGCAGCGAATAGGTCGAGTGGCGCTGCTGCATCTGCAGCAGGGTGGTCGCGAGCCGGCTGATGGCGTTGACGCCGAGGTAAACGCATAGCGCGATCGAGAACTGGCCCCAGGCGTCGGGGGCGACGACGAAGGACGCAAGGATCGAAACGACGAAACTGATGGCGGTCGTTGCGAGCAGCACGCGCGCCGCGAGCAGCAGGCTGCCGGAGCTGATCGTGCCCTTGCCGCCGAGCCGCAGCAGCGCGATGCGCAGCCAGTTGGTGACCGCGGTGTCGGTCAGTTCGCCGACCGTCACGACCAGCGTCAGGATGCCGTATTCGGAGCGGTCGATGAGATGCGTCGCCACCACCAGCAGCAGCAGCGAAGAGAGCCGCGTCAAAAGCATTGCCGGAGCGTAGATGAGGGTGGAGCGCAGCAACTGCCGAATACCTGGCCGGCGTCAGAGAGCGAACGCCGCCCACTGCCTAGGCCGGTGCCCCGTCGGCGAACAGTGAAAGCGGGCGACAAGGTGAATTGCGGCAATTGGATCGACTTGTGCCGTAAACCCTGTCGGCAGGCTCCGCTTTCATGACCGTCCGCCCCGCGTTAGCGAACAGGCATGTTGCAGCGTGCCGCCCCTCCGACCAAAGCTCTTAACGTCCTCGTCGCCACGCCGGTCGCGGCGACGGGGCAGGGCGGTATCGATCGCGTCATGGCCGCGCTCAAGGGCCAGTTGGCACGCAGCGCGCGCTCGGGTCTGACCGTCCGCTTTGCAGCGACGCGCGGGCCGGGCCACGTCGCGTTTTCGCCGTTCTATCTCGCCGCGTTCCTGACCCGCATGGTGGTGCTCCGCGCCGCCGGCCGGCTGGATCTGGTCCACATCAATCTGTCGAGCGCCGGCAGCACCTACCGCAAGCTGCAGGTCGCGGCGCTCTGCCGCCTGCTCGGCGTGCCCTATGTGCTGCACCTGCACGGCGGCAGCTATCCGCAGTTCTGGAAAGACGATGGCAGCTGGCTCGGCCGCGCCATCCGCCAGCTCTTCGCGCGCGCCCAGCGCGTCGTCGTGCTAGGCGACACGTGGCGGCGCTTCGTCATCAGCCGGGCGCCGGAAACCGCCGACCGCATCGTCGTCATTCCCAACGCCGCCGCACGGCCGACGCTGCCGCATCGGGGCGGGGGCGACAAGGTGCACATCCTCTTTCTCGGTCGCATCAGCGACATGAAGGGCGTGCCGCAGCTGGGCGAGGCACTCCACCGCATGCGCGACCTGCCAACCTGGCGCGCAACGATCGCCGGCGACGGCGCGGTGCAGGCGGCCTGCGCCCGGGCGGCAGAACTCGGTCTGGCCGATCGCGTCGATTTTCCCGGCTGGGTCGATGGGGCCGAGGTCGCCCGGCTCGTGGCTTCGGCCGATATCCTCGTCCTGCCCTCGTTCATCGAGAACCTGCCGCTCTCGATCATCGAGGGCATGGCATCGGGCCTTGCGGTCGTTGCGACCCCGGTCGGGGCCGTGGAAGATATCATCTGCGACGGCGAGACCGGACTGCTGGTGCAACCCGGCGACGTCGACGGACTGGCGAGCGTGCTGCGGCGGCTGGTCGGCGATGCGGCGCTCCGCGCGCGGCTTGGAGCGGCAGCTTCGGCCTTCCATCGCGAGCGCCTCGACCTCGAACCTTTCGCGGAGTCGATCGCGGACCTCTGGACCGCCGCCGCGCATGAGGCCGGAGGGGTGCGGCCGTGACCTACGAAATCCAGCAGCGCCGCACACCCGTCACGTCGCTTGCCAGTCGGGCAAGCCAGTCGGAGCGGGCCGATATCCGCCTCGTCACCGAGCAGGCGGAGTGGGACGCGCTGGTCGCAGCGAGCCCAATGCCGCATCTGCCGCAGAGCTTTGCCTATGGCGAGGGCAAGGCCGCCTCGGGATGGCGGGTCGTGCGCGCCGTGTTTTCGCTCGGCGGGCGGCCCGTTGCCTTTGCCACGGTGCTCCAGCTTCGCCGCTTCGGTCTGACGCTCCTCAACCGGGTCAATCGCGGTCCGGTCTTTCTCGAGAGCCATCCCCCGCGGGAGCAGGCGGTCGCCGTCTACACGGCGCTGCGCCACCGCTTCGGTACGCTGCTTCGCGGCCCGTTGACCATCGCCCCGGCGCTCGAAATGAGCGCGGAGAGCGACGCCATCCTCAGCAGCGCCGGCTATCACGTTCGCCACCGGCGCTCCTGGCGGTCGGGCCGCATCGACCTTCTGCAGACCGAAGACCAGCTTTGGGCCGGCCTTGCCTCGACCTTCCGCAACCGCGTCCGCCGCGCCGAGAAGGCCGGTGCCGAACTCTGGATCGGCGATCACGCCGGCAGTTTTGAGTGGATGGTCGCCCGCCATCTCGAGAACATGCGCGAAAAGCACTTCAATGCCGTGGGTCCGGCGTTGCTTCGCGGCCTCAGGGCGGCCGATCCGAACAATGTTCTGGTATTTCAGCTGATCCACGAGGGTCGGCCGGTTTCCGGCATGTCGGTGGTCAGGTTCGGTGCGGTTGCCGAATACCACATCGGCTGGTTCGGGCCGGAAGGGCGCGCCCTCAATGCCGGTAACTTCCTGATGTGGAAGGTAATGACCGAAATGAAGCGTCGCGGTGTTGCAAGCTTCGATGTTGGCGGGCTCAAGCCCGGCGACGGTTATACGCGTTTCAAGCAGACCATGAACCCGGTCGAGTACGATCTGGCCGGGGAATGGTGGGCAATTTAAGAGCGGGGGATATCAATATGCATTTGCTCGATGTGGCCCGCGGCGCCTATGCGCGCAGTCCCCGACCGGTACGGGGCGCGCTCGGCCCGCTGCTTTCGCTGCTGCCGACGCGCGCCAAGTTCGGTGGCACCTATGACACCTGGCGTAAGCGCATCACGCGCGCCAAGCGGGATACCGCTTACGCCAACGCCGAACATGTCGCTGCGCTGCGCTCTCTGTTCGCCAAGGCGCATGCGGGCAGTCCGTTCTATCGCGATCTGATCGACTCGGCCTTCGGGCGCGGCTTCGATGCGACGATGCTCATGCCCGCCGACATCGCGATGATGCCGATCCTGCGCAAGGAGGATCTGCAGCGGGCCGGTGATCGCGCGCTTGCCGTGCCCCGGGCGTTCGTCGATCAGGGCGACACCAGCGGTTCTAACGGCGAGAAGCCGTTCTCGTTCTATCTCGACAAGGACCGCAGTGCGCGCGAGATGGCCTTCGTCTATGACAGCTGGGCGCGCTCCGGATACACCGAGGCCGATGCGCGAGCGACACTGCGCGGCGTCGGCATCGATAATGGCGGCAAGATTCTTTACAGCTGGGAGCCGGCGCTGCGCGAGCTGCGCCTGTCGGCGTTCCCGCTGAGCCGTGAGAACGTCTCCCTCTACCTCGATCTCATCGACAAGTATGAGGTGCGCTTCCTCTACGGCTACCCGTCCGCCATCGAGGTGATGTGCCGGCACATTCACGAGCTCGGCCGGAGTCCGAAGCTGCCGTTCAAGGGCGTCCTGCCGATCTCCGAGCCGCTCTACCCGCATCAGCGGCGGGCTATCGCCTGTGCGCTTGGCGGGGTGGACATCGCGCATTTCTATGGGCTGAGCGAAAAGGTGCTGTTTGCCGACGAACTCAGCGACGCGCCCGGTCACTACGTGTTCAATCCGCTCTATGGCCTCGCCGAGCTGGTCGACGATTGCGGCCAGCCGATCACCGAGCCGGGGCGCGAAGGCCGCGTCATTGGAACCGGGTTCCTGTCGACGGGCATGCCGTTCATTCGCTACGACACCGAGGATCGTGCCCGGCTCATCGAGCTGCCCAGCGAAAGCAACGGCCAGCAGCTCAAGGTCGCTGAACTGACGCCGCGCCGGAAGCCGGGCTTTCTTATCACCCGCGACGGTGACCGGTTGGTGACCGTCGACTTCACGCCCGAGAGCCCCCGCTTTTTTGAGGGCATCGACGAGTATCAGTTCTACCAGGATGAGCCGGGGCACTGCACCATCCGGTATATCCCCTCGCCGAACGGCACTCCCGCCCACGCCGAGCACATCGCGCGCGATCTGCAGGCACGCGCGCAGGACCGGATCATCTTTGCGGTCGAGCGGGTGCAGTCGTTGGGCGTCGGCCGCGCCGGCAAGCGCGCCTTCATCGACCAGCGGCTCGATATCTCGCGCTACTGAGTAAGCCCGATCGCCTTGAGCAGTTCGGGGTCGGGATCAGCGGGTCCCTTGGGCACAATCACCGTCATGCCGTAGGGGTTGGAGTATTCCCAGATCGACCACGGGATGCCGTGTTTCTCCGCCTCGGTGCGGACATCGGTGAGATAGCGGAGCCGATCGGCGTCAGCTGCCCCGGTGCGCCCATCGTCGGACATCAGGATGACGCCGAACTCGCCTATGAAGAGCCTCTGCGGCGGGATGCCGTTGGCCTTGGCCCAGTCGACCGCCGCGGTGAACTCGCCGTCGAGGGCGGCTTCGTCGAAATTGTCGTTGAAATAGGCGTCGATCAGCGGCTTCACGACCTCGAGGTTGGTCGCTTGAGCGGCAGGGTCGACGCCGGCCAGGTCCATGCGGGCCTTGAGGGCGTCGACGACGCCTTCCGGCGTGCCGGCGCTGGGCGGCCAGGGCAAGCCCGAGCCGAACATCTTGGGATCGTCGAGCCGCTGATGGGTGAACTTGTGCGGATCGTACATGTGGAAACTATAGAGGATGTCCGGATCGTCGAATGTCCTGGCGTCGAGGTCGACGAGGCCGATGACGTCGCCGCCGCAGGCGCCGGTCGCAACGATCGTCATCTCGTGGCTGACGGCCCGGATGGCATTGACGGTCGCGGCCATCACCTTCTGCCAATCGCCGTGGTCGTTGGTGGTGCAGGGGTAGTAGGAGGGCTCGTTGAACGGCTCGATCGCGACCTTGTCGGCGCCGATCGTTAGCAGCATGCGCGCCACGTCCGCAGCCATCTGCTGGTAGTGCGCGATCTCGGGGCTCGACGAGCCGGCGTTGACGACGTCCATGCTGTAGGCGGCGACCTGCGACACGGCCTGGAGGTTGAAGACCACCTTGAGGCCGGCGGCCGTGATCATCTTCACGTCGTCGTGGAGCCGGTCGAGCGCCTGCTGCCGTCGCGCGCCGTCGCTGGCGAGCAGGGGCCCCGGATCGACGCTGAGGCGCACGAAATCGAAGCCAAGTTTGCGGATACGCGCGAACTGATCGCCTGGCGCCCAGTCGGTGGCCGGCCGGTCGACCGCGAGCCATTGCGCGATGCTGCGATAGGGCGGCCAGATATAGCTTCCGTCCGCCGCGAGCGGTGCCCAGTTGAGCCATTCATGCACCGCCACTCCGCGATGCAGGACCAGCGGATCGGCGGTCGCGGCGTCGCAGAGGGCGAGGGCGAAAGCGGCAGAAATCAGCGGAAAGCGCATCGGTCGGCTCCAGTCGCCTCCGATGTTAACAGCACCGCACGAATGTGCGCGTCGCCGGCCAGCCATTTTCGCCCACATGGTGTATCAGCCCTGTCATGGATATCGGCTGGTACATCAATCGGCTGCGCCGCATGGGGCCGGCGGAGATCGCGCACCGCCTGCTCGAGCGGGCGCGGCAATCGGCGTCGCGTCGCCGGCACGAAGGCTGGAGTCGGTACGCGTCTGCGGCACCCTTGCGCGACGTGTTCCCCCATTGGCGCGAGCGCGTGCGCGCGGCGGGCCCGGAACAGCGCAGGGCAATCGTTGCCGCGGCGCGGCGCAGCCTGGCGGGTCGGTTCGAAGCCCTTGGCAGGTCCTGGCCTGAGCGCTCGCCGAACGAGTTGTTCCCGGCCGGATTCTGGAGTCTCGATCCAGTCACTGGCGGGCATTGGCCGGCCAACGCCTACTGCTTCGACATCGATTTCCGCGCGGGTGGCGGGCGTGGCGACGTCAAGTATGTCTGGGAGGTCAACCGTCTCCAGACACTGCCGGTGCTTGCCGCCTTTGCCCTGCTCGAGGACGACACCGCGGCGGTTAGGGCCATCGATATAGCAATTGCCAGCTGGCACGAGGCCAACCCGCCGTTCCGCGGCGTCGGCTGGGCCTCCGGCATTGAGGTCGCGTTGCGCGCCATCAGCCTGCTGACCACCCTTTCGTTGATCGGCGATCGGCTGGCCGTGGACACGCACCGGCGCGTCGCGGAAACTATCCGCGCCAGCGCCTTCTGGCTGCCGCGCTTTCCCTCGCTTCATTCGTCCGCCAACAACCATCGCGTCGCCGAGCTCGCCGGTGAGTTCGTCGTCGCTCTTGCGTCGGGCGGCGATCCGCGGCCCGCGCAGCGCGGCCTCGGGGTTGAGATCGAACGCCAGATCCTTGTCGACGGCGCGCCGGTGGAGCAGACGCCGACCTATGGCGCGTTCACTGCCGAGCTCGCGCTGGTGGCAGAAGACGCCGCCCGTCAGGCTGGCCTATCGCTCCCGCCGGTGGTCGGCGAGCGGCTCGCAGCGTTCGTCGATTTC
>Ga0265313_10000648_pt1 | contig 35825 bp, 37 predicted proteins | sample 4123metaG_FD_203122 | JGI IMG/M metagenome (GOLD analysis project Ga0265313, IMG submission 203122) | Rhizosphere microbial communities from Carex aquatilis grown in University of Washington, Seatle, WA, United States - 4-1-23 metaG | ecosystem: Host-associated > Plants > Roots > Rhizosphere >... | reverse complement strand
GCGCCCGGTGCGAACGCTGGTGAGGCGCGCGCCGGCTGGCAGCCGGCTCAGAAGGTCGGGGCGTTCGGTCACGGTCGCCAAGTCACTTCACCCGCTTGATCAGCTCGGCCTTGAGCGCGCCGAGGTCCTCGGGGCTGAGCCGGCCGATGTCTCGCGCCAGGCGGTTGGCGAGCTCGGTGGCTTCGGGCGGCAGCCCGGCCGTGTCGATCGAGATTTTGGGGTCGCTCAGCTCGGCCAGCCGCTGCAGATCTTCGGCCTCGTCCCAGATGACGTTGAAATAGTGGATGATACGCTGCAGCAGCAGCCAGGTCGGCTTGCCGCGCTTGCCGTGCTCGAGGGCGCTCAGATAGGCGCTCGAGACGCCGAGCGCCGCCGCCATCTGCTTGAGGGTCACGCCGCGCGAGGCCCGAAGCTCGCGCAGCCGGGCGCCGAGCGGGGTCATCTCGGCTGCCTCCTCAGCCGCACATACCAGGCGCCCTCGCCGCCATGCTGCTGCGCCGACTGGTCCCAGCCGGCGACCAGCGGGCTCAGTTCCGGCGAGTTGAGCCAGATCGGCAGCATGGTGCGCAACACGCCGCGCTCGATGATGGTGGTGCGGTCGTCCCGGAGCGTCGCAAGCCCCTTGCCGGTGATCACCAGCACGGTGCGGTCGCCGCGCGAGGCGCGGGCGGTGAGAAACCGGGCGAGCGCCCCGCGCGCCTGTTCGCGGGTCATGCCGTGGAGGTCGAGCGTGCCCTCGATCGGCACGTGGCCGCGGCCGAGCCGGCGCCGTAGCCGCGGCTCGATCACGCCGGCCGGAGGCTTTCCGGGCGTCTGCGCGGATTGGTATGACGGCATAGCGATGCTGCGGGGCGGGTGCCAGACGGGCAGAGGCGCCGATGATGGCGGCAGCGGCAACGCCGCGCCCAGAACCTGAGGCCGAATCCGCCGGCGCGGCTTCAGCGGCGAGACGGTTTCGGCGACGTCGGTCCAGAGGTCGAAATCGGCTGGGAGCGAGCGATTCCGGCCGCCGCGCTTGGTCATCGCCCCCCGCTCCCGCTCAGCTCAGCTGATTGGTCGCGATCAGCTTCCAGTTGGGGTCGCGCGCCTTCGGGCTGCGGGCGAAGGTCCATTCGTCGGCGATGGTCTGGGTGTCCGAGGTGCTGCCCTCGATCACGGCGCCGGACTTATCCTTGGTGGCCTGGACGATCTGGGCGGTGAACGCCACGGTGACGTGGGCGTCGCGCTTGTCGATCTCGGCCGCCGTAATCTCGATCTTGGGCAGGCCGACAAAGGTGAAATCGATGCTCTTGCCAGCCGCTTCGCGCGCCGCAATGGCGCTCTCGAAGCCGTCATAGACGTCCTTTTCAAGCAGCGGCTTCAGCGTCTTGCGGTCGCCGGCGGCGAAGGCGGTGACGATCATCTCGTAGGCGGCCTTGGCGCCATCGAGGAACGCCTTGGGCGAAAAGCCCGGATCGGCGTCGGCGATCGCCTTGAGGCCCGCGGCGACGTGGCCGTCGCCATGGCTCAGCTGGTCGATCTCGGCCTCGAGCTTGAGCGCCCGGCGCTGCGCGTCGCCGTCGACCGGAGCGGGTGACGGAAGCGCCGCGGGCGTCGCATCGTCGGCCGGCTTTTTGGCCGGCGCGGCCTGCGCGCGCTGGAAGGGCGGCCGCTCATTGCCGGTCCGGGTGCCGAGCACCTGGCGCAACCGCCACAGCACGACGATCGCAATGCCGATGGCGATCAGGGTCGGGATGTCGAAAAACTCATCCATCGGGGGTATCCGGTCCAAAGCAGGCTGCAGCCTCTATATAGGCAACGGCATAGCCGGAAACCAGTTCACGAATGGTGGAGCGCGCCGGTCACGCCCGGGACATCTTTTGAGGCTTGCCGGCGCCCGCCTTGTGACGATTCGGCAAATTTGCTAGGTCCCGCGCCGCTCCATCCATGAGGTAGTCAGTTATGGCCGACGATTCCGCGGCGAGTGCCGTCCCGCCCAGCTTCAGCCTGATCGGCCAGTACATCCGCGACATGAGCTTCGAGAACCCCGGCGCGCCGGGCTCGATCATGCTCGCCGGACCCAATCCGAACTTCTCGGTGGGGATCAATGTCGGGGTCAAGAAGCAGACCGACGAGATCTACGCCGTCGAGATCACGCTCAACGCCAAGGCCGAGCGCGAAAAGAACGTGCTGTTCAACGTCGAGCTCGTCTATGGCGGCGTGTTCCGCGTCCGCTCCATCCCCGAGACCGATCTCGCGCCGCTGCTCCTGGTCGAGTGTCCGCGGCTGATCTTCCCGTTCGCGCGCCAGGTGCTCGCGACCATCACGCAACAGGGCGGCTTCCCGCCGCTGATGATGGAGCCGGTCGATTTCAGCGCCATCTACAAGCAGAACCTCAAGGCGCTCCAGGACGCCCAGGGCGCGCCGTCGCCGTCGATTCCCAACTAGTCACGCTGCTTCGAATCAATCGGTCCACGCCCTCGAGGTTCGGGCCCACTGACCCCTACGCGGCCGCTTCGGCGTAATAGCCCCACAGCGCGGCTTCGCCCATGGTGCGGATGTGCGCGGCATGGGCCGCGAGCTGCGCCTCGTCGAGACGCGGCGGCAGCGGCGTCGGCCGTCTTGGCGCAGCATAGGTCGGCAGCACCAATACACTCGCGGCGGAGCGCGTCTCCTCGATGAGCGCGAACGCCACCTGCCGGCCGCCGATCAGCTCGAGATAGACGTCGGCAAGGATCTCGCTGTCGAGCAGCGCGCCGTGGAGCGTGCGCCGCGAATTGTCGATGCCGTAATGCTTGCAGAGCGCGTCGAGGCCGACGCGGGCGCCGGGATGCTTTTCGCGCGCCAGCTCGACCGTGTCGATCACGGCGTTGCGAATCTGCGGCCGCCGGATCTTGTCGAGTTCGGCGTTGATGAAGCTCACATCGAACGGCGCATTATGGGCGATCAGCGTCGCCTCGCCGAAGAAGGCCAGCATCTCTTCCGCGATCTCACCAAAGCGCGGCTTGTCGCGCAGGAACTCGTCACTGAGGCCGTGGACGCGGAACGCGTCCTCGGTCATGGCGCGCTCGGGATTGACGTATTTGTGGAAGTGTCGGCCGGTCGGGATGTGGTTGACCAGCTCGACCCCGCCGATCTCGACGACGCGATCGCCGCCGAGCGGATTGAGCCCGGTGGTTTCGGTGTCGAGGACGATTTCGCGGGTCATCTGTCTCCGGCCTTCTTCAGCAGCGCTTCGATCAATGCTCGGGCCGCCGCCTGTGTCTCCGCGAGCGGGCCGTCGGTCTCCATCACATAATCGGCACGCTGCAGTTTTTCAGCCTGCGGCATCTGCCGGGCAAGGATCGCCTCGAGCTTTTGCACACTCATACCGGGCCGCTTGAGCGCGCGCTCGCGCAGCACCGTATCGGGGGCGTGGGTGACCACCACCGCGTCGAGTCCATAATCGAAGCCGGTCTCGAACAGCAGCGGAACGTCGGCGACAGCAATCGGCGCGCCGGCGTTTTCGGCCTCGGCAAAGAACGACGCGAGGCGCTTGCGCACCAGCGGATGGATCGCCGCCTCGAGCTCTCTGAGTCGCTGGGGCGCGGCGACCAGCGCCCGGCTGAGCGCCGCGCGATCGACGCGACCGTCAGTGGTAACTCCGGGGAAAAGCTGCTCGACCGCCGGCACCGCCTCGCCTTCGTAAAGCGCGTGCACCGTTGCGTCGGAGGAAAACACGGGGAGACCGAGCGCGGCAAAACTCGCGAGAACCGTCGACTTCCCTGACGCGATCGAGCCGGTGAGCCCGAGCTTGATCACAGCGTCGCCTCGACCAGCGCCCGCAATTGCGGCGTCACCTCCGGGCGCTTGCCGAACCAGGCCTCGAAGCCCGGCACGGCCTGGTGCAGCAGCATGCCCAGCCCGTCGACGGTCCTGAGGCCGAGCGCCCGCGCTTCGGCCAGCAGGGGCGTGACCAGCGGGGTGTAAACGATGTCGGTGACGAGCGCGGTCCTGGGCAGGCGGCCAAGATCGAGCCCCTCGAACTTCGTGCCGTTCATCCCCACCGAACTGGTGTTGACGACGAGCCCGGCATCGCCGCAATGGCTGTCGAACTCGCCGAGGCTGCCGGCGCGGATCGGTCCTTCGAGATCGATCGCCAGCTCCTCGGCCTTGCTCGCCGTCCGGTTGAGCAGGCGGATCGATTTGACGCCGCGCGCCTTGAGCGCCACGAGCACGGCGCGCGCCGCGCCACCTGCTCCGAGGACAATCGCCGATTGCAAATCGTGGTCCCAGTTCGGCGCCTGCTGGTCGAGATTGCCGAGGAAGCCGAGATAGTCCGTGTTGAGGCCGCGCACCTGGTCGCCCGTCACCACCAGCGTGTTGACCGCCCCGATCGACTCGGCGAGCGGATCGCGCTCGTCGCAGAGCGCGTAGGCGACCTCCTTGTCGGGGATCGTCACATTGCCGCCGACAAACTCGCCGCGCTTCAGCCGCTCGAAGAATTTCGCCAGCACATGCGGCTCGACGTCGATCGCCTCATAGCTGCCCTCGATGCCATAGGTCCTGAGCCAATAGCCGTGGATCAGCGGCGAGCGCGAATGGGTGATGGGGTGGCCGATGACGAAGGCACGTTTCACGTGAATCCAACAGCCGCTCGGGCCGCCTCGATTTGACTCGACTCTGCTAGGGGCTTCGAGTCCGCCCCGCAATCCCTGACCCCTGCGGGAGCCGAGTCGGGAGCCGGTTCACCCCGGTCGCAGCTTTCCCACAGAGTCCTTGTTCGGGGGCGTCTGCGGCGGTGAAAAACCCCTGCCCGGCGGACGGATCGATGGCTTGTTCCCGCTGACCGAAACCCCCTCCACAGGCTCGCCGCCACAGGGGTTAACAAAAGGTTAATGGCGGAATCGGGGATAACGGCGTTCCAGCGAGTTGAGCCTGTCGACTCCTTTTCCCCAGCCGAGGGCTCCTGCCCAAATGGTTAACGAGCCGTAAATGCGGGCGAGTCCGGGCGACGCTCCACCATCCCCAAAGACTTGTCCCCAGGCTGATGACGGACCCTCACCCGGAGGCGCGCAAACCGTGCCGGCTGGCCTCGGTGCAGGAATTCCTGCAAAACACGGCCATGATACTGATGATAAAAGAATCTCTTCTTTCTTGTGGTCCCCGACCGTGAGCCCGGTGACCAAACCCCTGCTTGAGACGGTGCGCGGGAAACGCCAGCAACGGCCGCCGATCTGGATCATGCGGCAGGCCGGCCGTTACCTGCCGGAATATCGGGAGACGCGTGCCCGCGTCCAAAGCTTCCTCGAGCTCTGCTACACTCCAGCGCTCGCCGCCGAAGTCACGCTGCAGCCCCTGAGGCGTTTCGAGCTCGACGCGGCGATCCTGTTTTCCGACATCCTCGTCATCCCCGACGCGCTGGGCCAGACCGTCTCGTTTGAGACCGGGGAAGGCCCTCGGCTCGAGCCGATTACTCCGGAAGGGCTGGGGAGGCTCGACCCCACAAAGATCCTCGATCGTCTCGCTCCTGTTTTCGAGACCATCGGGCGGGTGAAATCCGGGCTTGCTCCGGACAAGACGCTGATCGGCTTTTGCGGTTCACCCTGGACGGTCGCGACCTACATGATCGCCGGCCGCGGCTCCCCCGACCAGGCCACCGCCCGGCTGTTCGCGCTGCAGCAGCGGGAGGCATTCGCAGCGCTGATCGACATCCTGGTGGAGGCCTCGGTCCGCTATCTCGTGGCGCAGCTCGAGGCCGGTGCCGATGTGGTCCAGCTGTTCGAGAGCTGGGCCCTCAATCTCGACGAGGACGCATTCCGCGCCCAGGTGATCGAGCCCAACCGCCGGATCGTCGAAGGCGTGCGGCGGCAAATCCCCGACGCTGCCATCATCGGCTTTCCGCGCGGTGCTGCCGGCATGGTCGCCGAGTATGCCGCGGCCACCAAGGTCAACGCGCTGGGCCTCGATTATGCGATGCCGGTCGGCTTTGCCGATGCCGCCCTGTCCCGCAGTCTCGCCGTCCAGGGCAATCTCGATCCGCTGCGGCTCGTCGCTGGCGGCGCGCTGATGGAGGCGCGGGCCGAGGCGATCATTGCGGGCTTCGCCAATCGGCCGCATATCTTCAACCTCGGCCATGGGATAGTGCCGGAAACGCCGATCGCGCACGTCGAGCGGCTGGTCGAAATCGTCAAACGGGGGCGGTGATGGATTGGGCGAGTTTCGCCGAGACCTGGGTCAAGGCGTTGCACGTGATTTCGGTGATCGCCTGGATCGCCGGCATGATGTACCTGCCGCGGCTGTTTGTGTACCACAGCGCCGCGGAGAAGGGCTCGATCCAGTCCGAGACCTTCAAGATCATGGAGCGGCGGCTCTATCGCGGCATCATCACGCCGGCGATGATCCTGACCTGGGTGTTCGGCCTGACCATGGTGTTCACCCCCGGCATCATCGACTGGCACCAGGGCTGGGTGTGGGTCAAAGCCATCTCGGTGATCCTGCTCTCGGGCATCCACGGCTATTACGGCCGGCAGGTGCGCGCGTTCGCCACCGACACCAACACGCGGCCGCAAGGCTTCTGGCGCGTCGTCAACGAGCTGCCGTTCGTGCTCGTCATCGTTATCGTGATCATGGTGATCGTCCGCCCGTTCTGAAGCGGTGTTCTCAGTCGGACCTCCCTCCCCCTTGAAGGGGAGGCAAGCGAAGCTTGGGTGCGAAGCGAGCTAGCGCAGCTCGGAAGGGGCGTGCAGCTGGCACGATCGCTCCACCCCCCACCGTGTCATTCCCGCGAAGGCGGGAATCCAACTCTCGTTTCATTCGGTCCGCGAGATGGGTCCCCGCTTTGGCGGGGATGACATCCGGGTTGGGAAAAAATCCTGTTTCACGTGAATCGCCCGCCGGCGGTTTCACGTGAATCACCTCGCCTCTTGAACCCGGACCCGCTTCGGGCTATCTGAGCGCCATCGCACCACAAGCGCGCGCCGCCCGGCGCACAGAGCGCGGTGCCTCCCCCTTCTTTTCATTACATCTCCAGAGCCGTCGCATGGAAAAACTGAAGCTCAGCGAGCTCAAGGCCAAATCCCCGGCCGACCTCCTCACCTTTGCCGAGCAGAACGAGGTCGAAAACGCCTCGACCATGCGCAAGCAGGAGCTGATGTTCGCCATCCTGAAGCAGCTCGCCGACAGCGAGGTGGAGATCACCGGCGAGGGCGTGGTTGAGGTGCTGCCCGACGGCTTCGGGTTCCTCCGTTCGCCGGACGTCAACTACCTGCCGGGCCCCGACGACATCTACGTCTCACCATCCCAGATCCGCCGCTTCTCGCTGCGCACCGGCGACACCGTCGAGGGCGAGATCCGCTCCCCCAAGGAAGGCGAGCGCTACTTCGCGCTGCTCAAGGTCGCGACCATCAATTTCGAGGATCCCGAAAAGGTCCGCCACAAGGTCAATTTCGACAACCTCACGCCGCTCTATCCCGAGGAGCGCCTCCGCCTCGAGCTGCCCGACCCGACCAACAAGGACAAGTCGGCGCGCGTCATGGATCTAGTGGCGCCCATCGGCAAAGGCCAGCGCGCGCTGATCGTCGCGCCGCCGCGCACCGGCAAGACGGTGCTGCTGCAGAACATCGCGCAGTCGATCGCGACCAACCACCCCGAATGCTACCTCATCGTGCTCTTGATCGACGAGCGCCCCGAGGAAGTCACCGACATGCAGCGCAGCGTCAAGGGCGAGGTCATCTCCTCGACCTTCGATGAGCCCGCCTCGCGCCACGTCCAGGTCGCCGAGATGGTGATCGAAAAGGCCAAGCGCCTCGTCGAGCACAAGCGTGACGTGGTGATCCTGCTCGACTCGATCACCCGTCTCGGCCGCGCCTACAACACCGTCGTTCCGAGTTCCGGCAAGGTGCTGACCGGCGGCGTCGACGCCAACGCGCTGCAGCGCCCCAAGCGCTTCTTCGGCGCGGCGCGCAACATCGAGGATGGCGGCTCGCTCACCATCATCTCGACCGCGCTGATCGATACCGGATCGCGCATGGACGAAGTGATCTTCGAAGAGTTCAAGGGCACCGGTAACAGCGAAATCGTGCTCGATCGCAAGGTGTCCGACAAGCGCATCTTCCCGGCGATGGATGTCACCAAGTCCGGCACGCGCAAGGAGGAGCTGCTGGTCGAGCCCGATATCCTTCGCAAGATGTATGTGCTCCGCCGCATCCTCAACCCGATGGGCACGGTGGATGCGATGGAGTTCCTGATGGACAAGATCCGCCAGACCAAGACCAACAGCGATTTCTTCGACTCGATGAATACCTAGCGGGCCCGGCCCTCGTCCTTCGACAAGCTCAGGATGAGGTCCTCTCAGTAGCCCTCATGGTGAGCCTGTCGAACCACGAGGGCGTGGCACTGACTATGTCCGACACCATCGTCGCCCTCTCTTCGGGCACCCCACCCTCGGGCGTCGCGGTCATCCGCATCAGCGGACCGACGACCCGCGCGGTCCTGGAATCTCTCTCCATATCCGTGCCCGAGCCGCGCCGGCTCACCCTCGCCACGATCCGCGCCAACGGCGTGCTTATCGACACCGGTCTCGTCGCCTGGATGCCGGCGCCGCACTCCTTCACCGGTGAGGATACCGCGGAGCTTCAGGTCCACGGCTCGCCGGCAGTGGTTAGAACGCTGCTCCGCTTTGTCGCAACCCTGCCCGGTGTGCGCCTCGCCGAGGCCGGCGAATTCACTCGCCGCGCCTTCGAGAACGGCCGGCTCGATCTCACCGAAGTTGAAGGTCTGGGCGATCTCATCGAGGCCGAAACCGAAACGCAGCGCGTGCAGGCGGTGGCGCGTCTGGGCGGCGGCCTCTCCGACAAAATAGCCGCCTGGCGCGAGACCCTGCTGGATGCGCGCGCCGAGATCGAAGCGCGCCTCGACTTCTCCGATGAGGGCGACGTCTCCGGCGAGCTGCCGCCCGCCGTGATCGCGTCGATCGAGGCTCTCTCTGCAGATCTTGCCGCGGCGCTCGACTCCGTCGGCCGCGGCCGCATCGTGCGCGAGGGGCTGCGCGTCGCCCTCGCCGGCCCGCCCAATGCCGGCAAGTCGTCGCTGCTCAACGCGCTCAGCAAGTCGGACCTTGCCATCGTCTCCGACGAGCCCGGCACGACGCGCGACGTGCGCGAAGTGGCGCTCGATCTTGGCGGGCGTCTCGTCATCCTCGTCGACATGGCCGGCCTGCGCGACACGACCAGTCGCGCCGAGGCCGAAGGCGTGCGCCGCGCCGAAGCCGAGATCGGGCGCGCCGACCTCGTCCTCTGGCTGATCGCGCCCGATGTGCCGGTGCTCGCTCCACCAGAGCAGTCCCCGTTGTGGCGGGTTGCGACCAAGGCCGACCTCGGCGTCGTCCCCGCCGATCATGCGCTGTCGGTGCTGACCGGCGCGGGCGTTACCGAATTGCTCGCTGCGCTCGAGGCTTTCGCCACCACTGCCGCTGGGTCCGGTGCCCCTGCCCTCGTCAGCCGCGAGCGTGACCGTACTGCCCTCGCCGCCGCGCAGTCGGGGCTCGATATGTTCCTCTCGGAGGGCGCGACCGACGAGATCGCCGCCGAGCATCTGCGGCAGACCTCGCTCGCCCTCGAACGGCTGGTCGGCCGCATCGACACCGAGCAGGTGCTCGACCGGCTGTTTGCGAGCTTCTGCATCGGGAAGTAGGAGCGGCGATTGTTCGTATTCCGACACAAGCCGAGCGGGCGGCGGATCGGCCTCAACTACAAGGTGCTGTTCAGCTTTGCCGAGGAGCATCCCGATCTGGAGCAGGTGGGAGGCGAGAGCTGCGACTACCTGCTCTGGCGCGATCCGCTGGCGCGGACGGTATCGTTGTTCTTCGATAAGTGTCGCAACTCGATCGATCCGAAGTCGGTTCAGGAGGTACAGGCGGTGCTTCTCGCGCAGTTTAGCCTGTCGAGGGTGGGGGACCTCCGCTCGGTCACGTTCAGTCAGGTCGTGAATGCGCTCCCCCGGATCGTCCAACGCGAGGATCACCTTTTTCCCCAGTTGCAGGGGGTGGATCTTTCGAAGATCGGGCGGGTCGTCGACATCGCGTCAGGGCTACGACGGATCGAGGCGGAGACGGGACTGAAGTTCGCGCGCCGCGCAAACACGTCGCGCCATGGACGTGTCGTGAAGTATTACACCGACGAGACCCGGCGGATCGTTGAGACGGTCTATGCGGCCGACTATGTCGCTCGGCCAGATGTCGGGCTATACGGGCGCTGCAAGCGTCTGATGGGATTTCTATGAGTTCGGATTTCGGCGTGATCATCGTAGGCGGCGGGCACGCCGGCTCTGAGGCGGCGGCAGCGTCGGCGCGGCTCGGCGTGCCGACGGCGCTGATCACCCACAAATTCGCGACCATCGGCGAGATGAGCTGCAATCCGGCGATCGGCGGACTCGGCAAGGGTCACCTCGTGCGCGAGATCGACGCGCTCGACGGCCTGATGGGCCGGGTCGCCGATGCGGCCGGCATCCAGTTCCGCGTGCTCAACCGTCGCAAGGGTCCGGCGGTGCGCGGACCGCGCGCCCAGGCGGATCGCAAGCTTTACAAGGCCGCGATGCAGGCCGCGCTCAGTGCGCAGCCCAACTTGACGATCATCGAGGGGGAGGTCGACGACCTCACTGTCGAGCACGGCAATATAACAGGAGTCGTCTTGCTCGACGGGCGACGGTTTTCGTGCCGGTCCGTGGTCTTGACGACAGGCACCTTCCTTCGCGGCCTGATCCATCGCGGTGAAGACACAATTCCCGCCGGTCGCGTCGGGGAAAAGCCGGTGCTGGGGCTGTCGACGCGTCTCGAAACGCTCGGCCTCCGGCTCGGCCGGTTGAAGACCGGCACCCCTGCCCGGCTCGACCGCAACTCGATCGATTTCTCGGGGCTCGAGGAGCAGCCAGGCGACACCCCACCGGAGCCGTTCTCGTCCTTGACGAGTGCGATCACTACGCCGCAGATCAGCTGTTATATCACCCGGACGACCGCCGAGACGCACCGGATCATTTCCGCGAACCTCCACCGTTCGGCGATGTATTCGGGGCGCATCCAGAGCCGCGGTCCGCGCTATTGCCCCTCGATCGAAGACAAGGTCGTCCGCTTCGCCGATCGGGACAGCCATCAGATTTTCCTCGAGCCCGAGGGGCTCGATGACCCGACCATCTATCCGAATGGCCTCTCGACCTCGCTCCCCGCCGAGGTGCAGGACGCGTTCCTGCGCACCCTGCCCGGCCTCGAAAACGTCCGCATCGTCCGGCCGGGCTATGCGATCGAATACGACTACGTCGACCCGCGTGAGCTGCAGCTGAGCCTCGAGCTCAAGCGACTGCCGGGACTCTATCTCGCCGGCCAGATCAACGGCACAACCGGTTATGAAGAAGCGGCGGCGCAGGGCATCCTCGCCGGCGCCAATGCCGGTCTCGCCGCCCAGGGTGAAGCGCCGATCGTCCTCAGCCGCACGCAGTCCTACCTGGGTGTGATGATCGACGATCTGGTGACCCGCGGGGTGGCTGAACCCTATCGCATGTTCACGTCGCGGGCCGAGTTCAGGCTGCATCTGCGCAGCGACAATGCCGACCAGCGGCTGACGCCGCTCGGGATCGAGCGCGGCCTGGTCGGCGAGACTCGTCAAGAGGCTTTCCGCAGCAAGGTCAAGTCGCTTGATGATGGCAGAACGGCGCTCCAGTCGCGTTCGGTGACGCCGAGCGAGGCGCGAAAGGCGGGCATCGCCGTCAATGCGGACGGCCATCGGCGGAGTGCCTTTGATCTGTTGGCCTATCCCGGGATCGGTCCGCGGGAGATCATTACGCTGTGGCCGGAGATCGGGGCAATTGGAACGCCGATTCTCGACCAGCTCGCAATCGACGCGCAATACGCGGTCTATCTCGATCGCCAGAAGGCAGACGTCGAGGCGATGCGGCGGGACGAGGGCGTTGCGCTGCCCACCTGGCTCGACTATTCGCAGATTCCCGGCCTGTCGAACGAGCTCCGCCAGAAGCTCGGCGCGCAGCGGCCGGCGACGCTGGCTCAGGCGCAGCAGATCGAGGGCATGACCCCGGCGGCCGCGCTGCTCATCCTCGCACTGGTGCGGCGCAGCAGCCTGCGCAAGGCTGGATGAGCGTCCAATCCGATCTTGAGGCCTTCGCCGCGCTGCTCCGGAAATGGAACGCGGTCCAGAATCTCGTTTCACGTGAAACAATCGGCGAGCTTTGGCCACGGCACATTGAAGACAGCCTGCAGCTCGTTCCGTTGCTCCGCGACAGCGATCGCCTGGTGATCGACCTCGGCAGTGGCGGAGGCTTCCCCGCGATCCCGCTGGCCATCGCGACACGCGGGCAGGGGAGGCGCTTCGTCCTGCTGGAGCCCACCCAGAAGAGGGCGTCGTTCCTCCGCACGGTCATTCGCGACCTCGACCTGCCGGCGGAGGTCCACGCCGTACGCGCCGAGGCGTTTGATTCACGTGAAACAGTCGACCTCGTCACGTCCCGCGCACTCGCGGATCTGCCCGAGCTTTTGCGGCTCGGGGCTCGATTTTCCGGCCCCGCTACCCACATGCTGCTGCACAAAGGCCTGACATATCGGGAAGAAATGTCACGGGCATCTCGGCTTTTCGACTTCGATGTGCTAGTCCACCCGTCACGGACCGACGCCTCCGGCGTCATCCTCGAGATCAGCAATCTGCGTGCGAAATCAACCGCCTAGGAGGCAAGTGTGACGCCGCGCATCCTTACGCTCGCCAACCAGAAGGGCGGCGTCGGCAAGACCACCACGGCAATCAACCTCGCCACAGCGCTCGCCGCCATCGGCGAGCGGGTGCTGATCGTCGACCTCGACCCGCAGGGCAACGCCTCGACGGGGCTAGGGATCAGCCGGAACGACCGCGAAACCTCATCGTTCGACCTCATCGTGGGCGATGCAACCGTCGCCCAGGCCGCGGTCGCCACCGGCGTGCCCAATGTTGCGATCGTGCCCTCGACCCTCGACCTGCTGGGTGCCGAATCGGCGCTCATCAGCCAGCCCGACCGCGCCTTCCGCCTGCGCAACGCCTTCCGGGCGCTCGGCGCTCTCGAGATCGACGGGCGGCCGGTGAGTTACGTCCTCATCGACTGCCCACCCTCGCTCAATCTCCTGACGATCAACGCTCTCGTCGCCGCCGATGCAGTGCTCGTGCCGATGCAGTGTGAATTCTTTGCGCTGGAAGGTCTGAGCCAACTGCTTCAGACCATTGAGCAAATCCGCTCGACGCTGAACCCGCGCCTCTCCATCCAGGGCGTGGTGATGACGATGTTCGACAAGCGTAACACGCTGAGCGAGCAGGTGCTCGCCGACGTCCGCCAGACGATGGGCAACCTCGTCTACGACACCGTGATTCCGCGCAATGTCCGGCTCAGTGAGGCGCCATCCTACGGCAAGCCGGCGCTGCTCTATGATCTCAAATGCGCCGGCAGCCAGGCCTATCTGCGGCTCGCCACCGAAGTCATCCGCCGCGAACGGCAGCTGGTCGCCGCATGAGGAGCCCATGATCGACAAACCCTCCCGCCTCGGCCGCGGCCTTGCCTCGCTCATCGGCGACATGGCGCCCATCGAGGCGCCACGCGGCGCCGACAATTCCAATGGCGGGCCCCGCCGCATCCCGGTCGAGCTACTGGTCGCCAACCGCGCCAATCCGCGCCGCGATTTCGACGACGAACAGCTGAGCGAACTCACCGCCTCGATCAAGGAAAAGGGCGTCATGCAGCCGCTGCTGGTGCGGCCGGCGGGCGATGGGCGGAGCTTTGAGATCATCGCCGGCGAGCGGCGCTGGCGCGCGGCGCAGCGCGCCGGGCTCCACGACGTGCCGGTGGTGGTCCGCGAGGTCGACGACAAGGAAGCGCTCGAGCTCGCGATCATCGAGAACGTCCAGCGCGTCGATCTCAACCCGCTGGAAGAAGCGCAGGGCTACGAGCAGCTGATCGAGCAGTTTGCCTACACGCAGCAGGACCTGGCGCAGGTCATCGGCAAGTCGCGCTCGCACGTCGCCAACACGCTGCGGCTGTTGAAGCTGCCGCGCGAGGTGAGGGAGCTTGTAAGTTCCGGCCAGCTCACCGCTGGCCACGCGCGTACGCTGATCACCGCCGAGGATCCGGCGGCGCTGGCGCAGCAGATCATCGCCCGCGGGCTCTCGGTGCGCGAGGCGGAAGCGCTGAGCCAGCGCAAACCTGCCCCAAAATCGGCTGCGGGGGCCGTTCCGCCACCCCGCGATGCCGACATCGTGGCGCTCGAAAAGCAGCTCAGCGACGCCACGGGGTTCTCCGTGCAGATCCACAACAAGCCCAAGAGTGAATCGGGGCATGTCGAGATCCGCTACCGCACGCTCGAGCAGCTCGACGCGATCCTCGCCCGGCTCGGATAGAGCTTTGTTCTAATCGTCAGTGATGCGCCGCCTGCTGCGCCAGCGCCAGCAGCGTGCGCCGCGTCAGCATTTCGGCCTCGGCGTAATTCTTGCGCGTGTCGCCGGTCGTCTGGTGCAGGCGCTCGGCGGCGAGGCCGAGCTCGGCATCGGTCCACAACCGCAGCTGTCGTTCGAGCGTCGACCGGCGCGAGAAATGCGGCTTCGGCCGCGCCGCATCGAGCACCGCACCGGGTGAGCTGCCGGCGTCGACGGCGGTGCGCCAGCGCCGCAATTGCGCAATGTGCTGCGTGACGCCGGCCAGCACCTGTTGTGGATTGACCGAGGCGCTGAGGGCGCGACTGAGGGCACGATCGAGCGCTTCGGCATGGCCCGCGCCGAGCGCATCGGCGATCTCGTCGAGCACCAGCGCGGCGTTGTCGGCGCAGAGCGCCAGCACGTCGGCGCGCGTTAGAACCTTGTTCTCGTCGGCGAAGAGCATGAGCTTTTCGAGCTCGCGCCGCGTCACCTCGCGGTCGTTGCCGAGCTGGTCGCGGAGGGTCGTTGCGACGTCCGGATCGGCGCGGATGCCCGCCGCCTCGAGCGTCTCGCCGATCAGCCGCAGCAGCGTTTCGTCGCTGTCGGCGTAGCAGGGCAGGGCGCGCCCGTTACGGCTCGCCTCGACCAGCGCCCGCAGCGCATCGCGCGGCGCGAGATTGCCGGCCTCGAGGATGACGATCGCGCCGGAGGGATCGTCGCTCAGCTCGCTCAGTGGCACGGTCAGCGCCTTGCCGGCGCCGCGCACGCGCACGATGCGCCGCTCGCCGAACAGCGAGCCGGTCCGCGCCTCGACCAGCAACCGTCCCGGGTCGCCGTCGAGCTCGTTGCCATCGAGCGTCACGAGGCCCATGCCGTCGACGCTGGACCGGTCATAGGCGCGCACCAGCCGCTGGCCGGTCTCGCGCACGAGGCCGGCATCGGGGCCGTAGACGAGGAGAATGCCGGCCTCGAGGTCGGGGCGCTTCAGGAAGCGCTCGACCTCATGCGCCTTGAGTGCGCTCACTTGCTGAGCGCACCGAGCAGCGTCAGCCGGATGGTGTCGGCGAGGGCGAGCGCGGCCCGCTTGATGGCATCGGCCGCGGCGGTGTCGTTGGCGAGGCCCTGCGTATTGGTGGTGTAGTCGGCCGTCGCCGACCGCATCCCCGAAAAGATGATCTTGCCGCTCGTGTCGGTGAGCTTGATGTCGGCGCTCACTTCCATTTCGCGCATCAGGCTGGGCAGCGCCTGGGCGACCGAGGAGCTCTGCACGGTCAATTCGCGCGAGAAGGATTGCGTCGTGACCGTCAGCGTTGGTGCCGGCCCGGTCGCCTTGCCGAGCTTGAGGGCAAGCGCCTCGTAGATGATCTGGTCGGTGCGGCTGGTGGGGGCCGCGTAGTTCAGCGCGACCTGCTGCTCCGTGACGCCGCCGGGACCATAGACCGGGTGCAGGCCCGAGCAGGCGGCAAGGCTCGTGGCGCTCGCGAGGACGATCGCGACCAGCCCCGCGCGCACGCCGCTAGACGACCACATTGACGATCCTGTCGGGCACGATGATGATTTTCCGCGGGGCCTTGCCGTCCAGCATGCGGGCAACCGCCTCCAGAGACAAGGCCTGTTTCTCGACCAGCTCCTGCACCGCGCCCTTGGGCACGGTGATCTCGCCGCGGCGCTTGCCGTTGACCTGCACCGCCATCACGACGCTGTCGTCGATAAGGAGCGCCGGATCGACCGCGGGCCAACCAGCGTCGGCGACCATGCCGGTCTTGCCCAAGAGGCTCCAGCAGGTCTCGGCCAAATGCGGCATCATCGGCGCGATCAGCTGGACCAACGTTTCGACGCCCTCGCGCAACGTCCCCGCGCCGTTCGCGGTGGGCGCTGCGTCGAGCGTCGCGGCGAATTTGCTCAGCCCGTTGGTCAGCTCATAGATCTGCGCCACGGCGCTGTTGAAACGCAGCGCTTCGATACTGTCAGCGACGCCCTGCACCGTGCGATGCGTCAGCTTGCGGATCGCCTCGATTTCGGCCCCAGCGGTTTCGCCGCTGGCATTGCCCATTTGCAGCACATCGTGCACCAGCCGCCAGACGCGCTGCTGGAAGCGCGACGCGCCCTCGATGCCAGCTTCGGTCCATTGCACGTCGCGTTCGGGTGGAGAATCCGACAGCATGAACCAGCGCGCGCAATCGGCGCCATAGGTGCGCACGATCTCGTCGGGATCGACGACATTGCGCTTGGACTTGCTCATCTTTTCGATCGAGCCGATTTCGATTGGCGCGCCGGTGGCGGCGAGCTTGGCCTTGCGCGCATCTCCCATCCCTTCGAGCAGCACGTCGGCGGGGAGCACCCAGTCGCCGGCGGCGTCGCGATAGGTCTCGTGCACCACCATGCCCTGGGTGAACAGGCCGCGGAACGGCTCGTCCATGTCGAGATGGTCGGTCTTGTGCATGGCGCGGGTGAAGAAGCGCGAATAGAGCAGGTGCAAGATCGCGTGCTCGATACCGCCGATATACTGGTCGACCGGCAGCCAGGAATCGGCGATCGCCGGCACGGTGGGCTCGGCCGCATGCGGCTCGGTGAAGCGCGCGAAATACCACGACGAGTCGACGAAGGTGTCCATCGTGTCGGTCTCGCGCCGGCTCGGCTCGCCGCAGATCGGGCAGGGCACGTTCTTCCAGGTCGGATGATAGTCGAGCGGATTGCCCGGCTTGTCGAAGGTGACATCGTCCGGCAGCTTGACCGGGAGGTCCTGGTCCGGAACCGGCACCACGCCGTGCGTCGGGCAGTGGATCACCGGGATCGGGCAGCCCCAATAGCGCTGGCGCGAAATGCCCCAGTCGCGCAGCCGGTAATTGGTCTCGACCGTGCCCTGCGGCTTGCCGTCCACCTGCCGGGCGGCGAAGTAGCGCGCGATTTCACGCTGCGCCGCGTCGATCGGCAGTCCGTCGAGAAACCCCGAATGGTAGATCGTGCCCGGGCCGGTATAGGCGTCCTTGCCCACCGAAAAGCCCTCGGGATCGGTCTCGGGGGGCAGCACTACGGGGATGACGCTCAGCGCATAGCGGCGCGCAAACTCCAAATCGCGCTGGTCGTGCGCCGGGCAGCCGAAAATGGCGCCCGCGCCGTATTCCATCAGCACGAAGTTCGCGACGTAGACCGGCAGCAGGGCGCCGTCCTTGACCGGATGTTTCACGAACAACCCGGTCGGCACGCCCTGTTTCTCGGCCTTTTCCAGCGTCTCGGTCGCCGTGCCCTGGCGATGTACCTCGTCGATGAAGGCCTTGATCGCAGGGTCCGAGCCGGCCAGCTCGGTCGCGAGCGGATGGTCGGGCGACAGCGCGATGAAGCTTGCCCCGAAGATCGTGTCGGGGCGGGTGGTGAACACTTCGATCGAGCGCGTGGCGGTCTTGGTCGATGGCGTCAGCTCGAACAGCAGCCTCAGGCCCTCGGACTTGCCGATCCAGTTGCGCTGCATGGTGCGCACCTTTTCCGGCCAGTGGTCGAGGCCGTCGAGCGCTTCGAGCAGGTCTTCGGAATAGTCCGAGATCTTGAGGAACCACTGCGTCAGCTCGCGCTGCTCGACGATCGCGCCAGAGCGCCAGCCGCGGCCGTCGATCACCTGCTCGTTGGCGAGCACGGTTTCGTCCACCGGGTCCCAATTGACCTTGGCGCTCTTGCGCGCCACCAGCCCGGCCTTGAGGAAATCGAGGAACAGCTTCTGCTGGCGCTGGTAATAGTCGACGTCGCAGGTGGCGAATTCGCGCGTCCAGTCGAAGCTCAGCCCCATCGACTTAAGCTGCTTTCGCATGGTGTCGATGTTGGCGTAGGTCCAGGTCTTGGGGTGGCTGCCGGTCTGCTTGGCGGCGTTCTCGGCCGGCAGGCCGAAGGCGTCCCAGCCCATCGGATGTAGCACGTTGAGGCCCCGGGCTCGCTTGTAGCGCGCCAGTACGTCGCCCATCGAATAATTGCGCACGTGCCCCATATGGATGCGCCCAGAGGGATACGGGAACATCTCCAGCACGTAATAGCGCTCGCGCGGGTCGGCGTTGTCGACCACGAAGGATTTGTGGTCCTCCCAGGCCTTCTGCCAACGCGGCTCCTCGACACGCGGGTTGTAGCGCTCGATCGGTTTGGTCACTTCGGATGGCCCTGAAAGCCCCGCAGCGCATTGCGTTGGCGGGGGAAAATGAGTAGCGGACCAAACACCAGAAAAGCCCAGACCGGTCAAGGCAAGCAGGGATTGAGACAATGCTCCATCCGACAATGAACAACACGAAATGGGATGAGCTTCGGCTGGGGATGTACGCGCTCAGTCCACGCCCGTCATGGAGCACGCTTTCCACGAACGGCTACCATTCACGGCTCGACTATGACTGGTTCTACCACTTTAGAGACGGCGGATACGCGTCGATCCTTCACGTAGATATCCGGGTTGAAACACCAGCCCAGCGAGAGCTTGTCCGAGCGGCTCTCAAGAAAATACATGTTCCCGGGGAGGAGACCCCCGACGGCTTCCGCGTGTTCGGCTATCTGCAAGGCAATCAGGCGGCCGACTTCATCTAGATTTCAAACTGACCCACTACCAGGGATTGCGATGGACAATGCGGCGGAACGGCTGGAGACGATCCGGGCGCGCATCGAACGGGCCCGCCGCCGCTTCGGTCCACCCCCCGATCATGTCACCCTCGTCGCCGTGTCCAAGACCTTCGGCGCCGACGACATCCGGCCGTTTCTCGAGGCCGGCCAGCGCGTCTTCGGCGAGAATCGGGTGCAGGAGGCGGCGGCCAAATGGCCCGGATTGCGGGCCTCCTATGACGGCATAGAACTGCATTTGATCGGTCCGCTGCAGACCAACAAGGTGCGCGAGGCCGTCGCGCTGTTCGACGCGATCGAGACGCTCGACCGCGACAAACTGGCGGTCGCGCTCAAGGCGGAAATGGACAAGGGCGGCAAGAGCCCGCGCCTTCTGGTCCAGGTCAATATCGGGCTCGAACCGCAAAAGGCGGGCATCGCCCCGGCCGAAGCGGTAGCGTTCATCAGGCGCTGCCGGGAGGTGCACGGGCTCAGCATCGACGGCCTGATGGCGATCCCGCCCGAGGGCCTGCCCCCCGGTCCCTATTTCGCACAGCTCGCGATGCTGGGCCGGGAGGCCGGAACTGCGCTCCTGTCGATGGGCATGAGCGGGGATTTCGAGACGGCGATCGCGATGGGCGCAACGCATGTCCGCGTCGGCTCCGCGCTGTTCGGACGGCGCGCCCAGCCCTCTCCTCTGGATTAAGCGCGCCCCGGCTGGTTTAAGAAGAGTCGGAAACTTATGCGCGCGCGCATCCGTTGCTCGGCCGTCACCCGTTTGTGACTGGCCGGTGTTTGCCTGCCGTCCTACCTGAGCCCGCAGCTAATATCCGAGGATTGCACGATGATCCGCCGCCGGATTTTCCTGGTCGATGACGACGCCGAGTTGCGCAAGACCCTCATGGAACAGCTCGTGCACTATCGCGAGTTCGACCTGATCGATGCCGGCACCGCCGGCGAGGCGCTGCGCAAGGTGCGCGAGGTGCATGTCGACCTGATGATCCTCGATGTCGGGCTCCCCGACATGGATGGACGCGAGGCGGTCAAGATCCTCCGCCGCGACGGCTTCAAGAGCCCGATCCTGCTGCTCACCGGCCATGACAGCGATTCTGACGAAATCCTCGGGCTCGAATCGGGCGCCAACGACTATGTCACCAAGCCGTTCCGGTTCTCGGTGCTCCTGGCGCGCATCCGCGCCCAGCTGCGCCAGCACGACCAGAGCGAGGACGTGGTGTTCACCATCGGGCCCTACAGCTTCCAGCCGGCGGCCAAGCTCCTCGAATCGGCCGATGGCGGTAAGGTCCGCCTCACCGACAAGGAAACCTCGATCCTCAAATACCTCTACCGGCAGGGACCCAAGACCATCACGCGCGACGTGCTGCTCAAGGAAGTGTGGGGCTACAACAACCGGGTCACCACCCACACGCTCGAGACCCACATCTACCGGCTGCGCCAGAAGATCGAGCGCGATCCCTCCAATGCGCGGCTGCTGGTCACCGAAGAGGGCGGCTACCGGCTGGTGCCGTAAGCTGCAGTTCGGCTCCGAACCCGCCCCAAAAAGCCGCGAATCCATGGTTTCGAAAACCCTGCAATGCTCTATATGAGGGCCGGGCAGCGGCGGCCCGGACGAGTATTGGACCTAGGGCGGAATGCAGCTCGACGACGCGACCACGATTCTCGCGCGCGCGGACTTCTTTGAGGTCTGCGATGCCGAGCAGCGTCGAATGCTGGCCTTTGCCAGCGAGCGCAAGAAGTGGAAGCCGGGCAGCATCCTCTATACCGCCGGCGATGTGCCCGAGGGCGCGCAAATCCTGATCTCGGGAACCGTCGCGACGCACCAGGGCGCCGATGAATCCGATCCGTTCGTGGTCTCGACCCCCGGCTCGGTGCTCGGCGTCGTGTCGCTGGTCATCGCCAATCCGCGACCGATCACCGTCAAGGCGGTCGATCAGGTCGAGACGCTGTTCGTGCCGCGCTCGGCGTTCATGAAGCTCTGCAACCAGGCGCCCGATCTCGCCGCGCGTGCCGCCGACCGCATCCGGCGCGAGCTGACGGGGTATCTGGGCGCGATCGAAAAGGCCGGTCCCAAGATCGGCTCGAGCACAGGGCGGGCCGGATAGCCCTTCAGGCGATCACCGCATCGACTTCGATTTCGATCAGCCAGTCGGGGTCGACAAAGCGTGTCACCGCCATCACCGTCGTCACCGGGCGGATATCGGCGAAGATCTCGGCGTGTGCTTTCGATGCGGCGTCCCAGAGCGCGATATCGGCGAGCAGTACGCGGGTGCGCGTCACGTGCTCGAAGCCGGCCCCGGCATCGGCGAGGGCCTTGCCGATGATCTCGAAGCAGCGCCGCGCCTGCGCGGTCACGTCGCCTTTGCCGGCGGTGCCGCCGCCGGCCGCGATCGGCGCCGTGCCGCCGACGCTCACCAGATTGCCGACGCGAACCGCCCGCGAAAATCCGATGATCGGCTCGAGATACGAGCCGGAACTGACGAGCTGCCGGTCCATCTTCTCCCTCATGACAGATGCACGATGACCGGCACGTGGTCCGAGGGCTTCTTGCCCCAGCCGCGGGCCGCCTTGACGATTTCGACGCCGGTCGAGCGCGCCGCGATGTCGCCGGTCGCCCAGATGTGGTCGAGACGGCGGCCGCGGTTCGAGGCCTGCCAGTCGTGGGCGCGGTAGCTCCACCACGAATAGACCTTCGTTCCATAAGGGATGTGCCGGCGTACGAGGTCGCTCCAGCCGTGATTGCCGGTGAGGAGCGCATCGAGCGCTTCGGTCTCGACCGGCGTGTGGCTCACCACCGAGAGCAATTGCTTGTGGCTCCACACATCGTCGGGGTGCGGGGCGACGTTGAAGTCGCCGCAGATCAGCTGGCCGTCCTTGAAATGTGCCTCGCCGAACCAGGCCTTCAGCTCCCTCAAGAAGTTCAGCTTGTGGCGGAATTTCGGATTGATCTCGGGGTCCGGTGTATCGCCGCCGGCGGGGATATAGAAATTGTGCACGGTGAGCGGCATGTCCGCGGTCTCGACTTTTGCCGAGATGTGCCGGCTGTCGTCGATCTCGCAGAACACGCGGCTCGAGATATCGCTCAGCGGGCGCTTCGAGACGATGGCGACGCCGTGATAGCCCTTCTGGCCGTGCACGGCGTGATGCGCATAGCCCGCTTCGGCGAACGCCGCCGCGGGAAACTGCTCATTGGTGCACTTGATTTCCTGCAGGCACAGCACGTCGACCGGATGGTGCTTCAGCACGTCGAGGACGAGCGGCAGCCGGAGCCGCACGGAGTTGATGTTCCAGGTGGCAAGGCTCAGTGGCATCGACGATTCGCGGGTGTGCGGGCGTTCTATCTGGCCGGGCGCCGCCAGCGGCACAAGGCTCAGTTCTTGCCCTGCACCTGATTGTACTCGCCGATATTGAGGAAGAAATAGGCGGCGGGAATGGTGACGCCCTGCTGCACGTCGAACAGCGAGAAGGTGAGGCTCACCCCCGTGGGGTCGGTGAGCACCCATTGCACGAGGTCGAGGCTGGTCTTGTCGAACACCAAAGCAACGCGGACGAGCCCGGCCGGGGTGTCGTCTTGCAGCGTCAGCGACACATAGTTGGCCGATTGCGCGATCGAGGTCAGGCCGGCGTTCAGCAGGTCGATCTTTTCCTCGAGGAACTGGCGCAGCGGCACCTTGTCCTGCGGGTAGGCGTATTCGGTCTTTTCCTCGCGATCGATGACGTAAAAGCCGTTGCCCAGCGAGATGATCTCCTCGTGGCTCGGCGGTGCGTAGCGGAAGCGGATCTTGCCGGGCCGCTGTAGATAGAATGTGCCCTCGTTGCGGGCACCCTTGGTGTCGACCTGGACGAACTTCCCGACCTCGGTGGTGATCGCGGTGTTGTGCGCCGAAATCGCGTTGATGAGGGTGATTTCGTCGGGCGTCAGGGCGCGCGGCGCGCCGGCCGGCTGGTCGGTGGGCGGCGCCGAGCCCATCAGGTCCTGCGGCGCCGGCGCATCCGAGGCGGACGCGACGTCCTGCGCGGCGGCGGGAAGGATCGGCAGTGCGGCGGCGACCGCCAGAAGCGACAGCAGGGAACGGCGGAGCATGGGCGGCCTTTGTGTGGTTCGACGAACCTGCGGGACAATTGCGGCAAGAGCGGGAAGCTTGCAAGCCGCGCGCGCGGCCCTCAGGCGATCGATCCGCCCGGCAGCGCCACGCCGAGCGCTGCAGCCAGCCGGCGGACCACGGCGAAGTCGACCTTGCCTTTCTGCGCCATGCCGATCAGTACGTAGAGAGCCTCGGCCGGGGTGTTGGCGGACTTATAGGCGCGGGCCTCGACCAGCGCGCCATAGATGTCGCAGACCGTCATGATGCGCGTCGCCGGCGAAATTTCGGCGCCCTTGAGCCGGTCGGGATAGCCGCTGCCATCGAGGAATTCGTGATGATGCAGCACCGGCTCGATGATGCTGGCGCTGAGACCGGTGTGCTGCCTCAGGTAATCGGCACCGATGCGCGGGTGGCGCTGGACGATTGCGAACTCGGCCGGCGTCAGCGCGCTCGGCTTGTCGAGAATGGCGTTCGGGATTTCGGCCTTGCCGATGTCGTGGAGCAGGGCGGAGAGCGCGAGTTCTGTGCGCGCCTCCGGGCTCACATCGGCGTGATTCACATAGGCGACCACGGCGCCGGTCACCAGCAGGCAATGCTGGAACGTGCCGGCGTGGTGGGCTCGCACGGTGTCGAGCCAGGCGTGGAGACCCGACTGCCCGACGCCCGCCAGCAGGTCGCGGCTCGCCGCCGCGGCTTCCTCCATATCGAGCCGCCCGCCGGTGCTGAGCGCGGTAAAGGACGCGCCGATGAGATGGTGCGCGGCGGCGATCGACTTGAGTTCGGGGCGCGGCCCCGACCGCCGTTCGCGCCGCGCCTCGGGCAGGCGGTGAACGCCCAGCTCGGCCAGCGCCTCGTCGATGCCGTCGCGGTTGAGCGGCCGGCGGATCACCGCCGACGCCCCCAGCGCATTGGCCTGCGTCTGCTGCAGGTGGAAGTGGGCGCCGCGGTCGACGGCAAAAACGAGCAGCGGGGGGCGCTTCATCCGCGCCAGCGCCGTGCGCAATCTTTCGCGCGAGCCCGCATCGGCGAGGTCGATGTCGACGACCACCAGATCGGCGGTGGCGAGCGCCTCGGCGGTCACCGCCGCGATATCGATCGCGGCACGCGTCTCGCGGGCGCTCTCGGCCGCGGGCGTCACCTGCGACGGCGCGCCGACAAAGAGGATGGTGGGCTCGGCGACGGGCAGGACGCGTGCTGTCGCCATCGCCCCCTCAATAGCCCGAGGCGCCGTCGCCGACGAGAATCTCGCGCTTGCCGGAATGGTTGGCGGGTGAGATCACGCCCTCCTTTTCCATCCGCTCGATCAGGCTCGCGGCGCGGTTGTAGCCGATGGCAAGGCGGCGCTGCACATAGGAGGTCGAGGCCTTCTTGTCCTGCAGCACGATGTTGACGGCCTTGTCGTAGAGCTCGTCGCCCGAACCGCCGAACTCGCCTTCGCCGGTGGCGCTATCGGGGTCGAACTCGTCTTCTTCGGCGGTGATCGAATCGAGATAGTCGGGCGTGCCCTGGCTCTTCAGATGCTTGACGATGCTCTCGACCTCGCCGTCGGCGACGAACGGGCCGTGGAGGCGACGGATACGGCCGCCGCCGGCCATGTAGAGCATGTCGCCATTGCCCAGCAGCTGCTCGGCGCCCTGCTCGCCGAGGATGGTACGGCTGTCGATCTTGCTCGTCACCTGGAACGAAATTCTGGTGGGGAAGTTGGCCTTGATCGTGCCGGTGATGACGTCGACCGACGGACGCTGCGTCGCCATGATGACGTGGATGCCGGCGGCCCGCGCCATTTGCGCGAGGCGCTGCACGGCGCCTTCGATGTCCTTGCCGGCAACCATCATCAGGTCGGCCATCTCGTCGATGACGATGACAATAAAGGGCAGCGGCTCGAGGTTGAACTCCTCGCTCTCGTAGATCGCCTCGCCGGTCTCGCGATCGAATCCGGTCTGTACCGTGCGGGTGATGGTCTCGCCCTTTTCGGCGGCTTCCGACACGCGGGCGTTGAAGCCGTCGATGTTGCGCACGCCGATCTTGCTCATCTTGCGGTAGCGGTCCTCCATCTCGCGCACGGCCCATTTGAGCGCGGTCACGGCCTTGGAGGGATCGGTCACCACCGGCGTCAGCAGATGCGGGATACCGTCATAGATCGAGAGCTCCAGCATTTTGGGGTCGATCATGATCAGCCGGCATTCGGTCGGCGTCATCTGGTAGAGCAGCGACAAAATGAAGGTGTTGATGCCTACCGATTTGCCCGAACCGGTGGTGCCGGCGATGAGCAGATGCGGCATGCGCGCGAGGTCGGCGATGATCGGCTCGCCGCCGATGGTCTTGCCGAGGCAGATGGGGAGCTTGCCCTTCATCTTCTCGAAATCTTCGCTGGCGAGCATCTCGCGCAGGTACACCGTCTCGCGGTTCTCGTTGGGCAGCTCGATGCCGATGGCGTTGCGGCCCGGCACCACCGCGACGCGGGCGGAGATAGCGCTCATCGAGCGGGCGATATCGTCGGCGAGCGAGATGACGCGGCTCGATTTGATGCCGGGCGCCGGCTCGAGCTCGTAGAGCGTCACCACCGGGCCGGGGCGGACATTGATGATGTCGCCCTTGACGCCGAAATCCTCGAGCACGCCCTCGAGCCGGCGCGCCATCTGCTCGAGCCGCTCGGGCCGGTGCTCGTCCGACATGCCCTTGCGCTTGGGCTCTCTCAGCAGGCTCAGCGGCGGCAGCTCGAAGCCGTCGGTGTCGAGCAGCGAGGCCTGCGCCTCGCGGGCGGCGCGCGATCCGGGGGCCGGGCGCTTGGCCGGTGCTGCGACGCGGGCGCGCGGCCGGGCCGGCTCGATATCGGGCACCTCGAACGCTTCTTCGTCCTCGGCGATCTCCTCGAGCTCGGCGCTGCCAGCATAGCCGCGCTCGATATGGATCGAGGGCTCACGCCGTTCGCCGGTGACGCTCACTTCGGGGACGCGGGTCAGGCGCGGCTCGTAGACCTCGCCCTGGCGGCGCGCGGCCTCCGCTTCACGGCGGGCTTCGGCGTCCGCGCGCGAACGGGCGATGGCGCGGCGCAGCGCCGCATCTGCGGCAAAGAACAGATGCACCAGCGCCCCGATGGCGACGTCGAGGAGGCCGGTGCGCTCCTCCGCCTCGTCGTCGGCGCCCTTGCCGCGCGACTTGCCCTTCCTGCCGCTCGCCTGCGCAGCGGTGCCGAACTCGAAGCGGCCCGAGCCGATGGCGAGCCAGAACAGTGCGAGCGTCGGGGCGACGAGGATGATGGCAAACAGCCACGCCGTCACCGGCTGCGGATGATCGCCGGTGACCATCGCCGCAAGGTTGGCAAAGCCCGAGCCGATCAGTCCGCCGAGCCCCGTCGGCAGCGGCCAGGTCTTGGGCGCCGGCAGAAAAGCGAGGACGCCGGTGGCGAGCCCGCTGGCGCCGATCCAGGCGATGAAGCGCAAGCCCATATGGCTCGGCACGCGGCGGCGCAGCAGGCTCCACGACCAGAGGGCCAGGGGGATCAGCGCGAGGATGATGCCGAGGCCGAGGATCTGAAAACTCAGATCGGCGATGACGGCGCCGGGAAATCCCAGCCAGTTGGAAGCCGGATGGCTGGTGGCATAGGAGAGCGAGGGATCGTCAACCGACCAGGAGGCGAGCGCGGCCATCATCAGCGCGACGATCCCGAGACCGGCCATGCCGATGAGGCGCACCGGAATCGAAATGGCGATGGCGGGCGCGGGGGTCTGGTCTTCGATCAGTTGGCGAGCCGGCATCGCAATACTCAATACGTGGATGAGGCTGTGATCCTAGGGGCGCGTGGTTAATCTCGGCCTAACCATAAGCGGCCTGGACGGGGGTCGAGGCGGCCCCTCATCCGTCTCGGCCTTCGGCCGATCCACCTTCTCCCGCGAGGGGAGAAGGGGCTCCTGACAGAGGGTGCAGCTCGTGACCTTCTCCCCTTGCGGGAGAAGGTGCCCGAAGGGCGGATGAGAGGTGGTCCCACCCCCAGAGCGCTAAATCTCGCCCTCCGGATAAGCGCCGATCGAGTGGATCGACAGATCGGCGCCGCGCCGCTGCTGCTCATCGGTCAGCCGGATGCCGACGATGCGCTTGGCGACGCGGTAGATGAGCGTGCCCGCGCCGAACGCGTAGGCCGAGACCACCAGCGAACCGAGAATCTGGACGATCGGCGATACGCCGCCCATGCCGCCCAGCTGGGTCAGGCCGAAAATGCCGGCGGCGATGCCGCCCCAGAGGCCGCAAAGCCCGTGCAGCGGCCAGACGCCGAGCACGTCGTCGATCTTCAGCCGCTCCTGGGTGATGTGGAAGCCGCGCACGAAGATCACGCCGGCAACGGCGCCGATCACCAGCGCCCCGAGCGGGTGGACGACGTCGGAGCCGGCGCAGATCGCCACCAGCCCGGCGAGCGCGCCGTTGTGGACGAAGCCGGGGTCGGCGCGTCCGGCGATCGACGCGGCGATGATGCCGCCGATCATCGCCAGCAGCGAGTTCATCGCGACCAGCCCGGAAACGCTCGCCAGCGACTGCGCCGACATGACGTTGAAGCCGAACCAGCCGATGCAGAGCATCCAGGTGCCGAGGCCGAGCCAGGGGATCGATGAGGGCGGAAAGGGCCGGCCATGCGGGCCGTAGCGGCCGGTCCGCGGCCCGAGCGCGAGCACCGCCGCGAGCGCCAGCCAGCCGCCCAGCGCGTGCACGACGATCGAGCCGGCAAAATCGTGAAATGGCGCGCCCAGGGCCGCCTTGAGCCAGGCTTGCACGCCCCAGTTGCCGTTCCAGATCACCCCTTCGCTGATCGGATAGAGGATGCCGACGATGAGCGCGGCGATGACGACCTGCGGCCAGAATTTCGCCCGTTCGGCGATGCCGCCCGAAATGATCGCCGGCACAGCGGCGGCGAAGGTCGCGAGGAAGAAGAAGCGGACGAGCCCAAACCCCTGGCCGCCGCCAAGCGCGGTCAGGCTTGGCGCGCCCTCGAGGAAGCTCACGCCATAAGCGATGGTGTAGCCGATGACGAAGTAGGCCAGTGTCGAGAAGGCGAAATCGACGATGATCTTGACCATCGCGTTCACCTGGTTTTTCCGCCGCACCGAGCCGAGCTCGAGGAAGGCGAAGCCGCCATGCATCGAGAACACGAGGATCGCGCCCACCAATAAAAAGAACACGTCGAATCCGATGCCGGACTGACCCATCGCAGCCTCCGCCCCAAGGCGCTCGTGGCGCCTGCTTCCCTCAACCCGGCTCGCAACCGGTCATTCGCGCGGCACACGACTCAAGGATCGTGCCAGCGGGCCGTCTTGGCAAAGCTCAATGATATCAGGTGATTGCGAGAGGCATCCGCGACGCGGCGGTGATGCCTAGGCAGCGTGCCACAAAAACAGGCACAAAAACCACGTGCCTGCACAAGCTATGTGCAGGCAAACGGGTCTCGACCTACCCTCGTGGGGGTCCGTGTCGATCGGGTGTGCAGCCCATGCGGTTTGCGAGTGGGAAGCCTCTGTGGCGGGCCAAGAGGAACATGGACTGCACGCCGGATCGAACGTCTTTCGTGTTTCGCTGGCGAGGCTCGGGGAGAGAGGACAGCCCCATGGGGCTGTCTGGAGTTTGCTGGCGCGGGTCGCCCGGGAGGAGGAGGGGGCGCCCGCGCCAGTTACGCGGTACTGAACTTATTCCGTGACGCTCTCGCCGTGCTGGGAGATGTCGAGGCCTTCCTCTTCGTCCATTTCCGATGGACGCAGGCCGACCAGCATCTTGACCACCATCAGGATGATCCAGGTGAGAACGGCGGTCCACACGATCGTGGTCGCGATGCCCTCGATCTGGATCAGCACCTGGCCCGGATTGCCGAACCAAAGCCCCTTGCCGGCGCTGTTGATGTCCGGATCGGCGAAGAAGCCGGTCAGGAGCGCGCCGATAATGCCGCCGATGCCGTGCACGCCGAACGCGTCGAGCGAGTCGTCGTAGCCGATCATCTTCTTGAGATGGGCCGCGGCGTAGTAGCAGACGGCGCCGGCAACGATGCCGATGACGAAGGCGCCGATCGGATTGACGAAGCCCGAGGCGGGAGTCACCGCCACGAGGCCGGCAACCGCACCCGAGAGGATGCCGAGCACGCTCGGCTTCTTGACCACGGCCCATTCGACGAACATCCAGGCCAGCGCCGCCGCGGCGGTGGCGACCTGGGTGTTCATCATCGCCGAGCCGGCGAGGCCGTTGGCGGCGAGGGCAGAGCCGGCGTTGAAGCCGAACCAGCCGACCCACAGCAGCGAGGCGCCGATATAGGTCAGCGTCAGGTTATGCGGCGCCATGTTGGTGGTGCCGAACCCCTTGCGCTTGCCGAGGACGAGGGCACAGACGAGGCCCGCGACACCGGCATTGATGTGCACCACGGTGCCGCCGGCGAAGTCGAGCACACCGAGCGAGCCGAGGAAGCCATGGCCCCACACCCAGTGGGCGATCGGGTCGTAGACGAACAGCAGCCACAGCGCCATGAAGATCAACAGCGCCGAGAACTTGAGCCGCTCCGCGAAGGCGCCGCAGATGAGCGCCGGCGTGATGATCGCGAAGGTCATCTGGAAGGCCGAGAAGACGTACTCCGGAATGGTCGGCGCTTCGGCGACGTTGATCGAGTTGCCGTTGATGCCCGCCATGAAGAAATGCGCGAACGAGCCGATGAAGGCGCCCGGATTGTTCCAGTCATTGTTCTGGAAGGCGTTGGAGTAGCCGATGACGAACCACAGGATCGTCACCACGCAGGTGATTGCGAAGCTCTGCATCACCGTCGCCAGAACGTTCTTCTTACGCACCATGCCGGCGTAGAAGAGGCCGAGGCCCGGAATGGTCATCATCAGGACCAGGGCCATCGAGGTGAGCATCCAGGCGGTGTCGCCGGAATTGATCGCCGGCGCAGCGGGCGCCGCCGCCGACGCCGAGGCGCTGGCGTCGGGTGCCGCCGAAGCGGCGGTCGAGGCGGCCGAGCTCATCGCCGAAGAGGCGTCTTGCGCGAACGCCGGATGGGTCACGGCGAGCAGCGTCAATCCCGCGAGCCCGGCCAGCCCCATGAGGGTTGGAGTCTTGTGCAGTTTCATTTCTCTCATGTCTCCTGAAACCGGTGCTAGAGGGCCGCCGCGCCGGTTTCGCCGGTGCGGATGCGGGTGACAGCCAAGAGGTCGAGGACGAAGATCTTTCCGTCGCCGATGCGGCCGGTCTGGGCGCTCTCCCGGATCGCCGAGACGATGCCGTCGGAGGCGCTGTCCTCGACGGCGATCTCGATCTTGAGCTTGGGCAGGAAATGCACGGCGTATTCGGTGCCGCGGTAGATTTCCGAATGGCCCTTCTGGCGGCCATAACCTTTGACTTCCGTCACGGTCATGCCGTGCACGTCGAGCGAATTCAGCGCCTGACGCACCTCCTCAAGCCGCGATGGCTTGATGATTGCGATCACCAGTTTCATGGATGCCCCTTTCCCCTTGGCGTTGGTCCCATGCGGTCCAGAGACTCAAATGCCGTGCCAAATCCGGCCCTGCCGGCCAAGGTTATGAATTGCTTAAGGAATTCCAGATGCTCCGGCCTGACAGGGGGCTCACGCGAACGGGTGGCGCGCCAGATGTGCATAGGGATTGTGCAAACTCGCCGTTCTTGCCGACTATTTAATCATCGGCTGAACCGAATGACTCTTGCTTAGGCAAAGGACGCGTCGGAGAAGATCGCATGTCCGAAAATCCTGCGCCCTATGATGTCATAATAGTCGGCGGCGGCCCGGTCGGGTTGTCGGCAGCGCTGGCGCTAACCCGGTTTCAGCGCGGCATGCGGGTCGCGATCCTCGATCGCCGGCCGTTTGCGGTTCCCGACGACAAGCGCGCCTTCGCGCTCTCGGCCGGGGTCAAGCGGGTGCTCGAAACACTGGGCGTATGGGCCGATCTCGCGGCGGAAGCGCAGCCGATATCGGCGATGAAGATCACCGATTCGGGTCGCGGAGATCTGGCGCGGCCGGTCTTTCTGAGCTTTGCCGGCGACGTCGCGCCGGGCGAGCCCTATGCGCACATGGTGCCCAACCGGGTGCTGAGCGCCGTGCTGCTCGAGGCGGTTCGCGCCCGGGCCGAGCTGATCGCGCCGGTGGAGATCGCCGGCTATGCCGCGGGGCCGGCACTGGCGACGCTGTCGCTCAAGGATGGCCGCGTGCTGTCGGCGCCGCTGATCGTCGCCGCCGACGGTGCCATGTCCGCGCTGCGTGAGATGGCGGGGATCGGCGTCGTCAGCCACGACTACCGGCAGGCGGCGGTCGTTACCACGATCGCCCACGCGCTGCCGCATCAGGGGGTGGCGTTCGAGCATTTCCGCCCCGCAGGGCCGTTCGCGAGCCTGCCGCTCACCGGCAACCGGTCGTCGCTGGTGTGGACCGAGTCGCCGGCCGAAGCCGCGCGGCTCAAGGGGCTCCCGGCAGAGGCGGCTGCGCTCGCGATCGAGGCGGCGATGGGTTCATCGCTCGGCAAGGTGACGGTGGAGGAGGGCCTGCAAACCTTCCCGCTCCGTCTGCAGCTGGCGCGCGCCTTCGTCGCGCCGCGCCTCGCGCTGATCGGCGATGCCGCGCACGTGGTCCATCCGCTCGCCGGGCAGGGGCTCAATCTCGGCTTCGCCGATGTTGCCGCGCTCGCGCAGACGGTGGTGGAGGCGCTGCGCCTTGGGCGCGATCCCGGCGGTTCGGACGTACTCGGAGCCTACCAGACCTGGCGGCGCCTCGACACAGCCCTCATGGCGGCGGTGACCGATAATCTCAACCGGCTGTTCTCCAACGACATGGCGCCGGTCCGAGGGCTCCGCGATGTGGGCCTCGGGCTGGTCGACCGCGCGCCGCGGATCAAATCGGCCCTGATCGGACGCGCCGCGGGGCTCGATCGCGGCGGCCCGAACCTGCTTCGTGGACTGCCGATCTGACGCTCACAGATATCTATCGCTTGCTTCGTCTTGAAGTTCGCGATAACTATCGCAGATGAAGACGCTGATCTTCACCGTCGGTGCGGCGCGGGATCATGACCGCCTTCCGACCGACGTTCGGCAAGTGATCGACAATGCCCTGTCAGACTATGCGGCGGCCGGTCGTGGGGACGTCAAGCGACTACAGGGGCGTCCTTACTACCGTTTGCGAGTTGGCAGGTACCGCGTCGTGTTCGCCGAGGACCAGGTCACGATCCTGCTGATCTACATCGGCAAGCGCGAGACGACGACCTACAATCGGACATGAGGAGAGCGTGATGCGCAGACCGATCCAGACCATTACCACCTCGAGCGGGGACGAATTGGTGGTGCTCGACAGAGCGGACTATGAGGATTTGGTGGCGCGCGCCGAGGTGGAAGACGACTCCGACATTATTGCGATCGCCGATGCCCGAATGAACGATCCTGATGTGTCGGCAAGGCTGCCGTCAGAGGTCTCGCGATACGTCTTGGCCGGAGCAAGTGTGCTCAAGGCCTTGCGGCAATGGCGTGACGTCGGGCAGGTGAAGTTGGCCCTCGACATCGGCACCTCGCAGGGCTTCGTCTCGGATATCGAGAATGGCCGCCGAGTGATGACCGACGAAGTTCGTCAGCGGATTGCAGCCGCTCTCGACGTGCCGCCCGCGTGGCTGGCATCGTCGTCGAGTCCGTAGATCGAACGACGTTCTACGCCATCGGCGGGAACTGCACCTTCATTTCGTCGGGCTCGACATTGCGCGCTTCATCGAGCACCAGCATCGGCACCCCGGCGCGGATCGGAAACGCGAGGTGTGCGGCGACCGAGATCAGCTCGGTCCGGTCGGCGCTCAAGACGAGGCGGGTCTTGGTCAGTGGACAGACGAGCATTTCGAGCGTCTTGACGTCCACCTCGTAACGCCGCGAGGGCGCCCGCTCGTCCATGAGGCCGCTCAGTTGAGCGGCGTCGCGCCGCCGCCCTTGGCCATTTCGACTTCGGCGAGGGCGATCAGCGTTTCGGCGCGGGCGCTGAGGCTGTCGGCTTCGAGCATCACCTGCTTTTCGCGCGCACCATAGGGCGACACCATGCAGGCGAAGTTGACGAGGTCGGCCGTGCCGGTCTTGTTGATCTCGTCCCAGTTGAGCTCGAAATTGGCGAACTCGGCGTAGTCCTTCATCATCTTCAGAAAGCGCGGGCGATCGACCGCCTCCTCGCCGAAGGCGCGGGTGAAGTCGGCGGCAAACCGGCTCGCGTCGATCACCGCCTGGCGGAACGGGGTCATCACCGTGAGCTCGGTCACGAGCTCGAAGCGGCAGAGACCCTCGAGGATGATGAAGTAGCGGCCGTCGCCGTTTTCCTCCCAATGGGTCAGGCGGCCGACAGTTCCAATCTTCTGGAGCGGCGCTCTACCGCGCGGGCTCTCCTCGGTGGTGTCCTCGGGCTGGATCAGGCCGATCAGGCGGTTGCCGGCGAGCGCGTTGTCGATCATCTCGATGTAGCGCGGCTCGAAGATGTTGAGCGGGCGGTGCGAATAGGGCAGCAGCAGTGCGCCTGAAAGTGGCAGCACCGGCACGTGCGAGGGCAGATCGGCGATGGCGGCAGGACGCTTCAGCATTACGAGAACAGCAGCGACGACAACAGCCGCCGTCCCTTCAGCGTTGCCGGGTCCTTGGCGCCCCAGGCCTCGAAGAATTCGAGCAGCTTCTTGCGTGCGCCGTCGTCGTTCCAGGTGCGGTCGCGCTTCATCAGCGTCACCAGTTGCTCGGCCGCCTCGACGCGCTTGCCCTCGGCGTTGAGCGCGAGCGCAAGGTCGAAGCGGACCTGGTGGTCGTCGGGATTCGCCTCGATCGCCGCCTCAAGCTCTTCGGTCTCGGAAAGGCTGGCGGCTTCGGTCAGAAGCTTCAGTTCGGCGATGAGCGAGGTGTAGTCGGCGCCCTTGCGCGCGGGCTCCGGGATGGTGTCGGCCACAGCCTGCGCCTGCTGCCCCTCGCCAGCCTTGAGGTAGACGCGCGCCATGCCGATCAGCGCGTCGGCATTGTCGGGCTGGTGCTGCAGCACCATGCCGAAGATCTGCGCGGCGGTGTTGAGGTCGCCGGCGCCCAGCGCCTCGGTCGCGGCCGTCATGGCGGCCTTGATCTCTTCCTCGATCGAGCCGGCCGCCGGCTGGCCCGGCCCCGCCGCGGCGATCACCTTATCGGCGAACTTCCGCACTTCGCTCTCGGGATAGGCGCCGATGAACGCATCGACCGGCCGGCCGCCGGCGAAGGCGAATACGGCCGGGATCGACTGCACGCCCAGCTGGCCGGCGATCGACGGATTCTCGTCGATATTGATCTTCACGAGCCGGATCTTGCCGGCCTTCTCGTTGACCACCTTCTCGATGGTTGGCGACAGCGTGCGGCACGGTCCGCACCAGGGAGCCCAGAAATCGACCAGTACCGGCGCTTCCTTGGAAGCATCGATGACGTCGGCCTTGAAGGTGCGATCGGTCGAATCCTTGACCAGCACGGCTGGCGGCGCCTTGGCGGCGGGCTGGGCGGAAATATTGACGTTCACCGGCGGTCCTCGCGGGTTGCCCCTGTCGCCGGCCATCGGGTGCGGCGGCGCGGCGGCAGTTTGGGGTTGCAACGGAAATGTTGTTTGGGCATATAGGCCCGCGCCGTGCCAAAGCCAAGATTTGGCGTCACAAAGCGGCTGGAGCGCGGGTGTAGCTCAGGGGTAGAGCATAACCTTGCCAAGGTTAGGGTCGAGGGTTCGAATCCCTTCGCCCGCTCCAATTCTCAAGACATCGAGACGCCGAGAAACCGGGCCATTTGGCTCGTTTTCTCGTTTGGCGACGGGCCGCCCAGAGGCTCGGGTTGAAGTCTCCGGTTCCATTCTGGTTCCACTAGCGTCCGCTCTGAGCCAGAAATGGACGAAGGACCTGGGGCAATCGCAAATCGCAAACTGGCGGTCGCCCGAACAGAGGACGGTAACGCGATGTCAGTTCGCTCCGCCCTTGATCAGACGTTCTAGCTCACTTGTTGAGCACATTCGTAATGATGGGGTCGCGTGTTCGAGTCACGCAAGCGGCACCATTTTTTCCAACTAAATGAGCAACTTACGGACTTTACATTGCCAAGCTTCGCCTTGGCAAGAGTGTGAACGTGCACACTCGAATCGACAACTAGTGAAGCGGGCGAAACGGCCCATACGAATGATGCTTCGAGCCTCTGGCTCTCGCTAAGCGCTCTACCAACTGAGCTAAAGCGGCCTCGGGCCTAGCAATGGCCTGAACTCGCATGATGAAAACAAGTGGGACGGTAATCAAAGTCCGTGGACTCATTGTCCTCAGACTCTGCAGCGTTGTCGAATGCATGAAGAGGAACTCGCCGCCGAGGCCATGAAATCATTTGGTGCGCGTCTGCGGGCCTTACGCTCCAAAGCCGGGCTTGCTCAGGAATCTTTAGCGCTGAAATGCGGGCTGGACCGAACCTACATCGGCAGCATCGAGCGAGGAGAAAGAAACGTCAGCCTTGTAAACATCGAGCGGCTTGCTCGCGCTCTGGATATCTCGCCGAAAGACTTTTTCGAGTGACAGCAACCAGCCCGTACATCGCTAGGTTGCTCGCAAACCTCAAAGCCATCCGAGAGAAGTCGGGCCTAACCCCTCGCAAGATTGAGGAACGGCTAATCCTTGGTCCGGGGTGGATAGAGCGGTTCGAGAACGGCGATACAATCCCGACTGTCGATATGCTCCTAGCCGTTCTGAAACAGACAGGCGGAACGCTTGCGGACCTGACCGCTGGAATTGACTCACCGGACAGCGGAAGC
>Ga0265313_10000647_pt1 | contig 35853 bp, 29 predicted proteins | sample 4123metaG_FD_203122 | JGI IMG/M metagenome (GOLD analysis project Ga0265313, IMG submission 203122) | Rhizosphere microbial communities from Carex aquatilis grown in University of Washington, Seatle, WA, United States - 4-1-23 metaG | ecosystem: Host-associated > Plants > Roots > Rhizosphere >... | reverse complement strand
CGGGGAGAGGGAGTCGCGCGTTTTGCGAATCTGACACCAGGGAGACATTGCCATGCCCGCATCGTCCAAAACGTCCGCCCAACAGCCGACCGCGAAAGCCTTCCTCAAGCGCCGCACCTTCGAGCAGGGCAAGACACTCGCCGACGACGCGCACGCGGCGACGTGGCGGCTTTATTGCGAGGTGCTGCGTTTCTGGCGGTCGTGCCGGATGAAGCGCTGCCGGCGCGAGCGCCGCTGCATCGGGGAGCCGGCGTCGTGCCTGGTGCGCGGCTTGCCGTCGGTGACGGCGGCGGAGCGCACGGCGGCCGAGAAGGCCGTCATCGCCGGCGGCCCGCGGCGCATCAAGCCTGCCTCGCACATGGAATATGTGGTGCGCCGCCAGCCGCTGATCTCGCTCACCTCCTGGCGCGCGGGGCCAAGCACAAAGGAGTGAGCCGCCTCATCTTCCCCGCGCCACGGGGGAAAGGGGGAGCAAGGAGTTTCGTCGCGGCCCGCGCCCCTTCACCGGCCTTCGCGGTTTGGGCTCGGACGGCGCTCTGTCCCACTGGCGTTAAGGGAGGGCGATGGGGAGCGTGTCCATTCGTTAACGGCCGCTCCCGCCACCAAACAGCGGTTGCGGCCACATTTTGCCATAGTGGAGTTCTAGCTTGCACCCCGACAGTCCAATCTCTACTTTAACGTATCCACTGCTAACCCATAGAAGGAGCTCCCATGAGCTTTGCGAAGAAGGTGCCGGCGCTGGCAGCGTCGGTTGCAGCGGCGGCGCTGCTTGTCGCTGTGCCGGCATCCGCTCAGTCAAACATGATGACCTCGAACCAGGCCAACCCGAACAGCAGCAAGATGGCCAAGGCCGGCCCGGCTCCGGACGCACGGCCGTCGACCACGGCGCAGGCGCCGGGCAGCGATCAAGGCTCCAGCATGATGGCCAAGGCCGGCAATCAGCTGAAATAAGCCAACGCCGCTCTTGTTACGCGAAAGCCGAGCCTGACTGGCTCGGCTTTCGTCGTTTTAGAGGCCGGTTTTTGCCGCCGGGCAGGCGCTGCCCGGCGCCGGCGCGCTCAGTTCAGATTCCAGGTGAAAGTGCCGATATTGCTGCCGATGGTGTTGAGGATGAAGCCTCGCAGCTCTTCGTTCGACGCGCAGGTATAATTGGCCGAATTGACGCGCGAGAACGGCCCCGGATATTGCACGCAGACCTGGGCGTCGTTGCCTTTCCAGACGAGCTCCTGGGTGTTTGTTTGCTCCGCATAGTAGTAGAACGTGCCCTGCGGGAAATTGCCGATTGTCGAACATGCGCCGGCCGTGACGGTCCACCAGCCCTGGACCACAAAGTTGCCGTTGGTCGGCGAAACGTGACTGGCGGTGGCGACCGAAGCAGAAACCTTGCTGTGGTTGCAGACCTTGAAGGTGAAAGTCTGTGCCTGCGCGCCGGCCGTGCCGACAAACAAACTCGCCGCGGCGAACACAAACGCAATCAGGCCCGATCGTATGACGCTCATAGGCAAAGCCCCCATGGGTTGACAGACCTTAACCCTGATATGATTTCGCGCTCATGACAAGATGGCAAATGCCCTTTTTGCTGTTTGGGTTATCGCGCCGGCCGCTCGACCCCGGCGGGCGTGAGACCGGCCGCCCTGACGCCGGCCGCCTTGAGGCGTTGCGCCCAGCCCGCGGGACGACAGGCCGGGTCGCCGAAAACGCTGCAACTTGGCGGCGCCCGTGACCTCCATTACATCCCCCTCGGACATCCGGCGGAGACCGCTGCCATTGCGCTCGATCCACACCTTCCTGCGCATCCCCATTGAGGCGTTTTTGCGCTTCAACGCCGACGATGGCTGGGCGATCGCGAGCCATATCGCGCTGTCGCTCTTGATGGCGATGTTTCCGTTCCTGATTCTGGTCACCGCCATCGCCGGCTTCATCGGTTCGCGCAATCTGGCCGACGAAGTCGCCCGCCTGATCGTGGCGGCGTGGCCGCGTGAGGTGTCGGGGCCGATCGCCGATCAGATTCACACCGTGCTGACCACGGCGCGCGGCGACGTGCTGACGCTCGGCGCCATCTTCGCCATCTATTTCTCGTCGAGCGGCGTCGAGAGCCTGCGCATCGGATTGAACCGCGCCTACGGCTTGCGCGAACCGCGGCCGTGGTGGCTGTGCCGGCTGGAGTCGTTCGGCTACGTGCTGGTCAGCGCCTTCTGCTTTTTGGCGGTGGCCTTTCTGGTGGTGCTCGGCCCGCTCGTCTTTCACCGCGCGGTCAATTACGCGCCGTGGCTCGATCCGCTCGCCGGCTACAGCAATTTCACGAGGCTCGCGGTGGCGGCGCTGCTGTTGTCGATCGCGCTGTTCATTCTGCACCTGTGGCTGCCGGCCGGCCGGCGCCGGCTCGCCGAGGTCTGGCCCGGCATTGCGGCGACGCTGCTGCTCTGGCTTGCCTGCGGCGTCGGCTTCGGCCGCTACCTCGCCAATTTCTCGTCCGCCTATGTGAGCTATTACGGCGGACTTGCTTCGGCGATGACGGCGCTGATCTTTCTTTATTTCTGCGCGTGTTTGTTCATCTACGGCGGCGAACTCAACGCCGCGATCGCGCGGGCGCGCGCGACCAGGCGCGGCAAGCTGCGGGAGCTATAACGAGGCTTCCAGCACGTCGTCGAAATTGCGCAGGCCCGGGCGCGGCGTATTGACCAGAACCGCCATGTTGCCGGGCTTGTGCTTGTTGGTTCGCATCAGTTCGTGCGCGTAGGGGATCTTGGCGAAGGGGAAAACGTCGCTCATGCACGGATCGACGCGGCGATCGATGACGAAGCGGTTGGCGGCGCTGGCCTGCTTGAGGTGCGCGAAATGCGAGCCCTGAATCCGCTTCTGCCGCATCCACACGTAGCGCGCATCGAAGGTGATGTTGTAGCCCGACGTGCCGGCGCAGAACACCACCATGCCGCCGCGCTTGACCACCAGACACGACACCGGAAACGTCGCCTCGCCCGGATGCTCGAACACGATGTCGACATCGCGCTTGCCGGTGATGTCCCAGATCGCCTTGCCGAACTTGCGCGCTTCCTTGACCCAGGCGTCGTATTCGGGCGACCCGACTTTCGGCATCGCGCCCCAGCATTTGAATTCGCTGCGGTTGATGACGCCCTTGGCGCCGAGCTCGAGCACGTAGCGCGCCTTGTCGGCGTCCGACACGATGCCGATGGCGTTGGCGCCCGACGCCGCGACGAGCTGAAGGCCGAACACGCCGAGCCCGCCCGAGGCGCCCCACACCAGCACGTTGTCGCCCGGCTTGAGCGTGTGCGGCGCATGGCCGAACAGCATGCGATACGCCGTCGCCAAAGTGAGCGTATAGCAGGCGGATTCTTCCCAGGTCAGATGCGCCGGCTTTTCCATCAGCTGGCGCGACTGCACCCGGCAGAACTGTGCGAACGAACCGTCGGGCGTCTCGTAGCCCCAGATGCGCTGCGACGGCGACAACAGCGGATCGCCGCCGTTGCAGTCTTCGTCGTCGCCGTCGTCCTGATTACAGTGGACGATGACTTCGTCGCCGACCTTCCAGCGCCGAACCTTGGAGCCGACCGCCCAGACGACGCCCGACGCGTCGGAGCCGGCGATGTGGAACGGATGCTTGTGTCCGTCGAGCGGCGAGACCGGAACGCCGAGCCCGGCCCAGACGCCGTTGTAGTTGACGCCGCCGGCCATCACATAGACCAGCACCTCGTCCTCGGCGATCGGCCAGGTCGGCACGACTTCGAGCTGCATCGACTGCTCGGGCGGTCCGTGGCGTTCCTTGCGGATCGCCCAGGCGTGCATTTTTTCAGGAACGTGGCCGAGCGGCGGGACCTCGCCGATGGCGTAGAGGTCCTTGAGCGGCGCGGTTCGGGGTTTTTGCTGCGCGACGGCCATGATGGACTCCGTCCTCAAGGGGCGAGCGCGATTGCTGCAGTGCGATAACATTCTGCCGCAGATTATGTTGCATCGCAACAATTACTTGAGCGCAATGCGGGGACGCAAAAGCGTGGGTGCAAAAGTTCCGGAAAATGGACCGGCTCGGCTGACAGCCGGAACCCGAGCCCCTAAGCTGGCATTGCCTTGGCATGGCATCGGCGCGGGCATCAGCCCGCCCGATAAAGGGGTCTAGGGGAGCTATCATGAACATCATTATCTGGCTGATCGTCGGCGCGATCGCTGGCTGGCTTGCCGGCATGGTCGTGAAAGGCGGCGGATTCGGACTGATCGGCGATATTATCGTCGGCATCGTCGGCGGCCTGATCGCCGGCTGGCTGCTGCCGCGGCTCGGCATCAATATCGGCTCGGGCTTCGTTGCCGCGGTCATCGATTCCTTCATCGGCGCCGTCATCCTTCTGCTCATTCTGCGGCTCGTCAAACGCGCCTGAGCGCGCTAAGGCCGCAGAAAGGAATGCGCGGTAGAGCAAGGCGCCAAGGCGTAAGGCCTTTCAAAGGCTTAAGGCCTTGGCGCAACGCTCATTATTTGACCGCGCAGTCATGGATGCGAGCCCGATCGAGACGCCCTTCGCCGCGCCACGGCTGGCGCCGCGGCGCCTGATCGGCGTCATCGGACTGGCTCTGGCGCTCGCTTATCTGGTGATGCTGGCTGGCGCTTTTTTGCAGGGCCAGTTCCTGACAGATGCCGCAGGCCGGCCGATCGCCAACGATTTCGTCGATGTCTATGCCGCAGGCCGCATGGCGCTCTCGGGCGACGCGGCTTCCGGTTACGACTGGCCGCTGCACAAGGCCGCCGAAGTGCGCGCGCTCGGCCATGACTTTGGCGGCTATTACGGCTGGCATTATCCGCCGCCGTTTCTGTTTGTTGCCGCGGTTCTGGCGCTGCTGCCCTATCTCGGCGCGGTTTTGGTCTGGCTCGCGGGCACGCTCGTCGCCTATGCGGCGACGTTGCGCTTTATTGTGCGCGACCGCGCGGGGATTTTTGTTGCGCTCGGCTTTCCCGCCGCAATCTGGAACGTCACCGCCGGACAGAACGGTTTTCTCACCGCGACGCTGATCGGCGGCACGCTCGCGGCGCTGGAACGGCGCCCGGCGCTCGCCGGCGTGCTGCTCGGACTCCTCACCTACAAGCCGCAATTCGGCCTGCTGTTTCCGCTGGCGCTGATCGCGGATCGCCGCTGGCTGACGATCGCGGTCGCCGCCGCCGTGGCAAGCGGCATGGCCGCCGCCTCGTGGCTCGTTTTCGGTGAGGCGAGCTGGCAGGCGTTCTTTCACTGGCTGCCAATCACCAGCCACCGCGTCCTTGGCGAAGGCGTCGCCGATTTCGACCGTCTGCAAAGCCTTTACGGTCTGGTGCGCGCCCACGACGGCAGCGAAGCAATGGCGTTCTCGGTGCAAGCCATCGGCAGCATCGCGGCGGCAATCGGAATTGTCTGGCTGTGGCGCAGCCGCGCGCCGTTCGAGCTGAAGGCCGCAGCGCTGGCCGCAGCGACGCTCGTCGCCACGCCCTATGTCTATATGTATGACGTGACTGTGCTCGCGGTCGCCGTCTGCTTTCTCTTGCGCTATGCACTGATCCGCGGCTTCACGACCGTGGAAATCTGCGGCCTCACCGCGGGCGCGGCGCTCATTCTGGCGTTTCCCTACATCAGGACGCAGACCGGCCTTGCCGCCGTGCTGATCGTACTGGCGCTGATCGTTAGCCGGCTCGCTCTCGACGAACCGTGCGCGGAGCCAGCATGACGCTGCAAACTCTGCCGCTCGGCCATGGTTTGCGGCCGGCCGCATCGGACATGTTGAATCGCACATGCTTTGGCCTGGTCGTGGCCAACGCGGCCTATCTGGTCACGCAGATCATAGGCAAGACCTGGATCCTCGATGCCAGCGGCCGGCCGATCCACACCGACTTCACCAATGTCTACGCCGCCGGGCGTCTTGTGCTCGAAGGTCATGCCGCGGCCGCTTATGACTGGAACCTGCACTACGCCGCCGAAAATGCCCTCGTCGCGCACTCTCAGGCGGAGTATCTCGGCTGGCACTATCCACCGCCGTTTCTGCTGATCGCGGGACTGCTGGCGACGCTGCCCTATGCGGCCGCCTTTCTTGTTTGGATGGCGGCGACGCTGCCGCTCTATCTGATGACCATCCGCACCATCGTCGGCGACAGGATCGGCTGGCTCGTTGGCGGCGCATTTCCGTGCCTGATGCCGAATATCATTTCAGGCCAGAATGGATTTCTCACTGCGTCGCTGGTCGGCGGCGCGCTCGCGCTTCTGGAATCGCAGCCGATGGTCGCCGGTATTTGTCTCGGGCTTCTGACCTATAAGCCGCAATTCGGCCTCCTGTTTCCGTTTGTGCTGATCGCCGGAGGCTACTGGCGCGTGATGGCAGCGGCCGCGGTCACAGCCGCAGTGCTGGCGCTTGTGACTATCGTCGCGTTCGGCACCACGCCGTGGACCGCGTTTTTTCACTGGCTGCCGCTGACGTCGAAGGCGCTGTTATCGCAGGACCACACGGCGTGGGCGGATCACACCGACTGGTACAAATTCCAGAGCCTGTTCGCGATGGCGCGCCTGCTTGGCGGCGACGCGACGCTGGCGTGGCTGCTGCAGTCTGCGCTGACCGTCGTCGTCGCCATCGCGGTGATCGCGATGTGGCGCAGCAAATGGATCGCGTTTGAACTGAAAGCTGCGGCGCTCGCCGTCGGCATCCTCCGCGCCACCCCTTACGTCTACCTTTACGATCTTGCCATTCTCGCCGTTTCTGTCGCTTTTCTCATGCGGCTTGCCATCAAAACGGACTTTCGCCCGGGCGAAGCCGCCGGCCTGGCGCTGATCACGGCACTCGTTCTGGTCTTGCCGTTTCTGGGCATGCCGCCCGGCCTGCCGGCAGCCGCGATCACGGCCCTGCTGATCGGCCGCCGCGTCACCGGCAATCGACCAATTTAAGCCTTCTGCAAGGACGGCCGACCTAGCATTGCGCCATTAAGACGAGACACGAGTGTCATGGTCTCTATCGAGATTTCACGCGATCACGCGGCCGGCGCGCTGCTGGCAAAGCCCGTAGTGCTGATCGCATTCGCGCTCGCGGTCGCGCACGCGGTGTTTCTCGCCAGCTTTTGGGTCGATGGCCTTTGGGCGGACAGAACCGGCGCCCCGTCGGACTTCGTCGCCGTATGGGCCGCCGGAAAACTGGCGAGCGCCGGGCATCCCGCGGCAGTCTATGACTGGGGCGCGCACAAGCTCGTCGAGCAGACAGCCGTCGGCCATCCGTTCGCCGGCTATTTCGGCTTCCACTATCCGCCGACATTTTTGCTAGTCGCGGCTGCGCTGTCGATGCTGTCCTATGCCACTGCTTATACGGTTTGGGCCCTTGGAACGTTTCCGGCCTATTTGATCGCAATCCGCGCGATCGTTGGCGACCGCATCGGATATTTACTGGCCGCGGCCTTTCCGGCCGTGCTGGCTAATTTCACCATCGGTCAGAATGGATTCGTCACCGCGGGTCTTATTGGCGGCACGCTCGTTCTTATGCGGCAACGGCCCATCATGGCCGCCGTGCTGCTCGGGCTTCTGACGTTCAAGCCGCACCTCGGCTTGCTGTTTCCGATCGCTCTGATTGCCGGCCGCGAATGGCGCGTGCTCGTGACTGCGACCATCGTGGCGCTGGCGATGGCGGGCGCGTCATGGCTCGCGTTCGGTGCTGACACCTGGCAGGCCTTTGTGGGCAACATCGGCCATACATCTCAGGCCTTCCTCTCCGAGGGATCGGCGGACTGGAGGAAGCTGCAAACTATTTTCGGCCTGACGCGCTCACTCGGCGGCAGCGAACCGCTGGCCTGGAGCCTGCAAGCGATGGTAACGCTCGCCGCGGCAACGGCGGTCGCTGCGCTGTGGCGAAGCACTGTCCAGTATGAGGTCAAGGCAGCCGCGCTCGGCACCGGGCTGATGCTGGCGACACCGTATCTCTATACGTACGACCTGGTCGCGCTGGCAGTCCCGCTCGCGTTTTTGTTTCGTCTCGGATTGACCCGCGGATTTTTGCCCCAGGAGCTGATCGGCATCGGCCTCGCCTGCCTTTTGGTGCTGATATTTCCGTTCGTCGATGCGCCAACCGGGTTCGCGGCGCTCTTGGTTGTTGCCGCGTTGATCGCCCGGCGCGCCTTGACCGGCGCGAGCATTGCGCACGCAGAAGCGCCAATCCGCCCCGTCGGCTGACCGCACGACCGGTGTGTTTTGGGCGCCTTGGGCCGCCATGTTGCAATGCAGCAAAATTGGCGTCACACTAGCTCCGTCACGAGCCAGGTGCATCAACGCGGGCCATATTCATGGGCGACCAGCCGCGCCGCGACAAACCTTGGATTTTCCGCACCTATGCGGGGCACTCGACCGCCGCGGCCTCCAACGCGCTTTACCGCACTAACCTGAGCAAGGGGCAGACCGGGCTCTCGGTCGCCTTCGATCTGCCGACGCAGACCGGCTACGACAGCGATCATCCGCTTGCCAAGGGCGAAGTCGGCAGAGTCGGCGTGCCGATCTGCCATCTCGGCGACATGCGCACACTGTTCGACGGCATCCCGCTTGGGACCATGAACACCTCGATGACGATCAATGCCACCGCTGCGTGGCTGCTCGCCCTTTATGTGGCACTGGCCGACGAACAGGGCGTCGCGCGGACGGTGCTGCAAGGCACGACGCAGAACGACATCATCAAGGAATATCTGTCGCGCGGCACCTACGTGTTTCCGCCGGCGCCGTCGATGAGGCTGACCAAGGACGTGATTCTGTTCACGACCAGGGAAATGCCGAAATGGAATCCGATGAATGTCTGCTCTTATCACTTGCAGGAGGCCGGCGCGACGCCGGTGCAGGAACTGGCCTTCGCACTCGCTACTGCCATCGGCGTGCTCGACGCCGTGAAGGCTTCGGGCCAGTGCAAAGATGAAGACTTCGGCGACGTGGTCGGCCGCATTTCGTTTTTCGTCAATGCCGGGCTGCGCTTCATCACCGAAATCTGCAAGATGCGCGCTTTCACGGAATTGTGGGACGAGATCACGCGCGAGCGCTACGGCGTACGCGACGCCAAGCAGCGGCTGTTTCGCTATGGCGTACAGGTCAATTCGTTGGGGCTGACCGAGCAGCAGCCGGAAAACAACATCGCCCGCATTCTGCTGGAAATGCTGGCGGTGACGCTGTCCAAGGACGCGCGCACCCGCGCGGTGCAGTTGCCGGCCTGGAACGAGGCGCTCGGATTGCCGCGGCCCTGGGACCAGCAATGGTCGCTGCGCATGCAGCAGATTCTCGCCTATGAGACCGATCTGCTCGATTATGGCGATGTCTTTGCCGGGTCGCCGGTGATCGCCGCCAAGGTCGCCGAACTGAAGGATGCGGCGAAGGAAGAGCTCGCTCACATCGAAGCGATGGGCGGCACGATCGCGGCGGTCGAGTCGGGTTATCTGAAACAGCAACTCGTCGACTCCAATGCACGCCGCATCGCGGCAATCGAACGTACCGAGCAGACCGTTGTCGGCGTCAATCGTTTCGCCGAAACCGAACCCTCACCGCTCGCGCAAGCCGCCGAATCGGTCGTGACCGTGTCACCCCAGGCCGAGGCCGACCAGATCGCGCAACTCACGGCCTGGCGCGACGGACGCGATGCGAGAGCCGTCGCGGCGACGCTGGACGATTTGCGCAAGGCGGCGAAAAGCGGCGCCAACATCATGCCGCCCTCGATCGCCTGCGCCAAAGCCGGCGTGACCACCGGCGAATGGAGCCTCGCGCTGCGCCAGACATTCGGCGAGTACCGTGCGCCGACCGGTGTTGGGACCGCGATGCGCAACGATGCCGAAGGTCTCGATGACATTCGCGCCGAGGTGGACCGTGTATCAAAAAAGCTCGGCCGCCGGCTGACGTTGCTGGTCGGCAAGCCAGGACTCGATGGCCACTCCAATGGTGCCGAGCAGATCGCGTCGCGCGCCCGCGATGCCGGCATGGCTGTGGTCTACGACGGCATCCGCTTCACGCCCGAAGGCATTGCCGCTGCGGCAGCGGAGAAGCGCGCGCACATCGTCGGGCTGTCGATCCTGTCCGGCTCGCACCTGCCGCTCGTTGCCGAAGTCATTGCGCGTCTGAAAGAAGCCGGCGTCACGGACGTTCCGGTCGTCGTCGGCGGCATCATCCCGCCGCAGGATGCCGTCGCGCTCAAAGAAGCCGGAGTCGCCGGTGTCTATACGCCGAAGGATTTTGAGTTGAACCGCATCATGAGCGATCTTTGCCGCATCGCCGAAAGTTGCAAGGCGGCAGCAAAGGCGGATGCGGCGGAATGATACTGCATCGAAACGTGGGTGATCCGTTCGCAATACGTCGCCAACCAAGCCGTTAAGCCAAGCCTCATCCTCTTTTTTTCGCCGGCATGCACGGCCTCATAGGCCGCCTGCTCTGCATACGCGTCGGCGAGTTCGCGCTCCGGCGCACTCAGCCAATATTCCGGCGAGTTACGGTCCGCGAGGTGGATGCCGAACGCTAGCCGTGTTGCGACACGTGGACGGTGATTGCCGCCAGCGCCTCGCTCAGCGCGCTCGGGCTGATCGGTTTGCGCAAATAAAAAATCATCCCCGCCGCGCGCGCGGCCGCCTCATCGTCTGAGTCGCTGCGGCCGGATATGCCGATGATCGGCGTTGTACCTGCGGCACCGGACAGCGCCCGAATGCGCCGCGCGGCATCAAAGCCGCCGATGCCGGGCAGCGTCACGTCCATCAGCACGACGTCGTAGCTGCGCGACAGTGCCGCGAGCGCCTCCTCACCGGAGCCGACGAAATCGGCGCGGTGCCCAAGCTCGGCCAGGATGGTGTTGAGGATGACACGGCCATAAGGATTATCTTCGACGCACAGAACCGAAAGCCGGCGCGCAGACGAAGCAACAATCTGCTTTGCTCGCGCCGCGCCGGGGACCTCGGCCGCCGCGCGCGGCAGCACCGCCGTAAAGGAGAAAGTCGACCCGCGACCTGGCGTGCTCGTGACCGTAAGGTCGCCGCCCATCAGCTTCGCCAGCCGCTTGACCACAGCGAGCCCGAGCCCGGCACCGCCATAGCGGCGTGCAATATCGGCGCTCGCCTGCGCGTGGGGTCGGAACAGCCGCTTGATTTCGGCGCTCGTCAGTCCAATGCCGCTGTCGCTGACTTGCAGAGTGAGTTTGACTCTCCCGGCTTTCGCCGGCGCCCCGCGCACGGCGAGTCGCACATCGCCTTGCGCAGTGAATTTCACCGCATTGTCGAGCAGATTTTCCAGTGCCGCGCGCAGCCGCACCGGGTCGCCGACCAACACATCCGGCAGATCGTCGGCGACCGTCACCTCGGCGCGTAGACCCTTGGTCTGCGCCCGCGCGTCAAGCGATGTTGCGAGAGCCTCAACCAGCCGGCGCGGACGAAAAGCCTCCTGCTGCAGGATCAGCGCGCCCGTATGAACCTTGGCGGCATCGACCATCAGCGCGGTGAGCGCCGACAAGTGTTCGGCGCCGATCTTGATTGCAACCGCCCAGTCGCGCTCGCGCTCGCCGATGCTCGAGCTTGCGAGCAATTCGCCGAGCGCCAGCAGCCCCGTAAGCGACGTGCGGATGTCGTGCGCGAACGCCGCGAGCGCCAGATTGTTGGTCTTCCCGGCCTTCCCGGCCTTCCCGGCCTTGGCCGACGGCGTGCGCCGACGCATTGGCCGGCGCGCGGGCCGTGTCTCGAACCTTTTGCCCGCGGTCTTCCCGGCTCTGCTTTTTTGTTTTGATACGGTCCGCGCCACAGCGGCCCCCAGTCAAAAATACGGCGCCCAAGCGCCAGCCGCATGGCCCACAATGACACGTTAGGCCTCGGGAATAAAATAACACCGCGCGAAGCCGGTCATGCGCCATTCTCGCTTTATTGTCCGAGTCCCACCATCCGCCTGATATCCGCCGCGCTCGTGCCTTCGGCGCGCAACTGCCGCAGACTGGTTGCTTGCGTAGCTTTGGACAGCTTGCGGCCTTCGTCATCGAGGATCAGCCGATGATGGTGATAGGCTGGCTCCGGCAGCCCGAGCAGCGCCTGCAGCAATCGATGAATACCGGTCGCCCAAAACAGGTCCTGCCCGCGCACCACGTCGGTGACGCCCTGCAAGGCATCGTCCACAACCACGGCAAGATGATAACTCGTCGGCAACTCCTTGCGTGCCAATACAACGTCGCCCCAACGCTGCGCCTCAGCCGGCACGCGGCCGCACTGGTGCTGCGGGCCGTTGCCGCTCTCCGACCAGGTCAGTGGGCCGGCGCGCGCCGCAGCCGCCGCTGTGTCAAGCCGCAGCGCGAACGGTCGTCCAGCACGGCGGAGGCGCGCCCGTTCCTTCGGCATCATTGTCCGTGCCACTCCCGGATAGAGCGGCACGCCGTCAGGATCGCGCGGCCAGGGTCCAGCGCGTTCGCGCTCGGCCACCATGGCGGCGATCTCGCTCCGGCTCTCGAAGCTCGGATACAGCAGGCCGGCTGATTCAAGCTTGGCGACGGCGGCGCGGTAATCGGCGAAATGTTCGCTCTGCCGCCGCACCGGTTCGGTCCAGGAGATGCCGAGCCAGCGCAAGTCCTCGTAGATTGCGGTCTCATATTCCGGGCGGCAGCGCGTCGCATCGATATTTTCGATGCGAAGCAGAAGCTGTCCGCCGCACGCACGCGCCATGTCGTAATTGAGCAATGCCGAATAGGCATGACCCAGGTGCAGATAGCCGTTCGGGCTCGGTGCAAAGCGAAAGATGCGGGTATACATCGGCGCGGCAGGGTCCCCGGGATTGACCGGCGTGAATGTGATCAATCACATAGTCTCGATGGCCAAAAGTCGAACAACCGATCTGGCAGTCCCTCCGTCACGTCATCTGCCTCACATTCACACCGAGGCTGATCTCGATGCCGGCCTCGCCGCGCTCGGCGCCATCGATCCGCGCTTCGTCGCCATCATCGCCCATACCGGCCGCCCGCCGTTGCGGCGGCGAGCCCATGGTTACGCAGGACTTGCCGCCATTATAGTGTCACAGCAGCTCTCGACAGCGAGTGCCGGTGCGATTTGGGGACGGCTGATCGCGGCGATCGATCCGTTTGAGCCGGCGGCGATCTTGCGGGCACGGCCGGCGCGGCTCGCGCGGCTCGGCCTGTCGGGCGCGAAGATCCGCGCGCTGAAAGCGATCGCCCGTGCGATCGCCAAGGGCGAGATCGATCTGGCAAAACTTGTGGACGTACCGGCGGACACGGCGCACGCCGCTCTCACCGTGTTGCATGGCGTCGGACCCTGGACCGCTGACATCTATCTCCTCGCCTGCCTCGGGCATGCCGACGCCTGGCCGGCCGGCGACCTTGCGCTTCAAGAGGCGGCGCGGCTTGCCTTCGACCTCCCCGCACGGCCGACAACCAAGGAGATGGCGCCGCTCGGCGATCAATGGCGACCGTGGCGATCCATAGCGGCGCGCGTGCTGTGGTCATATTATCGGCTCAGAAAAGGCCGCGAAGGCGCTCCCGTCCAACCCGCAAAGACACCCGTCAAACGAGGAAAAAATGGCCGCTGAACTTGATGGTCCGCGGCTCGATCCGCGCTCCGGCGCGGCGCGGCAGCTTGTCGTGTTTCTGCACGGCTACGGCGCCGATGGTAACGACCTTATCGACATCGGGCGCGCCTGGCAGCAGCTCCTGCCGCAGGCGGCGTTCGCTTCGCCGCACGCGCCGGAGCCGTGCGCGCAAGCGCCGGTTGGCCGGCAATGGTTTCCCCTGACCATGCGCGATCCGAGCGAGCGCTGGATCGGCGTCAAAAAAGCCGCGCCGGTACTCGAGCGGTTTCTCGATGCCGAGCTTGGCCGCCACACCCTGCCGCCGTCGGCATTGGCGCTGGTCGGCTTCAGCCAAGGCACGATGATGGCGCTGCATGTCGGTCTGCGACGAACCACGGCGCCAGCGGCGATCGTCGGTTATTCAGGACTGCTGGTCACGCCGCCGGAGGGCGAGCTCGAAGCCTTCGCGGCCGAGATCAAATCGCGGCCGCCGGTGCTGCTCGTGCATGGCGATCGCGACGAGCTGATACCGCCGCAGGCGCTGTTTCAGGCGACCCAAGGCCTTTCCGCGCTCGAACTGTCGGTCGAGTGGCACATCTCGCCCGGCATCGGCCATGGGATCGACGCCGAAGGCCTGCGTCATGGCGGGGAGTTTCTGGCCCGCAGATTCGCCGCCTCCCGTTAACCGCAAAGCTGGCCGAAGGGTAACCTTTCCCTAGCAAATCCGCCGTAGAAGCCGGGTATTGGAGCCTACGCGCCATGCTCGCGGCTTTGAGACGAAAACTGGCTGCAGCCACAATCGGGCTCCGGTCCTCCAAACATTTCGCGTTCTGCCGAAAGGGCGCCACCGCGGTCGAATTCGCGCTGGTGGCCGCGCCGTTTCTGGCCCTGCTCGTCGCCATGTTCGAGACGGCGCTGGTGTTCTTTGCCGGGCGCGTGCTCGACGAGGTCACCGAAGAAGCGAGCCGCTACATTCTGACCGGACAGGCCCAGAAGTCGAACATGACGCAGAGCCAGTTCCTCACTTACGTCTGCACCGGCTCCAACACCGCGACCCTCGTCAGCGCGCTGTTCAACTGCAACAACCTGATGGTCAACGTCCAGAATTACACCAATTTCGCCTCGGCCAGTACCTCAAGCCCGACCCTGAGCTTCAACGCCAACGGCACGGTCAGCAATACGTGGAATTATTCGCCGGGCGCGCAGGGCAGCATCGTGGTTGTCCAGGTCATGTATCAGTGGCCGATCGTCCTCGGCCCGCTCGGCTTCAATCTGTCAAATCTCGCCAACGGCAACCGGCTCCTGGTCTCGACCGCGGTCTTCAAGAACGAGCCCTACCAATGAGACAGGACGCGCCCACCTCAAGCCCTTTCGGCACCCTGAAACGATTTGGGCGCTCGCGCGACGGCGTGTCCGCCATCGAGTTCGCCCTCATCCTGCCGTTCATGCTCACCCTTTATTTGGGCGGGGCCGAACTCGGCGATGGTTTCGCGATGCAATTCAAGGCCACCCTCGCCGCCCGCACCGTGGCCGACCTCACCTCACAATGCGGCAACAACACCCTGGATGGGCAATATTGCGCCACCGCCAACGGTCTGGCGATCGACACCGCCTCCATGAATCAAATTCTTGGGGCGGCCGCGACTGTCATGACGCCCTATTCGACCAACAACATGGTCATCACCGTGTCCGAACTGAAATTCACTGTCGGAAATGGCACGGCCACGGTGGTCTGGAGTGCTTCGAACAGCGGCAGCGGGCGTGCGCAAAATTCCACGTTTGCCCTGCCGACGGCCTTCCAATCGCTGCCGTCCGGCACTTACTACGTGATTCTAGGCGAAGTGACCTACCCCTATACGCCGTCAATGGGTTACGTGCTCACCGGCACAATCAACATCTACCAGGATGCGATCTTCTTTCCGCGCAATTCGGATGCGCCGGGTTGCGTGCAATACAATAACCTGTGTTCGTAAATTCGCACTTCCGACGCGCGTTCGCTGCGACGCCGCACCTGAAATGTTCGGCCTACTGCGACAGGTGCGCGCTGGCGATCGATTTCTGAAACAGCGCTACCATCGCCGCGGCAATATCGTCATCCGTCGTCACCTGGAAAAACAGTCCCGGCGACGCGCAGCTTTGCATGTTCGGGCCGATCTGGCTTTGGAACGGTGAGATCCAGCTGTTGTACCAGGCATTCGTCGGCAGCGGCAGGTACTCGGTGTACAGCACGGCGATGCGGATGCCGCGGTTCTTGACGGTCGTGCACATCGCCGTGTTGAACGGCTGCTGACAACGACTGCCATCGAGCGTCTGCGAGCACGAACTTGAATTGATTTCGTCGTCCACGCCGTCGGTCACCAGGAACAACACTTCCTGCGGCGTACTGCCCGACGTGCCGGTCCCCGGTGTAGGCATGATATTGTTGATGGCTTTCATGGCGGTCTCGAAGTCGGTGTCCGCGTCGTTATTGTTGGTGCCGCATATCAGGTAATTGTTCGAACAGACTTTCAGAACATCGATGCCCGCGGCCGCGGTTTGCGCGGAAGACAGGTCCGACGAAGGCGCACAGCTTGGCGCGTAAATCACCTGAATCGAGGTGCTGCTGCATTGGCTGGTGGTGGTGCCCTGCACGTTGAAAGTGAAGATCGCCATTTCGTAACAACCCGGGCCGGTCGGGCAGCTCGCGTTGTTGGTCGTCATCGTCTGCGTGGCGGTGTTCATCAGCGACGAGGTCGCGGTTGCCATATTCTGGACGCGCGTCACGACGCCGAGATTTTTTGCCAGCGTGTAATTGTCCTCGCCGCCGGGATTGCCCGCGACGTCGCCCGATGTCGGATTGGTCTCGTGGCAAGCCAGCGCGCAGCCGCCCTGCGCCGACGTATTGGCCACCATCGTATTGATGCCGGCGGTCGTCGCGGCGATGTCCATCGACGGTGAGTTGTCGAGCAGCAGATAAAAGTTGATGTTGGGCGCGGTGGTTGCGGTCGCGGTTGACGAGCCAGTAATCGTCCAGGTCGTTTCCGAGGCGTGGGTCAGGAGCGCAAGCACATTGGGAAACGAGTTTACCGACGACGCCGAATAGGTGACCGTGACGGTTCGGGTCGTGACGTTATCCACGCAGCCGCTGATGCTTGGAGTTGGGACGCTGCTCAAACCGGTTCCCAACAAAGAGGCCTGGCCCATGAAGATGCTCTGCGCGGTGGTCTGCACCTGCGAACAGGTCTTGGTCATCGCTGTCGGCGTGACCATGGACAAGGCGGCGGAATCGGCCGCGGCATTGAGTCGGATGCGCTTTTGCGCGGCGGCGGAAAAGTCGAGGCTGAGCCCAGTCAGAAAAACGATCGGGATGAGTGACAATGCAAAAATAATGGCAGTACTACCGCCGCGGTCACGACGGAAACGACGCATGAACTCGCCAAGCATAGCCCTACCCTGATCGAACGATTTTTGCCCTTTGCCGCGTCCAGCGATAAGCGATGGCCATTGATTTTCCGTTGTATTGATTGAGTACCTGCAAGGGTGCGCATCATTAACGCCGCGTTGCAGGGGTAGGTGGACAGCGTCAAAACTCCTGCTGCCGGCGGACGTTAGGCCGCCGCGCCAAACTAGGTTTGCTGTTTGATACCGGAACCGCTCAACTTTTATCGACCGCGGTGCGCGGCGGACCCATCAGCGCCGGCTGGAACAGCGCCGCTGCCACAAGCGTGCAGGCAAGCGACAGCGCCAGCAGCTTGCCCATGCTTGAAATTCCGGGATGCGCCGAAAACCAGAGGCTGCCAAAGGCAGTGGCGGTCATCAACGCGCTGAAGAACACTGCGCGGGTCAAACTAGACTGCAGGAAATTATATTCGCCGCGGCGCCACGCCATGACGTAATAGATCTTGAAGGCGACGCCGACGCCGAGCAGGGCCGGGAGCGCGATGATATTGGCGTAGTTGAGGGCGAAGCCGGTCAACGCGCAGATCTCCAGGGTCGCGGCAGCCGCCACTATGAGCGGAATCAGTGTCATCAGCACGTCGCCGATGCGCCGCAGCACAAGCCACAGCAGGATCGCAATCGAAACAATCGCCAGCACTCCGGCCTTGATGAAGGCTGAGGTGACGGTGCGGCCCCATTCGTAAACCTGGATCGCCTGGCCGGTGGCGTTTGGCTCGGCCGACAGCACAGCGCTGGCGAAGCGTCGGGCGGCCGCATTGTCGCTGACGCCGCCCTTCGGGAGAATCTCGGTGCGAACGAGACCGTTCGGCGCCGTCCATTGGCGGACGAGGTCGGCCGGCAGAGTGGCTCGGGTCACCGTCTGCGGATGCAGCGACGTCGCGATCGCCTGAAAATCGATTTCAAGCGGCGCGATAAACGCGGCCTCTGCCCGTTGCCGCGCTTGCGCATTGCTGCCGGCGAGGGTTGCGATATCCGTCGCAAGCCGTCGCGCCGCCTCAGCGCCCGGTCCAGCGCCTTCGTCGGCGGTGTCCTGCAACGCCTTCACGTTCTCCTTCAGTGCCGCCACGTCCTCGGCATCCGACGGTCTCGCCTCGGGCTTCGACTGCAATGCCGGATCGAGCGCCGAGGCGGCCTGCGCGATGGTCGCAATTTTCTTGGGTTGATCGGCGGGAATGAAACTATCGAGCGAGCGCGTCGCCGCAACCTCGCGCAGCGCCGAAAGCTTCTTGCCGACACCTGCGGCATCGGCCGGCGATGTCAGCACATCGGCGCTGTTGAACGCGCCCTGCTGGCTGCCGCTCAACTGCTGCAGCGTGGCGACCGCCTCGTCGTTCGGGATTTGCAGGCTGTTCGGATCGAAGTTGAATTTGAGCAGATACAGCGAAGGCAACGCCGCGACCGCGACGATCGACGTCGCCAAGACGATCGCAAAGCGGTGCCGCTGCATGAAGCGGTCGACACCGGCCATCACCCCATAACCGAGCGGCTGCGTCTCGACGGGCGGCTTGAATAGAGTGAGCAGCGCCGGCAACAGCGTCATAGCGGCGACGTAGGCCACCACCATACCGACACCGGCGATCAAGCCCAGTTCCGCCACGCCGCTGTAGCTGGTCGGCACAAAGGAGAGAAAGCCGGCTGCCGCCGCCAGCGCTGCTAGCGTCAACGGCGGTCCGACGTAACGCGCCCCATCCACCAATGCGGACTTGAGTTCATCTTGTTGGTGCCGCTGCATGCGATAGCGCACGCTGAATTGGATGGCGAAGTCGGCGCCGAGGCCGACGAACAGCATGGCGAACGCGACCGAAATGGGGTTGAACGCACCGACCAGCAACAGGCCGAGTCCGGCAGTGGCCACCAGGCCGACGAAGATCGTCACCACGACCGCGAGCACGATCCGGGGCGAACGCAGCGCCAGCCACAGCACGATCAGCACGATCGCCGCAGTAATGAGGCTGTTCAGCCAAAGGCCCTGCTGGAGCGTTGCAAGCTGTGCATCGGCGAGCGGGATTGTTCCGGTCAAGCGGACCGACGCCTGATAGTGCCCGTTCAGATCGGCATCTCCGGCCGCCTTGCGCACCGCGTCGGCAGCGGCGTGTCCTGGTTCGAGCGCATGATAATCCAGCACCGGTGCGATATTGATGAGATGTCGCAAATCTTCCGGCTTTACCGGCCTGCCGTTGACCAGCGCCTGCCAGGAAAACGACGCTGGTTTTCCGGCGAGCACGTTGTCGAGCGTGTCGGCGGCGGCATTGAGCGTCGGCGCCATGGCGTTCAAACTGAGCTGGCCTGCCGCGACGCTGCGTAGACTCATCGACAATGCGCGGGCGAGGCCGCGCAAAGATGGGTCCGACGCGAGCGTCCGGATCATCGGTTGGGCCTGAACGAGCCGACGCATCCGATCCGCGAGCTGAGTTTGCGGCAGATAGAGCAGACCGTTGCGGGCGAAGAATGCACCGCCTTGCACGTCGGTTACGGAATGAAAATGCGTTGCTTGAGGTGTCAACTGTTTGACGAGCGAAGCGGCAGCCGCGTCGGTGAACTCGGGCGTCGGCGCGCTGATGACGGCGAGAATTGACGACATTTGGTCGGGGAACGCCGCCTGGTACGCGAGTTGGCGCTTGCGCCACGGAAGATCGGGCGATAGCAGCGTAGTGACGTTCGTGTTGATGGCGAAGTGGCGCGCCACATAGACCGCCGATCCTGCCAAGATCAGCACGCTCACGAACACGACCAACCACGCACGGCGGGTGCAAAAATCGACGATCGCGGCGAAATTCAAATATGTGAGCTTTGCACGAGAATTCACATCGGACATAAGTTTGCAAATATGCCTGTGACGGGCGCTGCACAGCATTGATGGCAAGACCGGACCGCCCACACCGGCCGCAAAGACCATATTTTGTGCATGCCCGATAATGCAGTGGCGGCTTTAAGTCTTAATGCCGTGGGCAGCAATTTGGTTCATCGTTGCGGGTTCCAGTTCGCAGATAAGGTTTCCCGCACCCGGAACTGGAAATGTCGCGCGAATGCGAAGTGTCCGCGGCGTCCGCTCAATCGCCGCGTCAAGCCAGGCGGTTACGACAGTGTCCGGTATGGCAGCTCAAGCCTTTTGGCCGTATCGGCAAGCTCTTGGGCATGGCGCTCCAAAAGGGCGAGCGTGCTGACGAAAGCCTCAAGCGTCAATTCCTGGTCTGGTGTTGCGCTTCCGAGCGCCTTTAGTTTGACAATTCGTGCACGCTGCCGCGCCACAATGCGGCGCGCTTCGGCGACGTGCCGAGCAGCGGTGGCAAGTTCGCTGTCAATGTCGCCCATGCTGTTGTCGCCGGCATGAGGAGGTGCGACGGTCCAGCCAGTCCAGTCCGCGCATTCGTGCTGCGCCATCTCGCCGATGACTGGCACTATCGTCATCATCATCCTCGCGTTTTTCCCGGCTCGTCCGCTTCCGTCAGCGTCTGGCTGCACGGGCGGCAATCGTACGTGCGCAGTTCCGGGAGCGCGCCGATTTTGGGAACGGTGCGCGCCAGTCGCATCGGTTTGCCGCAACTCGGGCATGCGGGTGAAGGTTTTTGGGCGGCGTTCATAAATATAGATTCGCCCAAACCGCCACCGATAGCTTTGATTCAAATCAAGGCACACAACACACGGCGGCGGGAGGGGCGGGGCGCAGCCCGAAAGAGCGAGCCACCCGTTTTGGCCGTGGCATGTAAGCCCTGGAACGGGCTTCACAATCCTGTCACGCCTCCCTATAAACTAGACGCGACGCCGCAGTGCGGCATTTTGAGTCGAGGTCGAGGAGCCCCGTCTTGAACGCGCAAGTATCGCCGTCCGGCTTTCCGGCGCTCGTACTCAACGCCGACTTCCGTCCGTTGAGCTACTACCCGCTGTCGCTGTGGTCGTGGCAGGACGCCATCAAGGCGGTCTTCCTCGACCGGGTGAACATCGTCGCCAATTACGACCGCGCGGTGCACAGTCCCAGCCTGGAAATGAAGCTGCCGAGCGTCGTGTCGCTCAAGACATTCGTCAAGCCGGCGACACATCCGGCCTTCACGCGATTCAACGTGTTTTTGCGCGACCGCTTCAGCTGCCAGTATTGCGGCGGCCGTGAGGACCTCACATTCGACCACCTCGTTCCGCGTTCGCGCGGCGGTCACACCACGTGGGATAACGTCGTGGCCGCCTGCTCGCCATGCAATCTGCGCAAGGGGAACCTGACGTCTGCGGAATCCCACATGTGGCCGGCGCAAAGGCCGTTCCAGCCGACGGTGCAGCATCTGCACCGCAACGGCCGGCTGTTCCCGCCGAATTATCTGCACGATAGCTGGCTCGATTATCTGTACTGGGACACCGAGCTCGACCCATAAGCGCGACGAAGCTACTCGGCCGCTTCCTTGCGGGGTGCGAAATTCGGCGCCACCTCGGCCATGAAGCGCGCCATCTCGTCCTTGACCTGCTGGTGCGGTTTCTGGCCGACATTGACGTACAGAATGACTTCGTCGAACCCGGCCGCTTCCACCTTCTTGAGCACATCGGTCATGTGCGCGGAATTGCCGATCAGCACCGAATTTTCGGTTAGCTGCTCGGGCTTCAGGTTCTTGAGCCGGTCGACGATATCGATGAAATAGCGATAGCTCGGCGGCGCGTTCTTCGGATCGCCCGGGAAAGCCGGAATTACACACTCATTGTAATAGTAGATTTGCCGGGCGCGTACCGCGGCTTCCTGCTGCGGCGTATCGGCGAAATGCACGAAATAGCTGCACATCAGGCGATACGGTTTCTGGCCGTGCTTGGCGCAAGTTTCGTGGTAGAGGTCGGCGACCTGCTTGAGCCCCCCGAACGTCATTGCCGCGGCGAACGGCGCCACGATCAGGCCGCAGCCGAGCCGGGCCGCCAGTTCGATCGATGGTTTTGAGAACGAACCGATATAGGCGGGCAGCGGCTGCTGGATCGGCTTCGGCGTAATGCGGACGTCGTCGAACTGGTAATGCTTGCCGTGGTGCGAGATACGGTCCGGCGCGGACCACAGCTTGCGCACGACCTCCATGCCCTCTTCGAAGATACCCTGATTGTCCTCGAACGAGACGTGAAACGGCAGGTATTCGCGGCGGTCGTAGCCGCGGCCGGAAGCGAAATCGACGCGGCCGCCGGAAAGTAGATCAAGCGTGGCCCATTGCTCGGCGACGCGGATCGGATTGTGCAGCGGCAGCACCGTGACCGCAGGCGCGAGGCGGATGCGTTTGGTCTGCGCCGCCACATAAGTGAGCACCAGGTCGGGACACGACAGCACGCCGAGCGAATTGAAATGGTGCTCGCCGATCCAGGCCGAACGCATGCCGATCTGGTCGGCATAGATCGCTTCGGCGGTGATGTCGGCGACGAACTGATTGGCGCTGCGCTGATTGTTTGGATAATGGTTGTCGCTCAGCGTGAAATAGCCGAACTCCATGACATCCTCCCTGGTGAGCCCGCTCGGCGGCCACGTTTTGCTTGCCAGTCCGCAGAGAATAGTTGATAATGCAATTGTTGTAAATGCATTAGTCTAGGGTACCTTTTCGCCGCAGCGCCGTTCGAGGATTCGGCTCCGTGAAAGACCCGCTCAAGCTCAGTCTTGCCGATTACCTGCCCTATCTGGTGAACAGGGTCGGCAGCATCATCGCCGATCAATTCGACGCCGAAACGCTGGCGCCGCACGGGCTCTCGGTCGCGACTTGGCGTGTGCTCGCGGTGCTCGCCGCCAATGGCCGGCAGCGCCAAATTGATCTTGCCGATCTGACCAGCATCGACGTCTCGACCCTGTCGCGCATCGTCACGCGGCTCGTGCGCCTCGGCTTGGTGACACGAACGCGTTCGGCCACCAGCAACCGCGAAGTCGTCGTGGCGCTGTCGGCGAAGGGCAATACCCTTGTCGCTCGCCTTACTCCGCCTGCCCGCGCCATCGAGGCAGACGCCAATGCGGGCATTTCAGCGGAAGATTTGGCGGTGGTGAAGCGCTGTCTGCGGCGCATGTACGCCAACATGACGGATCGCGCGGCCGCGCGAAGCACGCGACCACGACGCGCCGCCGGCTGATCCGCTGGTCCGCATTGCCGTGCGCGATGCGCGCCCGGTCGGCTGACGTGACCGGGATCTGATCCACAAAAGCGCGCGCCTCCGCGAGAAAAGCCGCCATAGAGCAGTCGGCGACCGGCTTCGCCGGCACCGTCGGATGCAGATAGATCGGCACATTCAGCGCCTGAGCGCGTTCCAGAATCGGCCAGAAGAACTTGTCGTCGAGATAGCGGCCGCGCGAATGGCCATTGATGAGCGTGCCCTTGAAGCCTTGCTGACCCTGTGTTCGAGTTCAACGAGCAACGCCAGGCCGCGGCGGCCTGCGGCTTTTTTTGCTACTCGACGCGCGTCCCTGGCGCCTTGTCCTCGAACACCGAAATGGCCGGCGGCGTGCCTTCAAAGCCCAGCTCGCTCCAGCGCGCTACGACGCGTTCGTAGGTGCCCTTGTCGAGCTTGGTGCGCGGCGAGAACGTCTTGATATACTTGAAATCCATGCAGGCGTTGATCAGCGCCTTCGAACCCCACGGCCTGATCTCCGACGGATTGAGACTTGGGTCGAGGAACGTGCTCCAGGTCTCGCGCAGGATATCGATCGATTGCGCCGGGCGCGACCGCGTCGCCATCGCCCACAGCACCTGGCCGATATTGCTCGGATCGATATCGTCATCGACCACGATCACGTATTTGCCGAAATAGGCGCCGGCCGTGCATTGGGCGGCGAGCGCCATCACTTGCGACGCGTGGCCGGCGTACATTTGTTTGATCGAAACCACCGTCATGCCCCACCCGGCGGCCTCCGGGATCGACCAGACACCTTGAATGCCCGGAATGCCAAGCTTCTGCAGGTCCGCCCAGATGCCGGCAGAGCGCACGGCGGCCCAGAACAGGCCGCACTCGTTGGAGGGCCCGTCGGCCATCAGCGCGCAGGTCAATGTCGGATTGTTGCGATAGCGCAGCCGCTCGACCCGCATGTAAGGCGTCGCGCCGCTTGGCCGGCCGTAATAGCCGGTGAATTCGCCGAACGGGCCTTCGGCAAATGTCTCGTCCGGATAGAGATGGCCCTCAAGAATGATCTCGGCATGCGCCGGCAACGGCAGACCGGTGATGTCGGACGTGAACAGCTCAATCGGCGATCCCTTGATGCCCGAGTAGTACTCGTACTCGCTCTCGGTCTTGGGCAGGGTCGTCGCGCCGACCAGGAACAGCAGCGGATCGATGCCGTAGCAGGCCGCGATCGGCGCCGGCTTACCCATCTTCCACCACTTGTCGCGGTCATTGCCGGCATCCTTGCCGGGCGACGTGTAGACGCCGATCTCGCGCGGCCCCTTAATCATCATCCGGTAGGTGCCGACGTTCACCCGCCCGGTCTCGGGATCCATCGTGACGACGGCATCGTTGGTCCCAAGGTACATGCCGCCGTCGAGCGGCCACATGCGCTGCGCCGGGAACATGCGGATGTCGATCGCCTCGCCTTCGACGATGTTCTGGCTCGAGACCGCTTGGGCCGCCGCGACCTCGACCGGCTTCATCTTGCGTCCGAATTTCTGTTGCAGAAGCTGCACCGCTTTGAGCGGGTGATCGACCGGCTCCTCGCCGATCATCAGGCAGAAGCGCGACAGATTGCAGCCGATCATATTGTAAAGCGCTTTATGGCCGGGATGACCCTTGATGTTTTCGAACAGCAGCGCCGGACTCTTCTGCAGCCCGACCAGATAGGTGATGTGGGCTGCTTCGAGGTCCGGACTCACTTCGGCGGTGATGCGCTTGAGTTCACCCATCGCCTCCGCCTTCTCCAGCCAGACGTCAAGCTCGCTGGAGTTGGGGCGGCTGCGCGGCGCCGGTACAGCGTTGTCGTCGTGCTGCGCCGTTCGATTCTCGGGGGCGACGGAGACGCTCATATCCATGGGCAAAGTTCCACCTGCTCTGTCATTCTCCCCCGCTTCATGCAGACAAGGGATGCACGGCATCCTAGCCAGCGCATCGAAACTTAGCGACTGCGATTTTCAGCCAATAGTGCCTGGCAAACTGGACGGATCCACAAAATCTGCTTTTCGCGCAGCGTTCAGCTTCTGAACCCCGGCGCGGTGTTTTGCCGACTAATTCAGTGCCGTCGCACTGGCCCACGTTTCCGCCGCAAATGAACGGGTAAACTTTACCTTTTGCAGCCGCAGGAAGCGGAAGGATCGGCCAAATTGGCAGTGCTGCCTTAATCAAAGGAGCGCGTACCATGACCACCTACACTTGGACGGGCTTGCAAGGTGCTCTCTGGAGCGATGCCGGAAACTGGACACCCAGCGGCGGGCCACCCGGTTCGAACGATACCGCGAAAATCACATCTTCGAGCATCGTTGTCCCCGACAGTCTCATTACGGTGCAGACGCTGTTGAACACGTCCGGCGATATAGAACCTGGCGAGGGAGCCGGGAACGGGCTCATCATCGAGAACAACGGCAGCCAGAACAGTGAGAATGACGCCACCATCGCGCTGGAAGCGGACAGTACGCTGGAAATCGAAAACGGCACATTCAAGAACACCGGCCAGATCGACCTCGTCGGCGACTTCGGCGCCAACGTCAAATTCCTGATCGCCAATTCGGTCAGCCTAACGGGCGCCGGCGAAGTGGAGATGACGGGGGGCATTGCCGGCAACAATACGATCAGCGGAACCGGGGCGGGCAGCGAACTCACCAATGTCAACAACACCATCATCGGAAGCGGCACGATCGGCGCTTCACTCAATTTCACCAATGGGACAAACGGCACGATCGAGACCAACACGGTCGGCACTCCGGGCGGTACAATCGATTTCGTCGTCGGTCAGACGGGATTCGTTTTCACGAACAATGGATCCATCATCGCCGGCAATCAGGGCAGCCTGGCATTCGGCCAGGACAACAAGGTCGAAGCGTTTACCAATAACGGCCTCATCGCGATCGAGGGCGCCGGCAGCAAGACGAGTCTCGTCATCGCCGGCCAAGTCTCATTCGCCGGCACCGGCGAGATCGAGCTTGTCGACAGCGGCTTCGTGTCAAACGTCATCGAAAGCGACGGCAAGGCCGCCGAACTCACCACCTCGATTCCGATCCAAGGCAGCGGGACGATCGACGATTCCCATCTCACCCTGAACAACTTTTCGACCATCGGCTCATCTGACGGCACGCTGATCCTCAATACCGGCAGTCACACCATTACCAACAGCGACAACGGCACGATCGGCGCGAGCTTCGGCGGCATCGTGCAGATCGACAGCCCGGTCCAGAACTCGCAGGGGAATATCGCCGCCGCCGAGTTCGGTGTGACGCAAATTTTCGCCGCGGTGTCCGGTGGTATTGTCAACGTCGAGTTCGACGGCATCGTCGAACTGGGCTCTGGCGGCTCGGTCAATAACGGCGTCGAGTTCACCGGCAGCGGCGCCACACTGCGAGTCGACACCAGCGCAAGCCAGATCGCCGGCAGCATCAGTGGCGCCGCATCCACAGACAACATCGATGCCGAGTTCGTCACCTACGCGTCCGGCATTCAGGCGCAGTGGCAGCAGAACGGTTCGACCGGCACGCTGTCGCTGGTCAACGGCGGCGCCACGCTCGCGTCATTCACGCTGTCCGGCCAGTATTCGTCCGGGAATTTCCAGGTCGCGTATGACGGCTCGGGCGGCACCCTGATCGAGGTGGTCAATCCGCCGCCGCCACCCGTCACCACCGCCGACATGATCATGCGGAATGGCAGCAACGGCGATTACGAGATCTACGATCTCGGCAACAACGCCATCCAGGCGGCCTATGCGCTCACTCAAACAGCGACCACGTGGCAGGTCGCGGGCCTCGGCGGCTTCGACGGCACCGACACCACCGACATGCTGCTGCGCAGCGGCTCGGGCGCATTCGAAATCGACGACGTCAGCAACAACAACGTCACCGCCACTGTTTCCATGGGCCAGGTCGGACAGGAGTGGGTGGTCGCGGGTTTCGGTGACTTTTCGGGAAATCCCGGCGAAACCGACATGCTGATGCGCAACAGCAACACCGGAAGGTTCGAGGTCTACGACATCAGCAACAATACCATCACCAAGGCGGCGCCGATGGGCCAGGTCGGGTTGGAATGGCAGGTTGCAGGCTTCGGCGATTTCTCCAGCCATCCCGGCGAAACCGGCGATATGCTGATGCGCAACAGCAACACAGGGCAATTCGAAGTCTACGACATCTCCAACAACACTATCACTTCAGCGGGACCGATGGGTCAGGTCGGACTGGAATGGCAGGTAGCGGGATTTGGCGATTTTTCCGGCAACGCCAACGAAACCGACATGTTGATGCGCGACACCAATAACGGGAAGTTCGAGATTTACGACATCAGCAACAATACGATCGCCAGCGCCGCCCCGATGGGCCAAGTCGGAATGGAATGGCAAGTCGCCGGCTTCGGTCCGATCAACGGCGCCGGCGCGAGCGACATGCTGATGCGCAACGTCAACACGGGCGCCTTCGAGATTTACGACATCGCCAACAACAGCATCACCAACGCGACAGGAATGGGTCAGGTCGGACTGGAATGGTCGGTCGCTGGCATTGCGGTCGATCCTCCGACCAGCACGGCTGCTGCAACCACGCAGCTGATGCAATCGATGGCGTCGTTCGCGCCCGCCGGCGGTGGAGACGGCGCCGATACCGCCCTCTTGCCGGCTACCGCCGGTGACGCGGCGGCCGTATCCGCCATCGCCCTCCATCCAAACGCCTAGGGTCCGCGTGAAGGCCGCGCCTGCTGCGCGTTGGCCGCATTGGATGGGCGTCTCGGGTGTGTTACGCACGGCCATACTACGCTGCGCGTGCATAACCGGAGACCCTGGCAGATGACGACAAAACCCATGAGCGGCGGACAGATCGGCCGTTCGGTGCCACGCCTCGAAGCGCGGGAAAAAGTTACCGGCCGCGCCGAATACACGCACCTGATGCGGCTGCCGGGCATGCTGTACGGCAAGGTGTTCCGCAGCACCGTGGCGCACGGCCGCATCAAGTCGCTCGACGTCAGCGCCGCCCGAAAGATGCCGGGCGTGTTCCGGGTGGTCACGGCGGACGACGTCGTCAAAGTGATTCCCAATCCGTATTACGGTCCGGCGTTTCACGATCAGCCGATCTTGGCGATGGAGAAAGTCCGCTTCGTCGGCGAACCGGTCGCCGTGGTGCTCGCCGCCGACCCGCATGTCGCCGAGGCGGCCACGCAGACGATTGTCGCCGAGTATGAGGAGCTGCCGCCAGTGCTCGATGAGGTCGAGGCGATGACCGCCTCGTCCTATGTTCACGACGAATTGAAACCCGCCGCGACCTTCGCCGATCTGAAGCATCTCAAGGGCCAGAAGAACACTAATCTCGCGCTTAACGCCAAACTGCGGCGGGGCGACGTCGACAAGGCATTCGCCTCCGCCTCACAAGTGTTCGAGCACGAATTCCGCACGCAGAAATGTTTGCACGTACCGTTCGAGCCTTTTGCCACGATTGCCGACTATAAGGATACCGGTCTGACGATCTACAGCGGCGCGCAGGGGCCGTCGTTCGTGCGAACGGAGATCGCGCGACTGCTCGGCTGGGCGGAGAACAAGGTGCGCATCAAGGTGCCGTATCTCGGCGGCGGCTATGGCGGCAAGCTCTACATCAAGCTCGAAGCTCTGGTCACGGCGTGCTCGATGGTCGCGCGCCGCCCGGTGAAGATCGCGCTCACCATGGAGGAACAATTCTATCAGATCACCAAGCATCCGGCGACGGTGCGGATCAAAAGCGGCGTCGACAAGGCTGGCCGCATCACCGCGCGCAAATGCGAGGTGTTCTGGAACGGCGGTGCCTATGCGGATATCGGTCCGCGCGTGACGCACAAGTCCGGCTTCACCGCCGGCGGTCCGTACGACATCGACAACATATGGATCGACTCCTGCGCGATGTACACCAACATGACGCCTGCCGGCGCACTGCGCGGCTTCGGCATGCCGCAATTGACTTTCGCCTACGAGAGCCACACCGACATGGTGGCGCGCGCGCTGAACATCGATCCGCTCGAGTTCCGCCGCAAGAACGTGCTGCGCAACGGCCGGCCACAGGCGACCGGCACCATTCTCAAGGACGCGGCGCTCGAAGCCGTGCTTGAGCACGTTGCCGACCGGCTGCGCTGGTCGGAAAAATTCGACCGCGGTTCGGGCATCGTGAAACGCGGCCGCGGCATCGCGTTCGCACTCAAGGCCTGCGTGTCGCCCACCACCTCGGTTGCCATTGTCAATGTCAGCGCCGACGGCAGCCCCACGCTCTACATCTCGACCGTCGACATGGGGCAAGGTTCCGACACCGGCATGGCGCAGATCGTCGGCGAGGTCCTCAACGTGCCGGCCGAGAGTGTGCGCGTCGTCGCCCGCGACACCGATGTGACGCCCTATGATATGGGCACGCTCGGCTCGCGTTCGATGTTCCACATGGGCCACGCGGTGCGGCTCGCGGCCGAAGAGGCGCGGCAGAAGATCGACGCCTTGCGCCGCGAGGTCGGCGAGCCGGAAGGCAGCAACACGCCGGTCTCAGGACTGTTCATCAAGAAATACGGCATGAAGGCCGGCAACATCGTCGGCAGCGGCAGCTATCGCCCCGGGCATGTCGAGCCGGATCACGAGACCGGCCTGTCGCCGGAGATTACGCCGTTCTGGATGGTCGCCGCCGCCGGCGCCGAGATCGAGATCGACACCGAGACTGGCCGCGTGCGGATCCTCAGGCTGATCAATGCCGTGGACTGCGGCACCAAGGTCAATCCGCGCATCGTCGAGACGCAGATTTCCGGTGCGGCCCTGATGCAACTCGGTTTCACCATGTCGGAGAAGATGAATTACGACGGCGGCCAGGTCACCAATGCGTCGCTCGCCGATTACAAGATCACCGGCATCGGCGATCTGCCGGACGTGATGATCAACGAGGCGATCGATGCCTTTCAGCACAATGCGCCGTTTGGCGCCAAAGGCGTCGGCGAATCCTCGACCATGCCGGTGTCGCCGGCAATCGCCAACGCGATTGACGACGCAATCGGCGTCCGCCTGACGGCCTTGCCGCTTACGGCCGAGGCCGTATTCCGCGCGTTGCGTGAGAAGGAGGGACGGCCGCTGGCGGACGCATAGGCGATCCCGCCTTTTCCTCCTGGGGACGAGCGGATCAGTGTGGGCAGCATTCCATCGCTGCGCCGGAATGTCCCTTCCCTTTACCCAGGCGCTGCCCTACGCTTTCGCCGCGCGAGCAGAACGCGCGATAAAAACGATACGATGGGGTGGGAACGATGGCCGGCGAAACGGATGTTTATGTATCGCGGTTTCTGGACGAGCACGGGCTGGGCGCCTTCCAGATCAAGCTCATCTTCTGGTCCACGTTGATCGCCTTCATCGATGGCTATGACATCGGCGCCATCGCTTTTGCCGCACCGCATCTCATCCATGACTGGCACATTGCGCCGAAGTCGCTCGGCCTCGTGCTGACTGCGAGCAATTTCGGCGTGTTGTTCGGTTCGCAGATTTTCGGCTGGATCGGCGACCGCTACGGCCGCAAGACCGCACTGATCCTGAGCAATATCCTGTTCGGTATCTTCACCTACTGGGCCGCTTATTCGACGAACCTCACGGAGTTGTTCTGGCTGCGCACCATCGCCGGGCTCGGCATCGGCGGCGTGATCCCCAACGTGGTGGCGATCAACGCCGAATCGGCGCCGCGCCATCTGCGCGCCACGCTCGCCATCATTGCCACCGGCATGGTGCCGATCGGCGGCGCGCTCGCCGGTTTCGCCGCCGCGGCGTTTGTTCCGCACTACGGCTGGCAGGTCCTGTTCTACATCGGCGGCGTCGCTCCCATCGTCTTTGCGATCGTCGCCATGTACGGACTGCCCGAGTCGATCAAATTCATGACGCTGCACGAGAGTCAGCGTCCCAAGATGGAACGATTGATCGCCTCCATTCGTCCCGACTTCAAGGTGCCGCCCAATGCGCGGTTCGTGATCGAGGACGAGAAACAGTTTCCCAGCTCCAATCCGCGTTATCTGTTCCACAACGGCCTGCAGGTGATCACGCCGCTGACCTGGCTGATCTTCGTCTTCAACCTGATGGGCTACTTCTTCCTGATCTCCTGGACGCCGACGATCCTGGTGGCGGCCGCCAAGGCGTCGCAGACCGTGGCGGCGCTGACGGGGGCAGGGTTGCAGGTCGGCGGCACGATCGGCGCGCTGGTGCTGTGCTGGTGGCTGCAGCGGCAGCGCTTCCTCGCCATCGCGATCCTGTTCCTGATCGCCGTCCCGGTGGTCGCCGCGATCGGTTACGCCGGATTGTCGTCGACATCCGCCCTGGTGATTGTGGCGTTCCTCGCCGGCGCCGTGGTGCTCGGCATCCAGTCGGGCATCAACGTGGTCGGTGCGATGATCTATCCGACATCGCTGCGCGCCAACGGTTCCGGATGGCAGCTCGGGCTTGGCCGCTTCGGCGCCATCATCGGACCGCTCGCCGGCACGATGCTGGTCGGCGCTTTCCCCATCCAGCACCTATATCTGTTCGCCGCGATTCCGTTTGCGCTCGGCGCGGTCGTAACCTTCATCATCTACGTGCTCAACAACGCACGGCTGAAGGCGCACCCAGAACTGGCGCAGGGGCAATAGGGATTGCACCTCTGCCCCGCTATGTAGAGAGGAATTTCTAAAACGGCTCGTAGCCGCGCAGCGCCGGAATCACCTTCTCGCCGAACAGGCGGATCGAACGCATCAGGTCTGCCTCCGGCAGATCCGAGAAGTTGAACTCGCCCATGAACACATTGAACACGCCACTCTCAGCGGCGGCGCGGATTTTTGCCGCGACGGTTTCGGGTGAGCCGATGAACACCAGTTCGTGCTTGAGCAGATAGTCGGCATCGAACAGATGCTGCATAATCTCGGAGGCTCCCGGCTCGCCGCGGCCGACGAACATCTTGGCGTGATCTGCGGCGCGCTGCTCGAAGGTATCGCCGGGCTTTGGCGGGGCCAGAAATCCCTCGTAGGCGCGGCTGGCGCGGAATGCCGCGGTCTCGACCGCTTTCTCATCGGTCTCGTCGACATAGACGACCGTGCAATAGGCGATGTTCGGTTTGGCGGCGTGGCCGGCGGCTTGCCAGCCGGCCAGGAATTTGCGGTAGCGCGGCGCGGCGTCGGGGCGCGGGTAGACCAGAAAGTAGCCCGGGCTGATACCGTTCTTGGCGCAGAATTCGAGCGTCTGCGGATCGCGGCTCATCATCCACAGCGGCGGGTGCGGACGCTGCACCGGCGGCACCGAGATGCGCGCGTTGTCGGTGTGGAAATCATGGCCGTGATACGAGAACGGCTGTGTATCGCCGAACGCCGCGCGTAGATAATCGACGAATTCGAGTGTCGGCGATTTGCGCAGCCCGTAATCGAGGCCGAATGGGCGGAAATAGTCGGGGTTGATCCCCGGCACCAAGCCGAGCTCCATGCGGCCGCCGAGCATCTGATCGACGATCGCGATCTCCTCGGCAAGCCGCAGCGGATGATAGAGCGGCACGATATAGCCCATCGGCCCGATGCGCAGCCGCTTCGTCCGCGCGCCGGCACCGACCGCGTAGAGCGACGGCGACGACATCCAGCTTTCGTCGGGACGAAAATGATGCTCGACGCAGAACGAGTGGTCGAAGCCAAGCTCGTCGCACAGCGCAAGCTCACGCCACAGCTGCTCATAGCGCTGGTGCGGCGTCATTCCCGGTTTGCCCCAGATATGGGAGAAATGCGCGAATTTCATGGGTGGCGGCGCCTTACGTCTCTCACGCGTGTCGGTGCGGCATGATAGCAGTAACCACTGTCGGCGCCTTTGCGATACGGGATCGCACAAAGCACTGCAAGCGCGCGACATCGCGATAGGTGACGAGCCGTGACCAGTCCAGCCAGCAACCAAAGCGCCGCCAAGACCCATTGCTTCGACTTCCTCGATCGCAATGCCAAGGCCATCGCCAGCCTCAACGACAGCATCTTCTACTTCGCCGAACTCGGTATGCAGGAGTTCGAGACCGCGAAGCTGATGACGGCGCTGCTCGAAGATGGCGGCTTCAAAGTCGAGCGCGGCATCTCGGGCTTCCCGACCGGCTTCTGCGCCACGTTCGGTTCCGGCCATCCGGTCGTCGCCATGCACACCGAATACGATTCTAATCCCGATAACTCGCAGACCTCCGGCATCGCCGAGCAGACGGCGATCGTCGACGGAGCGCCCGGCCATTGCGAAGGCCACAACGTCAACGGCGCGGTGCTGATCGCAAGCGCGCTCGCGGCCAAGGCCGCGATGGAAAAATTCGGACTGAAAGGCACCCTCAAGGTGTTCGGCGCGCCGGCCGAGGAACAACTCGTCAGCCGCCCCTATTTCGTGCGCGACGGCTGGTTCGACGATGTCGATCTGGCGTTTCACAATCACATCGCCGGGAATTTCGGCGTGGGTTATGGCCTGATCCAAGCCGCACTCGTCTCCGCGACGTTCACGTTCCACGGCGAGACCGCGCATGCCGGCGTTGCGCCGTGGCGCGGGCGAGACGCACTCGACGGCGTGGTGCTGATGGACATGGGGCTCGCGCAATATCGCGAGCATATAACCCCGACGATGCGCATGCACCGTGTCATCACCGAAGGCGGCGACCAACCCAACGTGGTGCCGCGACGGGCTTCGGTGTGGTGGTATTTCCGCGACTCCACCGCCGAAGGCGCCGGCAAATTGTTCGAACAGGCGAAACGAATTGCCGAAGGCGCGGCGCTGATGTCGAACACCAAAGTTGAAATCGATGTCATGAGCGCGGTCTGGCCGGTGCGTGGCAATCGCACCCTTGCGGAGCTGGTCGAGCGGGAAATTGAGGCCGTCGGCCTGCCGAACTGGAGCGAGGAAGAAGACGCGCTGGCGCGGGCCGTGCAAGCGAAAGTCAACGTGCCGATCGACGGTCTGGCGCGGAAATACGTGCCGATGAAGGGGCCGGCGGTGCAGAAGGCCGCCGCCAATGACGCCGGCGACATTTCGTGGAAAGTGCCGATGGTGAAGCTCTACTTTCCGGCCACAGTGCCGAATATCAGCTTTCACCATTGGGTGGCCGGCGTTCCGCTCGCGACGTCGATCGCCCACAAGGGCGCGGTCGCCGGCGCCAAGGTCATGGCGGCGTCGATCGTCGAATGTTTCAGCAAGCCCGGCGTGGTGGATCAGGCCAAGCGCACCTTCAAGGAAGAACTCGGAGGCACCGAATATCGATCACTCTTGCCGCCGGGCCAAAAGCCGCCGGTGACACTCAACCGCGCGACGATGGAAAAATTCCGGCCGCTGATGGCGGCGCATTATTTGAAAGAGAAACCGGAGTTTGTGCCGTAAGTCTCAACGCGCAAATAGCGAAGTCGCGTGTAGCGAATAGCATTTTGTTGGCTTCCTACTCGCTATTTCGCCATTCGCTATTCGCCAAATTCGCGGACTGGATCACTTTTCCGCAATCGATTCCTTGAGGATCTGCTTGACCTTGGGATCGACGTTGCGGATGCGGTCAAGAATCTGCTGCACCACCTGCGCGTCGAGAAGGTCGGGCGCCTCGCCGGTAATCGTCTTATAGCCGGCGATGAAACCCGGATCACCCGTGACCGCAAGGAACGCCTTGCGCAACGCCGCCACTGCCTCCGGCGGCGAGCCCTTGGGCAGGAACATGCCGCGCTGCATCTTGGTGGCGATGTCGTTGGTGAGCAGCAGCGCCTGGTATTTCGCGCCCGACGGCGCCTTGCCGAAGGCGTCGCGATAGAACTGATCGAACACCGGCAGGCCGCGCTTTTCCAATTCCGGGTTTCCCGCAGGCTTGCCGTCGGCACCGACGATCGAGAACTGAAACAGCGGAACGCCGATGCCGGTATTGATGAGCTGCGGGATAACGACGGTCTGGTATCCGGGCAAAGAGCTGCTGGTGAAATTCACCTCGCTCTGGATCATCGCCTTGTTGAGCTGGGCGGTCGAGGCGAATCCGGTCACCATCTTGTAAGGCAGGTTCATCACTTCGAGCACCAGACGCAGCCGGGTGTCCTGTGACGAGGCGCGGCTGTAACCGCCGGCATAGACGGTGCGAGCGCGCGAAAAGTCAGACGGCTTGGTGTAGCCGCCCGGGATGATGTCCTTGCGCGCATAGACGACATTCCAGCCGCGCGCCGCTGCAATCGGGATGAGGTCGTCCATTTTGATCTTCAGCACCGGATCGTCGGTGATCAGGACGGTGGCGCTCATGGTGAAATAGCCGACCGTCAGGCCGTCAGGCTGCGAGCCGATGTTGAGTCCGAGCTGGTTCATTGCGTTGACGCCGCCGGCACCGGGTAGATTGCGGATGATGACGGTCGGATGGCCGGGAATGTACTTGGCCAAGTACTGCTGGTAGACGCGCGCCTCGGTGTCGGCGTTGCCGCCGACCCCGTAATTAACCAGCATCGTCAATGTCTTGTCCTTGTAGAACTGCGCCAGCGCCGGCCCCGCAGGCAACGCCAATGCAGCGATAAGAAGAAGGCGCAGAAACATTGTCGTTGGCCCTGCTTGTTCGATCTGCCGGATGTGAGTTCTGCGGGCGGCGCCGACTGAACCTCCCCCCTAGTTCTGCCGACTATACCAGAAGCAGCGACATCGCGAAGATGAGCGCGCGGCGTTGGCAACAGCGCTGGCGAAGGACGTTTTGCGGGCGCAGGGTGACGTCGTAGAACCTTTGCGCGGGAACATTTGGCTCGGGCGACGGTCTAAATGGACACTAGGGACAGTTCCGAGCGGACATTTCTTGAACAGCTGGCGCGCGGCGACCAAGCGGCCTGGGGACAGGCGTTTGGCGCCTATCGCGACAGGATT
>Ga0265313_10000646_pt1 | contig 35916 bp, 33 predicted proteins | sample 4123metaG_FD_203122 | JGI IMG/M metagenome (GOLD analysis project Ga0265313, IMG submission 203122) | Rhizosphere microbial communities from Carex aquatilis grown in University of Washington, Seatle, WA, United States - 4-1-23 metaG | ecosystem: Host-associated > Plants > Roots > Rhizosphere >... | reverse complement strand
CTGGATGCCCCGCCGGCGCGGGGCATGACAAAATGGGACCGATGACACTCGACTCCAGCACGCAACGTATCGGCCGCTTGACGGCGCTGAGCGTCGTGCTTTCGCTCATCGAAACGCGCGTCGGCGCGGCGGCGCAAACAAAAACGCCCTTAACGGCCGCGCGCGGATTCACGCTGGCCGAGGACGTCATCGGTTCGGCCCGGCCGCCGCACGCGATTGCGCTGCGGGATGGCTTTCCAGTCGACAGCGCACTCGTCGCCGATGCCGGCTCCTATATGCCCATTCCGTTGCCGCTGACGACCCGCCGCATCGATGTCGGCGAACCGCTGCCGAGCGGCACCGACGCGGTGCTGCCGCTGGATGCCGTGGCGCTGCGCGACCATCGCGCCGAGGCGATCGCTCCGGCCGTCGCAGGCGAGGGCGTGCTGGCGGCCGCGGCCGATGTCGTGGAGCCGGCACCGTTGCGGCGAGCGGGCGAACGCGTTCGCGCCATCGATCTTGCGGTCATGAGGGCCGCCGGAATCGGGGACGTGAACCTTCGCCTGCCGAAAATCCACGTTGTGTGGGGCGGCGATGCCAGATCGGAGCCGATCGAGGCGGCGCTGGCAACGATTGTGCGCCTTGCCGCCGAAGCCGGCGGTGTGGTCACCGGCAAGGCGGTCACGCTTGAGCCGGCGCTCGGCGATCCTGAGACCGACGCGGTGATCGCGGTCGGTGGCACCGGCAGCGGCCGGCGGGACGCGGCGGTTGCGACTTTGGCGCGGCTTGGCCGCGTCGAGGTGCATGGCATTGCCATATCGCCCGGCGAGACCGCCGCGTTCGGATTCATCGCGACTCGGCCGGTGTTGCTGGTCCCGGGGCGACTCGACGCGGCGCTGGCGGTCTGGCTTCTGATCGGCCGCCACCTGGTCGCCAGGCTTGCCGGCGGTCGGGTCGAGGATTGGTCCACAACGCTGCCGCTGAAACGCAAAGTGACTTCGACGATCGGCCTCGCCGAGCTGGTCCCGGTCAGTTGCGCCGGCGGCATGGCGGAGCCCTTGGCCTCCGGTTATCTGTCATTGGCTTCGCTGGCAGAGAGCGATGGCTGGACCGTCGTTCCGGCTGACAGTGAAGGTTTTGCGGAAGGTACGCCGGTTGCGGTAAGGCCTTGGCCATGAGTGAGAAAACGGCCGGCTCGAAGAAAGTGCTGGAACACGCGGACGCCTCGATCCTCGACGCGGTCAAGCGCGCCGCGCGGCAGGAGCAATTCCTCGAAGTGGTCTCGGCCGAGGAGGCGCGGCGGCGCTTCGACGCCTCTATCGATCGTTCGCCGCTTGCCGGCGAGACCGTTCCACTCGCCGCGGCGCTCGGCCGTGTGCTCGCGGGCGACGTGGTCGCGCCGGTCGATGCGCCGCCGTTCGATCGTTCCAATGTCGACGGTTTTGCGGTGCGCGCCGCCGATCTCGCCGGCGCCGGCGCCAATGCGGTGCGGCGGCTCGTGCTCAACGCCGAAGTCGTGGCGTGCGGCGTGCAGCCGGCCGTCGAGGTGCTGCCGGGGACGGCGACGGCGATCGCAACCGGCGGCGTCATCCCGCGCGGCGCCGACGCGGTGGTGATGATCGAACAGACCGAGCTTATCGAAGAGGGCTCTGCACCCGCGATCGAACTGCGGCGCGGCGCCGCCAGCGGGCAGTTCATATCCTACGCCGGGTCCGACATCGCGCGCGGCGAAACGCTGCTGCGCCAGGGCGCGCGCATCGGTTCGCGCGAGATCGGCATGCTGGCGGCGTGCGGACTGGCGGCGGCCGAAGTGGTGCGGCGGCCGCGCGTCGCCGTGCTCTCGACCGGCGACGAACTGGTGGAGCCCGGACGCCCGCTCAAGCCGGCCGGCGTCTACGACAGCAACGGCGCGATCCTCGCCGCCGCGATCCTCGAAGCCGGCGGCGATCCGGTGCCGTTCGGCGCGTTTCCCGACGAGGAGGTGGCGCTCGAACTCGCCATGCGCACGGCGCTCGAGGCCTGCGACATGGTGGTGCTGTCGGGCGGCACGTCGAAAGGCGCGGGCGACCTGTCGCATCGCATCGTGTCGCGGCTCGGCTCGCCCGGCATCCTGGTGCACGGCGTGGCGCTGAAACCCGGCAAGCCGCTCTGCCTCGCGGTCATCGGCAACACGCCGCTGGTGGTGCTGCCAGGATTTCCGACCTCGGCGATCTTCACCTTCCATGCCTTCGTCGCACCGATCATCCGCGCACGCGCCGGGCTGCCGCCCGAGGCCGCGCAGACCATCAAGGCGCGCGTGCCGATACGCATCGCCTCTGAACTCGGCCGCGAAGAATTCGTGCTGGTCTCTCTGGTCGACGGCGGCGACGGCCCGATCGCGTTTCCGACCGGCAAGGGGTCGGGCGCGGTCACGGCTTTTTCCCAGGCCGACGGATTTCTGTCGATCGATGCGCTCGCCGCCGCGCTCGATGCCGACAGCAGTGTTGATGTGACGCTGATCGGCGAAGCGGCGCGCGCGCCCAATCTCGTCATCATGGGCAGCCACGACGTCGCGCTCGACGTTGTGGTCGGCGCTCTGGCCGCGCGCAACTTTGTGGCGCGCACGATTGCGGTCGGCAGTCTCGGGGGCGTCGCCGCGCTCAGCCGCGGCGAGTGCGACTTGGCGCCCGTTCACCTCGTCGATCCGGCGACCGGGATCTACAACAAGCATTTGCTCGGCCCCGGCATGGCGCTGGTGCCGGGCTGGCGGCGCATGCAGGGCTTCGTTTTCCGCCCGGGCGACGCGCGCTTCGATGGATTGAGCGCCGCACAGGCGTTGAAAGCGGCGCTCGCCGACCCGGCCGTGCTCATGGTCAACCGCAATGCCGGGTCCGGCACCCGCGTGCTGACTGACAGCCTGCTCGTCGGTGCGCGGCCGCCGGGTTATGCAAATCAGCCGCGCTCGCACAACGCCGTCGCCGCCGCCGTCGCCCAGAACCGCGCCGACTGGGGTGTCGCCATCGAGCCGGTGGCGCGCATGTACGGCCTGTCGTTTCTGCCGATCGCGCCCGAGGAATACGATTTCCTGCTGCGCGAAGACCGCCGCGACCGGGCCGCCGTACGGGCGTTCCTGGAATTGCTCCACGATGAGTCGACCCGCGACCGTATCCGGGCGTTGGGCATGGAACCGGCGGGCGAATGATCCATATAATGTCGGTATGCGCATCATCGGCCTTGCGGGCTGGAGCGGTTCCGGCAAGACGACGCTGGTCACGGCTGTGATCCCGGTGCTGGTGCGGCGCGGGCTCAAGGTTGCGACCGTCAAGCACGCGCACCACGAGTTCGACATCGACCAGCCGGGCAAGGATTCCTGGCTGCATCGGCAGGCCGGCGCCAGCGAGGTCGCGATCGTATCGAGCCGGCGCTGGGCCATGGTCCACGAATTGGGCGACGAACCCGAGCCGGCGCTCGGCGATGTTCTGGAGAAACTCAGTCCGGTCGATCTGGTGATCGTCGAAGGGTTCAAGCGCCACGCGCATCCCAAGCTTGAAGTCTATCGCGCCGCGGTCGGCAAGCCGCTCCTTCATCCCGATGACGATTGCATCGTCGCCGTCGCCACCGATGCGGCGTTGCCGCGGGCGAGCGTGCCGGTTCTGATGCTGGACGACATCGACGGCATCGCCAACGTGCTGCAAGCCGAAGCACTGCCGCGCGATCGGATCGCGTCGCTGGAGCAGACGTGATGGCGCAGCTCTCCGACGATTGCTTTGCCTTTAACGGGCCGCTGCTGCCGGTCGCAGACGCCGAGCGGCTGATCGCCGAGCGCATCGCGCCGGTGAACGGACGCGAAGTGGTGAAACTTGCGAACGCCGCCGGACGCGTGCTGGCGGACGATGTCGTCGCTCCTGTCGATCTGCCGCCGTTCGATAACTCGGCGGTCGATGGCTATGCGGTGCGCGCTGCCGATCTTAACGGCGAGCGCGAGTGCCGACTGGCGATCGCCGATCGCGTCGCCGCCGGTCACACTGCAAGCACTGCGCTCAAAGCCGGCGCGGCGATCCGTATCTTTACCGGCGCGCCGATGCCCGCGGGCGCCGATACGGTTTTCATGCAAGAGGATTGCCGCGTCGAAGACGGCGCGGTGATCGTACCACCCGGATTAAAGCGCGGCGCCAACACGCGGCTCGCCGGCGAAGACATTCGCGCCGGCGCCGTGGCATTCCCGGCCGGCCGGCGGCTTGCGGTGCAGCATATCGCGCTCGCGGCGGCGCTGGGCTTGACCGGGCTCGCGGTGCGCCGCCGCGTGCGCATCGCCGTGTTCTCGACCGGCGACGAGATCGTCGAGCCCGGCACGAAATTGCCGCGCGCCGCGCTCTATGATTCCAACCGCTATCTCTTGGCCGGGCTGATCGCGCGCCTCGGCGCCGAAGTGACCGACCTCGGAATTCTCAAGGACGACCAGCCGGCACTGGCGCGCGCCCTCGCCGCGGCCGCCGTCGACCACGACCTGGTGCTGACTTCGGGCGGTGTTTCGACCGGCGAGGCCGACCATGTGCGCGCCGCGCTCGAAAGCGTCGGCCGGCTTGTGTTCTGGCGGCTGGCGATAAAGCCGGGCCGGCCCGTGGCAATGGGCGTCATTCGCGGCGCCAATTTCGGCGACGGCACCGCCTTTGTCGGCCTGCCGGGAAATCCGGTCGCAGTGTTCGTCACTTTTGTGCGCGTGGTGCGGCCGCTGCTGCTGCGGCTCGCCGGCGCGTTGCCCGAGCCTCTGATTGCATTGCCGGCACGCGCGGCCTTTTCCTACAGGAAGCGCAAGGGCCGACGCGAATATGTCCGCGTCAAATTGCGCACCGCACCTGACGGCGCCATCGAGGCTGAGAAATATGCACAGGACGGCGCCGGCATCCTGACCTCGCTCACTGAAACCGACGGCTTGGCCGAACTGGGCGAAGACGTCACGAAGGTTGAGCCCGGCGCCGCGGTCGGGTTTCACTCCTACGCTTCGCTTCTGGGTTGATGGACGCGACACAGTGGTCAACCCAGAGCGGATTGATTTCGAGAGCCGTGCGTCGATAATTTCCTTCCGCGCGAACAATACGGAGCGTGGCTGGAGGGCGAGGATGAAAACGTACCAAGTCTCGGCGGCAATGGCCTTGCTACTTGCGGCTCTGAGTGGCGCTGGCGCCGCGCGGGCCCAATCCGATGCGGCCGCGTGGAAGCCCACCGGCAATGTCGAATTCGTGGTCGGCGCCGGCGCCGGCGGCGAGAACGATCGCATTGCGCGCGCCATTCAGCGCGTGCTGACCAAGGAGCACCTGGTCGACTCGATGACGGTGCTCAACCGACCGGGCGCCGGCCAGATCATTGCGATGAACTACCTCGCCGGCAAAAAGGGCGATGCCAACGAGATCGGACTGGCATCCGGCAGCTTCATCAACGCCATTGCGCGCAAGGGCGTGGAACTCAACAAACAGATGACGCCGCTGATCAAGCTGTTTGACGCCTATCAGTGCTATTTCACCAACGTCGATTCGCCGCTCAAGTCCATGGTCGATGTTCGCAATCGGCTGAAGAAGGACCCGAACTCCGTGACGTTCGCATTTCCGGTCGGCCTCGGCAGCCCGCTGCACATTTCCGTCGTCAATGTCGGCAAGGCGGTCGGCGCTCCGGCGAAAAAGCTTGTCACCGTGGTATTCGACTCCGGCACCGACGTTTCCGCGCAGGTCGCCGGTAATCACGTCGATGTCGGCGAGACGAGCATCGGCAGCGCCATGCCGCTCATTTCGGGCGGAAAAAATCGCATGCTCGGCATTGCGTCGCCGGAGCGGCTTTCCGGAGAGCTGGCGAAATATCCGACCTTGCGCGAGCAGGGCATCGATGTGGTGACGGCCAACTCCTACACGGTGGTGCTGCCGAACGGCTTGCGGCCCGAGCAGATCAAGTACTGGCTCGATGCGCTCGACAAGGTGCTGGTCGATCCGGATTTCAAGCGCGATCTGGAACTTAATTTCTGGACTCTCAAGCCGATCCGCTATCCGCAAACCGCCGCATGGATGCAGGGGGATTATGACGACAACCGGCGGGTCCTGGCCGAACTCGGCATGCTGCAATGAGCGGCCGCACGCTGTTCGAGAAAATCTGGTCGGATCATGTGATCGTCGTCTCGCCGCAGGGCGAGGAACTGCTCTACGTCGATTTCAACCTGATCAACGAGGGCCAGTCGTTTCTGGCGTTCGATCAGTTGCGCATCGAAGGCCGCAGCGCGCGCCGCCCGCAGCAGCACCTCGCGGTCACCGATCACTATCTGCCAACGATCAATCGCGCGCTTGGCACCGCGGCCATGCCCAACGCGGAAATCCGCCGCGTGGTCGAGATGCTCGACGAGAACGCGCAAGCTTTCGGCTTGCCGCACGTCGGCTGGTTTCATGCCGACCAGGGCATCGCCCACGTCATCGCGTCGGAGCTCGGCATCACCCAGCCGGGCATGTTGATCACCTGTAACGATTCGCACACCGCGACCAATGGCGCCTGCGGTGCGCTGGCGGTGCCGATCGGCGGCGGCAATCAACTGCGCCACGTCGTCGCCACGCAGACGGTCTGGTTGAAAAAGCCAAAGACGCTGCGGATTTCGATCGACGGCACGCTGCCCAAGGCGGTGACCGCGAAGGACGTCATCCTGTCGATCATCGGCGCCATTGGGGTCGGCGGGGCAACTGGTTATGCGGTGGAATATGCCGGCGCCGCGATCCGCGCCATGACGATGGAAGGCCGGCTGACCATCTGCAACATGTCGATCGAGGCAGGGGCCCGCATCGGTATGGTCGCGCCCGACGACACGACCTTTCAGTTTCTCTCGGGCCGGCGCAACGCGCCGCGCGGCGCCGATTGGGACAAGGCCTTGGCCCATTGGTCGGCCCTGCCAAGCGATGCGGATGCGGCGTTCGATCGCGAATTGTCATTCGATGCCGCGAAGTTATCTCCGATGGTGACCTGGGGCACCAGCCCGGAAGACTGCTCGCCAGTCGACGGCGTCGTGCCAGACCCATCGGACATCGCCGATGCCGACCGGCGGCGTCACGTCGAGCGGGCGCTCGACTATATGCAGCTCAAGCCGGCCACGCCGCTCGAACAGATTGCGGTCGACCGTGTCTTCATCGGCTCCTGCACCAACAGCCGCATCGAGGATTTGCGCGCCGCGGCGCAGGTTCTCAAGGGACGCCGGGCTGAGGTGCCCGGCATGGTCTCGCCAGGATCGACCGCCGTGAAGCGCCAGGCGGAAGCCGAGGGCCTCGACAAAATCTTTGTGGCCGCGGGTCTCGAGTGGCGCGATTCCGGCTGCTCGATGTGCAACGGCTCGAACGGCGAGATCGTCCAGCCGGGCGAGCGCTGCGCCTCAACCACCAATCGCAATTTCGAGGGCCGTCAAGGCCGCGGCGCGCTCACCCACATCATGAGCCCCGCCATGGTGGCGGCCGCCGCGGTGCACGGGCGGTTGGCTGATGTTCGACGGCTCGAACCGGCAACGGGGGTGTGATGCTGGCCTTCACCGTGCTCACGGCCATCGCCGCGCCGCTGGAAATCGCCAAGATCGACACCGGCATGATTCTGCCGGGCCGCTACATGCGGCGGCATCGCCGGCCCGGCCACGATTACGGCGAGGCGTTCCTCTACGATCTGCGCTTCGACCACAAGGGGCAGCCGCGCCCGGACTTTGTGCTCAATGAGCCTGCCTATCGCGATGCCAAGATTCTCGTCACCGACAGCGATTTCGGTTGCGGTTCATCGCGCGAGGGTGCGGCTTTCGCGGTGATGGATTACGGCCTGCGGGCGCTGATCGGGCCGAGCTTTGGTGAAATATTCCAGGTGAATTGCATCCAGAACGGCATTCTCGCCGTGACGCTGACCGATGCCGCCATCGCCGATCTGTGGCGCCAGTTGCGCGCGCGGCCTGGCGCGACCGTGACCATCGATCTGCCCAATCAGAGCGTTATCGCGCCGGACGGGACGGCGCACGTCTTCGACATCAGTGAATTGCGCAAGGATCGGCTCGTTCGCGGCATCGACGATATCGACGAGACGCTGTCGTACCTCGACAAGATCGAGAGCTTTGAAGCGGCGCGTCGCGCCGCATTTCCGTGGCTGCCGACCGCCCGGCGCGAATAGCGAGGCCAGTTCGGTCAGGCTTGCGGATAGCGCCGGGCAAGCTCTTCGGCGCGTGCCGCATCCTCAGGTGTGTTGACGTTGAAAAACGGGTCGATCGGCGCCGCCGGCCAATCCGCAGTGGCGATGCCATGCCGCGCGGTCCACAAATCGATCTTGCGCATGTCCTCGTCGACCAGCGCGCGCCGCAAATCCTGACGCAGTGCCACCGCCCACAGGCCGACAACCGGGTGCATCTGTTCGCCGGATCGGGCGCAGGCAAGCGCAGCGCCTGACGCTATACGCGCATCGTGCAGCCGGCTCACCAGATCCTTCGGCAAGAACGGACAATCCCCGGGTATGCTGACGAGCCATGCGGTGCCGGGCGCATTCGCCGCCGCCCAGTCGAGGCCCGCCAGAATGCCGGCCAACGGTCCGGCAAAGCCCGGCACGCTGTCGGCGACGACAGGCAGCCCCGTATCGGCAAAACGCGCCGGATCGCCGTTGGCGTTGACGATGGTCTGGCCGCACTGCGGGGCAATCCGGCCGAGCACGCGCTCCAGAATGGTGGCCGTGCCGATGCGGATCCGCGCCTTATCGCCGCCGCCCATGCGACGCGCCAGGCCGCCGGCAAGGATGAGACCGAGGGTGGCGGGCAACTCGGGCATCGTCACGCAACAATGACCGTCATTCCGGGGCTCGAGCGCAGCGAGGGAGCCCGGAATCCATATTCACGATTCGTGGCTATGGATTCCGGACTCGCCACTTCGTGGCGCTCCGGAATGACCAGGTCACTCATCGTGCATCGCCGCCTTGCGCCGGTGCTTGGCGCTTTCTTCCTCCACATAGGCGAGGTCCTGGTCGAACACGATGCGATCCTCGCCGGCGAGCGCGATGAAGCGTTTGCCGCGTGCGCGGCCGATCAGCGTCAGATTGGCCTTGCGCGCCAGTTCGACGCCCCAGGCGGTGAAGCCCGAGCGCGAAATCAGGATCGGAATGCCCATGCGCACGGTCTTGATCACCATCTCGGAGGTGAGGCGGCCGGTGGTGTAAAAAATCTTGTCGGCCGCGCCGACGCGGTGCTTGAACATCCAGCCGGCGATCTTGTCGACCGCGTTGTGGCGGCCAACGTCCTCCATGTAGACCAGCGGCCGATCCTCAACCGCCAGCACGCAGCCATGGATGGCGCCGGCTTCGAGGTAGAGCGATGGCGTGATGTTGATCTTGTGGGTCAGCGTATAGAGCCACGACGTGCGCAACTCAGCGGCCGGCATCGTGACGTTCTCCAGCGCCTCCATGAGATCGCCGAATGCCGTGCCTTGCGCACAGCCGGACGTCTGCACCTTCTTCTTGAGCTTCTTCTCGTAATTGGTCTTGCGCTTGGTGCGCACCACGACCACCGATAGTTCCTCGTCGTAGTCGACCCCGGTCACGGTGTCGTCCGGTTTGAGCATGTTCTGATTGAGCAGGTAACCCACCGCCAGATATTCGGGATGATCGTTGATGGTCATGGCGGTGACGATTTCCTGGGAATTGAGGAAGATCGTCAGCGCGCGCTCGACGGTGACCGAGGTTTCGATCGCCGCGCCGGTTTGGTCGATACCTTTGACGCGTTCCGTCAGCCGCGGGTCGAGCGGGTCGGGGCGGATCAGATACTCATCGTGAGGCGAGGCCATACCGCCATAATGTAGGGCAGCAGGTGCGCCGGCGGAAGCGGACATACCCCAACATGCGAACCCAAAACTTGCGAACCCCCAGACATGCGAAGGCCCGGCTGTTCGGCCGGGCCTCGCACAGTACGCGCGTCGCCTCAAATTGTTGTCCGTGCCGCAAACGGCCCGAACCACGCTATAAACTTATGGCTCACGGAATTTGGAGGAACCACCGCAATCGGTCTACGTCCCGTGGCGCCTCCGTCGTCGCCGCATCTCCAGGTCTTTGAGGCAACGTGGACATTTGGCGAAAGTTCCGCGGGGCGGGAGCCGTCCCGGCGGTCCGGTTATGGTGGCGGTGGAAACTTGGCGCCGAAATTGCGGCCGGCGCCTATCCCCTTGGTTGTCAGTCGGAATTCGGCCGCTATAGTGCGCGCCACGCGCCGGAGGGATGGCCGAGTGGCTGAAGGCGCTCGCTTGGAAAGCGTGTATACGGGAAACCGTATCGTGGGTTCGAATCCCACTCCCTCCGCCACCGACAATGCGGTCGTATTCTCCTGTCGGCCCGTTGGTCCCCGAGAAACGGCGTGGGGCCTTGATTTCGATCAGGCTCTGGACTCTCGGGATGCCCATCAGGCCGGCGCTCTTCGATACCACGTTCTCCGCGGCTCAGTGCTTTGACCGAGAGGATACGGTTCGCGCAGAGCCCTGAATTTGGCTGACGTCGACACTGCCCGCTCAGGCCGATTTCGTCAGTGGGGGCGGATTCCGCTATGAAAATTCGGCGGCCCCACCGCCGGTGTTCATAGCGAAATCGGCTGCCTGGCAGGCCCGGCGGGGAGGCAAAACATGCCACGACATAACCTGTTGTGGAGCCGAGCCGATTCCATTGGCAATGATTTTTCCTGTACTCATCTTGCCGGTGCAATATAATCGGTAGTTGATGACACCGAGCAGGCGCTTCGGTATGACGTTGGACACTGATTTATCGGAGGTGATTTGATGGCTAAAGGTACCGTGAAGTGGTTCAATTCGCAAAAAGGCTACGGTTTCATTCAGCCGCAGAGCGGCGGCAAAGATGTTTTCGTCCACATCTCGGCGGTCGAGAGAGCCGGCCTGAGCGGTCTCAATGAAGGGCAGGTCGTCGAATACGAGGAGGTCGCGAATAAGGGCAAAACGTCAGCAGAAAACCTCAAGGTCCAGCGCTGATTTTCGGCCAAGCGCCCGCCAACAACGCGCTGTGGCCTCGATGCATTTGTCCGTGTTGAGGCCGTGCCAGGTGCCAGGTGCCATTGCGCCATTGGCACAGGACCATTCGAGTCCCTGCCAGATCACGGCTCGTTAACCGCTGGCCTGCATTCTGCAGGTGGATTGATTCGGGAGTGAAGCGTGGGCGCCGAAATACTAAGGCTCAGCGACTATCGCATGGACGATGGCACTGATGGCGAGATTGACTTGGCGACTGCAGTCGATGTCGCCATTCGGGACTTACGTGAAATTCTGTGGTGCTGGGGTTCTGAAAGGGCGCGGCAGCGTGCGGAGGAATGCGAGTCGACGCTGCGGCGTGCCTATTCCGGGTTTGTCGATTGCCAGACAGCATCTCAATAGCACTCGGATGGAAACGGTCTCATCATTCAGTCCGATTGATTATAGCCTCGCTATCAAAAATAGGGGGCATCCGCCAAAATCGTGGCGATGGGAAATTTACGCGGCGGGAAAGAGTAAGCCGGTCCGACAGTCTGAATTTTTTGAAACAATGTCGGAAGCTACCCGTGCGGGCAAGGTAGCATTGGCGGAACTCCGGGCCAACTCTGCAGCTTGATGGCCGTTATTGGCCTTGACTGCCGAGCCCTCAGTCCGTTTCGACGGCAGTTATCGGGGCTTGGCGGGCATGCGTGGACCTGACGCGAGGCCAGCTCGTGACCCAGTGGACATTAGCAGCCCTCAGCCAACCGCGGTAGGCTGCACGCGATATGCCCGCTTTTCAGCTTCTCCCCGCCTGGATTGCAAATGACCGATAAACTCATCGAGCTCCTGCAACCCTCTCGACTGACAAATGTCATCGACATCGGAGCCAATCCAATTGGTGGTGATCCTCCATACAAGCGGCTGTTGGAAAACCGATTATGCCGCGTCGTCGGGTTTGAACCACAATTAGATGCACTCGACAGTCTGAATAGCCAAAAAAGCGACTTGGAATTCTATTTGCCTTATGCGGTTGGAGACGGAGAGCAAGCAACCCTAAACATATGCAGTGCAAGCGGCATGACCAGCATATTGACGCCTGATCGTCACAGCCTGGCACACTTCCCAGGTTTCCTGGATTGGGGACAAGTTGTTCGGCAAATTACAGTACAGACCTATCGTCTCGACGAGATCAAAGAAATCCCATCAATTGATTTTTTGAAAATAGATGTCCAAGGTTCTGAGCTCAATATTTTCAGAAGTGGCCGAAATCGCCTAAAGGAGGCAATCGCAGTTCAGACAGAAATATCATTCATTCCCCTCTACAAAGATCAGCCACTATTTAGTGACATCGATTTCGAGTTGCGTACTCTCGGATTTGTGCCTCATTCATTTGCCGCGATTAAACGAAGAATGATACATCCGTTTTTTGTCGATAAGCCATATCAGGGTTTAAATCAGCTACTGGAGGCCGATATGGTGTATGTCCGTGACTTCTTGAAGCCGGAAAAGATGAGCGCGGAGCAGCTTAAGCATCTCGCGATTGTCGCTCACTTTTGCTACGGTTCGTATGATCTCGCGTCTCATTGCATTCATCATCTGGCCAATTCGCAAGCCGTTTCGCGGGATGCCGTGGAGCATTATGCGGCTGTGCTGAGGCAAGGGTAAACTCAGCAGGGGGGCGCCACCTCAAACGCCGGATATCCTTCGCCAGCATGCTGATAAGAGTCCCCGATTTTGCCAGTTTTTTCCAGCTCGACCCTTCCGAGAAGGTTCGTGTCATGCGCGCCGCTTCATTTTCGGCGCAGAAAGCAAACGGCATGATGCATGAGAATGATTATTATGCACTGGGAGTGGTTCTGCTTGCCACGAGGCCGAAGAATATTTTCGAGATAGGTACGTACATGGGCGTCACGGCCGACTTCTGTCTATCGTTGTTGCGAAGGAGCAAATTAATTTCGATCGCGTATGTGAACGATGACGGTACAAAGCAGTATAACAATTCTGAATTACCAGCCGACCAAATTGGCACCGAAGTGAGCGCCGCGCGACGATCTCGATTTGTGCAGATTATTGGCGACTCCCATACTATCAACAGCCGCTCTCTCATTCGAAAGCATGGTCCGTTTGAATTCGTGCTTATTGATGGAGATCATTCGCCTGAGGGGGTCTCTGCGGACACGGCTCTTGCCGCTTCAATTCTCACTAAAGCGGGCGCAATATGCTGGCATGATGCCAACCCAAAACCGAAATACGTTCCTGTGAGACAATATCTCGAAGCCGAGCCCACGTTTACGGCTATCGCGACTGCGGACACATACGTTGGAGGTATCGCTGTCTGGAGTAACGAAATTGAACGCCGAGCCACCCAGTTCGAACCGCGGCCATGATCACCTTCATTCAATCATGAGTCCAAACCGTTCGGTGGAGAATTTTCAGAAGCTGTTGGCCAATTGGCCGGAAGATGCTTTCTGGGCGAAAGCTAAACATCCCGGCTCCTGGTTCTCAAGCGCTGCCCGTGCTGCCCTATGCCGGGCTTTCCGAACCGGCGCGATTGCGGAATATGCGCCTCGTTCACCCCGCCCTGTGCCTCTCAAGGTCGGTTTCGGGCCGCGAACCAATTGGAATTCGTTCTACCAATCCGGAGAACGCGTCGCTGAACTGCTCAACCAGGACCCGCGTTTCGAATGCGGCTTCTTCGACCGCGATCCCTTCTCGCTCGAAGAATTGTCGCGTTATGACGTGCTCGTGGTCATAAAGCACTACCCGCCGCTCGATATCCTCGCGGAGTTAAAGCGACGCGGGAAGGTGCTCATTCTCGATTGGCACGACAGAGCTCTCTATCCGAGTTTTTACGAGCGCAAGCTTGCGCGGAAATTTCTCATCTCCCGCTCCAAAGCCGAAGCAAACGTCAAGAAGTCGCTAAGAATGTTCGACTGTTGTTTCGTCGCTTCACCGATTATCTTCGACGCCGCGCTGTCGATCGGAGCAAGGCCGCATTTCCTCCAGCGGCAGCTCTTCAATCACGGCAATGAATTCAATTACAAAACTGCGAATGGAAAGAAAGACAGGCTCGTCATCTACTGGACGGGGATTGGCGAAAATCAAAAGCAGAATGAAGCGATACTGCCGGTGTTGAGGCGGCTGCATGACGAATTCTATTGCAGGATCGTCTATTCGTCGGATGCGAAGGGCGATGTGCCGTTTGTCGAGTACCGTACGTGGAACAGGGATGCGTGGGAAGAAGAGTTGGTCCAAGCCGACGTCGCATTTCGGTGGCGCGACGACTCAGAAGCCCAACGTCTGAAGGACGCCAACAAAGTCATGGCCTACATGGCCGCCGGCCTGCCAGTCGTGTGCAATCCCACCGCGTCCGAAAAGCTCGTGATGGAGGACGGCGTGACCGGCACGATGGCGTATTCTCCGGCGGAATTCGAGCAAAAGATGGTCGAACTCATCACGCATCCGAGACTGCGAGCGCTAATTGGCAAGGCGGCGCATGACGAGATGTGGTCGAGGTATTCGCTCCGGCAACAAGTCGAAGGTATAAAGGGAATATTGCTTGATCTAGCAGAAGATAAAGTCTCACGATGATGGCTGCCGCACGCGCCAAAACCTAAATGGTGTAACCGAGAGTCATGCTGAATCATCGACAAAACGATGTGCATGTCGTTGTTAGATCGGCCAACGAGCGCACCACATCAATTGCCAAGCGGCTGGCACGGGCCCAGTTGGGATCGGACGACAATATCAGTGTAATTGCCGAGGTGCCATTCGAAGCGGCACTGCGTGCGACCTATATGATCGCGCTTGATGCCGGCAAGAAGTGGACCATGGCGCTGGATGCAGACATCCTGTTGTCGCCGAACGCAATTGCCGAGTTGAGGCGGGAGGCGGAATTGATGCCCCCGCATTATCTCCAGGTCCAAGGCCGGATATTGGACAAAATCATCGGGATGTATCGCCAGGCCGGCCCCCGAATTTATCGTACTGCGTTGTTGCGACGCGCTCTCGAATACGTCCCCGAGGCGGGCTGCGAAATCCGTCCGGAGTCTTATGTGCTTCAGCAAATGGGCGAACTGGGACATCCGTCGCGTCGCGTCAGCCCAATGTTGGGCCTCCACGACTTCGAGCAGTACTACAGGGATCTGTATCGAAAGTCATTTGTGCACGCCAAGAAACACGCAGAGTTGGTGCCACAGTTGGTCGAGCGATGCTCCCGCAATCTTCATGATGACCCGGATTTTTCCGTAATACTGAAGGGATTAAGAGACGGTTTGGCGCATCGCGGCCCCGTTGCGATTGACAGCATCCGATACATCGAGTCTTTTCATCGAGCGCAGAAGGAGCTCAGGATTCATGAGAAGAGCGAACTCTCCGACGAGAGGCAATTTGAAACGAGCTTTCCCGGCTACCTTCAGCTTGTGACCAAGACTCCGCCTTCCGCGTCTGAAATGGATGACCTTCCTCCGGTCGCGAGGTCTGACGTGGAGGGACCTCCAACAGAAACCAGGAAACGCGGATTCGCTGGACGCCTGTTTCGCCGATTATCGCCATTCTGAAGCATCTCGGATTTTGATTTGACCGTTGAAGGACAAGACCATGCCCTCAGGGGCTGATTTCCTCCGGCTGGCACGCAATCCATTCGAGCGGCTTTTCGACGCGCTGGTCGATCCGACCCGGCGCGAGCGCACAGTACTGCTTCTGCTCGCCGGCTACGCCGCAACGTGGACCCTTTACGCGATTATCGCCAAAGGCAGCCAAGACCTTCACTACGACATGGGCGAGTTTGTAGCCTGGTCGCGCGAGGTTGGCCTCAGCACGCCGAAACATCCGCCGCTGGGAGCGTGGCTGGTTCGCGTTTGGTTTAGCGTTTTTCCGCTCGATGATTGGGCGTACTATCTCTTGGCCGTGATCTCGGCGACAATGGCGCTCTGGATCATCTGGCGCGTTTCTGCGCGCTATCTTCCTCCCGACAAGCACGCTGTCGGCATCATGCTGCTGACCTTTGTGCCGTTCTATAATTTTCAGGCGCTCAAGTTTAACGCCAATACCGTGCTGATCCCGCTGTGGGCGGCGACGACATGGTGGTTTCTGCGCTCGTTGGAGACGCGCCGGACCGGTTGGGCGGTAATGGCTGGAATCGGGGCCGCCGCAAGCATGCTCGGTAAATACTGGTCGATTTTTCTATTGGCCGGCCTCGGACTTGCCGCGTTGATCGATCGACGTCGCGGAGCCTATTTCCGCTCGCCTGCTCCTTGGCTGACAATCGCGGTCGGAACTTTATTGCTTGCGCCACACCTTGCGTCAGTCATTGTCCACAAATTTCAACCGTTTCGCTATGCAATGGCATGGCACGCAGCGACTTTCGCAACGGCAGCAGCGTCGTCGCTCAAATTCATCGCCGGCAGTCTAGGTTATATCGCGGCACCGATTATTCTTAGCGTACTCGCCGCGCGACCGAGCGTCAGGGCGATCGGGGACACTTTATGTCCAGTCGAACCCGGCCGCCGCACCATCTTGGTCGCATTTGCAGCGCCGCTCCTGCTCGCTGCGCTCGCCGCAGTGCCACTGCAAGTCAGCATCGTCGCGCTATGGTCGATGTCCGCGATGACTTTGCTTCCGGTGGTATTGCTTTCGTCGGAACTCGTAGTAATACCCCGCGACGCTGCGGTGCGCGTGCTGGCTTTGGCGATGGGCTTCCCTCTGCTCATGGTCGCCGTATCTCCGGTAGTTGCTGTCGTCATCCACCGTAAAGGCCTGGCGAACTATGCTGGCCATTACCGGCTCATCGCGCGGGCGGTCGAGCAGGCTTGGCATGAACGCACGGAGACGCCGTTACGCGTTGTCGCCAGCTATCCCGACTTGGTCAACGGAATCATTTTCTACTTCTCCGATCGACCATCGACCTTCGCCATTACAGCACCGATATTGACTCCCTGGGTCGATGAGAATCGAATCAAGCGTGAGGGTATCGCGATCGTGTGCCCGGAGCCTGAGGTTGCCTGTGTACAGGCGATGAAGGCGTACGCTGCACGCTATTCCGGCGCCAAGTCCGAGGACGTTGTTCTCGCACGCCGCTATTTCGGCACGTTCGACACGCCGGTGCGCTACAAGATCGTGATTATTCCACCTGCTGCCCAATGAGGCAGGCATGAGGGCTTTTCAAATGTTCGGTCGTTACTCTGGACGTGATCAAGGACGACTCGTATTCGACCGCCGAAAGATACCTCTGCTGATCGGTATTGCAGTCCTCGGTCCCTTGTTCATTCTATCAACACCCCTCTGGGCTGAGGGTTTGCAACGGGCAATTCAAATACTGGGAATTTGTGCCATCGTCGTCTGCATTATTGGTCGTACTTGGTGCTCGTCGTTCATCACCGGCCACAAGACCTACGAATTGATGAAAGTGGGTCCGTATTCCGTCATCCGCCATCCGCTCTATGCGTTTTCGATCATCGGAGCAGCAGGGGTCGGGGCCCAATCGGGGACCGTATCACTGGCAGCTATATCCGGGGTCTATCTTGCAATCGTTCTTCACCGCCGAATCTTGGACGAAGAGCGAGAAATGATACGCATCCACGGGGATGCGTATCGCGCCTACATGACGCAGGTGCCGCGCCTGTTGCCCCGCATGGCGCCGTGGCGACCCGCCGGCAAACATGCTCCGGGACGGCAGGCAGTACTAAGAACCTTCATCGATTCGTGCTATCTGCTCTTGGCAATACCATTCGCGGAAATCTTGCAACACTTGCAGCGCGGCGGCAGCCTTCACGCTGTCCTTTTGTTGCCGTAGACACTGCCTTGGCCATGACGCTTTCCGCCACCGAGCTTGGCCGCGCTCTCACCCAATTGGCCATTCGACAGACCATTCGTGCGACCGCACGGTTCTCGGTCGAACAGCAGCGCCGAACGGTTCATTCACTCATCGAATTCACCGGCGCGCTTCCCATGCTGCGGCGGCGTGTACGCGAGAATATGGGACTAGCCCTCGGTTCCGATGTGCCTGTCCAGTCGGATAGCCGATATTTTCACCATCTCGGTTGGTACCTTGGCAATGCACTATCGACGTTCCACCACGGGCTAGAATCAACGCCGGTTCTCGGTGAAATCAAATTTGACGAAACTGTCAGGCTCCTCGATGACGCTGTTTCCCGTGGACGGGGCGTCGTGGTCGTGTCGCCTCACTGGTCAGGCCATGAGTTTGTCGCCGCCGCGTTTAGCCGGAAACATGAAACGGTATTTCTGGTGCGCCAAGCGCCGACTGGGGAACGCATGGAACGTAAGTTGCGATGGTATAAAGCGTTGGGTGCCGAGATCGTGCTGCGTCCAACCCACACCTCCACGATCAAGGATGCCGTGGCATATTTGAATATCCTGAAAAAGGGAAAGATTCTTTGCATCACGCCGGATTTGTTGACCGATTCCGAACAAGGCATTGCTGTACAAATCTTTGGGCGGCCGGCGCGGCTTCCCGGCGGAGCCTTTGCCATTGCGCTCGCAGCTCGGTCGCCGATGCTGCTGCCTCACTTTAACTGGGAATCGGATTCACGCGTCGTGGTTCACTGGGAACGCGTTTGCCTCTTTGGCGATACTGGAGATCGTGCCGGGACCATTCGCAGGGCCGCTCAGGACTGGTGCGTGTGGTTCGAGGATAGGCTGCGCGCGAACCCGGAAAATTGGCTGTTCTGGCTCGACAAACGTTGGTCGCGTTTTTTGCGCGCCAGCTCCAGCGCCTCGGATGCGGCATGAACATACTGATTGTGCTTATGGTTGCCGCATTTGCACTGTGCGCGCTCTGGGCGGTTCAGAGCGTCGCACTCAAGCTTGTTGGAGAGCCACTGGCATGGCCGCTGCAATATACGACGCGGAAGCCACAGATGCGTTTGACAGGCCAAGCGTTGATTCAGGTATCGTGGCTCGTCATTTTTTTCGGAACGCCACTGGCGCTTGGAATAAGTCTGCCGGATTTACTGCATCAATTGTTTCCGCTTCCCGTTCCATGGCGCCGGATCGCGATCGCTTTCACGATCATGTTTCTTCCGTTTTGCATGTTGTTCGCGCTTTACATCAAGGCAGGTTGGGTACAAATCGTCCCAAAGTTCGATCGCTCAACCCGCCGAGCCAAGCTTTTTCGCCGATTTTTGACACCGCTGCCATTGGCGACTTTCGAGGAGGCTGTCTTTCGCGGAACGCTGCTTGAGCAGTTGCTTCGATCCCTGCCGCAGTCGTATGTTTCTTCGACAGTCGCGATCATCCTGAGTTCGTTCGCCTTCTCCTTGGTACATTTCATAAAGCCGCCTCGACGCCAGCCGGTCGGGCAGGGCATTTATGGGTTTTTCACCGCTGGCTGTCTGTTCGGCCTGGCCTATATCATCGGGGGACGAAGCCTTTGGCTGCCGATCGTCCTACATGCAACGGCGATATTCTGCATTGAATTGACGCGACTCTACGTCGACTATAAAGCTCCGCGGTGGTTGATCGGCTTTCCGGAAGAGCCGCATAGCGGCCTCATCGGCAGTCTATTGATCTTGGCCATGGCGATTAGTTTGGTAGTCCTGATCTGATTAAGTTCGACACGGAAGAGATGGGGTATTGCGTCGCCAAGATGATCTGGGGCGTTCGGGAAGAGGTGCGAGGAAGCCTCTTCACGAAGCGCCAGACCGATGGTCGTTGCGGTGCGTTCAACATTCGCGCTAAGCTGAGCGTCCACCCGTCCGAGGGCTCCGCGGCATCGCTATGTTAAATGCCCTCAAAAACAGGCTTCGTTCCCATCCAGATGGAACGTCTGTACTGATTAAGCGACTGCTGCAGGATTACGGCAGACGCTACTGGAAGCGTTACGCTGCCGCCATAGGGTGGATGGTTGTTGGCGCGGTTTGCGTATCGGCTTGTGCGTATCTGCTCGGATCCGCCATTAACCAGGCCTACGTCGCTCGCAATTTCTCGGGCGTTATTGCAATCTCCGGCGCCACCACGGTGCTTTTCGCGCTCAAGGGTATTGCCAGTTACGCCCAGGCGGTGACGATGGCGCAGATTGGCAACCAGATTACCGCTGAAAATCAGTGCCGGCTATTTGACAAACTGCTGCGTCAAGACGTTGCGTTCTTCGGTGAACGTCATTCCTCGGAATTCAGCGCGCGCATTACGTATGGCGCGAGCTCGGTTTCGAACGTACTGGCCATCCTAATCACCGCTATGGGCCGCGATTTACTGACGTTATCCGGTCTCGTTGGTGTCATGTTCGTGCGAAGCCCGGGGCTGTCCCTCATCGGCCTGTTCGTGATGGTACCCGCGGTACTGACTGTCCGGCACCTGATCCGGCGGGTGCGCGATCTTGCTCAAAAGGGATATGGCGGCAGCACTTCCGTTCTGGAAACGTTGCAGGAGACGGTGCAGGGCGTGCGAGTAGTCAAAGCGCTCGGGCTCGAGGACGAGATGCGCCGCAGCCTGCAGGAAAATGTGGCCGCCGTGCAACAGGCGGGCGATAAGCTTGCCAAGGTGGTGAATCGCTCGACGCCGCTGATGGAAGCGCTGGCGGGCGCAGCGATAGCCCTCGTGCTGACGTATGGGGGCTATCGCGTCATTTTTCAAAGCGAGGCGCCGGGTGAATTTGTTTCGTTCATAGCCGCCTTTTTGTTGGCTTACGAGCCGGGAAAGCGGCTTGCGCGCCTCAATGTCGATCTGAGCAGCGCGTTGGTGGGCGTGAAGGTTTTGCTTGATGTTCTCGATCTGCCGGAGCAGTTCGAAGACAGTGGAAGGCCAGCCCTTAAGGCTGAGCCGGGCCGCATCGTACTGCGCAATGTTAGCTTCTCTTACCGGCCGAATGAGCCCGTACTGCGCGATCTATCTCTTAATGCCGAGCCGGGCCAGGTGACCGCACTGGTCGGGCCATCTGGCGGCGGCAAATCAACAATTTTCAACCTGCTGCTCCACTTTTACAACGTGCAAGGCGGGACCATTACGATTGATGGTCAGAATATCGCGCAAGTATCGGATAAATCATTGCGCGACCAGATCGCGTACGTCGGACAAGATACGTTTCTTTTTCGTGGCTCAGTTCGCAAGAATATCGCCTTCGGTCGGACTGGTGCGACCGACGAAGAAATCATCGCCGCCGCTCGCCCTGCGCACGCACATGAATTCATCAGTCAATTTCCCTCCGGTTACGAGACTTCTGTCGGTGAGCATGGCCTGCAGCTTTCAAGCGGACAGCGACAACGCATCGCCATCGCGCGGGCGCTGATTCGCCGGGCGCCGATCATCTTGCTCGACGAACCGACGGCATCGTTGGACAGCGAGTCGGAACGATACGTTCAGGCGGCGATCCGGCGCCTTTACGAAGGGCGCACGACCCTGGTGATTGCCCATCGTCTGTATACCGTTACACACGCTGACATGATCTACGTGATAGAGAACGGCACCGTCGTCGAATCCGGCCGTCATGAGGCATTGCTCCGCCAAGGGAATCGCTATGCCAGTTTTTTCTATTCGCAATTTGCAAACGGCGCGCAGGCCGAAGGTGCGCCGGTGGCGGCGGAATAGCGTGCAGGGTTCTCACCTTCATTCACATTCTCTTGCCCACCAGCGTCTGTTGGAATACGTCTGAGTTGGTTCACGAAAGCAATGCTTGATCCTTCGCCAGACACTGAGGGCCGGCCCGGCGGGATGAGATATTCGTGCCGGCCGCACCTTTTCCAATCAAGCTTCGAGTTTGAGCTCAGAGGGGATCGACTCGCGCGCCATGGACCATTCGGCAACGCGGAACTGCGCTTCAGCGAGATCGCGGAAATCGAAGTGTTCAAAGAGCGTCGCCTCGGTTCATCGCGCTCCTACTGGGCCTGCACCGTGCGTGGTGATCGGCAAGTGTTCCGACTGAGTGCGGGACATCGTCTGTCGCTTGCGCGGACGGAAGATCGAACGCCTAGCTATATTCCATTTATACAAGAATTTGAGCGGCGTTCCGTCTCCGCCAATCCGCAAATCAACTTCATCGTCGATGAATATCGAGAGGCGTTTGGCCCGCGCATGTACGGCCCCGCCGCGTTGGGGGCCATTGGCTGCCTCAGCCGGCTGCCGCGCAAAGTAAGTGCATCGCTTTGCGCGGCGATACTTCGCAACGTTGGCTTTATGCTCGGGGGAACTCGCCACGCCCGACAGCAGTTATGCGCTGCATTGCCTGCACTGAGGCCGCGCGAAATTCGTGTCATTGTCCGCGGGATGTGGGACAACCTCGGACGAATGTTCGGTGAATACGGGCACTTTTCGGAATTGATGCAGTTCTCTACTGAAAGACCGCTGGCAGGCCAAGTCATTATGGACGAGGGCAGCGCGGAGACGATGCGGGGCCTTGCGCATGCGCGACGCGGCGCGATTATGATTGCAGCGCATTTCAGTAACTGGGAGGTCCCCGCAATGGCAGCCCGCGCGGCGGGCTGCGAGATCGCTGTGCTATACAAGCGCCAGCCGAGCGTAGCGATTGCGGCAGAGCTGCAACGGCGACGGACAATATTCGCGGCGCGCCAAATCGCCGTAGGCCCGACGGCGCCACAGGAGATTTTGCGTGCACTTCAGGACGGAATGCTGGTCGGATTGCTGGTCGATCAGTATTACGCGACGGGCGTTGAGGTAAAGTTTTTTGGCAGGACGTGCCGAGTGAATCCGTTGGCCGCGCGACTCGCCCGGGCCGGGAACTGGCCGGTCTACGGCGGACACGTGATACGCATGCCCGATCAGCGGTATCGATTTGAAGTCGTCGGACCGCTGGAGCTCCCTCGCGAGCCAACGGGCAGGATCGACATCAAAGCTGCCATGCAAACGATTTTCGACATGATCGAAGGTTGGATTCGGGAGGCGCCGAGCCAATGGATTTGGCTGCACAGACTGATCCGCTAGTGGTGAAGCGTAGGAAGAGAACCGCAATCGCCTGGAGCAACGAAGGAATATACGTAGATATGCCGTCTTGCAGACAGCGTTCGCCGGTACGGCAACTCCACGGATACGCGCGGCGTCTGGTTCTGAAACATCGAAAAGAAGAAGTCGGCATCGGCCATTCGGTCGGGTGTTGCAACGATGACGGCACCTAACCGCCGCAATCGGTCGCGATCAACCCCTTGGTCATAAAGCCACTCTCCGGTCGAAAAGCCGATCACCGGGCCTTTGAAATAAAGCGCGATCACTTGGGCGCTATGACCGTCACCAACTATGTACGCGGGTCCACACCGGAACTGTAAATTCCAACTGCGCTGGATAATCGCCGCGGCGGCCGGTGCCGGTTCCCGCAGTGGAGCATTTAGGAAGCAGGTCGCGTAAACGAGGGTTCCGGCAAGACACAGAGCCCATCCGTAGAGCGCCGTGCGTAGACAATAATGAACCGCCACAGGTGTAAGGCGCGCTGTGCACAGCATTGAGAGGATTATGAAACCATAGAGAGGGTTCAAAAAGCGCGGCGAAAAATCAAGCCCCGCAAACAGAACGAGAATAAAAACGAACGCGAACAGTGCCGATGCGGTCGCGACAATGAGGCGCCGTTCATCGTCGAGCGGCATGCCGAGGCTTGCGGTTTTGCGCCTGATGGACAGGCCCAGGCTGATCGCGAAGGGTGCGGCATAAAGAAACGGCGTTACAACGCACAGTGAAAGCTTTTCGACCCAGGGCAGCTCGAAGGGTTTGAGGAAAAAACGCCCGTAGCTATATTGGAGGGTATTGGGATGTTGTAAGACGGAAATGGCTGTTGGCATGAAAAGCAGAGCGCATACGATACCTGCCGCGTAGAAGCGAGGATTACGAAAAATTCTGCGATATGCCGAAATCCAGGTGAGATTGGTTACGAGCACGACGATAAGAGCCACAGAGAAATATTTCGCCAGCAGAGAAAGGCCGGTAAGGAGGCCCAGCGCAATCCAGTCGCGCCATTGGTCTGTCCGCAAGGCGCGCAAAAGGTGGTATAAAATCCCCGACCAAAGCGGGAATAGAAGTTGATCCGCGTTCAAAGCATCGGTTGGGACGCAGCCAATGAAATACAAGCCCGCGCCAAGCGCAATTAAGGCAGCAATCGCGGCGGTTCTGCCCAAGAGAAGAAACGCGGTCGCGGCTACATAGAAGAATCCTAGAAAATTCAAAAGCTGGGCGACCAGCATGTAGGCCCATGCGTCGCGCGCGCCGGTCAGCGCGACCAGACCGGCAATCCATGACTGCAACGGCGGGTGCTTCCAGGTGTAGAGGGGAAATTGCAGTCCCCAATTGATTTGCTCTCGCAGATCAGTGAAAGGGGTCGGTAACGCCAGGGCGCATAACAATATTGGGTACAAGAAGGCAAGCCCGAGCAGCAATACAAATGGAGGCAACGCGACACCGTCGGACTTTCGGTCAAGGCAAGCACTTACAACATCGATCGTGACACATACTCCTCAAAAGCGGATCGAAGATGCTCGACCTTGGCGGTTGAGAGCTGCAGCGCGATCTCATCATAGATCGGTCCGCGAAGGAGCTTTTCCAGCCGCGCCAGAACGCGCGCCGCGGTCGCTCCGTCATAAACCCGGTGGTCAAACAGAAGACGTACTCTTAGCTTGGCATCGTCGTCGCGTGGGCGGTAGGTCAACAACGAAGTGACAGGTGCCAGGGGCGTCAGGAGGTCGGCTCCCGCCGAAGTACAAACGTCCCCTTCATTCGCACAACAACTTTGGCCGCGCGGAATTATATCCTGCTCGGCTGAGAAATTCCACTGACAAGTACAATCACACGGGAAAATGACGTGAAATCAGCTTATAATGCGGCTCGCGCTAGAACCGGCATTCCCGTATGAGCACGACCACGACTCCGTCGATTTCGGTTGTGATGCCGGTTCGTAACGGCGCTCGTTGGCTTAATGACGCGATCAAAAGCGTTGTTGTCCAGACCTTCCACGATTTTGAACTTTTGATAATTGACGATGGCTCGACCGACGAAACCCCGAAAATTCTAGAGGAGTGGCTGACCCGCGACGGTCGAATTCGTGTGTTGCGGCAGGATGAGTTAGGCCTCGTCGCCGCGCTCAATCGGGGACTTGATGAGGCACGCGGGCCGCTTTTGGCTCGGCTGGACGCAGATGATTGCGCGGCGGCGGCAAGGTTCGAACGACAAATCCGGGTCCTGGAGGATAATCCGAGCATTGGATTAATCGGCTCATGGGCTGCGCGTATTGATGCCTACGGCCGGAATCGGGGCTATCTGAGGCCCGAGACTCGACCCGAGAAAATCGCCGACATGCTCACGCGCGCAAACCCTTTAATTCATTCCACGGTCATGTTCCGCACGGAAGTCGCGCGCCGACTTGGGGGCTACCGAGCCGCGTTAGAGGCGGCGGAAGACTATGACCTCTGGTTGCGCATGTCCGAGGTCACGCGGCTCGCTAATGTGGCTGAACCACTGGTGCAATACCGCCGCCACGACATGAACGTGTCCGCAAGGAGGGTAATCCGGCAGTCCTTCTCGGTTCGTCTGGCCCAACGAGCAACGGGCATCAGGCGCCAGACGGGACGCGATCCTGCAACTTGCATCACCACTCCGCCGGATTGGCGGTCTCCGGAGGCACTCGGCGCGTTTTACGCCGACGACGCGATCATCTACCGATTGCTTGATCTTGCCGACCCGGAATGGGCCAGCCGGAGTAGGCAAGTCGATTTTTCGCCGCTCGTGGAGCGGCTCTCCCTGCTCAACCACGCCGAACGGCGCATGGCCACACTCGCCATCATTAATCAATTGCGCGAGACCCCGGTGACCCATGTCACCTCGACCGCTCGAACTCTCGTCCAAATGCTATGCCGCCGACCGGATACGGCTCTGCTTATCGCCCGTGCGTTGTTCAGCCGGGCGCACCTTGCCCCCTGAGTTACCGAGGGTCGCACCGGCAATGGTTCAAAATGATGAAGAGATTAGCGATCAGAGCGATCACATTTGGTCTTCAGTTTCGGGAGATCAGAGGCAGCGAGACAACATTATTGGGCTGTCCAGTCTGTGCCGAAAAAAGCTGCCCGTCTCTGTCACACCTTTTGCGTTCCGCGAGGTCCATGAGAATTTTCGCAGCTTCCAGCCTGCCCTCGTACAGGTGTTTGTTGCGCCCATACGTTATACCGGCTTCCGCAAACACAGCGCGGCGTGCCGGCTCGGCCATTTCGCTGATCGCCTCCAAAAACAATCGGAAATCGAACGGCTCTTCAAGGACGATTCCGGCGCCTGCAGTCCGCACATGGGTGGCATAGCCGCACGCGGACGTTGTTAGAACTGGCAGACCATTAACCACGGCTTCGAGGAGCACCGTTCCGGTTGTATCGTACCGCGCGGGGTGCATCATGACGTCGCTAGCAGCCAGCAACTGCTCGACGTTCTCACGATGTCCGAGCCAGATAACACGAGACGAAATCCCCAGCCGTTGCGCTATTTTCGCGGTCGACCTCGCTGCCCTATCGCTTTCGTTCAAACCGGCGATCAGAAGGCGCGCCTGAGGAAAGTATGGCAACGCTCGAAAAACCCGATCAAGGCCCTTTGTCCTCGGCTGGACTCCAATTGTGAGCCATATCCACGCGTTCCTTGGCAATCCGTGATGCATCCGGAGTTGATCGCGAATCCCGTTGGTCCGATATTCTGGCCGACGCCGTGCGGGCGAAAGCGTTGGCGACAGTTCAGTCATTCGTTCTGGCTCCGTGTGCCAAGCAGCCCGATATTCGATCCGCTGCTTCTGGCTGAGCAAAATGATCTGTGTCCTTCGCCCCGGCCTGAAAGTGTCGCCTTCGAGATTGTTGTACACTCGGTAACGTGAGAACAGGTGCAAATATGGTCGTTTGAGAAGCCGATAATGGAATGACGCATCAGCGCAATATAGCACATCCAATCCCAGGAGCTTATCGAAGCCGACCACCAAATCAAATGCACCCGAAGTCTGTCGCGCGAATTCGACGGCGAATTGATGCTGTCGAGCATGATTGGTATTTTTGGAATTTGGGAGAAGAATGATAGGGAAGTCGGCGTTGAACGGGAGGCCTCGGAGGCGAGCTGTATAGATGACAATGCTATGACCGGCGTTTCGCACCATTCGGGCGACTTCTATGCAATCCCGCTGAAGCCCTCCGCCAGGAAACAGCGCCCCTATGCCAAAGGCAATACGCATCTCATCACCAAATTATCAATACGCGGTTCGCAAGTCTGCCAAATAGAACCACGCTAGCATCGGCCTTTTCTTGTCCGAGGTCTTGCCAGCAGTCCAAGACAAAAATCGGCTTAACATCCCGGTTGTTTGGGATACCGCCCCATCCGGAGGCTGTCGTATATGTAGGATTAAGATACACTGCATTGTGGTGAATGCAAGAATTCAGTGCGCGCCGCCATTGTGGGCCGAGATGATCTCAACGCCGATTTGGAGGTTGTGGCTCACCGTCGGCCAATTCCGCGTCGTCTCGCCACCCCTCAACCGGATGGCGATCGGCCATAAGACGAAGGAAGGATCCCGGCGCCGGCCGTAACGTCTTGTCAACGCCGCTCCGACGATAGATCTCGTTCCAGAGATGGACAAATAGAGCTGATTTCGTGCGCTCGATAATCGAGCTTGTCTGCGATGGATCCAGGATATCCAGCGCATCTTTCCAGTCGAGCGCATAGCAGCTGTATTGGGGTTGGGCTTGGTTGATCAAGCCCTGTTGCTGCAACAATTCTGTGATCAAGCGCGGTCCTAGATCGCCCCATTGGGCGCGATCGCGCGCTGCCAGTGCCTCCCCAAGGCATCGAATCATAACAGGGTGCGAGGGCGGGAAATATAATACCGCTCCGTTGACGATGCTGTCGCTCTCAAGCGCGAAAAAATGCTCACAAAGGGGAATTTGTCCAGATAGACATATTACGTCTGTGTCGACCCACCAGCCTCCAATAGTTGCGAGCAGTTTGTAGCGAAAAATATTCGAGAATGCCGACGGCGAGCCTCTACCCGGACCGTCGTATTCAAAATAGTCCTCCTTCGGCAGCAGCTCTGCGGCGTCGCGAAGTATGACCCCATTAGGAACCTTCAAATCGAGCGCGTAAGTGTAAAGATGATAGCTATGGCCGTGGTCGATGAAGGAGCGCATACACAATGCCTCATAAGATGTGATCGACCCACCCCACCAGAACGATTGAAAAATATGCCTCGGTGTCTGCGTCACCGTGTTCGAAACAGGTAGAGTAGAGACGGGCGTGCTCGCCGCTCGTCGCAATGGCGGATTAATGTGCTGGCCATTATGCGGTGGACGTGATTCCGTGGCATCGAAGAATCGCGGCGATGGAGTCATCAGGCAATTCGCCATGTTTGATCGTTGGCGCAGCGAGCGATGCCGACGGCGGATGAGATGATACGTACCCGGCGCGATGAGATGTTCATACCCCGCGTGTATCGTATCGCAGTTCCACTTCCAATCTTCGTAGCCAAAGCCTAAATCGATTCGATTGCGAGAATATGGATGTGACAGATAGGTGGTCGTTCGACTAAAACTCGGCGACAGCCAATAATTCGAAAAAATCAGGTACCGAGCATCGAATGAGGGATCTCCTGTCGAAATATGCTCATAAATATGATCCTCACCGCCGCCGAAGATGACGTTATACTGCGGATGGACGATGACTCGCTCATTATTGTTGGCGGTGGCGACACAGTAAGCCTCCCAAAGCCATCGTTTGGTCCAGAGATCGTCGCCGTCGAGAAATGCGACGAAATCCCCGCCGGCGATGGAGGCGCCATGGTTGCGACCAGTGCCAAGGTCACCGACGTCGATTTTGACGATCCTCAGACGCGACTCGTATGGCTCCAATGCAGCGATCGTATCGGATGTAGGCCGGTCCGCAATGACCATCGTCCGCACTTCCAGGCCGCGTAGACCAGCGTACGCCGCAGCCTCGAGTGCGCTTTCAATGGTAGGCCTCGCGATTGACCCCTCATCACTGACAATGATGATGCTGGTGATCAACATAATCGAAGTCCTTGCCTTCAAATATCGCGCCCACCCGTTGGCAGAATGTCTCAAATGAATGGCGGGTTCTGATTAACTCAGACATGGCGGCGATTCGGTCCGGCCCAGAGTGCTGATCGAATTCGAAACAGACCTGCCTCAAGGCTGCGTCGAAGTCGGCTGTGTCGCTCGTCGCTGAGATCGGCCAGCCGGTGGCCTCGGTTAGAATCTCACCGATGCCGCCAACCGCCTGTGCGATGATCGGCAGACTATGTGCTGCCGCCTCGAGCAACACGTTTGGCAGACCATCCCAGCGACTAGTGTACAGAAATGCGTCGAATGCTTCCGTCTCAATCTCATCAAAGCGATTGAACTCGCCGCGGTAGTATAGGTTGTCGGGCCGATGTCCGATTGGAAATGCGCCGACGCCGAAAACATGGAAGTCGCAATAGGGGCAGCGACGTGCAATTTCCTGTAAAAGTTCCGGGTTCTTTTGCCGCGTAAGACGTCCGGCCCACAGAATTTGCCTGCGATACGAATCGGAGCTGCGCAGCCGCTCGAGCCGGGGGCCATCACCTGTCAATTTGGGCGGAGTGACGGGCTGATAAATACATTTCAGCTTCGAGGACTCGCGCGGAATAAGGTTGAAACGAGCGATTAATTCGTTGAGAAAAGCAGCTTGATCCGCGACGACGAAGGAAAGATTTGCAAGCGTTTCGCGGAAATATGAGGTCGCGTAGCCGACGGGTCCATCGTTTAGATCGCGGTCGTTGCAAAAAAGACACCCGACCAGATCGATCTGCGAACCGAGCTGCTTTCCGAACGTCAGGAAGCAGTCCCACATAGTTTTGGAATTCACATTCACGACGAATTGCGGCGCGATGCTCAAGAGCAACTTCGAAAAGGCAGCGATCCGTTGATCGCCGTTCAACGCCAGGGTTTCGCTCAGGTCGACAACGGGGACGTCGGGAGGAAACCAGAAATCCGCTTTGGGTTCATTCGGATACCGCCGGCGAATTTGATCGGGAGTGTAATCAAGCACAAGTACCGCAACGCTGCCCCGACCATAGAGATGACGAATGGCGGCTGCCAGATTGGCCGCGACCCGTTCTGCACCTCCGACTCTAAGCCACGGAATGCAGACCAGAACTCGATGCTTGTGATCGAATAGGACATCAAATTTTCGGAAAACGGCATAAGACTTGAGGTCGTAATGGCCGGCCTTAACCAGCCTGAGATTCTTCAAGCGGCTGCGATAGAGCGTCTCGATTTGGAAATCGAACTTTGCCAACTCGCCGATGTCGTCGAAGTGTTCGAGGAAACTCCAGTCCTTCCCGCGAATGGTCGTCCGCGCAAGTGGGGTGGCAAGGCTGTATCTCGTCCGAGTGAGCAGCCGCCGGAATACTTGTCTCACGCGCATCGGCCTCACTTGCTCCAGAGACACCAGATCGGGCAAGGGCCCCAACCCAGGCTCCTCAAGTTATCGGAGTGCATACACTCTGGCTAGACTTCCGGTCCGTGATCTGGGTAGGTCGTCAGCTCGAAAAACGGTGAGACGGTTGATTAAAAACTAGGGCGAAGGGCGGCGGTGCAGTTGTATGTCGTATTGCTTGTGGCGGCTCGCGATGACGTCGTCTTTTTTGATTTCAATACCTGTTGGTGATTTTCTGACGAAGCTGCATTTGAACAATCGGCGACGCGCTGGTCGGCGCTGCATCGCAGGCATCGTTGCTACGCTAGCGTCATCAGGATCAATCGGGGTATAGGCCGCCGGCCTTCGGGGAAGCCAAGACTCACACGGTGCAGCAGGGCGCTTGACCCGGGCGGGCGTACGAACCGATGAGGTAGCAAGGCGGGTCTGGGCGCGCAGCGGCATCGATCACCAGTGCACTGCCACAATGGCGCTCCGAATCTAGTTAGATTCCTATTCTCGGATTCGAACCACCCCAAGATGCTTTCCGATCGATGAGTGAAAATCAAAAGCAATAACAAGCCTTTAAGACGATCAAGTCCGGTTCTTTGCCACCGGAGAAGGTTGGGTCCAGTATCACTCCCTCCGCCACCCACCCGCGAGGTTTTTGCGCTATTGTTCGGCCTATGACCGCTTAGGGAGAAGCCCATGGACATCGATGTTGGCCTGCTCGACCACTACAACGTCTCGACCCGCAAGCTCGGGGAGACCGTAAAATTTTACGAGGACGTGCTGGGGTTCGAGAACGGGCCGCGGCCACCGTTTAATTTCCCCGGGGCCTGGCTCTATAGCGCCGGCCATCCCGTTCTGCACCTCAATGACATTTCGCAGACCGACCGCGAACAGCGCGCCGATTCCGGCGTCATCGATCACGTCGCCTTCGGCAGCCGCGGCTTCGAGGCGATGAAGAAGCGGCTCGCCGGCAAGGCTATCGAATATCGCGTCAACGAGGTCCCCAACAGCACCCGCCGCCAGATCTTCCTGCGCGATCCCAATAACGTCGAGATTGAGCTCAATTTCGACACCAAGAACGAGAAGGTTTGAGCTTCCCGCCTTCGCAGTTTTCCACATTTCGGATTTGCAAAGTAGCGCCGGACCGCTCTGACTTGCCGGCGGTGCTTGGATGCGTCCTCGCGACGCACGCTTGCCCGACCGCGGCAACAATGCAAAAACGGCGCGATAAATAGAATATAGGCGTCAAAAATCGGAGAAAATCGCCAATGCGTACGGTCGCACTTGAGGAGCACTTTTCGGTCCCGTCTATCGCCAGCCGCATCGACAAGGCGGTGCTCGCCCGCCGCGGCTACCGGCCGAGGACGCTGCCGAAGGACGCCCCGAATCCGCTGGAGCTGCTGCCCGAGTTCGGCGAGCGTCGGCTCAAATCGATGAACGACGCCGGCATCTCGGTCCAGGTGCTGTCGAACAGCGGTCCCGGTCCCGATCTCGTCGCTGGCCCCGACGGCGTCGCCATGGCGCGCGAGACCAATGATCATCTGGCGAAGACTATTGCCGCGCGGCCCGACCGGTTTGCCGGCTTCGCCGCGCTGCCGTTGCAGAGCCCGGATGCGTCCGCGAAAGAACTGGTGCGGGCGGTCAAGGAGCTCGGGTTCGTCGGCGCCATGGTGCACGGTACGACCGAGGGCCGCTTCCTCGACCACGCGAGCTTCGATCCGATCCTCTCCGCGGCGGAAGAGCTCGATGTGCCGATCTACATCCATCCGCACATTCCGCCTGAACCAATCCGCCAGGCGTATTTCTCCGACTTGCCGACGGGCGCCGGGCGCGTGCTCGAAACCGCCGGCTGGGGCTGGCATTCCGAAACCGCCATTCACGTCCTGCGCATGGTGGTGGCCGGTACGCTCGACCGCCATCGCCGTCTCAAGCTGATTATCGGCCACATGGGCGAAATGCTGCCAATGATGCTGGACCGCGCCGACTACGTGTTCTCCCTCGATGTCGATCATTTGGAGCGGCCGATCAGCCGCACCGTCTACGACCAGGTCTGGATCACGACCAGCGGCATTTTCCACGAGCCGCCGTTCCTCGCCGCGCTTCTGACATTCGGCATCGACCGCATCATGTTCTCGGTCGACTACCCGTACGCGCAGGATGCGCTCGGCCGCAAATTCCTGGAACGGATATCGCTGTCGCCCACCGACATGGCAAAGCTCACGCACGGCACCGCCGATGCCTTGCTCAAGTTAAAGGTCCGCTGAGCGGATCAGAGGCCGCGGCGAGATAGCTGAAGCCGCGGCGAATTTTTGTTCGCTGCACGAGCATGGCGGAGTATCGCATGGCTCTCTTCAGTCTGGCCGGACAATCGCCTGAAGCGCCGGCCGGACTCTGTTTCGTGGCCGAAAATGCGGTCGTCATCGGCAGGGTACGGCTCAAGCGCGGCGCCAGCGTCTGGTTCAATTCAGTGCTGCGCGGAGACAACGAATGGATCGAGATCGGAGAGCGCAGCAATGTTCAAGACAATTGCACGCTGCACACCGATCCAGGTTTTCCGCTGACGATCGGCGAGGGCTGTACGATCGGCCACAATGCGATCCTGCACGGTTGCACGGTCGGTAACAACACGCTGATCGGCATGGGGGCGATCGTGATGAACGGCGCGCGGGTCGGCGCCAATTGCATCATCGGCGCCGGCGCGCTTGTTGGCGAAAACAAGACGGTGCCGGACAATTCACTCTTTGTCGGCTCGCCCGCGCGCAAGCTGCGCGACATCGACGAGGCGACGCGCAAGGGCATCTCGAACGCAGCGGAAATCTATTTCCAGCGCTGGCAGGATTATGCGGCGAACCTGAAACGTGTATCTTGAGAGTTTCAGGCGGCTACCGTTGCCTTGACCGGGCCACGATGGCACGCGAGGACTGAAGACACGGAGCGCAAAGTGCTTCAAGTCCAGTTCCAAATCCTGAAGCTGTTGCGACTTCGCCGCGATCGGTGCAGCGCGGTATCTGGGCCGCATCGTGCGTTCCGGCATCGATGGAATTGCGCCTTGGCAATCTGGTCCTGCCTCGCTGCTATGGCCGGCTCGGCGCTGTGCGTTCCGGTGGCGTTGAGCCGCTCCGCGGCCACGGCGCACCATTTTGGCGCCAAGCTCGATGCGGCCTATGAGGCGACGCTGCTCGGTTTTCCGATCGGCGATGTGACCTGGACAATCAGCCTTCACGACAGCCGGTACTCCGCTGTGGCGCACGGCACGACGGCGGGCCTGATGCTTATCTTTTCGCGCGGCCACGGCAATGCCGAAGCTCAGGGCAGCGTCGCGGGCAAAGAGCCGCTCGTCTCGAATTTTCTGATCAACATCACCCACGGCAGCGCGTCCCAAGAGGTCCGAATTCTATTCAAGCACGGCAAGGCCAGCGAATCTTTGGCACCGCCGCCGAAACCAAATCCACAACTCGTGCCGCTCAACGAGGCCTACCGCACCGGCGTGGTCGATCCGATGTCGGCGCTGCTCGTCAACGTGCCGGGCAGCGGCGAAATGGCGGGGCCGGCCGCCTGTGCGCGTACGATCGCGGTGTTCGACGGCCGCATGCGATTCAATCTCAAGCTCGCTTTCAAGCGGATCGAACAGGTGCAGGTGCCCGACGGCTATCACGGTCCCGCAGTGGTCTGCGCGGTTTACTTTACTCCGTTGGCCGGATACGACCCGAACCGGTACGCAATCAAATATCTGCAGGCCGCGCGCGGCATGGAAATCTGGCTCGCGCCGTTGAGCGGCACCCGGCTGATGGTGCCGTACCGGCTTTCGGTGCCGACCCCGATCGGGGTCGGCATCCTGCAGGCGACGCACTTCGTCTGGTCTCAGGAGGCCGGGCGGGCCGGCGCCGTGAGTGCCAACTGACCCTGCGGCGCTGAGCCGTCGGCGCGGCATTGTGCGCGTCGCAGGGCCCCCGATAATCTCGCCATTTTGACGAAAGGTCCGCCGGTCTCTACGCTCCGCGCGGCGTGCGGTGCGAGTGGAGCAGGGCATCGAATATGAGTGCAATGGCGACAGAACATGAGACGCCGCCGCAGGGGATCGCTTCCGCTACGCGGTTGATCGTTGCTGCGTCGCTCGGCAACGCGCTCGAGTTTTACGAAATCCTGGTTTACGGTTATTTCGCCGTAACCATTGCGAAGGTGTTCTTCCCCGCAGCCAATCCGACCGTGTCCTTGCTGATAACATTGGGCACCGTCGGTATTTCCTACCTGGCGCGGCCAATCGGCGCGATCTTCCTCGGTAATTACGGCGATAGGCGCGGGCGCAAGCGGGCGTTGACGCTTTCGATCGCGCTGATGACGATCGGCACCGCGCTGATGACGATCATGCCGAGCTATGCCTCGCTCGGCTTGCTGTCGCCCTGTCTCGTCATCGCCGCGCGTTTGCTGCAAGGCTTTTCGGTCGGCGGCGAATTCGCCTCATCGACGACGTTTCTTGTCGAGCACCGGCCGGACCGCGCCGGGTTCTTCGCGAGTTGGCAATGGTCGAGCCAGGGACTGGCTGCGTTGGTTGCCACCGGCTTCGGCGTACTGCTCAGCGGCACGATGTCGGCCGCCGACCTGCAGGCATGGGGCTGGCGCATTCCATTTGCCTTCGGGCTGCTGATCGGTCCGATCGGCTATTACATCCGCAGCAATATGGAGGAGACGCCGGAATTCCGCGCGGCGCCTCCGCCGCAGGCCCCGATGCGCGATCTCATCACGACGCAATGGGATCGGGTCCTGCTGGTCATCGGTGCGGTGACCATCTCTACCAGCTCGCAATACATGCTGGTCTACATGCCGACATATGCGATCCGCGAACTGCACCTGCCGCAATTTCTCAGCTACACGGCGGCGGTTGCGGCCGCTGCGTTGCAAACAGTCGTAGTGCCGTTTGTAGGGATTTGGGTCGATAAGGTTGGGCAGCGGCGCGTCATGCTGGGCGCTGCATCCCTGTTCTTTCTCACCGCCTATCCGGCGTTTGCGCTACTCGCGGCACATGCCTCGCTCGGCGTGCTGATCCTGATGGTGTGCTGGATCGCGCTGTTGAAGTCCTGCTATAGCGGCGCGCTGCCGTCCTACATGGCCAAAATATTCCCGGCGGCGACGCGCGTCAGCGGCCTGTCGCTTAGTTACAATGTCGGCGTGACGATTTTCGGCGGCTTTGCTCCTTTCTTCGCGCAATCGTTGGTCGAGATCACCGGTTCGAAGCTGTCGCCGAGTTACTACATCATAGCAACGTCGCTGCTCAGCCTGATCGCTGTCAGCATGTTGCGCCGATACGAGAAAACAGCCTGAGACGGAAAGAGAACTCACATGAAAGCTGCATATTTCATGCAATTCGGCGGACCGGAAGTCCTGCAATATGGCGATGTGCCAGATCCCGTGGCGGGACCGGACGAGGTTATTGTCGATGTCCACGCCGCGACCGTGAACGCCGCCGACTGGAAGTTTCGTGGCGGCGAGTATGGGCGCCATGCGCAGGTGAAATTTCCACAGATTCCGGGCCGGGATTTTTCCGGCGTTGTGGCGAAGGCCGCAGGCGACCTCAAGGTGGGTGACGCCGTGTTCGGCGTACTCGAGCCCGGCA